>Ga0080004_1199209_pt2 | contig 14453 bp, 17 predicted proteins | sample WasSprMetagenome_FD_69207 | JGI IMG/M metagenome (GOLD analysis project Ga0080004, IMG submission 69207) | Sulfidic aquatic microbial communities from Washburn Spring, Yellowstone National Park, USA - WS (SPADES assembly) (version 2) | ecosystem: Environmental > Aquatic > Thermal springs > Hot... | reverse complement strand
GATAAGGGACGAGGTCGTGTCGAGGACCGTAGAGCTAGTCGACAAGGTCTTGGACCTTGAATGGAGGGTGGTCGTGGGGGCTCCCTTCTACTTATCGAGCGAGGAGGCCAGCAAGAGGAGGATAGACATCTCCTCGCGTGAGAGGATACCCACATTGGATGTGGAGTGCTACCTGCCCTACAGGGGGGAGAGAGACGAGGCCGAGTGGTTGGAGATAACCGCAGCAAGCGTGCACTATACTCACTACGTCTTGGCCTTTAAGATAAAGGAGGTCAAGAACAGAGAGATATGGACCGGTTGCGTGGGCCATGGACTGACGAGGTGGGCCACGGCCTTCCTAGCCCAGCACGGCTTCAACCCCAACGACTGGCCAAGTCGGGTCAAGGAACTCTACGAAAAGTATGGTCCTTACAGAGTCGTGAGGACGTTGGAGTGGCCTTCGAGCAAATAACCATGCTGTACTCGTTAAAACGAGGCATTACACACTCATGGAGTTCAACGCTCGCTGAAAACCAGTGACTAGAGATTGAGGGCGTCAGTCCGCCCATCATACGTCATTGCTTTTGCTCTTAGACCGTCATCTCTTCATCCGCCATGATGTAGTCAGCCAGAGAGCTATATAGACTTTTACTTACTTTTAGTGGCTACAGGCGCGATCAACAACGTTAAATTACGGGCATTGACAAGAGTATTGTAGACTCGGCCTGCGGTGTTGAAGATTGACAGGTGAAGTGATAGTAGGGGCGATAGCTGACGTCCACTCGCCTAAGTATCTAGAGGACTTCAAGAGAGTATTAAACAATAGCCCCGACGTAGACCTCATGCTCTTCGCCGGAGACATGATATACAAGGGTCGAGTCGAGGAATACGAAAACGTTCTAAACGTTATTAAGGGTCGATATGATGATTGTAAGATAGTGGCTTGTTTCGGCAACGAGGAGTACGACGATAGAATCGAGCAGATAGTTGAAAGCTATAGCGACGTCACTTGGTTAAACGACGAGCACATCATGGTAAACGTTAAAGGGCTTGAGCTGGGCATCTTCGGGACGAGAGGCTGCTTAGACCGACCGACGGCGTGGCAGAGGAAAAACGTACCGAACATAACTCAAGTGTACGAGCTAAGGCTCAAGAGAATAGATGAGGCGCTCGCATCTCAAGCCCTCAAAAGAGTGAGTTATGTGGTCTTGCTTTCGCACTACTCGACCACGTTCGAAACTCTCGTCGGAGAGCCTCGGTGGGCTTGGCCCGAGATGGGATCGAGCAGGCTTGAAGAAGTGGTAAAGAGGCGCAGTCCGCATCTGGTCGTTCATGGGCATGCTCACAACAGTAAGGTCCACGCCGTCACGATTAATAAAACGCGCGTCTACAACGTCTCGTTCCCCGCCACCAGAAAGCTGACGATCATCAAGTTAGGGGAGGCTGAAGAGGCTAGCACGTGTGTAAAGGGGCAGGCGAAGCTGACCTCATTCATGTTGGGTAAGCCTTAAATCAACCCCTATTCCTCACCAAGTAACGAGGGGCCGTAGGCTAGCCTGGTAGACTGCGAGGCTTGGGCCCTCGTGACCCAGGTTCAAATCCTGGCGGCCCCACCAGCTTGCTTGGTCTTTCGTCACCACGGCCTACCTCTCAGCCGTCCTCCTCGGTGGTGGTTGAGGCGGGTAATATGGTGAGGGTATGTACTCGACGCTAGGCCTTATTGGCTGCGCTTGCAGATAGAGCTCCATAAGTCGGTACACTTCAGGCGGCACTTCGGCCTTCACTGGGAGGCCTAGCTCTCGGAGCTTCTTGACGGTGAGGGGGTAGTCGTGGGTCCACGTGCCGTAGACCAGCGTCTTAGCAAGCTGTTCGGCCCTTTCCTTTCCGAGCTTGTCTTGGACTAGCTCGACGACCAATTCTTCTATCTGCTTTATCGCCTTTTCAGCTACGTCGGCCTTTATCAGGGTCTCGTCGCTTACCTTGTCAATTCCCTTCTCCTTAACGACCCTTAGCACTGAGACAGCTGGCACGGCCCCCATCTTCGGGTCTGACAGCTGCGGGTCTAAGGGTCCTAGGACCGCGTAAGGATCCATTATTATCTCGTCGGCGGCGAGGGCGATCAGCGTCCCACCGCTCATGGCGTAGTGAGGGACTATGACGGTCTTCTTGGCTGGATGGGCCTTCAATGCCATGGCTATCTGCGCCGCCGCCAATACGAGGCCTCCAGGCGTGTGGATTATCATGGTTATGGGGACATCTGGAGGAGTGGTCCTCACAGCCCTGAGGACTTGCTCCGAGTCCTCGATATCTATGTACCTGTAGATCGGTATGCCGAAGAGGGAGACGCGCTCTTGTCTATGGATCATAGTTATGATGCGCGACCTCGTAGTGAGCTCGAGCCTCCTGATGAGGTTCATCCGCTCGTTATGGATCATCCTCTGCCTCACGTAAGGCCACAGAAAGGCGAGCAAAAAGAAGTACACGAAGATTATCCACAATATGTCGAGCATTAAGATCACTCCAAGGTCAATCTAGGTTATGGCTTAAAGGCTTAAAAGCTTTAGGGACTTGCTGGCTATATTAGAAATACATCGTCGCTCACAATTCACAAGTAATCTTATGGTCGTCGTGTAGAACGAAACATCGCGAAGGCCTTAATGATCATCGGGCTTAAAATGATTGAAGCCCCGGGCGGGATTCGAACCCGCGACCTGCGGCTTACAAGGCCGCCGCCATAACCGCTAGGCAACCGGGGCTTAGAGTATCAACGCTGAGAAACCATAAAAGTGTTAATGTCCTTAACAATTTAGCCTCTTTGAAGTAAACTTTTATCCGGGCTTCGCCCTTTTCTAATCGCTCGATCAGGGGCCGGGTTCGCCTAGTCCGGTAGGGCGCGGGCTTGCTAAGCCCGTTCCCCTCTGGGGAGCGGGGGTTCGAGTCCCCCACCCGGCGCCACCATTCTCGTTAGCTACTTCTAGCTGGAGTTGTGGCGAAGCTCGTGCAACGGCGGGCTCGAGAGCTTTCTGCGCGGACTTACAGGGTTTAGTTGGCTCGGCTTTCTTAGGCAACGTAAGTCCTCAGATTTCGTCGATGGATTGAAGAGGTTCGAGGCAGGGCCCTCGTAACCTTGAAAAGGCGGTAGCACGATCGAGGTCGATGCCAGAGGAACACGAAAGCGAGCAGAACAACACTTAATAGCGATGTAAGTAGATGCAAGTGTGGTGAGCCTCTACGTCGTATAGCACAGTAATCCTTGAGAAAAGAGACGGCATAGCCAAGCTGGCCCTCAACAGACCCGAGGTTCTTAACGCCATAAACATGCAGATGATCTTGGAGTTGGCCGATGCCGTTGAGATGTTGAAGAAAGACTCGGAGGTCAGGGTCGTTGTATTGACAGGCATTGGAAAGGCCTTTTCGTCGGGCGGCGACCTTCGTTTTCTGCTAGAAAACTGTGAGCGCCCTTCGACAGAGATATACAACACAATAGTCACCAAGGTCAATGAGATCATGTACGCCCTTCACACCATGGACAAGATAACCATAGCTGCCATCAAGGGGGTCGCCATAGGTGCTGGCTTGGCCTTGGCCCTCGCGTGCGACTTGCGCATCGCCGCAGAGGGCGCCAAGCTCAGCACGGGCTTTGCGAGGATAGGCCTGCACGCGGAGTTCGGCATATCTTATTTCTTGACCAAGTTGACCAATCCCTCCAAAGCGTTGGAGCTGATGTTAACATCGGAGTTCGTAGACGCCAGAGAAGCCGAGAGGCTGGGGCTTGTCAACAAGGTAGTCCCCCCGGAGAGGGTCGAGAGCGAGGCCCTGGAGCTAGCGACGAGGATAGCTCGAGGGCCGTGGCTTGCGATAAGGCTGATAAAGAAGGATGTGTACGAGAGCGTTAAGGCAGATCTCAAGACAATACTCGAAAGAGAGGCCTTGGGTCAAGCCCTCTGCTTAAGGACAGAGGACGCTAAGGAGGGCATAAAAGCACTGATAGAGAGGAGAGAGCCTCAATTCAAAGGCAGGTGACCCTCGTTTTTGTGACTAAGACCCAAACACCTTGCAGCTTTTTCCTAGTGCTGGAATGTCCGTACTGCGCGAGGTAGGGCTCATCTCCAAGTCGAGCTCTGATCGAGCGAGGATCGCGGGACTTTATCGATCCGTGAGCGAACTCATATACTCGGTGGGGCCTCTGCTCTTATACGACGTCGGTTATGGGGGCTTCAAACGCTTCGAGGAGCTACTCAAGATGTTAAAGGCCAAGGGGGTTGAAGTGCTCGTAGACTTAAGGGCTTTTCCAAGGTCGAGGATTAAGGGGTTTAATCGCGAGGAGCTGGAGGGGGCGCTCAAGAGAAATGGCGTGGAGTACCTGTGGCTCGGAGACAAGCTAGGGGGCTTTAGGAGGGGAGGCTACGAAAAATATGTGCAGAGCGATGGCTTTAGAGAGGGGATAGAGACCGTTTTAAGCGTCGCGCGCAACAAAAGGGTCTGCTTGATGTGCTTGGAGAGGGATAGAAGGCTCTGCCACAGAAGGTTCATAGTTGAGGCGCTGAAGGAGTTGGGAGCCGAAGTGAGAGATTTAGTGAGGGACCAATGACATGTACAAGGTCTTGGACCTCTTTTGCGGGGCCGGAGGCTTTTCATTGGGCTTCGTCATGGAAGGCTTCAGAGTGCTCCTCGGTGTAGACGTGGACTGGACAGTTGCTGAGACCTATAAGGAGAACTTGAAGATCGATGTATTATGCGAGGACATAAGAAACGTCCACTCCTTGGACCTGAGAGAGCTTGTGGATACCGACGCCGACGTGATAATAGCGAGCCCTCCGTGCGAGCCATTTACAGGGGCCAACCCTCGAAGGGAGGTCGACGTCCTCAGCAGGCTTTACGACGATGAAGTTGGCAGGCTCTTCCTCCATGCCATAAGGATCATAGGCGATCTGAGGCCAAGGCTCTTCATAATCGAGAACGTCCCCTCAATATTAGAGCCTTTGCTGAAGGAAGCGATAGAACGCGAGCTCAGGGTCGTGGGCTATCCCAGAATACACTTCAACGTCCTCTACGCCGAGGACTACGGGACCCCTTCCCACAGGAAGAGGGTTTTCATATCGAACTTCAAGTTGAGGCCAAGGCCCATCAAGAAGATCGTTACGGTAGAGAAGGCGTTGGCGGGGCTCCCGGATCCGGAGGAAATAAATAACGTCCCCAACCACGTGATCAAGCCCTTGCACCCAAAAAAGATCAAGAAGATCGCTAGGCTGAAGTGGGGAGAGGAGCTGGTGCTGTACAAGGGTGCTGGAAGGAAGGTGTTGCCCAACTGGGTTAGGTTGCACCCGTTTAAGCTCGCCCCGACGGTCCTCGGGAGCTCCAGGTTCGTGCACCCCTACGAGAACAGGTTGCTGACTGTGAGGGAGCAGGCGAGGCTCATGGGCTTTCCAGACGACTTTGTGTTCAAGGGAGGATTCGACGCACAGTACAACATGATCGGAGAGGCCGTGCCTCCACCGCTCTCAAGGGCCATAGCTAGGGAGGCGCTTAAGTTATTAAGGAGGTCTTGAGAGACTACTAAACGACCCAGGATGAACGAAGTCATCCCAGTGATACACAACGTGTTCAGCGTCGAGATAGTCAAGCAGTTCGCGAAGATATGCTACGGATTGGGGTTCAAGACCGTCGTCGTGAGCAAGCCCAGCGGCGCGGCTGCTCAAGCTGGAGTGCCCGAGGCGCAGAAGCTCGCTTTGAAAAAGGGCAAGGCCCTCGTAGTGCTAAGCGAGTTGGAGGACGTCCTGGAGATCTTCAAGCCGTCCCTTTTGATCTTCGTCACTCCCAAGAAGTACGCCAAGGAACCGTTCGACACTGAACGGGTGCTCTCGGAGGCGCAGAAGGGCGCGGTAGCTGTAGTCTTCGGAGGTAGTGAGCCGGGGATTTCGGCGAGAGAGCTGGAGCTCGGGATCCCGATGCATGTAAACGTGGAGGACGACCTAGGACCCCTAGGGTTCGCGGCCATAGTGCTACACGCCATAGCGAGGTCACTAGGAAGGAGTTAGATGAGGTGAAGCAACGTGAAGGTCGTGATGAAGTTTGGCGGGGTTTGCACATCATCTGGGGCGAATATCTTGCGCATCGTGGACATAGTGCGGGAGCACGTGAAGAGGGGGGACAAAGTGGTGTTGGTCACGTCGGCCATGGCAGGGGTGACCGACGGGCTCCTAAGCCTCATAAATGATGCCCTAGCCGGAGAACTTGATGTCATCGAGAAGTCGATAGCAATGATGAGAGATAGGCACGTGCAAGCGTGCTCAGAGGCCATCAAGGACGACGAGCTGAGGCACGAGACCATTCGAGACATCGAAGGCTTGACCCAAGAGCTTCACTTCACGCTGAGGATAATTTCCTATCTAAAGGAGGCCTCTCCAAGAACTAGAGACAGGGTCTTGGCATTTGGCGAGAAAATGGCCACCAGGATCGTGTGGAGGGCGTTGATGTCGGAGGGGATAAATGCTGAATACTTCACAGGCGGTCAGGCAGGGATCATAACCGACGACAACTTCGGTCGAGCAAATCCGATAATGAGTTTATGCGAGGAGAGGCTGAAGAAGAACTTGGTACCGCTTCTAGGAAGGGGGATAATCCCGGTAGTGACGGGCTTCATAGGTCAAACTGTGGAGGGCGTGGAGACCACGTTAGGCAGAGGGGGTTCTGACTACTCTGCCACGATCATCGGTGCAGCGCTGGAGTTTGATGAAGTGTGGGTATGGAAGGATGTCGAAGGAATAATGACCGCAGACCCGAAGATAGTGCCCAATGCAAAGCCTGTACCAAAGATCTCTTATGAGGAGGCCACCGAGTTAGCGTACTTCGGAGCAAAGGTGCTACATCCGCTGGCCCTGAAGCCCTTAATCGAGAAGCGCATACCGCTGAGGGTGAAGAACTTCTTCAACCCCGAGAACCCGGGCACGATAGTTCATCACGAGGCATCAAATGATGGGATAGTCAAGGCTATCTCCATGATCCCTCGGGTGGCGATCATAACCGTAAGCGGAGCGGAGCTCTACGAGGCCCCGCTTGTAATCACCAAGGTGTTCAAGGCGCTCTATGACGTAGGCGCGAACGCGATAATGGTCTCCCAGAGCTCCTCGCAAACTAACATATCAATCGTGGTGCCAGAGGAGAAGGCGCCAGAGATATTAAAAGGGCTTAAAGAGGTTCTCCCCAAGAACTGCGACGTCGCTTGGGAGGGTGACGTGTGCGTGATAGCGGTCGTCGGCTCAGGCATGAGGGGGAGGCCGGGAGTCGCGGCCAAGGTGTTCAGCGCAGTAGCCGAGAAGGGAGTCAACGTCAGGATGATAGCTCAGGGGGCCTCAGAGCTGAACATATCCCTCGTGGTCAAAAGGGAGGACGCGATTAAGGCCGTTAGAGCTCTGCACGACGCATTCGTAGGTGATTAAAGTGGACAAGCTCAAAGTGGTGGTATTGGGCGCCACGGGCCTAGTCGGGCAGAGGTTCGTCGAGTTGTTGGCGGACCACCCTTTCTTTGAAATCGTCGCTTTAACGGCTTCCAGCAAGAGCGCCGGCAAGAAATACCGTGAGGCGACTAGGTGGGTGTTGGGGCCCTACTTTCCCGAGGCGGTCAGAGACCTAGAGGTACTTGAGACGAGTCCTGAGGCCGTTAGGAGGTGCGGCTACAACGTCGACTTGGTCTTCTCAGCTCTACCTTCGGAGGTGGCGAAGGAGCTGGAGCCCGCGTTCGCCAAAGAGGGCTTCAACGTAGTGAGCAATGCCAGCGCGATGAGGATGTTCAACGACGTCCCGCTAGTGGTGCCCGAGATAAACCCCGATCATCTCCACCTGATTCACGTCCAGAGGAGGAAGAGAGGCTGGAAGGGCCTCATAGTCACCAATCCAAACTGTAGCACGATAATACTCACGCTGACGTTAAAGCCGATAGTTGACTACGCGGGGGTCGAGACGGTCCACGTAACCACCATGCAGGCGGTTTCAGGAGCTGGCTTCTCGGGCGTCGCATCCATGGCCATAATCGACAACGTCATACCCTTCATAGCTAGGGAGGAGGAGAAGATCCAAACCGAGAGCCTAAAGATATTGGGAAAGCTGGTTGAGGACTCTGTGAAGTTCGCCGACATAGCGATCTCGGCATCGTGCAATAGGGTCTGCGTGCTCGATGGACACCTCGAGAGCGTATTCGTTAAGTTGAAGAGAAACGCGGATCTAGAAGAGCTCAAAGACGCTTTAAGAAGCTTCAAAGGGCTCCCGCAAGAGCTCAAACTACCTACGGCGCCGCCCTCGCCTATCATCGTTAGAGAGGAGGAGGACAGGCCCCAGCCCAGGCTCGACAGAGAAGTGCACAAAGGCATGAGCGTGGTGGTTGGGAGGCTCAGATACGGCAAGGACGGCTGGCTGAAGTACATGGTCCTCGGCAACAATGTTGTAAGGGGGGCTGCGGGCAACTCAGTACTGATAGGCGAGCTCATGGCCAAGAAGGGCTTCTTGTAGCACGTGAAGTTAAAACCCTTATTCTTGCCAACCAAACTTTTTCGGGTGCCAGGCCAAATTCGGAACGAGGTTTTTAGCGGAGGCGGAGTTCGTGGAAGGTGAGGAGGTTGTCAGGGAGGCCCTCGTGGACTGCAAGCCCTACCTGGCTTGTTGGAGAGAGGTCGAAGAGGTCGTTGAGAGGCTCTTAAAGGAGGCCTGTGACGCTCGCGACTTCGTCGAGAGACTCGAGAGGTTGGCCGCGAGTGAGAGCAACGTGCTCTTGAAGACGGACTTGAGGATCTTGGCCTCTGAATTAAGGTCCAAGTTCAAGAAGTAAGCGTTCTACTTGCTCGAGCACCTGCAGGGGTTCGCTCCACACTTAGGGCAACTCCCTCCGTAGCGCTTCAACGCCGCCTCCTCTATGTCTATCGAGAGGACGTTGGCGACCGTCACGAGCCAGGCGAAGGCATCCGCTAGCTCCTCCTCCATCAACTTCCTGTCCCCCTTGACTATAGCGCTACCGAGCTCGCCTATCTCCTCCACTAGATATATGAAGTTGGCCTCGGCCGACCGTTGCAAGTCTTTGTGCCAATACATCTCCTTGATGAGGTTCTGGAACTCCCTTATGTGCATGAAGCATCCCTTTTTAAATCGGCAGGAGCGCGGGGAGCGCCAACACCAACGCTATTAAGGCCACGGCGATGACTATAACCGCGTAGGGAGGTAGAGAGACTCCTCCCGTCTCCTCCCTGAAGAACCTTATCAGGCCCGCTCCGGCTATCGGAGTGAACTCGGCCCTCCTCTCGCGAGACCTGCTGGCCTTCGCGGATCTGGTCTTGGTCTTCTTCGACATGGCTCAACCCTCAACTCTCAGAGGCTCCCTTATTATCTTTGTTGCACTCCCACACTTAGGCACTACGGTGCTCAGGCCGCTCGGGTCCTCGATTATGAAGGTGAACTTCAGCCTGCCCTCTATCGCCGCTGTCAGCTTGTCGAGAGTTTCAGAGCACTTCCTCATCTGCTCCTCGTCTAGCTCGTTGGAGGCCAAGAACTCAACTATCTCCCTGGCCCTGTGAAGGAAGCCCTCTATCGTCGATATGACCCCTTGGGCGTAGGGGCCGGGCGTTATAGTCACTCCCAGCTCCGGCATCTTTATGGTGGCGTAGCTCGAGCGGACTACCAAGTGGTTCACGTCGTCCGGCCCTTCGACTACCACTGTGATCCTCAGGGGGTCTTGGTGGGGGTTCACCTCCATGACGTCGGTGTGCTTGAAGCCACAGTTCCTGCAGACGGCGGATAGAAGGTACACGCTGCCGAACCCTGGGAACTCATAACATATTTCGCTCACCACCAGCGACGACTCCTTGCCGCACAAGAAGCATAGTGTTTCGAACTGGTTCAGGCGGCGCGACTCGACGTCCTGCAGCCGCTATCACCTTTTATAGCCTATTTTCCTTAGGAAGACCTTCCTCTCCTCTTCCTTCTCCTTGTCCTCCACGCCGACGGCCGTGTAGCCATCTACAACCCCTATGACTCCTCTTCCTTGGTCCGTTTCCACCACGATGACCTGCAGGGGGTTAGCGGTCGCGCAGAAGATCCTGCAGACCTCGGGCACCATCTTTATGGCGTTCAGCACGTTTATGGGGTAGGCATCTCTTATGAATATCACGAAGACGTGGCCAGCGCCTATGCTAAGCGCGGCCTTGACCGCCGCTTCAATCAACTCGGGGTCGTTGCCGTCCTTCCTCACTAGTCGGGGGCCTGAGGCCTCATTGAAGGCCACTCCAAACTTTATGTGAGGCGACGAACTGACCAAGGCCTCGTAAAGGTCTTCGACCGTCTTTATGAAGTGCGCTTGGCCTATTATGACGTTAGACCCCTTGGGTATCTCTATGGGGACTGCCCTGATCTTGGGCTCGCTCATACGTCTTTCCTTGTTTCTCGCCTCGATTTAAGCCTTGAGGTTAAATCTGCCGACCGCGGCTTGGCCGGCCGAGAGACCTCCGTCGCCTGGGGGTAGGGCCCTGTGCCTCAGCAGAACGAGACCGCGGCTTGAGACCTCCTTCTCAATGGTCTCGATCAATATCTCGTTTACGGCTGCGCCCCCAGAGACCCCTACAACCCTTATCCCCTCTTTTAACGCCTCAGAGCAGGCTATCTCAGCCAGTCCCTTGGCTATTGCCACGTGCGCTGCCCTAGCTATGCAACTCGGCGGGCTGTCTTTCATGGACGCTAAGAGCTGTAACACGATTTGAGAGGCGTCGAGCATGCTCATCCCGCCCTTGTCGACTATTGGGACGTCTACTGCAATGGCGGAGTTGCTCGCGCGGGCTAGGGCCTCGAGCTTCATGGCTGGCTCGCCCTCGTAGGACCTGTAGGTGCAAACCCCGAGCATGGCTGAGACGGCGTCGAGATAACGACCAGTGCTCGAAGAAGGCACAACGTTGAGTCCCGAGCGCAACTGCTTCACCACGATCGGCACTTCACGAGGGCCGTACTTGAAGGCACTAGAGAACCTCTCGGTCAAGAGCTCCTCGAGCTCCTCGAGGCTCATTACTTGGCTCAGCAACCCAGCTAGGGCCCTAATGGGGTAGTAGGCACAGAGGTCTCCCCCTGGCAATGGGTAGGGCCTTATGCACCCAACCCTCTCGTATCGCTCGTACGTCGCCAAGAGGACCTCACCGCCCCAAGCAGTGCCGTCGTCCCCCAGCCCGACCCCGTCCATCGCTATCACCACTGCCTTGTCGTCGGGCCCGAGGCCCGCCTCAGCCATGAGAGAGGCGGCGTGCGCGTGATGGTGCTGGACCCTTATCAGGGGGACTTCCAGCTCATTGCTCAGCTCTTCGGCGAACCTCGTCGAGGCGAAGGCCCGGTTCAGGTCGCAGGTTATCGCATCGACCTCCTTCACCTTGAGGGCCCTCTTGAAGAAGCGGTAGGTCTGGACTAAGAAGTCGAGTGAGTCGGGGTTGTCGAGGTCCCCTATATGCTGGCTAACGTAACACTTGTTGCCAATTAAGAACGATATCGTGACATTGAGGTCCCCTCCCAAGGCGATGATGCATCCCTCCTTGTCCTCCACCCCCGAGAACGTCACGGGCGATGGCGCATACCCCCTAGATCGTCGCAGGAACGTGGGCACCCCCCTAGTCACGCGGACTACTGAGTCGTCGCATCTATTCACTATGTCCCTATCATGTGTCAAGAAGTAGTCCACAACCCCTGACAGCCTCTTCAAGGCGTCGTCCGTTGTTATGGCCATGGGCTCTCCGGGATAATTGCCGCTGGTCATTATGACCGCTGGCTCGTCCACGTACTTCAGCAATAGCAAGTGTATCCCGGTGTAGGGCAACATGACGCCCACGCTGTCGAGGCCGGGAGAGACCCAAGGTGATAGGGGACTCTCGGGCTTAGGCCTTAGGACGACTATGGGGCGCTCTTTGGACAGTAAGAGCTCCCTTTCGATTTGGTCGACGAAGGCGAAGCTTTCCACGCGCTCGATGGAGGGGGACATGACGGCGAAGGGTTGCTGGGGCCTTCTGCGTCTCCTCCTCAGCCTCAGCACCACGTCGTCGTCGGTCGCCAAGCACGCTATGTGAAAGCCCCCTATGCCCTTGACCGCGACTATGAATCCCTCCTTAATCAGCCTGGCCGCTTCCATTATGGGGTCTTCGCATGGTATCTTGGCCCCAGAGCGGTCGAGCAGCTCGTTCTTGGGGCCGCAGAACCGACAACAGATGCCCTCGGCGTGGTAGCGCCTGTCGGTCGGGTCCTCGTAGTCCCGCCGGCAGTACTTGCACATAGGGAACTTGGCCATGGAGGTGCGCTCGCGATCGTAGGGCAGGTCAATTATCATTGTGAACCTGGGCCCACAGACGGCGCAGCACGTGAAGGGATACTTGGACCAGCGAGGGTCGTTGCCCATTAAGTCCTTCACGCAGTCGTCACATATCGCTATGTCGGGCGGGATGGAGGAGCCGCTCTGCCTAACCTTGTGATCGCTAGGCATTATTCGGAAGTCCTCGAAGTCCCCCTTATACTCGAGCCACTCCACCGATACGCTGTCAATGCGCGCAGGGCCCGGCTTCTCCAGCCTCAACCTCTCGACAAACCTCTTAATAACGCCCGCGGGGCCCTCGATCACTATCTCGACGCCTGCGTCGCCCAGGTTAACGACATAGCCTTTGAGCCCCATCGACGTCGCTAGGCGGTAGACGAAGGGCCTGAAGCCCACTCCTTGGACGAGGCCGGTGACGTAGATCGCCGCCCTCGCTAAATCGCTCATAACCTCCAAGGACGAGGGGTGAGAAGGCTCTTAAATCCTGCGGCCCCGCGACTCCTAAATCCTCGAGACCTCGACCCTCTTGACCAGCCTGTACATCCTGTTCTTCCTCTCGCCCCGCCTCTCCAAGATGCCACTGTTGTACAGCCTCAGGAGGTACGTCGAGACGGTGGACAACTTGAGGTCCTCGTTGTAGGTCCTCCTGTAGGCGTCGAGGATGTCCTTGCTCGTGAACCAAGAGCCGTCGCCGAAGTTCTCCTCGACGACCTGCTTGAACTTCTCCATGAGCGTCTGCTCCTGGGCCTCGCTCTGGTTGTTTGTGAGCTCGGCCGACGAGACTATGTCTATCAGGTCCTTGACCATCTGGATGCGCTTCCACGGTATGTTCTTGCCTTGAAATATTATGATCATCTTCGAGCCGTCAGGGAAGGACACTGTGAACCTGAAATCGTTGAAAGCCATAGCCATCACGAGTAGACTAAATACTACACTCTACAGCTCACAATCTACTTTCACAGTTCACAGTTTTAAAATTTACCGTCGCAGAACTTTTACATAAACGAAGACAGGCCATTTCACAAGCACCATCGGAGGACGCAATCCAAGTCAAGAAAGTTCTTCACTTAATGTTAGAGAAGTAGAAAACACCGATCTCAAGAAATTTGACTTAGCTTTTTCATTGGAAATAGAAGAAGCGATGTTTTCTACAAATAAATCAAGAGTAAAAGTGGAAGAATTAAGTAAACTGTGAAAGAATGATTTCAGGCTTTCGAGCGGGGCTCTCTACAAGAGGGCTTCATCGCTTCAAGGGACATGTAGAGAGAAGCACGTGTCGATGTGCTGGTTGGCCTCTCCCCGGACCCCTCTGTTTCCACTGGAGAAGGACTGCAGAAAACTACTGCGCTGAAGTTGTATATAAAAAGAAGGACTGCAATTGTTTATTCTTTTGTCACGAATTTTTATCCTTCCCCTTACTCTCTTCTGAGAGAGGGTCTTTACTCAACCTGAATCGAGACAAGAGTGAGAGAGCTCTCCAGTGGAAACGCAGGGGTCTGACCGGTTCATTTCAAAGAAGAGGGCCAAGGCGAGGGCCCTTCGACTGTGGTCTCTGGGGGTTACTTGGATCTTTGACGAAGGGAAAAAGTTTTTGTGAACCTTCTGTAGAATACGCTAAGTGGACCGATCACGAAGCGGGGTGGGGAAGCCAGGTTATCCCGCGGGGCTCATAACCCCGAGATCGGTGGTTCAAATCCACCCCCCGCTACCAATCTTCTTGTGTTGAGTGGTGTATCAAAACATCGCCGAAGCCCGCACTCCACCACGATAAGGTCCCTAGTGAAGGTTTATAACATACTTGTAGACCTGCGTCGTCGATCACTCGTAGGTCGGTGCTTTTCGAGGTCACTTCTTACTAAGCAGACCTTGGTTCTTCAGAATAGGTCCGAGAATTTTACGATCGATATCCTCTAGGCGATCGAGGATGAAGTCTTCAACCTCCTTGAGCACATCGAGCGGTGATGCTTCTTTCCTCTTGCTCCTCCTTCTTTTCGTCTTTTCAAGTGCTCTCTGGACTTTCGTGTGGCAGTTAGGACATAATATCATCAGGTTCGATGGTTTGTTGTTTCTAGGATTTCTATCTTCATGGTGAATCTCCGGCGTGCAGGTGCTCCGAGCTACAGAAGTCGCTGATGTGTAGAACCTTCCACCTCTG
>Ga0080004_1098396_pt1 | contig 14455 bp, 17 predicted proteins | sample WasSprMetagenome_FD_69207 | JGI IMG/M metagenome (GOLD analysis project Ga0080004, IMG submission 69207) | Sulfidic aquatic microbial communities from Washburn Spring, Yellowstone National Park, USA - WS (SPADES assembly) (version 2) | ecosystem: Environmental > Aquatic > Thermal springs > Hot... | reverse complement strand
TGAACGGTTTGGCTCTGACATACTCTGGCTCAAACGGAGTATGGACTGCAACCGATTCTAAAAACACTGTTCAAGCTGTCACCTACAATAGTGTTTCAGGGACAGAAGGAACTTATAGCCTTACAACAGTTAACATGAACAGCCAAAGCGTAACTGTAATATGGGACAGAATTAAAACAACGTGGTATGGTGTAAGCAATAGCAGGTGTGATGTTGGTTCAACACAGCAAGTTAGAGTGAAACTTGCTTTAGAATATGACAACACACCGCTTGGCTCTGGAGACACTGTGTATATCAACGGCACGTTAGCTTCCTACGATGCTGCAAACGGGTGGTTCTACATCAGCTATTCGCAAAGTGCGGTTGGAAAGCTAGTTTTTGCTGTGTCTTCAGCTTCTCAGTCTTCGTATGGGATAACAGTGTTTACAGAAACACAAGCATTACCGTCAATAATATGGGACAAGGTTCAGTTCACTTTAACTGTGGCTGACGATAGAATAAACGTTGGCGACACAGCACAGATAAGTGTAAGTGGAAAATATGCCTATGACAACTCTGTTTTCCAAGGCTCATACTTGCTTAATGACACTTTAACCAAGACAACTGTTGGCAAGTGGGCTTTCAAAGTGTCAAGCATTACGGATAATGTGTATGGTCTTACGGCATTTGATTCTAACGTTGTGGAGATAATATGGGATGGGCTAAAGATTTCGCAATATGTTGTTGATTTGGTGAATCAGAAAATATACATCAAGGCTGAATATGCTTATGACGGACAGCCTATCGCAAATGGAAATGTTTCTTATGCTGGGCTTTATGCTTTAACCAACAGTACAGGCTGGGCTGTGTTCAACATGTCAGCCCTGCCAAGCGTAGACTGGAACAGTGTAGCCTATCCTGTTTCAGAGCCAACATATGGCTTAACCTACAAGGCACAGAACCAGACTGTGGCTTTCCACAAGCTTCAAGTTCAACCCTTCACTATTAGAGCTAACAACTTTATTGGCAACCCGGTCTGGGACGACGTAAACCGCAAATTATCGTTCACTGCAAGCGGAATGTGCATTGTTAAGACAGGCGATTGGGGTCAGCCTTTGCGGGTTGAAGTGGACGGAGTAGTCTACACAAACTGGACTTACAATTCTATTAGCCAAGAAGTTTCAATATTCAACCTGCACAGCAACGTGGCTTTAATCTGGCAGTCTCAGGCGGGAGCTCCTGGAGGAGCTCCTGGAGGAGTTTCGCCAACACCAGCGCCAACTCCTACACCGTCTCCTCCAGCTGAAACACCTACAGCTGTGCCTACGCCTCCGCTTCAGCTTCCACTGGCAGCTGTTGGAATAGTTCTCATTGTGGCTGTTGTTTCCGGAGCTTACGTTTACAGTCAAGCTGCAAAACCTAAAAGAATCGATGAACATTGGAAACGCCATAAGTCTTCATCTTCAAGGCTGAAGAATCCGAAAATTAAAAGGAAAAGCCGTTTCCGAACAGTGGAGTAAACGATTTCAGCGGTTAACCCAAATGTTCAGCTTCCTAGCACAGTTCAAGCAGTACCAGCGCCTGCAGCTTCCTCCTGAGCCTCCGCTTCTGGACGCTTTGCTGAGCACGGTGTCGCCCGGCTTGAAGGATTTACCGCACCAGCTGCAGCGTTCCTGGTAGCGTCCTCTGCCCTTTAGGCTTCTGATTAAAGCTTTGGTTAGCTTGAACATCGTCCTGTTACGAGCCATTTCCTTCCGCCAGTCTCCTGTAAATTATGACGCGGAAAGGAATGCTGTACTTTTTAAGCTTCTCCAGAAGTTCGCTGTAGGTTTCAGCTTGCAGCTCAACCCATTTTTCAGGTTCTTTAAAATCGTATAATATGCAGGCGCGCCAACGTTTCTCCGTCACTCTATCCGCCTCCATCGTTCCCATTATCATCTTTGCTCTTATGGTACCAGTCGCACCACAACCAGCCCAAGGTGAACCACACCGCCCGCATAAACAAAGAGCGTGAAAAAGACGAAAGCATCGTAGGACAAGTTTCCACCTACTATTTTGTTGTTTTCTTTTCTTCCACTTGTTATTCCTCTATTTTTAACCTTCTTTTAAGGTCTAAACATGCGTCTTTTAGGAGTAGGTCATAGGCTAAACTTATGTCTCCACATTGTTTAATGCTTTCAAGAATGTATCGGCTTAGCCAGTATGGAAAGAACAGACGTTCAGCAGGCTCAGACTTAGGTTCGAGCTTTTTCTCCATTTTTGGAACAAACCTAATTTGAGGATTAGGTAAGCACTTAAAGTCTGCACATGGCATGTCCACTGTGACGACTTTGGGATTTAGGTGGATTTGTTTAGCCTTGCACCAATTTAATTTGGGCTGATATTTAGCACAGTCAACACATCTGGGAGACATTTAAACCACCATGACAACATCAACGCTCATCATTTAACCCTCACAAGCTTCATGTCTGGAATCCTGTGGTGTTTCTCAGCAAGCTTGAAGCCATCGCACTGTCTCCTTTCATTTGCAAGCTGCTCCCCGATATAAGCATTGTACCAGCTACAGTATTTATTTTGAATTTGAAAGTTTGCACAATCTATACAGCGAGGCATAACGTCCACTGGACTACTACTCTGCTGGAACCTTCACCCACGGTGGCTTCTCGATATCCCAACTTAAGCTCTTAATTTCAAGTAAAGGTAGACCATATCTAGACGCTAGAATACTAGCTAGCTCTGCGACTGCTTGAGGGTCTCTGATATTTATGTATCCGTAGTCGAGAGGTCTAGTGGACTTCCTAGGCTCAAGGATTATCTCGTTCTCTTCAGTGACTAGGATTGCGTAGTCTTTACCTTTAACGTACTCATCTGTCCAAGCAGTCACTTTGTCGTATCTCCACTTACCTTTCTCATCTTTCTCTATCTTCAACACGTGTATAGGCATCCATTATTCACCTCCTTACAGTTTATAACCTTCACTATTCTTCAACAAACCACTCTTCGATAGGTCTTCTATTAAGGATCTTATCTCCATCCACATATCTCCAACCTCTAAACCTCTTCAACCCTTCAACAACTATAGTTGGATTAATGAGCTTCAACCCTCCACCAATAGAATCTATAGGTAAGCCTTTAAGTCTAGCTAGTTCCACATCGTCTATCAGGTACATTCCTCCAATAACTACGAATCCACAGCCTCTCATCTCTTCGAACGCTTTATTGCTAACGTCGTAAACCTCCACTCCTCTACGCTTCAACTCTGCTGGCAAATCTACTCCTCCACATCCAACCATTATAATTCTAGAGATAGTGAAATAACCGAACACTTCTGGGACTCCTCTCTTCTTCACTCTGAAGGTTCTCCACTTTTTAATGTCACGCTTATGTTGAATCTTCTTAACTTCAGAAGTCCTTTCAGACACATCGCTAACTAGAAATACTCTGCTAACCCCCAACTTCGCTTTCTCCGGAATCCTGCTGATTCTTCTACAACAGCCAAGCCTATTAGCTTCCTCAATAAATGATTCCTTAGTGTAATAGCGTCCACCGATCCACATCAGTAAGTCTAAAGGCTTCTCCATTTAGCTCTCCTCCTCTAAACGTTTCCTTTTAGGTCTATCAAGTCTATACTGGCATCTTGGACACTTCTTAGGGTTCTCCACTACTGGAATCCACTCGTAGCCACATCTTGGGCAACGTATCACTTTAAACTCTCTCTTCACTTCCACTTCACTCACCTCTCTTAACCACTTTTATATTCTTGATATAATCTCCAACTATAGTGAACTCGACTCGTTTCGTCGAACCTAAAAGCTTCTCTGTCACAGTTCTGGTGAGTTCCTCTTCACTCATCGTCTTCTTGATCTTAGGATCAAGCTTCAACCTTCGAAGTAGCCGTCTTAGAGCTTTCCCTGATAGTATTTTCTCTTGTCCATCTGGCAACTTCAGATGAGCTTCTCCCCCACTATATTTGAATAGACAATTGCTAAGCAGAGCTTCAGTAGTCACAGGTTCACCCTCCATTTTCCTAGTTGACTTCTTAAACTCTTCCTCTTCAACTTCTTGAGACTTGATTTCTTTACTCAACCACCACTCACCTCCTTTACCGTATATCCAAACGTAACCTTCAAGTTTACTGCATCTCTCAAATATTTCACTTCTGCTGCCTCCACATACGGCTTTAAGACTAGTCATACTTATAGGTTGTCCAGACTCCCAATTATGTTGGGTGATAGTTTCTTTAAGCTTCTCCTCGTCAAGGTTTATTGTCTTCTCATCATCTAGCTTCCTGTCTGCGTCCAACCAGTAATTATAGTAATCTAAAGGGTCAAAACAGTTCCCATTATACATTCTAAACTCTTCTTGTAGTCCACAGATACAAGAGAATCTGAGAGTTATGTAGGTTGGATTCCTCTCCAATTCCTCTACTCTTAACCTTCGTCTGTTACAGACTGGACATAAGAAAGGAGAACTAACCTGTCTTATTGCCGCTGATTTATGGTAAGCCTTTAGCCGGTCTTGAAGCCTTTTGCCATGTTTAGCTCGACCCATTTAACCTACCTCACAAAGGCTCCAACGGTTACCAACTTCAATTTAGGACAGTCTCCGTAGATGTTAACTTCCACGTCACCGTTTTCTTCTATATTGATACAAGCTAAAAGTTTATCATCGACGAAAACGTCGTACTGCTCCCCCGCCGGATTCTTGTTAATTGAAACTCGAGCTGAGGTTTTGCTATCCATACCCTACAACCCCATAGTAATTTATGAATGTACCCCTATATATAGTTTACTCTCCATAGTAGTAGACTATAATTGAAGGTTCTATCCTCCACTGAAAGTGATAAACTACAGTTCCATGATGGACACCAACTGTCTCTGATTTTACAGTTTCCTAAAAAGCTTCGCATCAAATAATCATAACATTCAGTCAACGTATTGAGCTTATTAATAAATTGCAATTCACTAACCTCACAGTTAAGCTCATGTTACACGATGTCAATTTTAGGACTATGTCTGAACAGGCTCCAAATATATTGAGCTCTAGTCTCAGATATACCATTAATCTCCATAAGCTCCTCCTTAGAAGCCTTCACTATACCTTCAAACGTTCCAAACTTCTTCAACAGTTCTCTCGCATGAACTGGTCCCACATACGGAATTGACTCTGTTAGAAATAGGACTGCTTCATCTAGACTTTGAGGTTTTCTGTCATATTGTAGTTTGTGATATTCAGCCTTCATCTCAGTAAAGTTGCAAAGAGACTTCAGTATGAAACATGTCCACCTCCAACTAGGACTATATACATATTGAACTCTCCAATCTAACACTATACTGTTCAATATGCTGGCTACACTGACCTCCTTCCACTTCCCTCTTTTAACAGGTAAGCTGGGACTGGATTCTATGAGGAGGAGAGGTGTAACGTTTTCTATGTTCTTCAACATTCTGAGCTGGCTCCACAATCTACCTGTTCTCACACTGTTCACCAAGTCGAAGATACGTTTCCTCTCCACAAGTATAGGTCTGGATCCACAAATATAGTAGTCACCGATCTCCAACTTGTCGATTTTAATTTCAACTCCTAAGCTTCTGAGAAACTTCAGTATTTTCTCCTGTTTAGAGGCTTCACGAGTGTCACAGATGATCATCGAGCTTCACCTTTCAACTGTGTCTCCATTAGTTCAGCTGTAAGCTCCACATCTTTAGCTACGTAATATCCTAACTTTCTAAGTCTTCTCCTTATAAGGAATCTGAGTGCTTGAGCTAACTTCACATCAAAGTTCGGTCTGAACCTAACTTGATAATACCTCTCTCTCAACTCCTCCAAACTTAAATTCTTGAACTCAGAATCGAAAATACGTTTAGCTTCCTCACGAACCTCTCTAGAAGCTTGACGCCAAACATTAAGGGTTCGTCTATCCTTGATAACAATCTCTTCCTTAATCCACTCTGGAAAGTAGATTCCCTCTCTCTGACAGTAAAATCTAATATAGGGAATAGAGTTAGACAGCAATCTCAATTCAGGCGTTATAACTTTTAACTCTGTAGAATTAGGACTAAATCTTCCAGCTAAACTCTTAATTAATAGTAAATCAGCAGGTAGAGCTCGAACCTCCGTTCTTCTATATTTAACAACTATAGTTGCATCCCAGTCTATCTCTTTTATACAGTAAGGCTTCAAGCCGAACCTTGTCTGCTTCATGCCTTCCACTACAGTTCTACCTTCAGAGAATCCTTGAACAATTGCTGGCAAATATATTGAGACTAATGCTGTCAATTTTCTATCAGGATGGAACCCTAGATCTCTTAACAACTCTTCACCTTCGGCCTGAGTAATCTGATTCAGCTGTACACTCCAGTTTAGGTTTCTAGTTAATAGGTAAAACGTTCCCGCTTTCATAGCTTGAGGCAGCGTCTCTTTCAGAAGCTGATCGTAACGGAATCTTAAACTCAAGACTACACCTCCAACAACGTTTTCTGGAAATATTGTCTGATCCCTATCCTCTCCAACATCGGCTCTACATAATGCTTCCACACATACACGTAAACTCTCTGCGGCAACCTCAGCGGTTCACCCTCAATATAAGGTATCGCTTCACCGTCACCTGCCGGTATATATGGAATTTTATCTCCAGGTCGAATATCGACTCCTTTATTTATCAAAGCTTCAGCAGCCTTCACGTGTAAAGGTCTGTTACTCACGTACTCTTCTGGCTTCCTACTTAAACCTTTATACATCACTAAAAGATCATCAAACTTTCCAGCGAACAGTCCAACCTTAACAGCTTTGAGGAAACCTATTATTTCGGACTCAGGTTTCTCATCCAACTTCATCTTCAATAGTTCAGACTGGAGCTTTTTACAGAACCTTATAGTATCACCTTTCTTGAATTCGAAACCCATAGCGTGGAAATAGTTCACATGCTTCCCTTCCTCATATATAACATAGCCACAGTACTTCTGCTTGACGTTTGTGAGAAACAGTTTACCATAGATCCTATCTAAATCTACAGAGACCTTCACTCTTTCCTTTGGAACTCTGAAAACAGTGTTACAGAAAACGACCAATTTCTGATTTAGTAAGTCACAGAACTTTTCTCCAACTTTAACAGGGTCAGATGAGACTTGTAATTTCAGAAACAGACTATCTACAGCTCCGTAGATAGGTTTTAGACCAAGCTGATTCGCTACAGATAATCCGAGCTTCTGAAACTCTCTACAGAGCAAAGTAATATTCTCAGCGATCAGTCTATTATAGTATCTGCTTTTAGGGCTCCCAATAACACCGTAACAGCTAAGAGCTAAAGTTTTACAGGCTTTCTGTTTCTTCCAGTAAGTGTTCCACTCATCACTCTCTGGCACACACTGGTCCATCAGCTTCTTATACTCATACCTTTTCTCAGCCAGCTCTCTTATAGCTTCAGCAATCACACTTTCTGGTGTCGCTCTGAAACTTCCATGAATAGCTAATAACTCTCCATCCTTGGACTCAACGAATGTCTCAGGACCCATATTAAACGTCTGAATAGTAGATGGATGAATAGCTTTATAGTCCACCACTATAACATTCCTATGTAAGCCTGGCTCAGGCTCAAGGAATACTGGCCCAGCATAATCATCTGCTTCAGAGTTTCCTTTACGTTTAGATGGATACACTAATTTGGGTTTTCTTGAATAAGCTATACTGAGAATCTTTGAATCCACCATCGACATCCTACCTTTCACTCTAGGCGGCAAGAAGTGAGTTAGTTTACACTGCTCCACTAACAGTGAAGTCATTCCTAACTTTAAGTCGATGTCTCTACTTAACCTACAGTCTTCTACATTATACTCTTTAAGCTTCTCCCGATCCTGCTCAAAGTATTCAAGAAGCTTCATCATTCTTCCAGGAGTCTCATAATCAACCTTCTCTCGACCCAACTCTAGTTTAGCTACACTTTTCAAACTATAAGACTCCACCCCTTTCGGGTTCATCTGCTTATACATCTGTAAACCGTCAACGTAAGGTAAATGGAACTCTTCCAGAGGTAAACCTAATCTATTAGCTCTCTTAACAATGTATGGGACATCAAATCTACCGACATTCCAGCCACTTAAAATTTGATAGTTCAGACTGAACTTAAGAAACTCGTACAACGTTTCAAACTCATCGTCGTAACAGAAGAACTCTTCTCTACCTTCAGAGTCGACTGCAGCTATAGATAAGATCCTTCCTGTAGCCTTCTCCCTCTCTGTTACAGCACCATAACGTGGGTCAACCTCTATATCAAACCACAGCTCTTTATCTATAGTTGCTGGCTGTAAATCAAGATCTATCATAACTCTCCTCCAATAAGGTACATCGGCTAAATAAGTCTCCACTGGAATATTCTCCCTTACCACTTTGACGAGACTAGGCTTAGAGCATGAAACCTTAATCAATGGTTCCCCTTTATAACTTACAGCGTCATCTTCAGAAAGCTCTACACCTGGGTCCCACCTAACTAAGAACTCCACTATTCTGTCTTCTTTACCAACACAGTCCTGCTTCCTTATGTAAAAGTAAGGCTTAAACGGTGGAGGTAACAACTTTATTTGTCTCCTCTCATTCTCCCATACTATAGCTCTCACTTGGAAATCCAATTCATCATTAATGCTCTCCACCCAATCTAAATTTATTAGTTTAAGATCTTTCATCAAAGTCTCCTCCTGAAGTAGTCGTCAAGTTTAGTAGGTCTTTTCTCTACATAAGGCTTCAGAATCCTCCTAGCATAATTAAGATAGGTATCCAAGGTGACTGTTCCATACAACACTGCACATGGATGCATAAATCCTACAAAAGTGAATCCGTTCTTTATGTAAGGCTTATAATAAGACACTGGTCCAACAACCTCGGATAACACTTCACGACCCATAAGGACAACGGTCCAGGGTTGGATAATCCTTAACTCTCTCCAAATGTATTGGCTACAGTGTTTCAGTTCACCTGTTTTAGTCTCTGGTTGTGTGCATTTAATGAGGTTGGTTCCATACACATCCTCACGTTTAAGGTTAAGACATTCCAGAAGCTTCTCAAACACTTCTCTACTTCTGCCACCAAAAATAAGTCCAGACTCTTTCCTGTAAAGACTAGGTGAATGTCCTACGAAAGCTATTATTGGTCGAAACCTAAACTTAGGATAATCTATGAATCTAGGTTCTAGGAGACATTTCCTACAGAGTTTCAGATCGTCTAAGAATTTGTTGAACTCCTGAAAAGCTTCAGCTTCGGTTGTTACAGTCTTCTCCATTATCTCACCACTTTAACTGATCAGGCACATCCACCTTATAGGCATGCAAACTGTCCACATAAGTCACTAAGTCAGCAATTCCTACACCTAGCTGCTCTGCTATAAACTCCTGTAACCTCATAGCTCTGTAGAGGTCTAAACTAAACCAGTTAACCAAGTCCATACTTCTAGAGTGATAGATTAGAAACAGAGAATCTCCATGCACTCCTTTCCTTATAAGTGGATGGTACTCGACGCTACAAGGTACTCTCTTATTAAACCACAATAAACGTAAATCATAAGGATAGTAGACTTGAAGCAGCACTCCTCTACGGTAAGGATTAGTTTTAAGTAGCGATAACGCTTCTTTCAAACTGGGATTCAACCTACCAGCATAAGTGTAGCTCCAGTTTCCACCACTAAATTTAGACCAGTACTCTGGATAATATTTCATATGTGCTTCACATTCTCTCAACGGTTCAGCATTAACCATAGCTTGGAACCACTCTTCACCGTATTCTCTACAAATGTGAGGTTTAGAAAGTTTCCGACTCATCCAGTTTAGCATCTCTACTTTATCATTATGGGCCAACGGTGTCAGCGTGAAGGTGTAACCGATAAGCTCCTTCATCTGATACTCCTCTTCACTGACAGACTTACCTTGCACAGTGGCATCAAAGGCTATTAATCCTCTACTGAAAACTTCACGTATCGTCTCAGAAGCGGCTTCAACTGAAGATTTGAATCTCCTCAATATTGACTCTCCCTACGAAATTCATTAACCATGTATTTTCTAAGGAATATGTCGAAAGTCTTCTCTGGATCTAATCCACTCTTGATAAGCAAACAGATGAAGAACCATAGAGAGTCAGCTAACTCGTCGTATAAATGTCCATAGTCCACAGGATACTCTGTTTGAACCCAAGGACGTATCTTCAGACAGTTAGCTGCTTCAAACAGCTCTTCAGTTAGACAGAGCAGTATATCCTTCCACTCTTTCTGGCCTACCCTACAATCGATCGGCGAGTCACTAATTGTAAAGTTCTGTTTTTTAACCAGCTCAAATAAAACTTCAAGTTTATCTTTGCCTTTGAAGCTCTCCTTCAGCTTCGAAGGGTCAACGTCATAAATGTTCATTCCATCACCTTTAAGCTCCTCTTTAATTTTCTATGCTGAGCTTGGAGTTTCCTTTTAGGAAGAGGTTTAATTATTAGTAAATCGTTATAGAATATCTCCACATAGTCTTCTCCGGGTTCAAGGTTAAACTTCTTCAGGTAGTCTGGAGGTAAAGTGATAGCTGCACTTTCACCAATCTTCAACAGTTTCTTAACAGTTTTCCCAATACTTTCCTCAGCCATCACTCTTCACCAACACCTAAGTCTACATAACCTTCATCAGTTAACTTTAATTTAATGTACCGTTTCCAGTCCTCTATATCAAAGAATCTAGCTAACCATAGTCTCCTAGTGCTCTTTAAGTCTGGTTTAGTAGATCTTGAAGGATCTAAATAGAACACCACTTTACTGGTGTACTGAACAACCATAGGGCCACGCATGTGGGGCTGAGCATAAGGATTAGCTGGATCATAAGACTCGTGCAGACTAATATATACAGCTATAGGTGAGTCTTCCGTCATCTCTAAAATGCTTCCTAGCCATAAAGCTACAGCATCTGAACGAGCTGGAAACTGCAGTCTGCCTCCTGCGAAGGCTGATCTTAAAGGAGCACTTAAAGAATCGTAAACCACTAGTCTAATATTGTTCCTCTTAACTATTTTAGCAATACTGTTCTCTACAGTTCCCAAGAGTCTCAGATTGATTTTTGGATTAGATTCCTTTCCTCCTGTAAGCTCCAGCTCAGTCTGATAACCGTGAAGTTGAAGGATCTTCTTCATACTTTTACACTCCACTAGATAAAGAGTTTCTTTCTCAGTAGGGTCAGAAGTGTAAGCTCTGATCGAATTGTTAACTCCATACCTCTGATCGAATCTCCTCTTCCAGTGGGTTAACATCTCTAAAGCTCCACCTTCAGTGTCAAACCATAACACGTTCCCACTTTTAAGGAAATCGTAGCAGAATTGGTACAACAGTATACTTTTACCTGCTTTAGGAGGTCCATATATAGAAGTAGGAGAGCCAAGTAAGTGTCCGCCACACAGCTTTGTGAGACTCTCAAAGTTACTCTCCACCATCATAGACCTCCACCTCAACTTCTGTAAAAAGTTTAAGTGTAGCTACCACATGTTTACATGGTCCTGTCCTATAATGGTAAGCTGGACAAGTGCAGTAGTACTGTCCAGTCAAAGGGTTCACTAACACTAGATATATACTTTCACCAACAGTCACAGCCACTACCTTCCTCTTAGATACATGAGCTTTAAGGAACCTAACAGTTTTAGCTCTCTCATAAGTTTTCCTATCAACTTTGATTTTTCTGCCAATCTTTGGTCACCTCTAAAACTGCTGTTTTCAGTAGCTTCACCAATCGAGACAATCCTATTTCAGAAGGAGCTATACCAGATACAGCCTGTGGATGTCCTCCACCTGTGACTAAACCTTTACTTAACTCTGTAACCTTACTCATGACTAGATTTAGGTCTAAACTGTTGCTTCTACCCGTCAACTTATAGACATTCTCAAGAATTCCGTCATTCACTACGAAAACCGGTTTGTTCAGTTTCCTCATAGCCCTCCGAACAACAGCTCCTCCAATATCAGCTTTAGAAGTCACAATAACAACACCTATCTGGTCTAAATCAAGTAGACGATACTGGATATCTCTCTGTGCCTCCCTGTAAGCCTTGATATAATTTCTCATAAGAGTAACGTATGGATATTTAGACTGCTCTTTTAGGGTCAGATTCCTAATAGGCAGAAACACATCATCTGCAGCCTCTATCTCTTTAAGTGCATTCAACACTATTCTTGCTCCATAATGATAGCCTATTCTTCTAACCATATTAATTGCTCTAGCAATCATACTTGCAGGCTGGTAAGGCCATAACTTATCGTCTGAACTTAACTGGCTTACAAGATCTGGGTGTTTCTCAGATAAACTATTAAGCACTTCTCTAGCTTTACTCTTATCTTTAGCAACGTCACCGTATATTCCTATAATAGTCCACCTCTCCGGCCAATAAGAGTCTGTGAACATTCCAAGCTTACTGAACACTGAATATAACAGTGAGCTTGTGCAGTGTTCTGGATCCCAAGAGATCCTAAAGTTCTTATTCATATATTTCAGGAAAGTGGAAGGTTGAGCTGGATGGTGGTCAAAGAGAAACACTTTAAGTTTATCGGACAACTCTGCGAGAGACTTGAGAGTATCTTCAGTGGACCCTATATCTAAGCAGACTAAGCTACTATACTCTGCTAGATTGTTGACTAGTTCTAAACCTTTAGTTCCAAAATAAATATATGGAGTGAAAGCAACATCGGCTTCTTTATACAGGCTAGTCCACTGTGCTATTCTAGCTGACATTATACCGTCAACGTCACTGTGGGAATAGATTAGAGTTTTACCGTAGGACAACCTTGTCTCCCTCAACTTTAATTGGAGCTATCTCTAAAAGTCTTTCGAATGTAATACTGTAGCCTCTAACCTGATTCACCAGCTTCATTAAGTCTTCTTTAGTGAGCTCTCCGTAGAAATTCATCACATTTACTACAAACTCTCTAACCTTCAGCTCTTGATCCGACAGTTGAGTTTCCGGCAAAGGTTTAAGCTGAGTCGGAGATGGGGGCTGAATCGTTGGCTGAGACTTTACAGTTGGTTGGGGTTGAGTTTGCTGTTGAGTTGAGATCTGAGAAAAAGTGGAAGTAGGAGAAGCTGCAGATATTTGTCTTACACTTCCTAAGATACGTTCAGCTTCCTCTTTCGGCAACACTGCAACTTCATAGATTTTCGGAAAGAAACCTTTAGTTGTAGGCTCAGGAGCTGTTCCAACGTATCGTACAAGCACGTAATCTCCAACCTTAGCCTTCTCTTCTTCTAAAAGTCTGTTCAAGGCAACGTTACTCGGTAGCATATACTCTACACCGTCCTTCAAACTCTTAACATGGTATTGGAGAGCGTCAGGCTTGAAAGGATTGGAAGCTATAGTTATGATCTGACCAACAATAGAATCACCAGGTTCTCTGAATCTGAAACGTCTAGGCAACCTCCCTGAACGTTTCCTCTTGTTCAGCTCCTCCAAAAGCTTATCCAACATTTCAGACACTTAAACACCTCCAAACGTTTAAGCAAATAAACATTAAGGAATGTAGCACTATATAAGTTTAATCCGTTTAACTAATATCTGGCAGCGATGTTATTGTGTTACATTCGGTCTTATCTCTTATTTTAGGAAGACTCTACCTCTCCAACTTTCCAGAAGGCTCTAACTTCTCCAAGACTCTAACTAACTTCTCCAAGACTCTAACTTCTACTTTTACCTCTTCGGCAAGACTCTAACTTCTACTTTTACCCCTTCGGGGGTTTAGAGTTTTACCCCAGGTTTAGAGTTTTACCCCAGGTTTAGAGTTTTACCCCGACTGCTCTAGAAGAGTTTAGAGTTTCACCCCGTCTGGTTTAGAGTTTTACCCCTAGCTTTGAGTTTTACCCCTAGCTTCAGTAGAAGATTAGCTTTCACCCCTGGGGTAAACACAAATTGCTTATTTTGTCTAGCAGAACTTTAGAATTGCTCCTTTTGGTAAAACAGCGTCAGGATGAATCTGGATTAAGCGGAGGAAGCTCAACCAAAGCTTCGTTAAGTTCGAGAAGACTAGTTTACCTGTTTCCAACCACTTGATGGTACACCTCAAAATAAGGCTGGTAAATTAGTGTCTGTTTCACAAAAGAGAGCCTTATCTTTTACTCTTAACCCTTCGGGTCTGGGTGTCAACACGGATGGTTTGCAGTTTGGTTCATTGAGAATCTGTAGTTTGAGAGTTTGACGGGGTTCTGTGAGAGTGATAGGAGAAGCTTAATTTGGTGTCTGTTTGTTCTAGGAGAGTGAATTTAGCTCTAGCTGGATTGAAGAAGCTTAGATTTCACTTTCTCAGAACTTGTTAGAAAAAGAGGAGAGTTGGGTGTTTAGTTGGTTTTGTTTAGGTATTGTTTAGCTAGTTCTTCAGTCTTCCTCATATTCTCTAGGTTTTCTTGGATCACATTGTTCCAGATTTTCCAATCTATTAGTTGCTCTAGTGTTTCTGAGAGTAGTTTCTGCTTTAACTTTTTACCTAAACG
>Ga0080004_1194042_pt1 | contig 14456 bp, 12 predicted proteins | sample WasSprMetagenome_FD_69207 | JGI IMG/M metagenome (GOLD analysis project Ga0080004, IMG submission 69207) | Sulfidic aquatic microbial communities from Washburn Spring, Yellowstone National Park, USA - WS (SPADES assembly) (version 2) | ecosystem: Environmental > Aquatic > Thermal springs > Hot... | reverse complement strand
GACCGGAGATGCTCACTGCGCCCAACCTGGACCCGCGCAAGCCCATATTGACCACGGCCGAGCCCATGGAGGTCAAGTACTGGAAGTGGGCGTACCACCTGGTCGGCACGGGCACGGTCCCCTCCATAGACTCCCTTCCCGAGAAGCTCAGCGGGAGGATACCCGTCATCCACATGTTCATACAGACCGAGCTGGGCACGTTCGCCACGGGGAGCCTGCCCAACTACACCTTCGTCCCCATCGCGCCGGGCTCGGCCGGCCCCCCGATGCCGGGCTTCCACATCGATGTGGTCGACGGGGAGGGGAACCCCGTGAGGGGGAGGCCAGGCCAGCTGGTCGTGAAGTCGCCTTGGCCCGCGATGCCCGTCCAATACCCGCGGTGGTATGCCGAGAGGTGGAGAGGCGGCGTCTACTACGCTGGCGACTACGCGGTCATGGCCGACGACATGAACATATTCCCTCTGGGGAGGTCCGATACGGTGATGAAGGTGAACGGCTACCGCATAACGCCGGAGGCCTTGGAGAGGGCCGCGGAGGCCGCGCCGGGCGTCAAGAGGGCCGTGGCCTTCGGCGTGCGCGACCTCCAGAAATTCGAGACGCCTGTGGTCGTGGTGGCGGGCGACGTCCAGCCCGACGAGCTGAGGAAGAGGATCAGAGAGTACGTGGGCGCTATAGCGGAGCCCGCCAAGATAGTAGCCCTGGAGGCGATGCCCGACGCGCCGAAGCCCGAGCTCAGAGCCGCGTTGAAGGCGTATCTCTGGAGGGGGGCCGCGGCGGACGGCCCGTTGCGCGGCTGGGTCGAGGAGGTGGCGCGCAGGCTCAAATGAGCCGGCCGCCGCTCCACCTCAACTGCCCGCCGCTCGGGGATCGGGGCCCCGCCGCTAAGGCGGCGCGGAGGGCCGCGAAACTAATTTAAGGAAGGCCTCGCCCGTGGCCGTGGAGGGCGTGGTCAGACTCGCGCACGGCTCGGGGGGCGTCGAGACGTCCCAGATCCTGGAGGCCCTCGTCTTCTCGCGCCTTGAGGAGAGGCTGAAGCGGGTCGAGGGCGGGGTCGGCATAGATTTCCCCGACGACGCCGCGGCGATCCCCATCGGCGACGGGCGCCATCTAGTGGTCACGATAGACTCCTACACGGTCAATCCGCCTTTCTTCCCCGGCGGCGACATCGGCGTTCTGGCGGCGTCCGGTAGCATAAACGACGTCCTCATGATGGGCGGGAGACCCATCGCCATGCTGGACGCCATAGTGGTGGAGGAGGGGTTCCCCATGGAGGACCTCCGCAGAATCGTGGACTCGATGCTGCGGGTGCTACGGGAGGAGGGCATAGCGTTGATAGGCGGAGACTTCAAGGTGATGCCCAAGGGCCAGCTGGACAAGATCGCGATCGCGACTGTGGGAATCGGCGTCGCGGAGAGGCCCATCGTCGACAGGCCGAAGCCGGGCGATAGGATCATCGTGAGCGGCTTCCTCGGCGACCACGGCGCCGTGATACTGGCCAGGCAGATGGGCATAGCGGAGGAGGGCGCCGGCGGAGGCCTCACGAGCGACGTAAGGCCCTTGACCAAGCTCATGATCCCCCTGGTGGAGAAATACGGCGAGCGCATACACGCGGCGCGCGACCCCACGAGGGGAGGGCTCGCCATGGTCCTAAACGACTGGGCCAAGGCGTCGGGGACCGTTATAGTGGTGGAGGAGGCGGCCGTGCCCATCAGGCCGCAGGTGGCGGCCTACGCCAACATGCTCGGCATAGACCCCCTGGCCCTCGCCAGCGAGGGCGCGGCCGTGTTGGCCGTGGATCCCGACGTGGCCGACGAGGTGGTGGAGCACATGAGGAGGCTCGGCTTCGAGAACGCCGCCGCGATAGGCGAGGTGAAGGAGGCGGAGAAGTATAGGGGATACGTCCTCCTCAAGACTGTGGTGGGCGGGCTCAGGATCCTGGAGGCGCCCAGAGGCGACCTCGTGCCCAGGATATGTTGAGGTTCAGGGGGGTGGATCTGTGGAGGGCGGGCGGAGCGGCCGGGGTAGCCGTGAGAAGCTCGGGCAAAACCCTCTGCATAGACGCGTTGAACACGGCGGGCTGCGACTATCTGCTCTACACCCACAGCCACGTGGGGCACTTCCCAGGAGGGGTGGACGCGTTCTATTCCCCATTCGGCGGGACGATGGTGAAGCCGGGGGACGTCCTGGAGCTAGGGCCCTTCAGAGTGTCGGCGGTCCACGCCTACAACATAACCAAGGCTAAAGACGGCAGGCCTATACACCCCAAGGGCTTCGGGGTCGGCTACGTGGTGGAGGCCGGCGGGGTCAGGCTGTACCACATGGGCGACACCGACCTGGTCAGAGAGGTCGCGGAGGTCAGGGACGTGGACGTGCTCCTGGCCCCCGTAGGGGGAGGCTCCGTCATGACGCCCGAGGAGGCGGCGGACGCCGTCATGTTGCTGAGGCCCAAGATAGCCGTGCCGATACACTACACCGACAAGAGGCACTACGTCAAGTTCAGAGACGTGGCGCATCCATACGCCAACGTCGTAGCCCTACGCCAGCCGCCCTGACAGGCCCGAGGCGCCGACTACGCGCGGCGCGAGACCCCCGGCCCAGGCGCCGAAGAGGCCGCGACGGCCGCTACATTTATTTCCATGCGTCCCAAATTCCGTGGCCGAGATCTTCGCGGAGCGCGAGCAAGAGGCAAGGGAGTTGAGGAGGAGGGAGGCCGACTGGAAATACATAGACTCGCTGCCGCCGCGCATAAAGGCGGCCGTCAAGCTGTTCATAGAGACGGGCGACCTACGCCTATCCCAGAGGATCTCCGGGCTGGGGCTGGAGGACTTCGTGGAGCACCTAAGAAGGGCCAACGTCTGGATCACCTAACGCCCCCACCCCCGCCAGGCCGGCGATCCGCGATATCCGCCGATGCGGCTGAGAGCCTTCCGACGGAGCTCCTCCCCGCCGCAGTCGGACCCCCAGCTGGACCCCCTCCCAGGCCCGAAGGGCGTCCACGTTTTGCCGTTGGCCCAAGACTTCTCTGAGGGCAGGGCCGGCCAATAGACGCGCATCGCGGGGGCAACCGGCAGAAGCGCCACGGCGGCCGCGTCGAGGCCGAGCCGGGCGATCCCCCCTCCCCGACCGCCGACAAGGCCCCCTCTGTAGAGTCGCTGAGCCCTTCGATCTTCGAAAACAGCCACTCTAAACTGTGTCGGTAAAGCTCTTCCAACTCACCAGCGTATAGACGGGCCGACGTCGATAGCCCCATCTCCAGCCCTCCTCGAAGTGCTTCCGAGTAGTCTTCAGCGTGCAATATATAGCAAGCCGTTCGGCATCTCTCCCCGGTCGGTGCACGGCCTAGGATCTCCGCGTCGCGCAGGCCCGAAACGCCAGAGCCCTGGTGCCTCGAGGACTCCGGCCCTAGTCGATGCACCCGATCGGGACCGGGAGGAGAGGCCGCCCACATACTTGCCTGTCGACATCACGAAGTCGACGGCCGGAGACGCACGGCCGCCGCCCAGCCCGCCACAGCGACGCCCAGCCCACGGAGCAGCTCGCCGAAGGCAGTCCAACGGACGGCGCCGCCGAGCGGCCCTCGTCACGGCGTCGCGGAAGGCCTCCAGACGCATCGACGATGCGGAGAGACGCCGCCTGCGGCGCCGACAAGCCGACCCGAAAGGCCCCACACGGCGCGCGGGCCGGAACCTTGTGGATAGACCAAGGCGGCCCGCCGAGAACGGCCTTGTACGCCTAGACCCGCCTCCGTTAATCCGCCTCGATGCAACGCAAAATTTATAAGTAAAGAGGTACTTTATGCCCATGAAAGGCCTAACATCGATCGAGCTGGCGATACTGCTGGCGATAATAATAGTGATAGCGGTGGCGGTAGGCTGGTACATGTACACGACGTTCCTAGCGTCCACATCGAGCAGCCCCAAGCTACAGATAGTATCCGCCCAATACGGCGCCAACAAGACTACTCTAACAGTTACCGTGGTTAATCCCGGCCCCGTCAACAATGTGGGGATAAGCGCCATATACCTGAATGGCGTACAATGCGGTAACCTCAGTACTACTGCAGTACCAATAAGCAGCACTCCTCAGTCTATAACCGCTACATGTAGTGGCATTAGCGCTGCGGTGGGCACACAGCTGTCGGGCCAGCTGGTGACCACGGCCGGCACCGCGTTCCTGTTCAACGCGGTCGTAACGTCGTAAAAACCCCCTTTTTCCCTCCGGATCCTCTATCGGAGGGCCTCCGGTCAATCGAGACAGCGCCGATTGCCGCATGCGTCGGGCGAGGGAAAGCCGGCCATGCAGAGCCGGCCAAGGCGGTCGTCATCATATGCGGCGATCCACAGACCGGCAAGAGGCGAGGGAGCGGTTTACAGGGACAACCCTAAATCAATGCCCACAGGTGGCTAGCCCCCTGTGAGGATTAATTTGGGATTGCTCCTGAAAGCGTGTTGGATCGACAAACGCCCTTCGCCCACGAGGGCCGTGAGGCCCGCGATCTCCAGCGGATCCCCCGCCCGCCGCGACCAAGCGGCCGAATCGGCGGCGCCCCGCCGTCTGCACATGGGCTGGAGGGCCGTGTGGGCCGCGGCCGCGGCGCTGAGGACGTGCTCTCGGCGGACCCCAAGACGTACGGTCGGCATATCTACGACTTAGTCCAGCGGGTAGAGGAGGTGGGGGCGGAGGTGGTCTTCTACGACGGGATTGAGGCGGAGGCCTTCGCCTACGGCGCCCCGCACGCCGCGTCGCTGAACGCCAAGAAGCTCGCCGTGCTGTCCAAGGCAGGGGTCGCGGCCGTCCTCTCGGGCGCTAGAAGCCTAGGGCTCGCCTCGGCCGTCGACGTCGCCGCCAAGGCGTCGGGGGGATCCGTCGCGTTCTCCCGCCCCTACTTCCAGCCGCTTTCATGCAAGCTAGAGGGCCCGTTGCCCCAATGCTGAGGCCCCCCGGCCTCCAGCCGGCGCCGCCGGGCGGTGGAGGGAAGGCGCCCCCGCGGCTACGCCGAGACCGGCGGCCGCCGGGTCGAGCGCAACGAACTCCAGCCCGAGCACTTCGCCGGCTGGGCCGATTGGGCCATGGAGAAGGGGCACGGCATTGACTTCAACCCCACCTTCTTCTCCCATCCCCTGGCCGACAGCGGCTTCACCCTGACGCACCCGGACGCCGGCATCCGCCGCTTCTGGATCGAACACGGCATCGCCTGCCGCAAGATTGGCGAGTACTTCGGCAAAACCCTCGGCACGCCGTGCATCACCAATATCTGGATCCCGGACGGCTATAAGGACCTGCCGGCCGACCGCAAGGGCCCCCGCCAGCGGCTCATCGAATCGCTGGATGCCATCCTGGCGGAGAAAATTGACCCGCGCTTCAACCGCGATTCTGTGGAGGGCAAGCTCTTCGGCATCGGCTCCGAGAGCTATGTGGCCGGCTCCCACGAGTTTTACCTGGGCTATGCCGTGACCCGCCGCATCCTGGTCTGCCTGGACACCGGCCACTTTCACCCGACCGAGCTTGTGTCCGACAAGATCTCGGCGGTGCTCCTCTTCGTAGACGAACTGCTCCTGCATATCAGCCGCGGCGTCCGCTGGGACAGCGACCATGTGGTAATCCTGACGGAAGAACTGCTGGCCATCATGCAGGAGATCGTGCGCGGCGGCTTCCTGGAGCGGGTGCACATTGGGCTGGATTACTTCGATGCCAGCATCAACCGCGTGGCCGCCTGGGCCATCGGCGCCCGCAGTGCGCTCAAGGCCCTGCTGATGGCCCTGCTGGAACCGACCGAGCGCCTGCGGGAGATGGAGCTTGCCGGCGACTTCACCGGCCGGCTCGCCCTGCTAGAGGAGCTGAAAACCATGCCGCACCAGGCGGTCTGGGATTATTACTGTCTCCAGCAGGGCGTGCCGGTAGGCATCAGCTTTATGGACGAGATACGCTCCTATGAGGCCAGCGTGCTGGCCAAGCGGAGTTGACCATGCGTTTTGAGCTCCTGCATCCCAGGGAACAACTGGTCCACATCATGGACCGCATCTATCGCTATGGGCTGACCACCACCTCCGGCGGGAACCTCTCGGTACTGGAGGAGGACGGCACACTCTGGATCACCCCATCGGCGGTGGATAAGGGAAGCCTGCGTCCCACCGACATCATGCGCATTGACCCCGATGGGAGTGTCGCCGGCCCGCATCAGCCCTCCAGCGAACTGCCCTTCCATCAGATGATTTACGCCCGCCGGCCAGATGTGCGCGCCATCGTCCACGCCCATTCGCCGTACCTGATGTCCTTCAGCATCGCCCGGCGCATCCCCGACACCCGCATCATCCCCCAGGCGCATCACGTCTGCGGGATGGTGGGCTATGCACCCTATGCCCTGCCGGGGAGCCCCCAGCTCGGCGAGGTCATTGCCGACACCTTTGCGCAGGGCTATGACGTGGTTCTGCTGGAGAATCACGGTGTGGTAACGGTCGGGCCGGATCTGCTGACCGCCTTTCAGCGGCTGGAGACGCTGGATTTCTGCGCCAAGACCCAGATCATGGCCGGCCGGCTGGGCCCCCTCTTCATCCTGACCGACGAGCAGATCGCCCGGTTCGAAGCGCCGCCGCCCCCGCTTCCAACCTTCACGCCGGCACGCCCTTCCAGCCGCGAGCGGGAACTGCGCGCCGAAATCTGCCGCTTCGTGCACCGCGCCTACGAACAGCGCCTGATGACCAGCACCGAAGGCACCATGTCCGCCCGCCTGGGCCAGGACGCTTTCCTCATCACGCCGTACGGTATTGACCGCCGGTACATTGACGTGGAGGACATCGTGCTCATCCAGGACGGCCGGGCGGAGGAGGGCAAGCGCCCCAGCCGGGCAGTGAACCTGCATCGGCGCATCTACGCCGACCATCCCGACATCGCCTGCATCGTGACGGCACAGTCGCCGCACGCCATGGCCTTCGCGGTCACCCGCCGGCCGCTGGACACCACCACCATCCCCGAAAGCTATGTCGTGCTCCGCAGGGTGCCGCTGGTGCCGCACGGCCGGGTGTACCTGGCCCCGGAGACCATCTCCGCCGCCATCACACCACAAAGCCCCACCCTGCTCATCGAAAATGACACCGTGCTCGCCACCGGCAAAAGCATCCATCAGGCCTTCGACCGGCTGGAGGTGGTGGACTTCACCGCCATGGCGGTCCTGAACGCGCTGGCTATTGGCCCCATCATCCCCATCGGGGAAAGGGAAATCTCGGAACTGGAACAACATTTCGCGTAGGAGCAGAATCCATGACCGCAGAGACGATACTGGAAAAACTGGTGGAAATGTCCCGCTACCTGGGTGACCCGGCCAATGACCTCGCCATCCTGGGAGAGGGCAACACCTCCGCCCGCATTGATGACGAGACCTTCTGGGTCAAGGCCAGCGGTTTCGAACTGCGCACGATTGATGCCGCCGGCTTCGTGCGGGTGCGCTTCCGCGACGTCCTCGCCGCGCTCGACCTGCCCAATCCTACCGATCAGGACATCCTTGCGCTTCTGGAACGATCCAAGGTGGACGCCGGCGTTACCATCCGCCCCTCCGTGGAGACCATCCTCCATGCCCTGGTGCTCCAACTGGAGGGCGTCAATTTCGTGGGACACACCCACCCCACCCTCGTCAATGCCATCCTCTGCTCCCAGAAGGCCGAAGAGGCGGTCAGCGGCCGGCTCTTCCCCGAGGAGATCGTCTACTGCGGCGTGGCGCCCCTCTTCATCCCATATACCGACCCGGGCGTCGCCCTGGCCAGGGCGGTGCGGGACGGCCTGAACCGCTACCTGGATACGTATTACCAGCCGCCCAAGGTTATCCTCTTGCAGAACCACGGCCTTATTGCCCTGGGCAAGACCGCCGCGGATGTCCAGCACACCACGGCCATGTACGTCAAGACCGCCCGGGTCATCCTGGGCACCTATGCGCTGGGCGGACCTCATTTCCTGCCGGCCAGCGCCGTGGAACGCATCCACACCCGTCCGGATGAGGAATACCGCCGCGCGTTATGGCGACAGCGCTAATCGGAGCAGGCTTAGACGATAGTTCCATGGACTGGCACATGAGCGACATCGCAGAACTGGAGAAACAATTATCGGACTTTGACCCGTCCCGCCGGCGGGAAGCCCTGCAGACGCTGGTTGACCTGGCGCGGCAGGGAAAAGTAACCTTCCCGCCGGAGACGGATGTGGTCAACATGCACTGCCATACCTTCTTCTCGTTCAACGCCTACGGCTATTCCCCCACCGCCATGGCATGGCTGGCCAAGCGCCGGGGTTTTCGCGCGGTGGGCATCGTGGATTTCGACGTGCTGGACGGGGTGGAGGAATTCCTGGAGGCGTGCGATCTGCTGGAAGTGCGGGGGGCCGCCGGCCTGGAAACCCGCGTCTACATCCCTGAATACGGGGATAGGGAGATCAATTCGCCGGGGGAGCCAGGCATCTGCTATCACATCGGCATCGGGTTCATCTCGGGCCAGGCGCCGGCGGAGGTCGCGGGTACGCTGGAGGGCATGCGCCGGCGCGCCGCCCAGCGCAATCAGGAGATCGTCGCGCGCGTCAACGCCTACCTGGACCCGGTGACGGTGGACTATCAACGGGACGTCCTGCCCCTGTCGCCGGCGGGCAACCCGACCGAGCGTCACATCGTGTTGGCCTATATCCAGGCCGCGGCGAGGCGCTACCCGGATCCCGCCGGCTTCTGGGCCGAGAAACTGGCCATGCCGCGCTCCCAGATCGAAGAGATGATCCAGGACAGCGCCGGCTTTCAGAACCTGATCCGCTCCCGCCTGATGAAGCGCGGCGGTGTAGGCTACATAACGCCCAGCCCGGCCATGTTCCCCACGCTGGGGGAGCTGAACCGCCTTATTCACGCCTGCGGCGCGCTCTCCTGCTGTGCCTGGCTGGACGGCTTCTCGGAAACGGAGCGGGATGCGCAAGGCTGGCTCGCCTTCCAGGTCTCCAACGGCGCGGTGGCGCTCAACATCGTCCCCGACCGCAACTGGAACGTCGCCGACGAAGAGCTTCGCCGGCAGAAGGTCGCCCGCCTGCACGAGATCATCGCCGCGGCCGGCGAGCTTCACCTGCCGATACTGGTCGGGACGGAGATGAACAGCTTCGGCCAGAAGCTGGTGGACGATTTCGATGCGCCGGCGCTGGCGCCCTACCGCCAGCGCTTCCTGGATGGCGCCTATTTCGTCGTCGGGCACACCCTGTTACAGCGAGCGCTGGGGCTGGGATATCACAGCCCTTGGGCACGGGAGCATTTCCCAGAGCGTCGGTGCCGTAACGACTTCTTCACGGAGGTTGGCCGGCGCGCGCCGGCCGGCGCGCGGGGAACGGCGCTCTTCCGCTCGCTGGGTCCCTCGCCTTCCCCGCAGGATATTCTGCGCGCCCTGGGGAGCTGACTATATCACCCTGGTACCATGGAGACACGCATGGATAAGTTGGAACGCTACAAAAAGGGGCTGACGCCCCTGCCGAAAACCAATCGTCTATGGCCCTTGTATGGGGCCGGCTTCGAGAACCTGGGCCTGAACGACCAGCCCATCGAGGTGCCGATGCCGGCCTTCGGGCCGGATGAACTGCTCGTGCGGCACGATGCCTGCGGCCTCTGCTTCTCCGATATCAAGGTCATTAAACTCGGCGAGGAGCACCCGCGCATCTACCGCAATATGCGCGAGAACCCGGTGGTGCTCGGCCATGAGGTCTGCATGACCGTGGTGGGCGTCGGGGAAAACCTCCGTCAGCAGTACCGCATCGGCGATCGCTTCGTCATCCAGGCGGATATTTATGTCAAGGGCGTGGGCTATGCCTACGGGTACGAGATTCAGGGCGGCCTCTCGCAGTATAACGTCATTGACCAGCGCATCCTGAACGGCGACCACGGCAATTATCTGATCCCTGTTCAGCCGGACACCGGTTACGCCGAGAGCGCCCTGACGGAGCCGTGGGCATGTGTGGTGGCGGCGTACCATCTCACGTACCGCACCGCGCCCCGGCCGGCCGGCGTCATGTGGGTCATCGGTTCGCCCAGCGCGCCCTCTCTGCCCTACACCTTCAGCGCCGGCTTCGACGCCGCCGGCCATCCCCGCCAGCTCATGCTGACGAACGTGCCGGAGGAATTCGCCGGCTGGCTGCGCCGGCGCGCCGCCGAGCTGGACATCCCTGTGCTGGAGGCGGCGGACCCCGCCAACCCTCCCCTCTCTCCCGTGGATGACATCATTCTGCTGGGTGCGGACCCGGAACTCATCGAACGGGCCAGCCCGCATTTGAACGACTTCGGCGTGTTCGTCATCATCGCCCATCATCCCCTGCCGCGCAAGGTGGCGGTGGACGTGGGGCGCGTCCATTACAACCGCTGGCTGTACGTGGGGGGTGCGGGACCGGATATCGCACAAGCCTATCTGCCGGCCGTGCGCTCTGCGCTGAAGCCGGGGGGCCGCGCCTGGTTCGTCGGCGCCGGCGGCCCCATGGGACGCATGCACGTCCAACATGCCCTGCAACAGAGGCCAACCCCTTCGGTCATCGTCTGCACCGAGCGCAACGCCCGGCGCCGGGCCGATTTGTGGGAGACTTTCCATGCAGAAATGGAGGCGCTGGGGATCCATTTTGTCCTCATCAATCCCGAGGACCCGGCCGACTTCGGGGCCGGCATGGCGCCCTTCGCCGGCACAGGCTTCGACGATATCATCGTCCTGGCACCGGTGGCCTCCATCATCGAGGGGGCGGCGGAGTACCTGGCGAAAGGCGGGACGATGAACATCTTCGCCGGCGTGCCGCGCGGCACGATGGCCCAACTTGATCTCAGCCCGATTTACCTGCACGGCTCGCGCATCATCGGCCATTCCGCCTCCAGCATTGACGACCTGCGCCTGATGCTGCATGAGACGGAGGCCGGCGTCCTCTCGCCCAACGCCTCGGTGGCGGCCGTCGGCTCGCTCAGCGCGGCCAAGGAAGGGCTGAAGGCGGTGGTGGAGTCCCGCTTCCCGGGCAAAATCGTCATCTTCCCCAACATCAAAGAGTTCCCGCTGACCGGACTGCCGGAGCTGAAACAGGTACTGCCAACGGTATACGCCCGGCTGAAGAACGGACGGGAGTGGACGGTGGAAGCGGAGGATGAATTTCTGCGGATATTACTACCGGAGGAGTGAGAGGTGTTAGAGAAACCGCTATTGGATCGGATCGCCATTGTCACCGGCGGCGCGCAGGGCCTGGGCGAGGCCATTTGCCATCGGCTGGCCCAGGAAGGCGCGCATGTGGTGGTTGCGGATATCAACCTGGAGGGTGCGGAGAAGACCGCCGCGGCCATTCGGGAGGCGACGGGCCGGCGCGCCATCGCCGTGCGCGTCGACGTCACAAAAGAAGATGAGGTCGAGGCGATGGTCAACCGCACGCTGGAGGAGTTCGGCCGGCTGGACATCATGGTGGCCAATGCCGGCATCCTCATCGCCGGCGCCATCGAGGAATTCCCCCTGGAGCAGTGGCGCAAGGTCATTGATGTCAACCTCATCGGGTACTTCCTGTGCGCCAAACATGCCGCTCGCGTCATGAAGGCCCAGCGGAGCGGGGTCATCATCCAGATCAACTCCAAGTCCGGCAAGCGCGGCAGTTACAAGAACTCCGCCTATGCGGCCAGCAAGTTCGGCGGCATCGGCCTGACCCAGAGCATCGCCCTGGAGCTGGCGGAATACGGCGTGCGGGTCAACGCCGTCTGCCCGGGCAACCTGCTCGATTCTCCTTTATGGGTGCAGTCGCTCTACACGCAGTATGCCAAGCGCTGGGGCGTGAGTGAGGAGGAGGTGCGCCGGCGTTACATCGAGCAGGTGCCGATGAAGCGCGCCTGCACCTACGACGACGTCACCAACGTGGTGGTCTTCCTGGCCTCCGACTACGCCAGCTACATGACCGGCCAGGCCATCAACGTCACCGGCGGGCAGGAGATGCATTAGCCCGCAACAGCACGGCTATTTTCCAGACAGGATGCTCCCCGGACTTTGACATCCCGCCGCCGGCATGCTATAATGCCTATGCCTCTGGAGGGGTAGCATAGTCTGGCCTAATGCGCGCGTCTCGAAAACGCGTGTGGGTAACTCCCACCGTGGGTTCGAATCCCACCCCCTCCGCCATATCCGGAGAGGTGCGAGAGTGGACGAATCGGCGCGATTGGAAATCGCGTGTGGGGCAACCCACCGTGGGTTCGAATCCCACCCTCTCCGCCATGAGCCGGCTCCCTGGCCCACCAGGGAGCAATTTGTTTGGCGACAAAAAAGCGCCCCTCACCGTCGCCGGCGAGGGGCGCTGGCATTCCCAGCAAGTATATCTAGGCGGCAATCTGCGCCTTTTTCTCACCCAGATACTGCTGGACCTCGTTGCGAGCCTCTTCAAACATCTCGATCAGCCTGGCCGTTCCGCCCTTGAACGAGCCTACGGCCTGACGGGCGCAGGACGTGCATCCCTTCATGTGGCGGAAACTGCCTGGCCCACAGCTCATGCATCCACCCAACTGGATCACCACCAGGGACAGCGCCAGCTTGTCCGGATGGGTCTCGGGGAGCGCCGCGATGCGCTCCACAAACTTCTGCCACTTCGGGTCCCGCAGGTCTGCCAGCTCACTCAACAACTGGGGTGGAAAGAACAGCTCCTGGTTTCCTGTCATTGTATCCCGCCTTCCTAGGTACGCCTAACCGCGATTTGCCATCTATTCATATGGAAAAGGGCCGGCCCAGCCGGCCGATTTGTGCATATTATAATGGAATGGAGAGATTTTGTCAAGATTCTCCTGCGTTTTCTCCAATTGTGATGATAAAAATGATAAAAATAAAAGATATGATTACTTTGACAGAATCCCCCAGCGCCGGCGCCGTCCTTCGCCCAGACGATAATTATATCATAACAATGCCCATGATTATGCAGTTTTTCCTGCGGGTTGACACCAGAATTTGACGAAATTATAATATAATCGCGATCGGGTACATTGGTATGGTGTATCCCTCTCCGAAGACCGGAACCGGGCCGGCGGGTTCCTGGCCCGCATGCACCACCGGGGCCGGCGATGTGCGGGCGCTCCTGGCCGCCACCACAACTCGGCCCGCCCTCCTGCCCAACCAGGGCCGTAACGCCCCATGCCCTGCGGTGGACCACGGCATTGGCGCGCAAGCCGACATCCGGCTTGAATGGGGGCCGCTTTCAAAGGAGGTGAACGATGCCCCATTCATTCTCACAGACCGCATCCCTGACCTGCCCGCAATGCGGGCGGGACTTCTCCGCCGAGATCTGGCTCATCGTGGACGCGGACGAGCACCCCGACCTCCTGGAACGCATCCGCGCCGGCACCCTCCATACCATAACCTGCCCCCACTGCGGCCACGAGGGACAGGTGGACGCGCCGCTACTGCTCCTGCGCCTCGGCGCTACGCCGCCGCTGCTCTTCTCCCCGGCGCAACGGACAACCGAGGAGCAGGACCGCGAGCAGGCCGCCGGCCTGGTGAACATGTTGCGCGAGCAGATGGGGGCGGACTGGCAGGATGAATGGCTGGCCCAGGGCCTGCCCGGTGTGCCGCGCCCCTTCCTCCCCGCCGCCCTGAGCGCTGATCCCGAAGCCGCAGAAGCCGCGCTGTTGGTCCCGACCCTCCAGGCCTTCATCCAGGCCGAAACCTGGGGCGAATCCCGCCGCATCCTGGAGGCGCACCCCGAACTGCTCAGCGACGAGGCCGACGCCCTGCTGGGGGAACTGATCACCGCCGCCCAGGCCCAGGGTGACGAGGACGCCCGCCGCGTCTTTGAGGAGCACCGCGCCCTCCTGCGCCGCTGCCGGGAGGTGGGGATAGAACAAGCTTTTGCCGAAAAGATGCTCCCGCCGGAAGCCCTGGCGCAGGCCGAGGCGTTAGGCCTGACCCCGGAACAGGCCGTGGAGATGGCCCGGCTGGCCTCGCAAATGCCACTGGAACTGCGGGAGGTGCTGGCGGAACTGGCCGCCGGCGGCGTGGAAATCCGCTCCCCCGAAGACCTGGAGCGCCTGCTGGCCGGGCGGCCCGACCCGCGGGAGAAGCTGGAGCAAGTGGCTGCCCACCTCGGCGGCGGTCCATCCATCCCTCCGGAGTTTCAAGACGACCTCCGCCGCGCGCAAGAGGGACAAACCCGCTACAAGCAAGTCGGCGACCTGGCCGCGCTGAATGAGGCCGTCGCCGCCTGGGAGCGCATCGTGAACCACCCCGCCTTCCCCCAGGCGGACGAGCGCTTCCGCCTAGCGGCGTGGAACGATGCCGGCGGAGCCTACCTGCGGCGCTACTGGGCAACGGGAGCCCTGCCGGACCTGGAGGCGGCGGTGGCCCACTGGGAGCGGGCCGTGCGCCTCACCCCAGAGGGCTCCCCCAACCTGCCCTCCATCCTCAACAACCTGGCGAACGGCCTGCGACCCCGCTACGCCCCCACGGGAGCCCTCCCGGACCTGGAGGAGT
>Ga0080004_1137412_pt1 | contig 14456 bp, 25 predicted proteins | sample WasSprMetagenome_FD_69207 | JGI IMG/M metagenome (GOLD analysis project Ga0080004, IMG submission 69207) | Sulfidic aquatic microbial communities from Washburn Spring, Yellowstone National Park, USA - WS (SPADES assembly) (version 2) | ecosystem: Environmental > Aquatic > Thermal springs > Hot... | reverse complement strand
CATCGGGGTCCTAGAGCACAATGAGGCCCTAGACCTCTACCTCCCAGCCGGGGAATGGGTGCCCCTACCGCTCTCACATGAAGCCGTGGACGCATTAGCCAATGGCTCAATGATCCTGTTCGCTCTCACAGAGCGCGGAAACCTAGTAGCATACGACCCCAGGGGGTTGGTAGAGAGCATATCGCAATGGTTCGAACAGTCACCCTCAAGCGGGGCATCCGGGGTGTACTACTACAAGAACTATGGGTATAGGGTTAGCTATGGCTCGGTCATTGATGTAAATGGGGCACTGCTTGGTGCCCCCATAGATTGTGCCCGCAGCAATTACCTTGGGGCAACTTCTCTACTACTGTAATGTGATACTCACAATCTACGATAGCTACAACTACTGGTTCCCAGTTTTCTTAACGTACAATATGAATATGAGTGGCTTAGCGACTCACTACGGGGATACAGCTATATTAAAACACAACCCATCATACCGCAACTACACACAGATCTTCAGGGTTTTAAGAGTTAGAGGGGTGCAGTCCGCCATACTCAACGTGACGTACAATGTATCCACCTACGCATCAGCGGGTGCCCCGCAGTCGGGCTTACTGGTTCCAGTAGTCTATATATACAAGTATACTCCATCAACAGTGTACACGCACATCGCACTAGTCTCCAGTAAATACAGTTACTACACGGATGAAACGCAGATGTGGCTTAAGAGAATACTACTAGACAGCGTTCAAAGCATAAACGCAACTCCCTGGGTCAAGACATACTCTATTCAACTAGACACAGGGGGCCTTGGAGAGGACGATGCACTAGTATTCATTGGCTTCGAGGGGTAGGAGAATTCTCCTCCACACGTGGCGTTAGAGTATTAATAGACATAAGTGGAGACGGAGTAACAGTGGTATCTTAGCCTCATAATTTAATTCTTTTTCCCCTCAGCCACGTATATCATGTATTGTTTTTCCTTATAACACAGTGTATAATAATAGAGGTGGAAGCATGGAGCCTACTCGTAGACTCATAGCTTTAGCATTACTATTGCTCCCGTTAGCTACATCTATAGCTTCGATTAATGGCACTGCACAGGTGGAAAACAACAGCGAGTTAATTAGAGTATCCATTGGCTTATGTGACTGCGGGGACTACGGAGCACTGAAACAGGGGCTCGTGGAGGCTTTAACACGTATACCCTACTCTAGCATCATAGGCGAGATACCCGAGATTAGAGTAGTGGTGGCGGAGATCCCCAGGGATGCGATCGACTATCTGAGGAGACTATCATTCGTTAAATACGTAGAGGAGGGTGTGCTCTTCTATCCCCAAGGCGAGGTGCAGTGGAATATAGAATTGATCAACGCGACTAAAGTGTGGAGCGTATTCAGTAGCATATACGGAGACGCTGCATACGGCTACCACTCGGCTATACAGGTAGCAGTAGTGGATACGGGGATAGACTACACCCACTCAGACCTACAGGGAGCGGTTGTCTACTGCATCAAGTCACTGAATAAGACGACCGTGTTCTATAAGGGCACTAATCTAACAGAGTGCATTGATAACCTGTACCATGGGACGGAGGTGGCAGGTGTACTCGCGGCTAGATTGAATGGCTACGGAGTCGCGGGGGTGTCTCCCAAGGTCCAAGTGTACGCGGTCAAGGTGAGCGAGAATGGAACGGCATGGGATAGCGATATAGCAAAGGGTATTGTGGAGGCTGTTAAGGGCCCCGACGGCACAGTGGGCACGGATGACGATGCGGATGTAGTCTCTATATCTCTAGGAGAAAGCAAGAGCACTATAACGCTGTATAATGCAGTCTTGTACGCTGTTAACAATGGTGCAGTAGTAGTAGCGTGCGTGGGGAACAGTGGGGCTTCGACGCCTGAATACCCCGCTGGGTACTCTGAGGTCATAGCTGTGGGTGCGGTGGACTCCAACTACAATGTCCCCGACTGGAGTAATAGGAAACCGGACGTGGTGGCTCCTGGCGTGGATGTGCTCACTACTAATATTGGTGGTGGATACGTATATGGTAGTGGGACCTCGCTGGCTACTCCACACGTGTCCGGCGTAGTCGCTATTATTCAGGCTCTTAGGCTTAGTGCTGAGATGGGTAAGCTCGCTCCTGGGGATGTTGAGTCCTTGTTGAAGAGTACAGCGGTGGATCTAGGCTCTCCAGGGTATGATGAGGCAAGTGGTTATGGACTAGTCGACGCCTACAACGCGACTCTCAGAGCCCTAGACGCTGTGGTTCTGACCTCCTCCCCGCCCTGAAGTGCGAGGGTTCCTGTTATTGCGGGGAGGTTTGGGATTACATTCCCTCTTTTTGAGGGTTCAATCCCGGGCCGGGTCTCCGGCCCATTACCCCTATCCCTCTCGGGACTCGGGGTTATGCATGGATTATTAATCATCGCTAACTGCTCAAAAATCTTAATACTCATCACCGGGAATAATTAAAATGAGAGAGTTTATAAGCTTTTATATTTCATCCCCGCCTTAAAAGGCGAGGCTTTCAGTTGTAACTGTGACTACTACTTTGACTACGACTCAGACTGTCACCGAGACACTTATCTACACTACTACCAGGGTCTCGACTACTACCCAGGCTACTACAGCCGCGGCTACAATTACTAAGACAACTACAACCACGTCACTGGTCACTTTTACAACTACTCAACTATTAACAACCACGGAGACAGCAACCACCACGGCCACGCAGCCCCCCGAGACAACCACCATTACTCAAACAACCACTACGACCCAGCACCAAACCACCACAGAGACAGTAACAGCATGGGAGACCACTACACACACCAGCGTGAAGACAGAGACAACCACGGAGAGGGAGACCCACACAACCACGGCAACAATAGCCAAGACACCGGTAGAGACCATAACCACAGGGGCACTAGGAGCACTAATAGGAGCCCTGATAGCAGCATTACTACTCAAGAAGCCGAGGTGAAGACTCGCTACCCACTCGTGGAAAATAACTCTTTTCTACATGATTTAAACCCCCTTGTCCGATACGAAGAAACAAATGTGGAAGGAGCAGGAGCGGTCTTAAATACAAATGAAATAAAAGTATTAGATGCATTATTTCATTACGGTAGGGGCACTATGTCCCCTCGCGGAGGACTCTACCGCGTTGACGTGATCAAGAGCTGGAAAAGTGTTAAGCCTGTGACCGATCTATAATTACTTACGATTGGTTGTAGATAACTATGAATAGCTGGCTTAAATTTATTAACCTTCCCACGTGTATTTACCTGTTCATGATGAGTCTTGGTGTTTGAGTTGTTGTCTTCAATGCAGATGAGGGGCTTTTGGGTTACGTGGAGCCCTGATAGCCCGGGCAGTGGTGCAATGAAAACCCGAACGGAGCCCGGGAACCCCGAGGCAGAGAAGTATTTAGAAATATTCACAGGTAACTATAAAAGATTGCCTCAGGGAAACCCATCCCGCGGTGTGATAGATGAGTGGACCCGCATCAAGGTTACTCCTGAGAAACTGAAGAAGATAACATCTCCTAAGCTAAGGGCGTAAGGCGGCATGGAGAATATAACAAGTTAATGCGTGTTGTCGTTTACGAGAGGAGTATCATGGAGTGATAGGTTTATCGCTCCACCTGATCTCCGATTTCATGATCCTGTACTTAACTATATGATCACGTGAACAGCGGTCTCTGAAGGCCGCTTCCTTATAACCTTGTTCAGCTTAATGTACAAATGAATGAAGCTAGGTTACCTAGTACTTGCTTGTTTCAGAGAACTTCATTTTATAAACGTCTATGGCATTAGACTAGGATTCAAGGATGTCTGCGATCTATGGATAATGTACACTAGACTAAATAGGAATTTAATGATTTAACAATTCGACTTAAGGTGTCAATAGATCAGTTGCGGTGCCTTTACATGGGTGCTTTTAACTCACTTGTGTAGTATAGTTATATGGATGTCATTTTGTACAAGTTCTCTTACTGCGACTACGGGGACTCGGTGCCGGCATCGTAGCCGTAGATCTACGTGTTAGTAGGTTCCTAGAGTGTGGAGCGTGTAGTTGTATGCTATTGATAGGAGGATTAGGATGATGTAGTATGCTAGGAGCACTGTGAAGTACTCCAGTGGCTTCCTCGGCCTCCTATTTTTGAGTATTGCCCTGGCCGGGTATGTGAGTACGTTCGCTAGGATCCTGGGTAGTGGTAGCAGGAAGGGTGTTCTACCCGCGTACTCCATGTACTTCTCCCCATACTTCCTCGCCATGTATTCTTCTTCGCGTAGAGCTATAGCTATAATTATCATTATTACTGTTAACCAGATGATTGAAGGTGGTGGAAAATATCCCCCCTTCACAGGTCCATGGACATAGGTGTCGTAAATTAATAGAGCGTATGACCACAATATAAATCCTAAGTATTGCGGGTGTCTAGAGTATTTGTAAATACCCCATGTTACAAAATCTTGCTTAGTAAACTTTCCATAAAGCCAATTTGTAGTTGCAATGAAAAATACAGCTACGCCTACCAGTAGTATTGTGAAAAATGAGAAGAGAAAATAGACTTCCCAGAATTCACCGAATGGAAATAATGGATTAATTAGTAAGACTATTAGCACAACGATAATGCCAACAATAAACCCTAAAATATCATATGGTAAGTAGACTATATTGCCAAGTCCTAGAATATAGCGTGCATTATAGACCTTCTCAGACCACGTAGCACCAGGCATTAACTCTATTAATGGGAGCCATAAGACCCTTAAAACACCAATACTCGCCAAGGCGAACATCGTGAACGCGAAGTAGCTAAATGTTGGAAGGTATAATACCAGGGAGCCTAGGAATGACACCTTCGTCTTTCCCAGGGCGAACCCCAAGGCCACTAACACCGCGACCACCACTAGGCTAGCGTAACCCACGGGCCTCATGGCATTAATGAAGCCCTCAGCCTTCTCCCCCGGAGGCCAGTAGTCGGGGAACACCTTGAGCAACTCGTCGCGCAAGACGAGTGGGAGTAGCAGTGTCGAAGTCAATAGCGCAACAGAGAACGTGGCGGCTAGAGCAATAGACAATAGCAACAGGCGCTTACTCATTCGCATCACCAAGTATACCACAGGAGTGCCAGACCTTAAAAAACAAGCTATTGAACACAAGTGTTCAAGGTGCTAGACACAGCTAAATCCACCTACACTTCAATAATACAAGTTGCTTGTATTGCTATTCCGGAGTTTATTTTGAGTACTTGAGGAAGAGGGGGATAAAGCCCTTCGAAGCCGTGGAGGATCTTGAGAGAGCGGAGATTGTAGTCTGCCCAGGCAGTTCTACTACTTGATCTTAGACTCTTCCTCAATAATAGTTCTCTGGGAGTTAGGTGTTTTAGCGGAGATCTTCAAGAGGCTATCAATGAATAATACAGAGCTCAGAGCGATCATACCACTAAAGGTCTACGAGGAGTAGTCGAGAGGTAGGGTAAACATAGGTCAATACGCATATGATTCAAGTCATGATATTCAGCGGCAATAGTGATGCGACCCAACTACCCGAAGGCCTTGGAGAAGGCGAGAAAAAAGCAATTTTACTTACATTATCGATGAAGAACGCTAGTAGAGTCATTGTTATAATAGATGACTTAAAAGCTAGAAAAACCTGTAAGAGACTGAGTATAGAAGTACTTGGAAAACTTGGATTAATAGAGCTCCTAAAGCGGTACAAGCTGATGGCGGGGTTTTCGTTGTAAAATGTGGAAAACTAACCGAATAGTGCTGAGAATCCTTCTGCTAGTGCTTCTTCACTTAGTTCTTTACTCTCTTCTTTCTCCTCCTTCTTCTCCTCCTCTTTCTTTTCTTCTTTTACTTGGGGTTGTGGTGTTGCTGTTTTAACTTCAAGTCCCAATTCTGGCGCGTATTTTGAGATTTCTGATGCTAGTAGTAGTGCTTTTAATTGTGCAGTCTTTAGTACGTGTTCGACTGTTTCACTTGTTATGTATCCAGCCTCGGTTGCCAGTGCTAAGGCTTGTAGATGGGCTCTAGTTAAAACGAGGCTTAATACCGGTGGTTCTGGTATCACTAGTTCTATTGCGAGTTTTAATGCATCTAATGCTGCATTTCTCAGCATTCCTTCATACTCTGGGATATTTAGTACTAGTTTTTCACCTGGAATTATTAATTCCCCGTCTCGACCACACTTTATTTTAACTCTTACCTCTTTAAGAGCCAGTCCTAGTTTTTGGAGTAGACTAGCTAGTTCAGGCGAGATTTTATCTCCTGGTTTAGCTACTACAGTGTCCTTAGCGACATATATTACGTTACCCTGTACTTTAGTGGGTATTTTTAACCTACCAAAGGTACTTAGCATCGGACCCGCTGGAATCCCCGTGTTACCCTCTGGTATGAGGATTTCTTTGTCTGTTACATCGCCTGGTCCATAGTAGTCCCTTGTGACGAAGTTTCTTACGATATCTGCAATTTCGAATACATTTAGATTTGTAAAAATCAACATTACTTGCCCAGTCATGTAGGGTTCTAGTTCTTTAACTGGGAGATTAAGGGCTTCAAGCGCCTTCAATGCAACTCTCGGCTTGACGACTCTTGCAATAGCTATTTTATCGAGTCTTTTACGTAGCATTTGAATGTGTTTTGCTGGAACACCAGTTAAATCTAGTACTAGGAATACTGGATACTTCTCAGCGAGTTCTCTTATTTCACTAGCTATCTTAGCCTTCCACTCGGGTACTTTTTTGTGAATAGCCCTCAAAGCACTCAATTAATCCACCTCTATAAGCTAAGCTCTACTGGTACACCCATCGTTGTCTTAAATATAATTTTACCTATATTAGCCATTCTAGCCGGTAATTTCCCCTCGATAGCTGAGAGAACTGCGAGAGCGTTTTCAGCTAGGTCTTCGGGCTTCATATCTTCTGTTCCAATAGTTGTCATTATTACTGGTTGATCCTTTATTTTAACTAAGACAATGTTCTTATATCTCTCGATAATGGGCTTAATTGCGCCTCCAGATGGTAGTGGAATGGGTATTTTCCCTCTAGGTCCTAAAGCTGGGCCAAGAACTCTTCCAGCAATACCCATGAGGTCTGGCTTTATCAATACCCAATCACACTCTGATGCAATTCTCTTCGCCTGCTTCTTATTTATGTCTCGTAGCTCACTACTTAGTATTACCTTATATGCACCTGCCTCCTTAGCTGCCTCAGCGAGGTCTGGATCTACTACAACGCACACTCTCCCCTCTCTACCCCTCCCCTTTGGTAGGTGAACAGCCTCCCTGATCTTCAATTGCTGGGTTTTTAAATCTACATCACGTAGGACTATTATAAAGTCCACACTCTGCTTGAAGCCACGTCCCTTCCCCAGCTCAATTGCCTTTTCAATGTGTTTAGCTAGTAAATCCCTACTTGGTAGAGACATTTAATTACACCTCCTTCTCCCACTCCTCCAAATACTTCGAGAGTACTTCATCATAGTAACCCTGCTCTAGCAATTTAATAGCTTCTCCAGGGTCTTTCCCATCAACAGTAACCCCTATAGACTTAGCGGTTCCAAGTACTGTTTTCACAGCTGCCTTTAATGTTTTACTAGTAAGCTGTGACTTCTTCATAATTGCTACTTTAACAACATCTTCGAATTTAATATCTCCAATTTTCTTGTGTGCAGGGTCGCCGGTGGGCTCTTTTGCACCAGCGGCTTTCATTAAGAGAGCAGTAGTTGTTGGAATACCAACTCTAACTTCAAATTTACGGGTATCAGTATCAACTTCTACTTCAACAGGTACCGGCAACCCCTCGTAGTCCTTAGTCAATTCATTTATTTTGTTTACTACTTCACCTATGTTGAGTTTATAGGGTGAGAGAGAGGGTCCTATTGGTGGACCCGGTGTAGCCTTACCTCCCTCAACTATGAATTTCAGTGTTTTCTTAACCAAGTCTAGCCACCTTTCTTAACATAGTTTATTGGTATTGTTACAGGTATTGAAAAAGTAGCCTCTAATAGATTAACAGTAAGGGTATTTTTGCTTTTATCTATTGATACAACGCGGGCCCTCATACCTCTAAATGGCCCCCGAGTGATCTCAACTATTTCCCCAACACTAATTTCCTCCACTATCTCCTTTGGCTTGAGTAATCCCACGAGGTCACTTATCGGAATTCTCATTACTCTTTGAGAGGCATACTTAATTCCAGTTATGAAGCTATATAACTCAGTTGGGTTAGAGGTCTCTACGAATACGTATCCCTTCACTCCTGGGGCTACAAGAATACTCTTTATGTTTAAACCCCTACCTTTATTCAGTGACTCGAATATTCTCCTCTCTATGATTAATGCAACGTCTAGTTCTCTACCTGAAGTAGTCTTAACTGCATATACAGATAGCTCTGACTTCTCCTCCTTACCTCCACTACTCATATTGCTCAACCTGGAAATGGATATAGTGTAGTGTAGAAGATTAAGCGAATTACAAAAGCTATTGCCCCCACGAGAACTAAGCCTATTAAAGTTATTTTTAATAGTGTCATATACTCCTCTCTATCGGGCTTCGTAGCTATTTGAATAATCCTTCTCCAAGCATCAATAAGCTCTCTCAAATTCAATTCAATACACCTATTCCTCTACCGGAAGCACTTTATCTAGGTATTCTAAGTAATTAAAAGGTTTTAAATCCCTATAGGACTGCCCAGTTCCAACATAAATAACAGGCTTCTTCAACACGTAGACTAGTGAGATTGGAACCCCGCCCTCTTCGTAAGCATCAAACTTCGTTACAATAAATCCATCTACACCCACTGCTTCATTAAAGAACCTGGCTTGCTCAACAGCGTCATTACCTGTTAATGCATCAACCACTAGGAGTTTAAAATCTGGCTTAACAACTCTAACAATCTTCCTGAGTTCATTCACTAAGTCTACATCTGTGTGCATTCTCCCAGCTGTATCCACCAAGAGAACATCAAATCCCCTACTCTGAGCAAACTGTATAGCATCGTAGGCTACTGATGCAGGGTCAACGCCATACCTACCCATGAACACTGGTATACCAGTCCTCTCCGAGTGCTTTTTCAATTGTTCTTGTGCAGCAGCTCTAAATGTATCAGCTGCAACCATGAGTGGGCGGAGTCCTTGCTCTCTAAAATACACTGCTACTTTTGCAATAGTTGTGGTTTTACCAACTCCATTTACACCCATAAATAGTACTTTAAACGGCTTCTTTCCACTAGCGAGCCCTAATAAGTCTACACTGCCTGCATTCTTGAAATAAGATGAAATTATACCTCGTAGTGATTCTACAAGTGTTTTCCTATCCCTGATCTCCCCTTCAAGAATCAATACTCTCAATTTACCTGCAATGTCCTCAGCAGCCTCGTACGCTACATCTCTACTAATGAGCTCTAGTTTTAGATCTTCAAGTAGATCGAGGAGTTTATCCTTAGATGTAAGTAGTGAAGCCGCTGAGTCTATAAACTTCTTGAATACATCCCTTAGCTTGGAGAGCTTTGAAAACAATTTAACTACACTCCTACCGTGTTTTCTGTTGCTGTGACTGAATCACTTGGTTTAAAATCCTCTGTAGACCGAGATATTCCTCAGCCATTGCTCGGCGCCTTGATTGGAGTTGATTGATCTCCCCTTCCAGTACTTGAATCCTCTTTGTGAGTATCTCTATGGCTTTTTCCCTATTTGTCTTTAAGTAGTAGCCTAATCCCAGGTTTACTAGTAGATTGCTCTCCCATCTCTCAAGTATTTTAGCGGGGATCATTATGCTCGACAACCTGTCAATTATTATAAAGCCTTCACCTGGGGTTTCACTGAGGTTTTTCAGGGTTTCAAGTGATAGCTGTAGTTCTCTATATTGTGATAAGTATGTATTGATCGCCGAGTCTAGTACTTCAATGCTCTCTCTTAGTTCCTCGACTCTAGCGACTAATTCTTCAAGTGTTATAACTCTCCTCTCCTCTCTAGGTGTCTTCTCAAGGGTCATTGCTTAACTAGCCTCTCCACTTTGAGTAGTGAGAGTACTTCGGGATGTGTAGCCTCCTCTGGTGTTATAACCTCCACTTTCTCGATTCTTATATGGTATCTCTTCAACTTATGCCTACTTCCAAGATTAGAGTAGACTTTCTCCAGTGCTTCTTTCTCCGTAAGTGCTCTCACCTCCTGGGTAAACTTCTGCCATACTGGGTATTTATCATGGCCAATCATCATATACCCTACTACTCTGTACACTTTAATCTCCCCGCTCATCCCCCACCACCAAAACCAGTTCTTATACGGAGTACCTCCGGTCCCGTAGTATTTCCACCTACAACAACACCCTTATTATTTGCTACAATACCGCTTTTAACGTAGGGTACACCCCCGTTAACAGTAGCGTACTCCACTGAAACCTTAGTTATGGACTTTAAGAGCTTTATATCGTCTTCACTCGCATCTGGGTGTATTACCCCACCATTATCATTTACAACGGCAACGCTTCCAGGGATATCTAGGTTTACCAATCTAGCCTTGTAAACTTCCACACCTAGGGAATTAGCTAGCCGCTTCACCTCTTCTTCCTCGAGGAGCGGGCTTACAATGCATCCATGATTATTGCAGAGTATTAGGTTTCCTAGAGCCGTGTACTTAGTGTTTAAAACAACAATCTCCACGTCTACACTGTTTTCCCTTATTGTTTTCTTCATCAACTCTAATTCATCCTCGAAGATTATACGGGGAACTACTATAGCATTGTTGTTTCCAGCTAGGAAAACCCCGTTGAGAATAGTCCCAGCGATTTTCGTTACTATGGGAGTAGCGTTTAATACACTATTTACTTCCCTCACATCGTCTTCTCCAATGCCAGGTGGGAGAATGAGCACTTTATCATTAGCAAACGCGTATATCCCTATATTTGAGTTTCCAAAAAAGCTCATTCTAGTTATCTCAACCATTAAAAACACCTATAGACTACCTAGCAGTAGCCCTACTAGATCTTGCTAAGAATACTTTGGCCACTTTCTCCTCTTTATTAAACCTTACCTCGACAACTACTCTACGCGGTGGCTTCTCTCTTCCACGAGACCATATGAAGTTGTTCACAGCTGGGTGAATAATAATCCTCTCTGCCTCCTTGTAGTGGCGTGCAACATACTTCTTCAAGAGCCTTAAAGCACGATCTGCTCTATTCATTCTCCTGCCAAAGTAAACGCGCCTCAGTGGAACTACGTGTATTTCCTTCTCAACACTCTTCTCCTCACTCACACCCCGCCACCTCTATATATTCTTCAGCTTTGACCTCCTCCAGTGTCTGAGTCTAAATGAACGCCTCACTTTGAGCCTAGTTTTGAGTGTAACCCATAGGGGGATAGGCTTGTTACTATTGTGTGCGGCCGCGAGTCTTAGTTTCCTAGCTACGTGTTTATTTCTAGCCATAAACACCACCAACTACTTCCTCCTAAAAGTAATCTTTGTCTCCCTACGCGTCTGCTCATATAGCTCAGTCAACAACTTCTTTAAAAACTCATCTGTTATAGGTATTTGCACTCTACCACTCTGAGCAAGCAGTATTAACTGTTCTTCAAGTGCAGAAGCCAACTCTGGCTTAACAAGCCGGAGATTGTTTAGTCTCTCCCTAGCCTCTGGTGTGAGTATTTGCCTTAATATTGCCTCTATACGAGCCCTCCTCTCCCTCTCCTCCTCCATTCTCTTCCTTAGCTCAGCTAGTTTACGCATTTTAATTGCTTCTAAGTCTTCATCGTAGCCAGCGTATTCATCGCTCATGAACCACCACTCGTAGAACCAAGGATCTTTACTTGAATAGACTCGGGGAGGTATTTGGCAAGCTCTGGCCTCTCTCTAGCAACATCCATTAAAACCTCAATAGCTAGTCTATCTAGGAGAGCCTTCCCTTGAGGCGTCAAGATCCTCCCCTCCCTAGTTCTCCTAACGAGTTGTGCTTGCTCTAGTTGCTGAAGGATTTTTCTAATGGAATTACCCGGGGCCCAGTAACTCCTCTCCGGCCTACCACCCCTTCTCTTCCTACCACCATACTCTTTTCTAAACTCGCTTAATCCAACTGGTTTACCGGCTTTGTATAGTTTCCTCAATATACTGGCGGCTCTATAGTACCACCAATCAGGGTCTTCGGGTGGTTTTTCCTTGAAGCAACCTGTCTTGACGAATTGAACCCAGCTCGGCGGCTTCACCTCTGGAACGTTCTCTTTTAGATAACTAGCTAGTTTCTCAATTAACTTATCGGCTGGCACCTCTAGAGCAGTAACCATGTCTAGTTCACCGTTTAAGTAGTTAATTCTAGTGTTTTCTAGGTTGTTTTTCCTTTATAAGTATAATCGTGTAGCCGCGCGTCTCGTATACTCTTGCACTAGTCGCTCTAGCTATTTCTTCAGCTATAGACTCTACATCATCCGTATAGCTCTTTCTAAAAGACTTCAATACTTTTATCTTTACCACGTTGTGCTTCTCAAGTCTATTTTTAACTTCATTTATAAAAGACTCTGTTAACCCGCTTTTACCCAAGTGAACGTCAATCTTACCCGCTACCCTCTCCTTAATCCTCTCTTCGAGGCCTTTACCATGTATCTCCTCACCCAGCCGCATAGTAAACACCTATATACTACTCTCGATCCCCTGCCCTCACTCTTAATTCTCACACTTAGTGTTAAGCTGGGTATTAAGGGTGCGAAGCACTTCCTACAATAACTTCTCTTGTATTTTCTAGGGATTTTAATCCTCGCCTTGCCCGCTATTCTTAGAGCTATTTCAATATATCTTCTCGCTAAGTCAAAATCCCCTGCACGGGCTTTTTCAAACGCTAGATTAAATAGTATCTCAACTCTCTCCCTTGCAATGGACTTCATTAATTTCTCTCGACTCATAGCTTATTCCACATTGCTACATTAGAAAGAATAGAGTAGATAAGTTAAATACTAGATAAAGACACTGAAGGGGTTTAGCTCTCATATGAGTTCATATAACTTGATGCGTTTTCATCGCTTCATCCTGGTTCCCCTGCATCCCGCTCGGGTTTTCATCGGGCTTGGGGGCGTTCGGGGCTACCCCTGGAGCCCCACATCTTGAGTGTTTCTTAATAAACTTCTTGTAGATATTTAATGTTGCGATAACGTCTCTATCACCTATGAAACCACAGTTTTTACATCTCAATACTCTATACTTGTTTTCAACGAGTTTCCTACCGCACCTAGGGCACTTTGAGGAGGTGCCCCTGGGATTAATTTTGACTACTTCGAGATCCCTCTCTCTAGCCTCGTATTCTATGCAGAATTGTATTCTACGGTAGAACCACAGTCCGAGCTTCTTATTGAAACTCCTATCCTTCTTATTGTTCTCCCTCAGTTCATCTAGGTCTTCGAGGACTACTACTGATTGGTATTTAAGTGCTAGTATAGCTATTAAGTCCCCTATCTTGTGGGAGTAGTCCCACGAGATATTCCTTATCCTCTCACCATGCCTCTCAATGGCTCCTCTAACACCCTTAATGAACCTCCATGACTTTGGATACCTCCTCTGGATCCTCTCAATCCAGATTCTGTGAGTCAAGATCTCCCTGTGGGGTGTCTTAAACCTCTTCAACTTAACTAATCTACCATCAAGAGTAAGTATTGCTAGCGTTACATTGTCGAAGTTTAAGTCTATAGCCATTACCGTCTTGGGCTTTATTGTCTTAACAATTCTCCTAAAGTATACTGAGACCCAGAATTCTCCATCCTCATACTTCACAACTAACTCGTAGTTACTCCAACCCCTAAACTTCTCAACTCTATCCCTCGACGTTATCAGTCTTAATCTAACCTCAAAGTCACTGTGTAGCTTCAGTGTTAGTGTCGTGTTGTCTAGGTCTAACCTGTAGTCGTACTTGTCTATCCTAGCACTTAGTTTTCTAAGTACTGGTTTTCTACCACCATTACTCCTCGCTGAATCCACTAAACTATTAGCATATACATATATCTCCTTGGCGTGGTGTGCTCTAAAACCCATTGAGACTAAGTCGTTGTAGAATAGCCTGTGCAGCTTCTTCCAGGAGAGTTTTTTATTGATACTCCAAATTCTATCAACTACTAATTGGACTGCATCACGGTATAGCCTCAGGAACTCCAGTAGATAGTCATAGCTACCCTCGGGGAGAGCCCTCGTCTTCAAGGCTTCAACGACTACGGGCTCTTTACCCCTCACAGAGTAGCTCACCCATATTGTATATTTTGATAGCGATGGTTTATAAAGATATCTATCAGTATTAATTATTGGTGGTAGAGTGGCTAAGTTCATATATGCAAAGTGCTCTGTGATAAAGTATAGAGGTGGGACAGTAGTCTTATACCCACTAGCAAAATACCAACCCGAGGTAAAACCACTACACGGTAAAAAAGTACATGCAGTAATAATAGCAGAAGAACAATAAGCCATATAAACCTATATGAAAACAAAAACAGTTGC
>Ga0080004_1116580_pt1 | contig 14457 bp, 13 predicted proteins | sample WasSprMetagenome_FD_69207 | JGI IMG/M metagenome (GOLD analysis project Ga0080004, IMG submission 69207) | Sulfidic aquatic microbial communities from Washburn Spring, Yellowstone National Park, USA - WS (SPADES assembly) (version 2) | ecosystem: Environmental > Aquatic > Thermal springs > Hot... | reverse complement strand
AAAATCCATTTTTATCTGTGGTAAAAAATTATTTTAAAAATTATCCATATATATCCGCGTTAATCAGCATTGATATCCGCGTTCATCCGTGGTTAAAAATTTGAACAACCCTCAAAAACACACGAAAAATCGGTTCCCCAAAGGGGACGTAAGCTCCAAGGCCGAGGCAGAAAAGGAGGTAAATGATGGACGATCGCTTAATAGAGGTTTTGCTTCAAATACTAAGACCGTTGGCCTTAACTTATTGATTGGGGTCCTGAAAACAGCCCTACACCCCTTGGATTGGAGTGAATTGGATAACGCGGCCACCGAGTTAGAAAAGGCCGCGAATGAATTATAGAAATAAAAAGGAGGTGATTTGAATGAAAAAGTTACTATTGGTGGTTGTAAGCATAATTGTTACGAGCCTTTTGGTGATTAGTGGAAGATTCTGCCCCCCAATTTATTTATGGTTTCTAAAAGGCGCCGGCGTAGAGAAAATCATGTCGGACGAGGAGATTAGCACTTACATCTTTTTACTAGGGGCATCTTACATTTTGGGATGCTGCCTAGTTGGGGCGTTGATGGTTTTTACGTGGACATATTACACGAAAGATGTAGAAACGGTATTAAAGCAGAAGTGGCTGTGGCCAATTTGGTGGGTAATGTTCATTGCAGAAATGCTGTTGATCCTAAAGGTTTTCGTTTTTTAGAAATTTCATAGGGGCGGATCCTTTGAGGATCCGCCTCATTTATTTTATCCCAATTTCTTTTTTTAATTTTTCATCTGCTTCTTTTTCGAGTTGTTTTACTTTTTCTTCTCCTTTTAATGCTAAGTTTTTTAATTCTTCATCTGAAAGTTTTCCAAGTTCTTCAATTCTTTTTAATAAATATTCTTTCTCATTCTTTTTATCATCATCCAAAACTTCATCCAATAAAGCTTTTAAAATATAGCCAACCTTTGGGCCAGGATTAATTTTTAATACATTCATAACATCATAACCATTAACTTTTAACATTTGAACCGTAATTGGCTGCAATTGTGCCTTATGCAAAAGATATTTCAAATATTTCAATCTGAATGGAAAAGCTTTTGGTGCCCCAGAACCAATTCTATCAGCCTGCCTTAACATAAAGAAATCTTCTAAATTTTCAACTCCCAATCTTTTCGCCAATCTTCTAACCGCACTCATTGTAACTTTTTCAAGCTCAAGATAAAACATATGATGCCTTACCAAATGATAAACTTTATTAATAATCTTTTTAGGAAATCTCAATCTATACAAAATATTTTTGGTCATTTTTGCTCCTACAATTTCATGGTTATAAAAAGTACAATCAGGTCCTTCTCCTTGCTTTGTTATTGGTTTTCCTATATCATGAAATAATGCTGCTAATCTTATCTCCAAAGGAAAATTTTTATTAACTGCATATTCTAAAGATTTTAAAGAATGAGTATAAACATCGTATTTATGATGCTTATTTTGCATAACATTATATCCTTGTAATAATTCAGGAATGATTTCTATTAGCAAATTGCTTTTCCTTAAAAGTTCAATGCCTTCAACAGCATTTTTTGACATTATTATTTTTATAAACTCATCTCTAATCCTTTCTTTTGATATAAATTGTATAAGGCTTGCGTTTTCTTTTATAGCAGAAAATGTTTTATTATCAATTTTAAAATCAAGCTCACATGCTAATCTTATTGCCCTCATCATTCTTAATGCATCTTCATTAAACCTTTCCTCTGCTTTTCCAACTGTTTTTATTATTTTTTTCTTTAAATCTTTTAATCCGCCAAACAAATCTATAATCTTTCCATTTATAGCCATAGCAAGAGCATTTATAGTAAAATCTCTTCTTTTTAAATCATCTTCAATCTTATCTGCAAATTTTACCTCTTCAGGATGTCTAAAATCAAAATATTTCCCTTCGATTCTAAATGTTGTTACTTCTACAACTGAGAGCCTTGGATCTTCAAGCCCTGTTTTTACCCCAACTGTTCCGAATCGGTTTTCATAAAAAGAGTTAGGAAATATTTTTTGTATTTCTTCTGGTTTTGCATTAGTTGTAATATCCCAATCTTTAGGTTTTCTTTTTAATAATAAATCCCTAACACAACCTCCAACAATATAAGCTTCATAGCCAGAATTTAATAATTTTTTCCAAATATCTAAAACAACAGATGGCACTTTCTTAATTAATTCCTTTGTATTTTCTTTTTTAAGGTTTTCCATTATTAAATTATAATATAAAATATGCTATAATAATTAAATATTGGTGGGGTGTGCCGAATTGGTAAGGCGCTGGTCTGGAGAACCAGTTCCCTTTATAGGGATTACGGGTTCGAGTCCCGTCCCCACCGCAGGTCGAAATTTACAAAATAAAATATGGAAATCTTAATAGGTAAGGTAAAACATTTTTTCCCAAAAGTTTCTGTTGCAGTTGTAGAATTGAATGATGATTTAAAAATAGGGGATGAGATTGTTATAAAAAATAAAAGTGGTGAAGAGAAAGTAAAACAAGTTGTTGAATCAATGGAAATAGATCATAAAAAAGTTCAGTCAGGAAAATCTGGAGAAGAAATAGCAATCCTTGTTAATGGAAAAGTTAAGGAAGGAGATTTAGTTTATAAAGTATCATAATTCAATTCCTTCTTCCTCGATATGAGATAATATCAATTCAGGTTTTTCGCTTGCTTTATTAAGGTTTTCTATTATTTCATCAAACAATTCGTCAAATTCAGTAGGCAATCTTTTTCTCTTATACGGATTAGCCCATGAAACAATTTGCTGATAAATATAAGGATGCCATTTCCCCATTTCTTTTATTTTTTGTGCAATTTCTCTTACTAAACCATTAGCTATCAAAACTTTTTCAGCTCTTTTTTCTCTTGCCGCATATGCCTCTTTTATATTTAAATCTAAGAAGAAATCAGATTTTTTCAATATAGATTCAAATGAGCTTCCTGATAATTTTTCCGCTTTTTCATATCCTATTCCTAATGTTACATAATATGCTTGCTCTATAGAATCAATAAGCTCTGGATCAGATTCCATAATTTCTGGTTTTGTCTCCATATATTCTCTGTAAACTGCGAGAGCAACATATGCTTTTTCTCTTATATTCAATTCTTTTTCAATATTAAAGTTCATCATCAATTTTGCTAATCTTTGAGGCACAATAATAACAGGTAATTCTTTTATGCCCAATTCTTTTGCCGCTAATAATCTATGCTGACCATCAATAATTAAATATTTATCTTCATTCTCTTTAACAACAATTAAAGGAACAATAAAACCTACCCTTTCTATAGAGGATATTAAATGTTTTACATGATAGTCGCTTGGTTTTCTTTGGTGGCTTATAACTTCAAGATTGGATATGGGAACTATAGTAACTGTAAGCTCATTATTATTGTAAGGATCTTTGAACTTGAACCCTCTTTTTCTTGCCATTTTTTTCTAAATCATATAAATCCGACTCTTTAATGCATTATAATATTATAACATGAATAAAATTAGAGCAAAATATCTAAATATTTGTCCAATAACAAAAAAAGAGGCGAAAATTGATGAAATTTTAGAATATGGGGAATCATTAGAGGCATATGAAAAATTTAAAGAAAAATTTTGGAATTTGATAAAAGGGAATAAATGCGAAGATTTAAATTATGCAAAAAAATTATGCGAGGTTGAAAATAAAATTAAACAATTTAAAAAATTTTTCTATTCAAGATTTAGAACAAAACCTTTTAGTCTACAAATATATTGGGCAAAAAGATTTTTTAAAAAAGAAAGTTTTTCTATAATAGCACCAACAGGATTTGGCAAAACAACTTTTGGGATAGCAATCTCTAATTTCGTTAACGGAAAAATTTATTATATAGTTCCAACAAAAATTTTATTAGAAGAAATTTATAAAAGATTTGAAAACTTAAAGATAAAAAAGAAAATCTTAAAAATAGAAAAAACAAAAGACAAAGAATTGCTAAATGAAGATTTTGATATATTAATAACAACCTCTCAATTTTTGCATAAAAATTTCGATCTATTGCCAAAAGATTTCAAGTTAATTTTTATTGATGACGCGGATTCTATGATTAGGCAGCCAAGAAATATTGATAAAGTTTTAAAATTGATTGGATTTAATGATAATGATATAGAAAATGCTCTAAAAATAATTGATTCAAAAAGAAAAGGTGATTTTATAGCTGTTGATGGTTTTAAGGACAAGATAGATTTTGAAAATAAAGGGCAAATAATTGCAGCATCAGCAACTCTTTCTCCAAGGACAAAAAGGATAAATTTATTTAGAGAGCTTTTAAATTTTGAAATAGGAATATCATCTACATTTTTGAGAAACATTTATGATTTATATGAAGATACTGATGAAAAATTATTATTAGAAAGAGCAGTATATTGGATTAAAAAATTTGGGAATGGAGGCTTTGTTTTTTTAAGCAGTGATTTTAAAAAAGAAGATTTAGAAAAATTTATAGAATATTTTAAAAGTAAAGGGATAAATTGTATATCTTATGAAAACTTTAATAAAAATAACATAAAGCTTTTTGAAGAGGGTGAAATTAATGTTGTGTTAGGATTTTCAAATATAAGAAATCCTTTAACAAGAGGGATAGATTTACCACATATTGTTCGTTATTCTATTTTTATAGGAGTTCCAAAATTTAAAATTTTGCTTAAACCATCATATGCTCCAACAAATTTATTAATGCTTTTAACATCTTTTCAAGAATTTTTCGAAGATAAGTTTGAGTTAAGAAGGGATATTTTGTATTTAAAAAAATACAGTTTTTTGAAAGAAGAAGATGTTTTAAAAAATGATAGGATAAAAGAAAGAATAGAAAAAATTAAAGAAAAAATTGATGCCTTAATTAGTGATAGAAATCTTTTAGAAAAAATAAAAAATCACCCATTGCTTGTTATAAAAAAAGAAAATAATGATTATTATTTGTTAGTTCCTGATCCAAGAGGATATATTCAAGCATCAGGAAGAACATCAAGGCTCTTCCCATTAGGTTTAACAAAGGGATTATCTTTAATATTAAGCGAGGATGAAAAAGTTTTTAAAAATCTTATATATAAGTTAAGAGTCTTAGGATATAAGATAGATTTTGAAAAGATTGATGAAGGAAAAATTGATGAGATTTTGAAAAAAATTGATGAAGATAGAAAAATTGTTAAAAGTTTTATGGAAGGTAAGGAATTTAAATTTAAAGATCCAGTAAAATCTTGTTTAATAATAGTTGAATCTCCTACGAAGGCAAAAACAATAGCAAATTTTTTTGGAAGACCAGCAAGAAGAAAATTTAAAAAATTTTATGTTTATGAAGTTAGTATTGGTGATTATGTGATAAACATAATTGCTACATTGGGGCATTTTGTTGATCTTATTCATAAAAGAGGATATTATGGAGTTGAGAAAGAGAATAATGAATTTTTGCCAATTTTCCAACCTATAAAAACTTGCTTAAATTGTTATAGAAATTTAGATTTGGATGAAGAAAAATGTGAAGTTTGTGGAAATAAAGATAATTTTTTGGAGAAAGAAAATTTAATAGAAGTTTTAAAAGAATTAGCAAGCGAAGTTCAAGAGGTATATTTGGCAACTGATCCTGATAGCGAAGGAGAAAAAATATCTTTTGATCTTTTTTCTTATCTTTATCCATATAACAAAAATATTAAAAGAATAGAGTTTCATGAGATAACAAGAGAAGAATTTTTAAAAAGATTCAAAGAACCAAGAAAGATAAAAGAAAGTTTAGTATGTGCCCAACTTTTAAGAAGGATATCAGATAGATGGGTAGGATTTTATTTGAGCGAAGATATTCAAAAAAAATTTAAAAATTTAAATTTATCTGCTGGAAGAGTCCAAACTCCTGTTCTGGGATGGATTATAAAAAATGAAGAAGAAAGGAAGGAAAAGTATTACGTTTTAAGATTTGCATTAGATGATGAAAAATATATTAATGTTGCAACAGAAGATAAAGAAAGTGTTAAAAAAATAAGAGAAAATAAAAATAATTTAACAATTGCTATAAATTATGCAGATGCTTTAGAAGAAGAAAGAAATCCTTTGCCACCATATCAAACAAGTGAACTATTGAAAGATGCATGGACTATTTTAAAACTTAATGCGGAAACAACAATGAACATAGCGCAAAACTTATTCGAAAGAGGATTCATAACTTATCATAGAACAGATTCATCTTATGTTTCTAATTTTGGAAGAGATCTCGCTAAAGAATATTTCTCAAAAATTAATAAAGAAGATTTGTATGTTTCAAGAAATTGGGGAAAGCAAGGCACTCACGAATGTATAAGACCGACAAGGCCATTAACAGTTGGAGAATTAATAGAAGAAAATATTTTAGGAGGTGAACAAATTTTAACAAAAAGAGATTTAAGTTTGTATAGTTTAATATTTAATAGGTTTATGGCATCACAGTCAAAGCCAGCAAAAATCAAAAAAGGAGTTGTAGAAATAAAAGTTAAATTAGATGAGGAAGTTTTATTAGAGAAAAAAGAAGAATATATTATTGATGTTTTAGAAAAAGGATATTTAGAGTTTTATTCAAATGTTTTTCCATTTAAGATTGGGGAAGGGAAGTATAAGGTTAAGGATGTTTCAATAAATAGATTTTCTAAAATTCCACCTTACACTACTGCTACATTGATAGATAAAATGAAGAACAATGGTTTAGGAAGACCTTCTACCTATAGCAACATTATTCAAACACTTTTAGCAAGAAAATATTTAATAACAAACAAAGGATACTTAATACCTACAAAATTAGGAAAGAAAATTTATGAATATTTGATAAAAAAATATGAAGATTTAGTTAATGAAAAATTCACAAAAGAATTAGAAGAAAAAATGGATTTGGTTGAAGAAAATAAAGAAGATTATCAAAAAATTTTATTTGGTTTATTTTCGAAATTGTTTAAAATTTAATAATGAATATAGATGAAAAGATAAATCTTATAACAAGAAATTTGGAGGAAGTTTTAACAATCGAGGATTTGAAAAAATTGGTTGAGAAAAGGAAAAAGCTTATTCATTATATTGGATTTGAGCTTTCAGGACTTTTGCATCTGGGTTCAGGAATTCTAAGTAGCTTAAAAATTATTGATTTATTAAAAGCAGGAGTTAAGTGTCAAATTTTTTTAGCAGATTGGCATACTTGGATAAATGAAAAACTTGATGGCAAATTAGAAACAATAAGAAAAATTGGGGTAGGCTATTATAAGGAAGGGTTTAAGGCTTGTATAGATAACCTAGGAGGAGATTCAAGTAAAGTTGATTTTATTTTAGGGACAGAGCTTTATCATAATGCAGATGATTATTGGTTATTGGTTATTGATATAGCAAAAAATGTTACATTAGCAAGAGATTTAAGGTCTGTTGATATTTTAGGAAGAAAAGCAGGGGAGGGAATTGATATGGCAAAACTTATATACCCATTGATGCAAGTAGCAGATATTTTTTATTTAAATGTTAATTTAGCACATGCTGGAATAGATCAAAGAAAAGCACATGTTATAGCAATAGATGTTGCAAAAAATATAAAAAGAGAAAAACCAATAGCATTGCACCAACACATTTTATTAGGATTACAAAAACCTCCAAAATATCCTTTAACAGAAGAAGAGGTGAAAGAAATGAAAATAGATTTAAAAATGAGCAAATCAAAACCAGATACAGGAATTTTTATCCATGATTCAGAAGAAGAAATTGAAAGGAAAATTATGAAAGCATTTTGCCCTCCAAATGATACTATTTATAATCCCGTTATCGATTGGCTTATATGGTTAATTTTACCAATAAAAAAAGAAGCTCAAATTAAAACAACAAAAGGCTCGACAAAAACTTATAATGAAGAAAAGAAGAAAGAATTTTTGGATGATTATAAAGAAGGATTGATACACCCAATGGATCTAAAAGAAACAGTTATAAAAGAATTAATAAATATCCTAAAACCAATAAACAATCATTTCAAAAAAGGCAAAGCTAAAAATTGTTTAGAATCAATATCAAGGTTTATTTAATTTTTAATATAGATTCAAAAACTAAAATGTCCAAAAATAAGGATCATAATTTGGATGAGATTTAATTCTTTCAATTGTTTCTTTAGTTAATAAATTACCCTCGCAGATAAGCTCTTTAAGGCCATCTGGTAATTCAGGAAGAGAAGTAAGCTCGTTGTTGTGGCAATAAAGCACTTTAAGACTATTTGGTAATTTAGGAAGAGAAGTAAGTCGGTTATAGTGGCAATTAATCTCTTTAATTTTTTCAAATAAAGAAGGTAAATAGAGGGAGGAAAGATTGCAATAACTTACATCTAATCTTTCTGTTTCTACTCTTCCTTTTTCATTGATTTTTATATTTTTAAGAAATTCATTTAATTTTTCTTTTTTAGGATACCATTTTTCTAAGAGTTCATATACTCTTTTAACAAATTCTTCTTTAAATTCTTCTATTTCTTTTAAACTTATTTCTAATTCTTTTACCATCTCTTCATCTCCTGTTTCTTTATATTTCAATAATAAATCATCTAAAGGTTCAGCTTTTTCTTTTAATTCTTTTATCTTTTGTTTAAATATTGGACAATATCGCATTTATTTTTCATTCTTCTTTTTCTAAGATTTTAGGGACTTTTAAGTAATCGTCTTTTCTTTCTGGGAATTGTTCAATGATCTTTTTTTCTCTTTCTTCTCTTTCTAAAATATCTTCTTCTATTTCATCTTCTCTTAAATCTAATTTTTGCAGTATTCCGCTTCTTAATGGCTCATATTTTAAAAGATCTAATTTTTTTATCTCATCAATGTATTCTAAAATTTTGTTTAAATCAACTAAAAATTTATCAAGCTCTTTTTCTGTAAACTCTATTTTTGCTAATTCTGCCAAATGTTTTAATTGTTCTTTTGTTATCATTTTCTTAAATTATAATATATTTTCATCAAAAACTCCTCTTTTAGCAAAAACAAAATAATTAAATAAACAATTGCACCTATTAATGAAAGTAAAAGAAGATTGATATGGTTAAAAATCATAATAAATATAGCCATAACAAGTGAGGCAAGTAATGGTTTTAACGAAAATTTCCATAACTCAAAATCTACATAATTTTTAACAACATAAAAGCCAAATAGGAATAACAAAAAATTACTTAATGATGTAGCATAAGATGCTCCTATATAATCAAATTTTGGAATAATAAAAAGGTTTACAAAAAAGTTTATGAAAAATGCTACAAAATCATAAATTATTAACTCCTTCCTTCTATCTATTGCTATTAAAAATTGTGAAAATATCATAAAAATTGTTACTGGTAAAAGTGATGGGATTAAAATTTTCAATGCATAAAAACCCCAAATATATTTAGTTCCAAATATAAAGTTTATTATTTTATCAGCCAAAATAAAAACACCAAAGATTATTGGAAGGATTATTATAAAAGATAGCTTAAATCCTAATTCCAAAATTTTTCTAATCATCTCTTTATCCTCTAAGTTTTTAGATATCATTGGTAATATTGCTAAAGAAATTCCTGTAGGGAGGACAATCAAAAATTCATTAATCTTAACAGAAGAGGTATATAATCCAACATAAGGGGAAGGGAAGTACCAGCCCAAAATAATTGAGTCAATATAAAGTAATAAAAGATATAAAGCATTAGCAAGTGCAATTGGCCAAGATGAGTTTAGAAAATTTTTATATAAAGAAAGATCGAATAAGAATTTAAATTTTTTAATATATTTTCCAAGGAATAGAAAACCTAAAACACATCCCAATCCTACTCCAAGAAAATAAGCATATGAAAGATAAATTGGAGATCTAAATTTATAAAGAAAGACTAAACCTATAACAAAAAGAATTAAATTTGTTAAAGTATGAAAAATTCCATGCAATTCACCTTTTAGCTCAGCCCTATAAACAGAATAAGAAAATTCTCTTAAAACATCAAAAATCATCATAACTCCTAATATCGGCAAAATTTTAAAAGACAACTCATATTTTATAAAAATCTTTCCTAATAATATAATCAAAAAATAAGAAAACAAACTTAATAATATTGAAAGCGATAATATACCATCAAAAACTTTATCTTTATCAGAATCTTTTTTTGACAATTCTCTTGTTAATATTGCTGTTAAACCTAACTCAGGCAAAAATGAAAAAATTAATACAAAATTCATTGCAAGAGAAAAATCACCATATAAATCTGGGCCTAAAATCCTTGCAGAAAATATAACTAATAAAGCCCTTAAAACTCCTCCTAACAATTTGCCCCCTATAATCCAAAAACTATTTTTTGTTATAATTTGAGTAGGAGATATATTTTTGAAAAAAAGATTTATAATTTTATTCATAATGGTTACATATTTGTTTTATCAATATTTCAAAAACACACCGACCATCTTTTACCTTTTAGATATTATAAGGGATTTTTTCCTTGTTGTCATAATTTTTGTTATTTTTATCTATATTTTAGTCTCTGGTCTTAGAAGAAAGAAAATCGATTTACCATTAACATTAGAAGTTTTATTAGCAATATTTTTATCATTTTTTATCTGTCTTTTAATAAAATCAATTTATCCAGAAATAAGACCTATTAGTTATTTTATTCCATATTATGAACAAAAATTTAATAGCTTTCCATCAAGGCATATGGCGATTTTAACATCTGTGGCTTTTGTGATTTTATATAATAGTTTGGAGTTTGGAATTTTGTTATTGGCTTTAGATTTTCTTATGGGAGTTTTAAGCTGGGTTTCATTGCAACATTGGCCAATAGATATTTTTGCAGGATGGTTTTTAGGATTTTTGATTGCTGTTTTCATTATCGAGTTTATAAAGTATCTTTTTGGGTTTTATGGAAAGAAGAAAAAAAGCTGATTCTAAAAATCCTAAAATAATTAAAACAAATAAAAGCTTAAATTTGATCTCTTTTTCTTCTCCTTCTAAAATTTTTTCTTTTTCATAAAAAGAATTTAATTCTTTAGCACATTCAACTAGATATTGAGATAGAATATGAGGTTTTAAATCTTCTCCTATTTTATAAACTAATAAAGGCAACCTATTAATCATCCTGAAAATTTTCAAATAAAGATCATTTTTTATTAAAAAGTCAAAGACTTTTTTAGAATCAAAATTTTTAGGAATACCAATCTTTTTCTTTTTAGCGTTTTTTAAAATACTATTAAATCTTGCATATGTATAATGTAAATACCATATCGGATTTTCCTCTTTCTCTTTTTTTGCTAATTCAATATCAAATTTAACTACTGCATCTTGAGAATACTTTAGAAAATAAAATCTTATTGGATCAACACCAACCTCTTCTATTAAATCTTCAAGTGTTACATATGTCCCTTTTCTTTTTGAAACTTTTAATAATTCCTCTCCTTTTACTAAATGAACAAATTGATAAACTATAAACTTGAATCTTTCTTCATCTATATTAAATATATATTTAAAGGTACTTTGCAATCTTCTAACATGGTCTAAATGGTCTGATGCAACAATTATTATTGAATAATCAAATTTTCTTATAAAAAACTTTTCATAGTTGTATAAAATATCAGAGAAGAAATATGTAGGCATTCCATTTTTTCTTATTAAAACCTCATCTTTCTTTTCACCGAAATTTGTTAATTTTAACCATATAGCGCCATCTTTTCCTTCTAATAAATTTTTATCCTGAAGAATTTTTAAAATTTTTTTATCAAGTCCCTTTTTATAAAGATTGCTTTCAAAATAGAAGTTATCAAATTTGGTTCCAAACTTTGTCAAAGGTTTCTTAATCAAATTACTCAAAATATACTTTACCAAAAAACTTTTTATCTTTTCTTTATCAAGATTTAATAACTTATCTTTGTATTTTTCAGAAATTTCTTTTAAATAATCTCCTTTGTACAAATCATCGCTAAACTCTCTTTTCCCTAAATGATATAAAACTGTTTCTGCTAAAAGATCAATTTGTCTTCCAATATCATTAACATAATATTCTTTATAAACTTTAAAATTTGATAATGACAAGATTTTTGCTAAAACATCTCCTATTACTGCTCCTCTTCCATTTCCAATGGTCAAGGGTCCTGTAGGATTTGCTGATACATACTCAATTATTACTTTTTTTCTTTTTCCTAAATTATTTTTTAAAAATTCATCTTTATTCTTAAGCAGGGTTTTGAAAATATAAAAAAATTCTTTTCTATTCAAAAAAATATTCAAATAACCATTTAAAAATTCTACCTTTTCTATATAAGAAATTTTTTCTAATTCATTTTTAATAGAAGCAAAAAATTCAAAAGGATTAGTTTTTTTAGTCTTAGCTATCAAAAACAAAATATTAGAAGAAAAATCTCCAAAATTTAAATTTTCAGAAGGAAAAACTTTTATTTCATCTTTTATCTTTTCAAAATCTTCTTTCAAAACCTTCTTTGCGATTATTTTTAAACTTCTTTTTAATTTTTCAATCATTTAAAAATTCCCAAATATTTTTTATTCTTTTATATTTTAATGCTTCCTCTTCACTAAATTCTTTTGGGTTATTTTTAAATTTTGAGTTTATTATTAAAATTGGAACAGGTCCAAACATATGCTTCCCAACCCCTACATCAGTTATATGATCTCCTGTAACGATTATTTTTGAATCCTTTATATATTTATAAATATCTTTTAAAAACTTATCAAATTCTTCGAAAAACCTTTTCTTTTTATTAAAATCTTTATCATGTCCTGCCTCGTCTCCTTTTTTAAGATGAATCAAAACTAATTCAAATTTTTTGTAATTTTTAAAAATTTTATCTTTTGCAAATCTTAACTCTTCTTTTATATTCCTTGCTTCATTTAAATAGTCTAATTTAAACCCTACTGTTTTGCAAACACCACAAACAACCCCTTTTTCGCTTATTAAAACCCCATTTTTTATCTTATTTTTCTCAAAGAAATTTTTAAATCTTAAAATTTTGTTTCCTGCTTGTCTTGTAAGTAAATAATTTGCTTTAGGAATGTTTCTCTTTTCTCTTTCTAAATTTATTTTATGATTATCTAAAATTTTATGCGTTTCATCTAAAAACTTTTGCAAAATCTCTGCTGTGTAAATTGATATTCTATCTTTTTTCAATGCTTTTATCTTTTTAACCTTTTTATTATTTTCATATGGATCACTATCAGAAATTTTTTCAGATAATTTTTTCTTAAATATCAAAACCCCTCTATGACCTGTTGTATGATAAAGTTTGAATGGAACATCAAATTTAATTTTATTTATTGCTTTTACTAATTCTTTCAGACCATAATTACTTCTTCCTGCTCTTCTATCTAAAACCTTCAAATTTTTATCAACAGTAGCAAAATCTATTCTTATAGCAAGCCAACCATTTTTATAAAAAATATCATTTCCAATTGCTTCATAGGGCCCTCTTTTAAAATCATCAAATTTTTCATATCCCAATAAGGAAAGTGTTGCTATTCCACTTATGCTTGCCTCATTACTTTTACTTTTCCAATATTTTTTTGAAGTAGGAATTATATATCCTAAAAAAGAATCTTTTAGTTTTGAATCAATAAAATCTTTTTTTGCTAATTTTAATGGAGAATTTTTAAAAGAATCTGCTAACCCATCTATTAGAAAGAAAACTTTTTTCATTTATAATAATTTTTCTCTAATCTTTTTTCCAAATTTTTCTGCTGCATGAGGACCATTTGCGGTTATTATATTTTCATCTTCAACAACATCTTCATCAATATATTCTGCTCCATTTTGTTCTAAAATTTTTATTGGAGATTTTTCCATTGGAGATGACCACACTGTTGCTTTTTTATCTTTTAAAACTCCTGCTTTTGCCAATATAACTGGTGATATACAAATTGCAGATAAAATTTTATTTTTCTCTAAAGCTTCTTTAGCAATTTTATAACTTGTCTCATTATCTAAATGGTTTAATGCTCCTGGCCCACCAACAAAAATTATTGCATCATAATCATCAACACTTACATCATTAATATTTAAATCTATTTTAGCTTCTCCACCTAAGGAACCCAATGCTATTTCATCTTTTTTGCCATCACTTGCTGTTGTAATTTCAAAATCTTTTTCTAAAATCTCTTTCGTAATAAAATATTCCTCATCTCTAAAACCTTCTTTTGCTATTATGAATAAAATCCTTTTCATATTATTAAATTTTAACAAATTATCTTATAATTATAAAATGGATAGAATCGAGGAATTAAAAGAAAAAAGTTTGAGATTGGTTGATGAATATATTCATAATGAAAACTTAAAAAAGCATATTTATGCTGTTCAAAATTTTATGAAAGCATTGGCTAAAAAATTTGGTGAAGATGAAAATATTTGGGAGATAGCAGGATTATTGCATGATTTAGATTGGGAAATAACAAAAGAAACTCCTGAAAAACATTCTTTAATAGCTGCAGAAATTTTAG
>Ga0080004_1220598_pt1 | contig 14464 bp, 14 predicted proteins | sample WasSprMetagenome_FD_69207 | JGI IMG/M metagenome (GOLD analysis project Ga0080004, IMG submission 69207) | Sulfidic aquatic microbial communities from Washburn Spring, Yellowstone National Park, USA - WS (SPADES assembly) (version 2) | ecosystem: Environmental > Aquatic > Thermal springs > Hot... | reverse complement strand
AGGTGAAGGGCTGCGAAGATTGCAATTTTACTGGCTATCGGGGGAGAACTGGAATTTTTGAAGCATTTTTAGTTGATGAGGAAATGGAAAGGTTTATTTTGACTTCACCATCAATTTCTGATTTAAGAGAAATGGCAAAGAAAAAGGGGATGATAACAATGTATCAAGATGGCCTTCTAAAAGTAATAGATGGGGTAACAACAATTGAAGAGGTTGAAAGAGTTGTTGCTGAATAAAAAACCGAGGCCAAACAGAAGAAAGAAACCTTATTTGCCGGAATTCCTCCGAGGAGCGGCCCAGAAAAATCCAGACCGTCCGAAACTAAGAGAAATTCCTTGGCCTCGGTGACTATATTTTAGCAAAACAAAAATTTTTGTCAAGGGTATAAAAATTTAAAAAATTTGTTAAATTTAAACCATGAGCGGGCATTCCCACGCAAAAACTGTAAGGAAAAAGAAAGAGGCAGATGCCAAAAAAAGAGGGCAGATTTTTTCTAAAATGACAAGATTGATTCAGGTTGCAGTAAGACAAGGGGGGCCAAACCCTGAGACAAATGCAAAATTGAGAATGGCAATTGAGTTGGCAAAATCTTATAACGTTCCTTCTGAGAATATAGAAAGGGCAATTAAAAGAGCAACCGGAGAAATTGGAGGGGAAAAATTGGAGGAGATTTCTTTTGAGGCTTTAGGACCTGGAGGGATTGCAATGATCATTGAGGGAATTACTGATAATAAAAACAGAGCTTTGAATGAGATAAGGCAAGTTCTAACAAGATTTAATGGAAAATTGGCAAGCGAAGGCTCGGTGAGGTGGATGTTTGAAAGAAAAGGTTGCATTACAATAAATCTAAAAGATCAGGATCCAAATTTAAAAAAAGAAGATTTGGAATTGATCGCAATCGAGGCAGGGGCTGAAGATCTTTATTGGTACGATGAAAATTTGGATATTTATTGTGAAATTAAAGAGTTAGAAAAAGTAAAAGAAAAATTAAAAGAAAGAGGGATAAAAATTGATTCTGCAACCTTAGATTGGAAGCCAAAGGAAATGGTAGATTTGGATGAAAAGAAAAAAGAGGAGTGCTTAAAGTTGTTCGAGGCTCTTGATGAGTTAGATTGTGTCCAAGAAATTTTCTCAAATTTAAAAATTTAACTCTTGACAAGGATCTCTGAGGCTCTATAATTTTTTTAGATTTTCTGAAAGGTCGTTTAAAAAATAAAAAATAAAACATGTTGTTTGAAGAAGAGGAAGAATTAGAGAAAGAAGAAATTGAAGAAGAGGAAGAAATCGAAGAGTAAAAATTACCCCCTCCTTCGGGAGGGGTTTTAATTTCTATGAAGAAAATTTTCTTTTCGATATTTAAAATTTTTTCTTTTCTTTTTTTAATTTCTTTCCTTTTTTTATTTTTCCTTTTTCTTTATTATGCGAAGGATTTACCAAGGCCTGAAGTTTTTGCAGAAAGAGAAATTTCCCAGTCTACAAAAATTTACGATAGAACTGGAAAGGTTTTGCTCTATGAAATTTATGGGGAAGAAAAAAGAACCTATGTTTCTCTTTCTCAAATTCCAAAATTCTTGAAAGATGCAGTAATTTGCGCTGAGGATTCAAATTTTTATAGACATTTCGGAGTGGATCCAAAGGCATTAATTAGAGCAATCCTTTCTGATTTAAAAATTTTGAAACCTGTTTATGGAGCATCAACAATTCCTCAGCAATTGATTCGTTCAACTTTTTTATCTTTGGAAAAAACCCCAGAGAGAAAAACAAGGGAAATAATTTTGGCAATTGAGCTAGACAGAAAATATTCAAAAGATCAAATTTTAGAATGGTATTTAAATCAAATTCCTTTTGGTCAAAATGCCTACGGAGTGGAAGCTGCAGCTCAAACTTATTTTTGAAAGCATGTTTGGGAAATAAATTTACCAGAGGCCGCAACTTTGGCTGCTTTAATCAAAGCTCCTTATTCACTCTCACCCTACGAGGAAAATTCAAAAGAAAAACTTTTAGCGAGGAAAGATTACATTTTAGATAAAATGGCAAAAGAAGGTTTTATTTCAAAAGAGGAAGCAGAGGAGGCAAAGAAAAAGGAAATTTCTTTTAAAGAGAAAAAAATTGAAATTTTGGCTCCCTATTTTACTCTTTGGGTAAAGAGTATTTTGGAAAAAGAATACGGAAAGGAATTTTTGGCAACTACTGGATGGAAAGTTTATACTTCTTTAGATTATGAAATCCAAAAAATTGCTGAAGAGGTTGTAAGAGAAGGAATAAAAAGGAACAAACAATACAACGCTCACAATACTGCCTTAGTTGCAATTTCTCCAAAAACTGGGGAGGTTTTGGCAATGACTGTTGGAACTGGAAATTATTATGAAAAACCATATCCTGAAAATTGCACTCCTGGAATCGATTGTCTTTTTGATCCAAAATTCAACGTTGCAGTTGGAACTGAAAAGGCTCCTGGAAGGCAACCTGGTTCTGCCTTCAAGCCATTTATTTATGCAACTGCTTTTAAAAAGGGGTACAATGATAAATTTTTGGTTTTGGATTCTCCAACAAATTTTGGAGTTTGGGGAGGAAAAGAATACACTCCACAAAACTACGATGGGCTTTTTAGGGGGTGGGTAACTCTAAGATCTGCTCTGGCTCAATCTTTGAACGTTCCCTCAATAAAAGTTTTATATTTGGCGGGATTGAATAAGAAAATTGATAAGCTAGAAATTTCTGATTTTAGAGGTTTAGAAAAAATTCTCCTTGAAGGTTTGAAAGAAAGCCTAAAAACAGCAAGAGACCTTGGAATTACAACTTTAAATAAAGATATTTCAAATTATGGACCTTCGATTGTTTTGGGTGGGGGGGAAGTAAACCCTCTTGAAATGGCTTATGCTTATTCTGTTTTTGCGAACGAAGGAATAAAAGTTCCCCTTTCTCCGATCTTGAAAATTGAAGATTCAAAGGGAAACATAATTTTTGAAAAGAAAAATACCCAAATTAGAGTTTTAGATAGTGAAATTGCAAAATTAATTACTGATATTTTATCTGATAATGAAGCAAGGGCTCCAATGTTTGGTCCAAGGTCTCATTTATATTTTGAAAATTATAAAGTTGCAGCTAAAACAGGAACAACAGATGATTTTAGAGATTGTTGGACGGTAGGTTATACACCAGAAATTTCAGTAGCCGTTTGGGTTGGGAATAACAACAATGCTCCGATGATAAGGAGACAACCTGCTGCTACTGTTGCAGGTCCAATTTTCCATTCTTTTTTAGAAAGAGTTTTACCAAAACTCAGCCACTCGACCACTCAGCCACTTAATCACTCAACAATTAGCTCGCCTTAATAGGCATTAGAATGTAAAAGTAATCTTCTGATGGTTTCAAAATTGCAGGGCCTTCTGGGTCTGTGAAAAGGAAATCGAATTCTTTTTTTTCGAATGAAGAAATTCCATCGATTAAAAATCTGTAATTAAAAGAAATAGAAATGTCTTCTCCCTCAACATTTGCAAAAATTTGGCTTTTAAACTCTCCATAATCTGGGTTTTGGCTTAAAATTTCAACTTTACCTTCTTTTTTATTTATGTTTAATTTAACCTCATTAATTTTTCCACTGAATAAGCTAGCAGCTTTAATTTGAGAGAAAAACTCCTCCCTTTGTAGACGAATTTTTGTCTTGAATTTTTTTGGAATAATTTCATGATAATTTGGGTATTCTCCCTCGATTAATTTTGAAGTGAATAAAATTTTTGGATGGGGAAGCTCTCTTGCCAAACTTTCTACAAAAACCTGGTTTGGATTCAAATAAAAGTTTATCTCTCCCTCTTCTTTATCGAAAATTCCTATAATTTCTTTCGCAGCAGATTGAGGTAAAATGAAAGAATAAGTTTTAGCCTGGGGACTTGGAAGACGAATTTTCTTTTCTGCTAGCCTAAAGCTATCGGTTGCAACTAATTTTAAATTTTCCCCTTCAAAAGAAAAAAGTATTCCTGAAATTTCAGGTCTTCCCAAAGAAGGAGAGGGAATTCCAATAATTTTTCTTAAAGATTCACAAAGTTTTTCACTGTTTACCGAAATTTTTTCAAGAGAGTCTTTTTGTGGAATTATTGGAAATTCTTCTGGGCTTACCCCCTTAATCCTCAAAGAAACATTTTTGTCTTCGATTTTTAATAAGTTGTTTTCTGCCTCGAGGGAAATCGTGTCTTCTTTTAAATGAGAAATTACATTCAAAAAGAATTTTGCATCAACGCAAATTTTTCCCTCTTTTTCAACTTTTGCTAACCCCCACCAAATAATTCCCGATTCTAAATTGGTCGCACTGATTTTAATGAAGTTTTTTTCACCTTCCATTAAACAAGTTGAGAGAATTGGTAAAGAAACTTTTTTCAAAGAAACTCTAGTTACAAGTTCCATTCCCCTGACTAAATTTTCTTTTAAAATTTTTATTTTCATTGTAGTTGCTTTATTATAACTCTTATTTTCGCGTTTAAAAAGTTGAAAAATTTTGTGCAAAAACTGTAAATTTTTTATGAAAAGATTCTTTCTTTGATTTCTTTTATTTCTTCCACTAAATTTTCATCTTTTTTTAAGTCGTTTAAGATCTTGTTGTAAGCATGAATTGCAGTGGTATGATCTTTACCACCAAATTTTCGACCGATAAAAGGAAAGGAACATTTCAATTCCTCTCTTAAAAGATACATCGCAACCTGCCTTGCCTTTACATATTCCTTTCTTTTAGAATTTGAAAGCAATTCTTTTTCAGAGATTTCGTAAAAATCAGCCACAGTTTTTATTATCTTTTTCACACTAGAGACCTTACTTGGAGGTGAAATTAAATTTTTTAAGAGTTGTTTTGCGATTTGGAAATCTGGGGTTTTTTTATTTAATTTTTGATAAGTAACAAGAATGTTTAAAGCTCCTTCTAACTCTCTGATATTCCTTTTTATGTTAGAGGCAATATAATTTAAAATTTCATCTGAAAAACTTACTCCCCTTTCTTCCGATTTTTTCCTTAAAATTGCTAATCTTGTTTCAAAATCTGGTTGTGAAATATCTGCGATCATTCCACCCTCAAACCTCGATCTCAACCTTTCAGCCAAAGCAGGAATGGCTTTTGGTGGTCTATCTGAAGAAATTACTATTTGCTTGTTTTTTTCATAAAGAGTGTTGAAAATATAGAAAAATTCTTCTTGGGTTTTTTCCTTTCCAGATAAAAATTGAATATCATCGACTAAAAGAACATCAAAATTTTGATAAAAAGATTTTAAATTTTCAATCTGATGGTTTTTTATTGCCAAAATCACATCTGAGACGAATTTTTCACAGGGAACATACCTTACTTTCTTTTTTGGAAAGTTTTTTACAATCTCGTTTCCGATTGCCTGTAAAAGGTGAGTTTTGCCAAGTCCTACTCCTCCATAAACAAAGAAAGGATTGTAAACTTGGCCTGGGTTTTTGACAACTGCCATTGCTGCAGCGTAAGCTAATTCATTAAAAGAACCAACAACGAAGTTCGCAAACGTATATTTTGGATTCAGATTTGTTTTTTTATCTACCTCCAATTCTTGAAGAGTTAATTGAGCAGGAGGTAAAGTTTCTTCTAATTTCCTATCAACAATTTTTAAACCACTTTTTTCTATTTGATAAGAAAGCTCCTTTACGTCAGGGATCAGAGTTTTCAAAATTTTTAAAATTGTTTTACTGTATTTTTGTTGTAACCATTCTTTAACAAAGGAATTTGGGACAGAAATAACAACCCTTCCGTTTTCAAGGGAGGAAATTTTTGTATTTTGAAACCAGGTGGCAAAATTTGCCGGGGAGGTCATTAGTTGAATTTGGGCCAAAACAGATTGCCAAATTTCTTCTTTTTCCATATTTTTATTATACTCAAGGTCAAGATTTTAAAAAGTACGAAAAATTCTTAAAAATTGTTAAAAATTTGTGGATATTTTGTGGATTGACTAGAAAATTAAATTGATTTAAAAATGAAGAATGTCAATCACTTATAGACCTAAAAAAAGAAAAAGGAAAAGGACTCATGGTTTTTTAGCTAGAAAAAGAAAGGGAGGAAAGGTTTTATGGAGAAGGAGAAAAAAGGGGAGATGGCGACTTACCCCTTAAGGAAATATAGGCTAAGAGGAAAGGAATTTGAGGAAGTTTTAAAAAAAGGAAAGGGATTTAGAGTCGATGGGCTAGTTTTAAAGTTAATTTTGAAAGAAAAGGAAAAAAAATTTGGTTTTTTGATAAGTAAAAAAGTCTTGAAAAAGGCAGTCCAGAGGAATAAACTAAAGAGGAGGTTGAGAGAAATATTGAGAGAAAGAGTGGAAGATATAAAAGAGGGGGTAAGAATTGTTTTTATTGCATTGAAAGGAATAGAGGAAAAAGAATTTTTGGAATTAAAGGAAATTTTTGAAAAAATTTTAAAGAAATCAAAAATCTTAAAAAATGAATCCAATTCTTCAATTCTTTGATTTAATTTTTTACCAGCCGATCTACCAAGCTCTTCTCTTTTTCTACAACTATTTAAGAGATTTTGGCCTAGCGGTAATTTCTCTAACAATCCTCATAAGATTGTTTCTTTTCCCTTTAAATTACAAGATGTCAAAAGAACAGGAGAAGTTTTTAAGATTAAAAAAGGAAATCGAAAATATTGAAAAAAAGTACCGGGGGGAAGAAAAAACAAAAGAAATTTTGACCCTTTATCAGAAAAATAAAGTAAACCCTCTTTGGAGTTTCTTTTCTTTTTTAATTCAATTTCCAATTTTAATCGCTCTTTATCAAGTTTTTCTAAAGGGCTTAAACCAATTCGATCCAAATTTTTTTAGCCTCGATCTTTCAAAGCCCAATTTTTTCTTGGTATTTTGCGCGATGCTTCTGCAAATTTTTTATTTTAATTTAGTTCAAAAAATAACAAAAAACAAAGAAATCCCCCCCCAAATCTCCCTTAATTATTTTTTTGCCCTACTCACTTTTTTAATTCTTTTGAAACTTCCTTCTGCATTTTCCCTTTATTTTGCAATAAGTTATGTTTTTTTAATCTTTCAAAAATTAATTTTCCATGTCTGAAGAATTAAAAGAAAAAATTGAAAAAACAATAAAAGAGTTTTTTTCAAAAATGGGTTTTGAAGTCGAGACAGAAATTTCAAGAATTGATAAAACTTTTAAAGTTAATGTTAAAACGAAGGATTATCAGGAATTAATTGGAGAAAAGGGAAAAACTCTTTTGGAAATTCAGCATCTATTGAATGCAATTTTCAAAAAAATAGGGGAGGAATTCTTTTTGGATTTGGACATTGAAGGTTATAAAGAAAAAAAGATCAAATATTTGAAAGAATTGGCAAGATCGGTTGCTGATGAGGTTGCATTAACGAAAAAAGAAAGAATCTTAGAACCAATGCCAGCTTATGAAAGGAGAATAATTCATTTGGAATTAGCGTCGAGGCCGGATGTTACAACAGAGAGTATTGGAAAGGAACCAAAAAGGAGAGTAGTGATTAAACCCTATCCCTAAAATTCAGTAGGGCAGAATTGGGGGTTGATGTCCTCCAGGCCCCCCAGGAGATGTGGGTGCGCCTCCTCCAGGGGTTGGTGCTCCTACTAGTGCGGCAATTATTGATGCCAAAGCAATAATTACAAGACCCAAAATTGCCGCAAAGATTTGATCTTTTGCATCGGAAATCTTTGAAGGATCTCCTGCTGATGTCATCCATTTAAAACCTCCAATAACTATCATTAAAACTGCACTTGCAATTGCAACATTCCTAATGATAGTTGCTATTTCAGCCAAAATATCTGAAGCGCCAGCAGCAAAACAAAAAAGGGGCAAGAAAACTAAAATTATAAAGCTTAAAAATTTCCTCATATTATCTTATACCCTTTTCCATTTTTATTTTCAAGATTTGTTCTGGTGAAGAAGTTACAATTTGATCTTCTGTGTAAGATGCGACAACCTTCATTAAAACGTGCTTTTGTCCTGCAAAGAATATTCCTTCTCCGACTTCGGTTTCGAGCAACAAATATTTTTCTTCATCAGTTAAATTAAATGCCTTTTGAACTAAATCGATAGTTGCAGGAGACTGCTTAAACAAAACACAGATTGAAGAATTAGTAATTATTGGCTGTCCGTACATTGATTTCATAAAATCCCCAACATCTTGAGTAATAGTAGTTACTCCCAACCAATATTTTCTTCCCCTTTTACAAATTCCATACAAAAATGAAGCTCCATCTTCCTCTTTCATTATCCACCACGCCTCATCAATCACTAAAATCCTCTTTTTCAATTCAGACCTAACTTTGTTCCAAATGTATCTCATTATTATAAAAGAAGCGATTGGCCTCAGTTCATCTTCCATATCCCTTATTCCAAAAACCACTAAAGGCTTGTCTAAAGTAATATTAGTCCTTTGATTGAAAAACTGGGCAAAAGTTCCCTTTGTAAATTTTCTTAACCTTCTTACTAAAGATTCTGCCCCCTCCATTCCCTCCAAAACCTTTTCCAAATCCTCCATTATTGGAACTCTATCTTTCCAAAGTTTTGGATCAGTCTCTGGAGTAATATCCTTTGCTGCATAAACCTCTGTTAATGCCCTATCCATTATTGCATCCTCTTCTGGAGTTAAACCTCCGAGCATAATTCTCATTAAACCGACCAAATTTATTACGTTTGATCTCAAAACATCTTCTGGCCTTTCATCCTCCCTCGGAGTTGGCAAATCAAAAGGATTTATATGATTTGGAGAAGCCAAAGAAATGTTTATGAAAGAACCACCAACTGCATCTGCTAACATTTTGTATTCGTTTTCAGGATCGATGACTATTACATCTATTCCCTCCATCAAAGATCTTAAAATTTCCAATTTTACAAAATAACTCTTTCCAGAACCAGACTTTCCAAAAACGACTTCGTTCGCATTTTCCAATGAGAATCTATCAAACAAAATCAAAGAATTGTTGTGCCTATTTATTCCGTACAAAATTCCCTCGTTAGAACTCAAATCTATTGAGACGAAGGGAAAAATTGTTGAAAGGGGAGCTGTATTCATTGGAGTCAAAATTTGAATTTGGTCTAGGCCATAAGGTAAAGAAGAGTGGAGACCCTCTTTTTGCCTGAAAGATGCTGGTTTAATGTAAATTAATTTTGATTCAAAGATTGACCTCAAAACATTTTCAATTTCTTTCAATTCCTTTTCAGAATCTGCATAGGTTGTAATGTAAATTCCGATTTTGAACATTCTCTCTTGGGCAGTGATTAATTTTTCCCTTAACTCTTCCAGATCCCTGTAAGCAATTTCCAATTGAGGTTCCCTAATCAATCCCTTTTCTTCCCTTTCATGAATTTCTGCCAAAACTTCAGCAATTTTTTTCCTTAATTGTTTTAAAACCTCCTCTGAAGAGTAAGGATAAATATGAATTCCAATATCTAAAGGAACATCTAGGTTAATTACCGGTGATAACCAAACGGTGCTCAAATATCTTGGAAAAGAAAAGATAAAATAAGACCTAGTAAATCTTTTTCCAACTCTCAAAAATCCGCTTCCCAAATAAATAGAGGAAGGGGCGATTATGTCCTTTGCGGTTATTTCTTCTCTTTCAAAAATTTTTTCTGGCTCTTTCTCTTTTTTTGAAAACAAAAATGGAATTTTCATTTTATTAATTCAGGAGGAATTTCTGGATAATAACCAACTTCGGCTTCTTCTGGGTGGTAAATTGACCAAAAGAGTTCAATCAATTCTTGGGTATTCAAAGGAGCGCAAAATAGACCACATCTCCTCAATCCCTGAGCGATAAATTCCATCCTTTGCCAAAGTTGAGTCTTTGCTCTTTGAAATTCTTCATCAGTCAAAGTTGGAGATTTCCCTCTCATTCCAGGAACTAAAATTGGATGAAATGGAACAACAACGTAGAAATTTTTTGTCATTATTGACCCCCCTCCAATTAAACTTTTTATGAAATCTATATAAGATCTAGTTTGAATTTTTAAAAGCTCATTCGTTTGTTTTCTCTCCAATTCCTCCAATCTTTCTAAATACCCGGTTAAATTTAATCTCCTCGATTGAATGTAAATTTGGATGGTAAAATCCAAAGAATTCAAAAAGTTTTGGAATTGATAAATTATTGCGTTTTGCTCTTCTTCGGATTTTAAAGCAAAATTCAGAGAAGAAACCGCCAAAATCCCTCTCAAAGATTTGTCTTTCAAAATTAAAACTCCTTCTCTGATATCCTCAATTTCCAAAATTTCTTGGGTTGTTAATGGCATTATTTTTTTGTTTCAACTTTTGTTATTAAATTTCTTAAAGCCCCTTCCCTTTTCATTCCTATTTTTTCTTTTTCAAATTTTTTAATTTCGATTTCCCTTAAAGGAGGATATTTAACCTTTCTCTTCCCCCAATATATTACTTTTGGAGAAATAAGGGATTTCAACCAACCTAAAAAAACAGTGTAAAAGGGAACACCTTCAACTTTTAAAAAAGAAAAAGCAAAACCAAAACCAACGATGGCAATTGCAAAAATGAGAGAAAATGGGCGGGGAAGATGAGTATAGACAAAACCCGCAATTAAAACGCAAAACAAAACAATCAAAAATTGTTTAAAAGTTAATGGTCCAACAATTTTTGCTTCAACCTCAGTGAACTGAGGAAGGTTAACCAATGGCATATTATTCTATTGGCTCTCTGTAAATATCCCTTTTTGGTGGAGTTGGCTTTTTTTCAAAACTTGGTGGGGGAGCAATCTTTGTTGGCCCGGCTGGTGGGGCAATTTCAATTTTATAAATTTCTTCCAGCTGCTTTCTTACCGGATAAAAAATTAACATTTCAACTTCCCTCCTAATGCCTTTTGCCGTTTCCTTTTCAATTCCTACCTCTTTTTCTAAAGTTTCTTCAAATTCATTCGGTGGCAAAAGCCCCATTAAAACTCTACCAACGTATTTTGCAACTTTTGATATTCTTTCATCTTCGATTCCATTTCTCGTGCAGATATTAAAAATATTTTCTGCAGTTTCTTCTGAAAAAATCGCCTCTTTCAATTCACCCGGAAGCTTTTCAATAATTTTCCAAAGTTCCTCTTTTGTGTATTCTTTTTCCATAAATTTTGACCTTTAATTAATTATATAACAATTCATTTTAATTCCAAAAGTGAAAAATAGCAATGAGCTTGACAAAATTTCAAAAATTTGCTATGCTTTACTTAGCACATAAGAGGTGAATATAGATGTGGTGGATAATTGGAATTTTGGGAGCGGTCTTATTTCTAGCATCTCTTAGATTTACTAAGGTAGAGGAAGGGACAGCAAAAGCGATAGTAAGGTTAGGTGCGTTTAGAAAAATTGTTATGGCATGGAAGGATTACGAACTCGATGAGGAATGGAATGTAAAACCTGTTTCAGAAATAGGAAAAAAACTACACCTTCCTGGGGGTCTACGATTCGTCGGTTTTTGGCCTTTGGATAAAGTTTACACATACAAATTTAGGTGGCGGGGAATTGAAATCGTTGAAACAAAAGAAAAAGTAGAATTCCGCGAGAAAACAATAGATTACATTTTTGTAAAACCGGACGTTTATTGGACAAAGATAGAAGCAGCGGAAACAATGCCACCAGAGAGAATTCCTTTAGATATCGAATTTTTAGTGACGGCCAGAGTCCTCAATCCTTACAAAGCTCTCTTTAAAGCTCCTCCTAACTGGCTGGAAAACGTTCTTTCAAGACTTAATGCTCTTTTCAGAGACTGGGTTGCTACAAAAAGTTTGGACGAGATTTTAGCGATTCGCGAAGAAGGACCCCAAAAACTTTGGGAAGAAATTGGAACTTCGGATTTAATCCAAAAAGTGTTCAAAGAAGAATGGGGGATCTTAATAGAAGAAAATGGAATTCAGATTAGAGATGTAAAACTTCCTCGCGAGTATGCTGAAGCCGCAGCTAGGGAAAAACAGCTGGAACTTGAGGCAAAAGGAATAGCAGCAGAGACCGTCGGAGCGGTGATTGAGATGATGGCAAGAGCAAGAAATCAAGACCCAAAAAAGATTCAAGAAGAAATTGATCAAGATCCAGAAATGAAAAAGGAGTTTTTAAGCCTAGCAAAAGATTTAATTATAAGGAAGATGGGGATCGAGGGGAGAGCTTACCTGGATATTCGAGTTCAGGGAGCAGAAGGCCTTGAAAGAATGTTACTAAATGCATTAGCTGCCTGGCAAAGAATGCCAAGAGGAAGAGAAGGAAGGAGAAGGGAAAATTCGACCAGAAAAAGGCTTTCGGATGAAGAGTATAGAAAGGCTTTGAGGGAAGCAATAGAGGAAGAATAAAGTCGGTAATAATTTTTTACCGACTTTTTTATTTTTTGAGTTTTTATTGACCCATCCTACCTCTCATTTCTCTTCTCATAAAACTTCTTAAAGCCTCTTCCTCTTCTCTTCTTCTCCTTTTTTCTTCGGCTCTTCTCTTTCCTTCCTCTATTCTCCTTTCTTCCTCCTCCCATCTTCTCTTTAATTCTCTTATTCTTTCTCTAGTTAAACTAGGTGGGGCTGTGTAACCTAATTCCTGAGCTGCACTTCCTGCTAAATACATTGCCTGTCGAGGATGTCTTCTGACAAATTCATCTATGCCAATTCTATCTATTAAGTGTTGAATTTTTCTAGAATAAAATTCAACGAATTCTCTATCTTCGCCCAGCGCCCTAAGTTGAGGTCCCCCAAGATAGTCATGCTCGATTGCAGTGGCAAGTAATTCTGCATTTTTATACCATCCCTTTTGCAATTGTTTTACATCATCGGCAGTTTTTACTCCTTTTAAGATTTCCTCTAAATATTTCCTCCTCTTTTCTTCTTCTGTTAATTTTTCAAACTCCTCTTTTTTATAAATTCCATATTTTATACCAGTTTCTCTGAAACTTCTTTGTAATTCGGCATCTTCTGCCAAGCTTTTAACCAATCTTCTTTCCATCATTGCCATTGTTTTCTTATCTCCTTTTTTAGCTGCCTCTTCGTACATTTGAAGCATTAATTTCTGCATATCCTTATTCTTTACCCACTCCTCACCTTTATCGACTCCCTTTTCCATTAGCATCTCGATCGCCTCCTTTCTTACCTCCGCACTCATTAAAGGATTTTCGGCTAATGCCAAAACACCTTTAACTCCCTCTTCCTCGAAAGTTCTTTCTACTTCTTTTTCAGCCTCCTTTTTACTGTAAATTAAAGGTCTTCTCATTCTTCTTACTAAACCAACACGTTTTTCAAATTCTTCTGCAGCTGCTGCCGCGGTTTCGAGGCCGGGTCTAAGTTCTTCTGGCAATACTTTTTTCATTTCAGGAACACCAGCAGCCAATCTTCCAGCAAATGTTCCAGCCCCATGCTTAAAAGCAGTTTTTATACTCTCTAATGCTCCAGCTCCGCTAGCTGCAGCGCTTGCTCCTGCAGTAATAGCTGCGGTTCCAGCGGCAACGGCCGCGGTGGTTACAAGTCCTGCCGTTGTTATAATTCCTCCCACTGCTTGCTTTACTATTCCAGGAGAAGTTTTTACTCCAATATGTACAGCAACGGCAAGAGCCAAAGTAGGTATGAGAGTAAATAAAGAAGGGATTAAAAGACCAACCTCGTCGTTACAATACCTTAAAACTTCGGGATCTGCCTTCGATGTTATCTGAGAGCAATCTATCATTTTTACAAGCTCATTAATAAAACTAGTAGTAATCATTGGTTCTATAGCCTTAGAAATGCTTATTCCTACTCCTAACCAAATTATTAAAACCACCCCAACAAAAGCCCATTCCAGAAAAGCTGGCCACCATCCATCCCAATTCAAAAAACCTCCAAAAATTTGCCTAATTTCCTTTGTTCTTAATCCAGCAGTTAAGAATGCTATTGGCGAGACTAATAAAAGACAAATTAAATAAATCATCCTGATTAAAAAAACAATTCCCAAAGCCAAGAGGACGAAAGAAATATAAAAAGTCAAAAAAGCAAAAACCCAATAGGAAATAGAAATAAATATAAGCATCCCAAGAGTTTTAGTGAGAAAGTGCCATAAATCTCCGTCCTTTGCAATAATTTCTTTAAATCCCGCTATAAAATGTGTTAAAAGGTTATCGAGGAGATTTCCATATATTGTTTCTACGCCAGGAAAATAATTTCCTCCAACTCCAACACCCAAAAAAGTATTGCCTACATATATTATAAAGTCATTGCTCCACTTGATTATTGTTTTCCCTATATTAAAAGAAAAAGAAACCAATAGAGCAGCAATTATAAGCGAAACCAAGGTCTTTCTTGCCTCGTATTCTCTTATTCTAAAAATTGTTAAAAGTCCTATTACTAATAAAAAAATTTCTACTAACTCTAAACTAAAATTTCGTACAGAGTTCCAAACTTCAAAAAATGAATCGTAGATTGAGTTGGTAGTCGTTCCCAAACTATATCCTAAACTAAGTTTTATAAGAGTATTAGAAAAAGGAGGAACAATCAATCTTCCTAAAAAAATTCCAAA
>Ga0080004_1127543_pt1 | contig 14468 bp, 11 predicted proteins | sample WasSprMetagenome_FD_69207 | JGI IMG/M metagenome (GOLD analysis project Ga0080004, IMG submission 69207) | Sulfidic aquatic microbial communities from Washburn Spring, Yellowstone National Park, USA - WS (SPADES assembly) (version 2) | ecosystem: Environmental > Aquatic > Thermal springs > Hot... | reverse complement strand
AATTCCAATGGGGATAGTTGTTCTTAAAGACCTACTTTTCGATGTAGCTTTAGTAAGAACTGTAACCTCTCCCATTGCCAATTACCTATCATAAGTATAGGTAAAATTGTATATAAAGGTTTAGATGCTCCAATGCTCATTGAGAAATAGGATACCCTTAAAGTAAATACTTTATATGCAATCAGCACTATAGAAGTTATGTATTTAAACTGAGAAACTCATGCTTACCCAGGAATGCGAAAGAAGGGGGCTAATGGTTGTGGAACCTTCGAAGAAGACTGAAGACATAAATGTTGAAATTGTCAATGTAGTCGCCACTTGCAAGTTACCCTTTAAAGTGGATCTTGAAGCGCTAGTTGCCAAGCTTCCAAATAATGTTAAGCTTAATTCAAGGTATCCGAAGTATAGATGTGCCTATTTGAAAATTGAGGGTATGAGGAGTATAGTTACTATCTTTAGTTCGGGAGCCATGATATGCGCTGGCTCTAGAAGCGTAGAGGATGCTGAGAGAGACCTAACAATAGCATATAACATAATTCTAAACCACGCGGAAAACTTAAATAAAGCTAACATGGATTCCGCATCAACTCATAGAAAACTTATAGACTCAGATGTACACTAGAAGGAAGTGAGCTATTAAAAATTTAAGAAATTAATTTTAATGTATTGTGTAAAAAGGGGGCACTTCCTGATTATATTACTTAAAATATTTAAGTAAAAGACAGTCTAAAACCTTTTATGTTCAAATCGTCAAAGGTAATATCATGAGTAAATGTCCGAATTGTGGATTTGTGAATTCAAGTCCAAGAAAGATGTGGAAGTATGGGAATTTCACAGTCCAAGCATATACATGTAGCAATTGTGGAACACGGTACCAAGAATACTATGATAAGAGTGGTAAACTTAGCTTCATACTAAAACTACAAAAAGGAAAGGGCTACGTAAAGGCATGAATGTTGGAAGATGGAAGTCCATAAGAGAGCCTATTACAAGATTGTTTGTAGTAGCCATTACGGTAGTTTTAATTATTTTGGTTTATTTAATTCTTCATTTTGGTTGCGAAATTTAAGTTTGGATTGTTTTTGTCCATGTTATGGAAGTGTTTCAATTTTTGAAGTAAAACTTTTGTGTCAAAAGGTTTAAATGATAATAATTTAGATTTAATTTTTGACGGTCTAAATTAGGGGAAATATATGCGTTTAGAAGATCTTTTTATTAAGCTTGAAGCTGGCTTTTATGTTGTTCCTGAGATGCAGCGGTATTTTGTTTGGAGGAATAGTCAGATTAGAGATCTTATGATCTCTATTTATAATTGGTATCCGATTGGTGGTATAATTGTTTGGGAAATGTCCAACTTATTTATTAGCGAATACAATGATTTGATGAGACCTTTGGCTATTGGTCTTCCTAAGGAAAATATGAAGTATATGATTATAGATGGTCAGCAAAGATTGACATCACTTCTTCTCATTAAGAGGGGGAGTATATGTATAACTGGTCCTTTTGGTGAAAAGGAGCGTAAAATAGAGCTCTTCTTTAATCCTATTGAGGAAGGCGGCAAATTTGAGTTAGGTAGGAGGGGTTTTGTTAAAGATCCAAACTGGTTTAACGTAACTGAAGTTTTAAACGCCGGAACTGTGCATGAAGTTTTGGAAAAGAAGGCGGAACTCTGCGGTGATAGCAGTATAATTAGTAATAAACTTCTCATCAAAGGATTGGAAAGATTACGTGATTGTTTGAGAAGTTATGATGTAACATTCATTGAAGCTAAACTTGACTATTTAGGGGATCCATTAGATTTATTCGAGAAAATATCAAAAATTTTCGTCACTATAAATTCTAAGGGTACGCGAATAAGAATGCCGGATTTAGTACTAGCACTTATAGGGCCTCGTGTGAGAAGAATCGCATGGGTATCATTTAGAGATAAGTTTTACGATGTGCTGAAGAAATCGGAGAGGAAAAACTTTAAGATTGGTGAACCTGTCATCATGAGGTTATACCTTGCAGTGACTACAGGGAAAACAAAGTTTAGGGACGCTACTAAGGAGCTTTATGGGGAAAATGGGAAAAGTGAAAAAGAGCTGTTAAACTCACTGGAGGAAACGGAGAAAGTCGTATTGCATTCATTAGACTTCTTATGGAAAGAGGCATGGATTCCAAATTCAGATTATCTCCAATCACACTATCTATTGGTTCCATTGGGTTATTTGCTCTATAAAGACGTACTTTCTAAGGGTAAAGTGATTTCAGAAGATCTTAGAAAAAGTATAATTAGGTGGCTCATTTTAGCATCTGTGGAGAAAAGGTATACTGGAAGGCTAGAGACAGACCTCTCTGAAGATGTTTCTAGAATAACTGAGGGAAAAGGTGTGGGTGGCTTACTCGATAATCTTAGGTTAAAGTCTATTCCTCCAGAAGCGTTAGAAGGTAGTTATGATGAATATCATCTTACACTTCTGTTAACCCTGTACCGAGAGATGCAGACAAGAGATTGGGATTTAGATCAAGGACCTACAATGCCATTAATAGGAGAACTTAGACCTACAGAGTTACAAATTCACCATATATTCCCAAGAGACATCCTAGAGACCGTGGGAATGGATGAATTGGTTGATGAAGCTGCAAATATAACCATAATATCAAGTAAGGCAAATGAAAAAATAGGCAATAAAATGCCTTCAATCTACCTAAAGGAGCTTTACGAAAAGGATTCTGAGTTACTTAAAAAGCATTTAGTACCTACTGACAGTGAATTATGGAATGTAAATAATTACGATGAATTCTTAAAAGAAAGAAGGAGACTCATTTTAGAAGCCTTTAAACAACTTTTTTCCCAATAAGAAGGCTACGTTAAGGCATAACTACTGACATTGAGAATCTAGTAAAGTTAACTTGTTATTCTTTCTTCTTTGTATTTGTCCATTGTTGTTTTTAGTATTTTTCTGAAGCTGGATACTTGTTTGCCAAGTTCTTCTATGGTGCTTAAGTCGGCTTCGCTATATACCATGGGTAATGCTAGGGCGTATGTGGGTGGTTCTGATTTTTCGATGACTTGTTTTACAATATTGCTTACGATTCCAATTGTATGGACCCAATTTCGAGATATTTTTCCCCATAGTTTAAGTGGTTCATCGCCTAGCTCCACCATTTCTCCAAATTCTCCTAACAATTTAGAAGTACTTATTCCCCTCTCTTCTAGCACTTTTTCCAATGAGAGGAGTTTATCTTCGAAGAATAAAGTTTCTTCTGAATGTAATTCTGCAATGTAACATTTTGCAATTGATTCTAGCATTATTCTGAGTTCATAGAAGCATGCGGGCAGGTTGCCGATTAGCAGGTCAGTAAGTATTCCGTAGCTAAACGGCATTAAAATATTGAAGGCAAAGAAAATCATTGGGTGAGTAGCACTTTCCTCTATCTTGAAGAAGGTTACATAATCTATTGCATCGTTTACCAGTTCTACAACTTCCTCAAAGTATTCCTTTGCCTTCCTATTTAGGAATCTTTCATTTTCTTTTGCTACATTAGCAATAAAACTTGCAAACCCCTCTCTCTTAGAAACCATCTTTTTGTTGGAAACAAGGTTTTCAATGAATGTTGTTGCTCTTTGTATTATTTCTAGGGTGTATTCTGGAAGTTTCTTTCTGATTTCTGCAATTTGTTTGTATTTCTGTCGTGAGTGTACGAGTATTGCCCTTATGTCTGAGAAGGATGGTGGTTCTCCTTCCCTTTTGTCTGAAACGTATTCCTTTGGATCTTCGACTATCGTATCCCTTATGATTATATAAGCTGTAAGAAATGCCATTTCATAGGAGCCTTCTTCAAATAAGCGTATTGCTTCTAAAAAGTAATATCTTAGCATGTTTACCTTATTTTTCTTCTGAGGAAATTTTGTCAAAAGTTCTTCAAATGATGCTGCCATCTTGTTTTCCACTTTACTTGTATTTAGCGTTTTGCAGATCAACCTATATCGGTAAGCAGAGTTTATGTGAGTGAGTGTAAAGGAGCAGTATGTAACTGATAATAGTATATAGAGTGTGGATTTATTGGAAGGCTCCAATTTTATGAGTACTGAACCCAATATTAAAAGTCCTAAGAAGAGAAGAACTATTGAGGTTATGGCAAAAGCTGTCTTCGCAAAATATGATATTGGAACACGATTAAACACCATGCTTCTCATTCTCGAGAAAAAATGCATGTATGTTGTTAACAAGGCAGGTATTATTGGGACCAAACATATGTAAAGCGTATATGGGGGATTTATGGATGTAAAGTATATCACGGAAATAAGCCAAAGGCCTAAATAGGGGATAGGTAACACGGCAAAATACGTATTCTTATGATGAATAGTCGACAAGAAGGGACCTGATAAGGTATAAAATGAAATAAAAGCGAGAACATACAAGTTTACAGGCATGAAAAGGAGATATGTCAGGATAAATAGGGCTGAAAAGCTTATGAAAACAACTATCAATGAATATAGTATTTCTTGACGCATAGACACTATCTTGATTTGTTTTGGCGATTTTTAAACGTTACTTCAGCATTTGAAGTTTCCGCGTTGCATCAGCAACCCAATGAGTAAGCCTTAGAAAATTGATTAACTGCTAGATACGAGCATTTAATAGTTAATATAGTTACAAAATAAGCATCTTCACTAAAAATTAAGTAAGTATACGATAAATCGGGAAATAAATTTATGTCTGTTAAAACTAGTCAATAATTGGATAGCATGGCTAAAAGCAGACAGGAAGATTTGAACGAAACCATTAAACGATTTGATGAGATTTTCAAAATTCTAATCAGTCTAATCAGTTTAATACTTTCTTTAGGCATCGTAAGGGTAAACGTATTTTTCTTAAGTATTTATTTTGTTTCTTTACTTTTCTGGATGTTAGGTCATGCTATAGGTCAATTCGATAAAGGTTCAGAAGTTTTTCTTAAGTTTGCTACATGGGTTTGCGCATCATTCACAGCAATAGTTATTTTAATGGGATCAGCGCTAGGTATTCCTGATCCAAACATAACTTTGATAATATCTTCATTCATTATTTCTCTTCCATCCACAATTCTAATACTCTACTGGCTCACACATACATTTGATGAAGAGACAGTATATATAATTAGAAGGCGACTATGGCGGACTGTGATAATTCCTTTCTCACTACTATTATGTTACATTTATTACATCTAATAGATTGAATTTAAGGTATATAGCTTAATATGGTAACAAATAGCTGAGAGTGTATGTAGAGTGTTAACTGGAGCTATTAATTTAAGTGGGCTGTTATAAATTTGTGGATGGAGTTTCTTTGGTGGTTTTGTTTGAATTTGCGGGATGTAAATGTTGATGTGGTGTCATAAGGATTTTGAGTTTTTGATTCGTTATGCTTGTGATTTGTAGATTGAAGTTCGTGATTCTAGGGTGGTATTTGGGAAGAGTTTTAATGCTATTGGGCAGGCGACTTTGTGGTTTTTCGTGATTTGTATCATTTGAGGGGTGTTTGTTTTGCAGTTGGGTTCAGCTATGGGGCATCTTGGGTGGAATCTGCATCCTGGGGGTGGATTGATTGGGGAGGGTGGTTCGCCTTCTAATGTGAAGATCCCCTTCTCTTTTGCATCTTCTGGATTTAATTCTAGGATGGAGTTGAGTAAGCCTATTGTGTAGGGGTGGTAGGGGTCGTTGAAGATTTCGTCTGTGGTTCCTTCTTCAACTATTATACCGTTGTACATGATGGATATTGTGCCTTTGAATGCTTTCAGGAATGGGAGTTCGTGGCTTATGATGACGAGTGATAACTTTTCTTCTGCTTGGAGTTTCTTTAGGAGGTCTAGTATTTGAACTTTAATGCTCACGTCGAGTTGGGAGGTTGGTTCATCTAGAACTATGAGTCTGGGTTTTAGTGTAAGTGCTCTTGCTATGGATATTCTTTGTCTTTCTCCACCGCTTAATTCATGTGGATATTTGTTTATATAGTAGGATGGGGGGGTTAGACCTACTTCGGAGAGGCATCGTTCTAAATCGGCTTCATCATATTTTATTTTGTGAACTTTGAATGGCTTTGATAATGTTTCTTTAACTGTGCTTCTAGGGTTCATGCTGAAGTAGGGGTTTTGGAATACCATTTGGACTTCTCTTCGAAAGGTTTTCCATTTTTCCTTGATCTTTCTTATCTTCGATAGGTCTTCGCCTCTATAGTATATGGCTCCTGCATCAGGCTTTTCTAATCCCACCATTAATCTTCCTAAGGTTGACTTCCCAGATCCCGACTCCCCCACTATACAGTGAATTGTGTTCTCATGGACGTTTAAGGATACGCCATCTACAGCTCTCACAGTATCCTTTTTTAAGAATCCAGCTTTTACAATGTAGTATTTCTTTACATCTTTTACTGAAAGTAGAATGTTTTCGTTTTCCATATTTGATCCCTCACGTGTATAGCCAACATCGGACTTTCTTATTTGTTGAGATCTCTACGTAGGGTGGTGCTTCCTTGGAGCATATGGGCTTGGCTAAGGGGCAGCGTGGGGAGAATTTGCATGCTGAAAGTCCACGTATTCGTTTTAATTCTGGTATCGAATTGGATGGTGATGCGGTTCCTTGCAGTCTTTTAACAGCATTTATTAGCATAGTGGTATAGGGGTGTAGAGGGTTGTTGAGCAGATTATCCACATGATCCTCCTCAACTATGCTTCCCATATACATCACGTAAACTCTATTGGCTAAATTTGTTACAAGACTTAAATCGTGTGTGATGAGGAGTATGGAGAATTTGAAGGTATCGATTAATTTGGTTAAAAGCTTCACTAATTGGGCTTGTATCGTGAGATCTAGTGCTGAGGTGGGTTCATCAGCTATGAGTAATGAAGGGTTAGATGAGAGAGCCAAGGCTATGGCGACTCTCTGTGCCATTCCACCGCTCAATTGAAATGGATATCTGTCAAGTATTTTCTGGGCATCTGGGATTCTCACAGCTTCCAAGAGCTCTATTGCTTTCCGTTTTGCCTCCTCAGTTGTCAAATTTGGTTGATGAGATTTCAGGGTCTCCAGTATCTGATCCCCTATCTTCAGAACAGGGTTTAGGGAGGAATGTGGTTCTTGAAATACTATGGAAATCATTTTCCCCCTTACCTCTCTCATCTCTTCCTCTGTTAATTCTAGTAAATTCCTGTCTTTGAATAGTATTCGTCCTCTGGTTATCTTGGCATTCTCTGGTAGAACTCTTAGAATAGCATTGGCTATTGTAGACTTGCCAGAGCCACTCTCCCCAATTAGACCTACACATTCATTTGCATTGATTCGTAGCCATGCATCTTCCACAGCCTTTATAAAGGCACCCCCAGTTTTGTAGACGACATCCAGTTCTTCTACTCTTAACATTTCTTTTCACCCTTGTGTTCTCGGATTTAGTATGTCATTTAATGTGTCGGCTAGCAAGTTTATTAACAACAAGAATATTGCGCAAACTATGCATGGCCATATGAGAACCCACCAGCCGCCTGCGAATATTGCTGCTCTTCCTAAAGCTATTAGACGACCCCAGCTTGGCACTTCTGGGTCTCCGAAACCCAGAAAACTTATTCCAACTTCGTCTATTACTGAGTGGGCCATCTGTAGTGATAGGAGTGGTAGGATTGTGGGAATGGTGTTTGGGAGTATTTCTGAAAATAGTATGTCTAGATCACTGCATCCAATTACCTTCGCTGATAAGACGAACTCCCTCTCCTTCAATGATAAAACCTCCCCCCTTATTACTCTCGCTAATCTAGGCCATGATAAACCACCAATTATAAGTATCAAATTGTTTATGTTGGAACCGAATAATATTGCAAAAACTACTATGAGAACAAACCTGGGTATTGACATCATCAAGTCGGTTAATCTCATTAGAATTTGATCTATTATTCCACCATAGAATCCTGCTATTGCCCCCACTATTAAAGCTATAGCGAAGCAGAGTAATGTGGCTGTCACACCAACGTAGAAAGCTACACGTATGCCACATAGAACCCAGCTGAAGACATCTCTTCCCAGTTGATCAGTACCCATTGGGAAGGTTGGGGATGGAGGTGTTAATCCTGGGGAATAACCAGGTTTCAAAGGGTCTCTTGGGCATATGATGCTCGAGAAAAAGCCTAAGAAGAATAGGAATGCCAGTGCAGCTGATTGTATTATGAAGCGCTTGTTTAATCGAATTCTCACTGCAATCTCACCCTTGGATCCAATATCATATAGATAATGTCGATCACAATGTTTGTGATGGACACCCATAAAGACGATATGAAGAGGACACCCATTAAGAGTGGGTAATCCCTGTAGGAAACTGCTTGCACGATTAACATTCCAATCCCTGGCCAAGAGAAAACTGTTTCCGTTAATATTACACCACCAAGCATATATCCAACTTGGACTCCAGCTAGTGTGACTACTGGTAGTATGGAGTTTCTTAGAACATGTTTAAATAGAATCCTCCTCCACTTGATTCCTCTGGAAACTGCTGCCCTTGTATAGTCAGATAGAAGTGCTTCTATGAATCTGTTTCTCGTAACCCTAGTGTAATCAACCATCCAAATCAGCATTAAGCTTGTAGCTGGGAGTATAATGTGTTGCAGGATATCTATAACCCTATCTAAGATGCTTGTGTATGTGACCCCAATCGTCTGAAATCCTCCTATAGGTAGCAATCTCATGTTTACCGAAAAAGTGAAGAGGAGTAGTAATCCTATAATAAAGGCTGGGATGGCATTAAAGAATGTTGCAAAGGAACGTATGAAAGAATCGATGAGGGACCCTCTCTTTAGAGCTGCCGTCATGCCCAGGAGGACGCCTAAGGGTAAAGCTAGAATAAAGGCAGCTAGAGAGAGGATTAATGTGAGTGGAAGTCTTTCCATGATAACTGTTAAGACTGGTCTCTCGAAGGATGGTGAATAACCCCAATTACCAGTAAATATACCAGTTATATATGTCATATATTGCTCAAGGATTGGTTTGTCAAGACCATATGCTCTTCTGATCATTTCAAGATATTCTGGACTTGCACCCTCCCCTGCGAAGTGCGCTACAGGATCTCCAGGTGCAAGTTTTAGGATTATGAAGCCCATGGTAACAACTATAAATACGATAAGGGGGACTTGAATTATTCTCTTAGCAAAATATGTGAGCATCCTATCCTTCATGTCTAATATCCCACTTACAACACTTATGTACTGTACGCGTATATATGTATTTTCGTCATAATCATGGACTTTTGTAAGTCCGTAATTGTAAGATGAATTGGTTATTCTTATGAAGAGATGGAGGAAATCATTTTATGCTCAACCTTCACTAATCAATTTATAAAATTTAATATTCTTGGATTTTAACATGTAAAAAGTTGATGGAAGGATGGTTGTATCAAAAGATTTAAAATGAATAATGTCAATTAGATTACAGTGGTTTAGTATATGAAAATACTTAGTGTAGAAACTTTCCCTTATGGGAAAAAGCGTGTTATAATAAGGGTTACCACTGATGAAGGGGTTAGCGGATGGGGGGATGCTACACCACTTACTTCATTTACCGGGGAAACTCAAGGTAGTATAATGGCAGCAATAGAAAATTATTTGAAGCCGACAATATTGAATGAGAATCCACTTGAAATAGGGAAGTTGTCTGAAAAATTAAATAAATTACCTTGGAACATGGCCGCTAAAGCTGGTATTGAGATGGCTTTGTTTGATATTGCTGGGAAAGTATTCAAGGCACCTGTATACTCCCTCCTTGGCGGCAAACACCACGAGAAGTTACTGCAAGCCATAGCTATAGGAAAGAAATTTAAAGAATCAATAGACGAAGTAGCCCGCGAAGCTGAAGAAAGCATTAAAATGGGATTCCAGTTGGTGAAGGTGAAGATAGGGAGGAAGTATGGTATAGGTTTCGATGAAGATTATAAGAGAGTACAGGCTGTTGCTGATACCATAAGAGGGTATGCACGTTTTTGGGTTGATTGTCAGGCGGCATATTCTCCCCAAGAAGCTTTGAAAGTTGCAAAGAAGATAGAGAAGTTCGATCCAATTTACATTGAACAGCCTACCCCCGATATAGAGGGGATGGCTGAAGTGAGAAGGAGGATATCTATACCATTATTAGCGGATGAATCAGTATTCTCTCCGAGAGATGCGCTTGAGGTAATTCGAAGAAGAGCAGCAGACGCTATAGGAATAAAATTCGCTAAATGTGGAGGGATATTGGCTGCTAAGAAGATTTCTGAGATAGCAGAAGCTTATGGTCTGGAATGTATAATGATAAGTCCTGGCGAAACGAATATAGGCTTAGCGGCCTATCTACATGTGGCTGCATCCTCAAAGAACATCTCTATCTGCAATTTCCCTCTGAAACCGCAGGAAGATTGGCTTACGCCCTTGGAAATAGATCGATCAAGAATGATAAGTGTGCCTAAGGGAGCGGGGCTTGGAATAGAAGTCCTTAAGGAGGTACCAAAAGAAGCTTCATGGGAGTTTGAAGATTTCCTCTCACAAACCAGCAAGCATGCAGAAAATTTCCATTATATTCAAAAGTAAAAAAAATATTTTTAGGTACGTGTGCCTTTGTGGCGATACTTAATAACTATGACTGATGCTATTGCTGCGACTACTATGACCGCTGCTGTTACCGTTACCACTGTCATGTATGGCCAAGTTGGTTGTTCTGCTGGGGGAGGTGTTACAGTGGGTGTTATTATGTAGATGTTTTCAAGTTTTTCGCTTTGGAGCCAGTTACGAGCAGGAACAAATGCATTTCCAACTCTCTTGTTCCAGACATACATCCATCCTACATCGTAGATGGGTAGCTCTGGCAGATCATTTGTCAATATGCTTTCTACATTGAGTAATGCTTTTACACGTTCCTCATCACTTTTGGCATAATAGGCCCATACATCGTACCAGTAATCTACTTTGGGATTCGAGTATTGTGCAGTATTCACTAAAATTCTGCCTTTTATAATGAAGGAGCTATGGTGATTCTGATATGAGAATATTGGCATAATCCATCTCTTAAATAATTGTATATCATACTGGTAATTAGCTGTTAGTTGCTCAAATGTATTGAAGTCTACGGCTTTAATGACTATATCTATACCCACATTTTTCAAGTAATTCTTCAGTAGATCAGCAGTCTTCACCTCATCGGCTTCACCAGACCTTGTAAGAAGTTCCAAAGTGAAGCGTTTTCCCCCTACCATGGGGAATCCTGCTTGATCCAGGAGCTCATTAGCCTTTTTTGGGTTATACTCATACTTGGTCATGTTCGGGTTTGGTGGCATAAATGCATCGCTCCAGAATCTATCGCTTGGTCTGCATATACCCAGCGTAGCCTTATATACTATGTCCGTTTTATTTATAGCGTATGCAATTGCCCTTCTCACCAGAACATTGGAAAGTATAGCTTTTTTAGCTGGATCGGTATGGTTAAGGTTGAATGCAAGAAATACCTTGTAAGCCGGCTTATAATCTACGAATACTTGTAAGTTTGGGTTCATTGTTAGAGCTTTGTAAGCCTCGTATGGCAACCCCCTATAGACATAATCTACGTCCCCCGCTATAAGCGCTGCTAATAAGGCTGCTGGATCCGTTATGAATTTGAATACAATCTTGTCGAGGTAAGGTTTGCCCGGTTTCCAATAATTCTCGTTTCTCACCAGCACTATATGACTACCCTTCACCCACTCTTGGAACTTGAATGGACCTGAGCCTATAGGTGCAGTTCTAAATCCACTTTTTAAGAAGTCAACTCCCTCAAGGATATGCTTTGGATATATGACAATATCTGCCGATGCCATCATGGGTATCTGAAATCCTGGAGCGAAATCACCCGGTATAATAGCGACACTCGTCTCATTTAGTATCTCAACTTTAGTCCCTTTGAAGTAAACGCCACGATTATCGTAATTTGGAATTATGTATTCGAAGGTGAATTTCACATCTTCTACAGTTAGAGGTTTTCCGTCATGCCATTTAACTCCACTTCTTATCTTGAATATATATCTCTTATTCGCATAATCAATTCTCCAAGATTCAGCTAATTCAGGAACAATATTCATCTTCTCGTCGGTTGCCAGTAATGTGTCAAATATGTTACCAGCAAAAGGTGCTACTGTCCAAGCTCCTGAGCATGAATCCAGCACTGTCGGCTCTGAAACCATACCGATAACTAGAGTTCCTCCTCTCTGGGGAGCTTCAGAAACAGTACATGTTATGGATGTCGCTGGAGTGACAAACGTTGCAAAAAGAACCACTACAAAAAGAATTAATGCAAATACCTTAGTGCTATCCATAGGGATTCCTCGTATAGTTACTATCTTCTCCCTCTATATAAGGTTTTTTTATAAAAATAAGAAAATTATTTGTTTATACCCAGACTTCTTTTAGCACCCTGAGTACATTTCCTCCTATCACTTTCCCTATTTCTTCATCGGAGTAACCATGCTTGATTAACCATCTTATCACATTATGGAACTCGGAGGGGTTCTCAAGGCCGTCAACAAACTCTACTTCCTCAAAGGGTGGTAGGTTCTCCCTAGTGGCTGATATTGCAAGTTCTCTGGCCATTATTTTATGTAATGCTACGTGGTCTCCGAAGTTTGTATCCAATCCGAAACCTACATGATCTATCCCTATTAGACGAGCTATGTACTCAAAGTGTTCCATTACGCTTTCTATATTATGCCTTCTCTTGTTCATAGTAATGGTCGTATGAGGAGCTGCTTCTATGCCTATTACCCCTCCCTTTTCGGCTAATGCATGCAAAGCTTCATCTGTTACTAGCCTCCTTGAAGGCCAAAGGGCTCTGGCACCTGCATGTGTTATGAGTACTGGCTTACTGCTTGCTTCTATGGCTTCTAAGCGTGACTTATCGCTGACATGAGCAAGATCTATGGCTATACCCAGCTTGTTCATTCTCTTTATAGCCTCATATCCAAGATCTGAGAGTCCTCTATCATGCTTTTCTGCAAGTCCTGAGCAGAAAATATTGCCTTGACTATAGGCTAAACCCATGCACCTTACCCCTAGACCATATAGCACATCTATCTTATCTAGGTTTGAACCTATGTTAGGTATGCTCTCTAAGTGTAATACGAAGGCTATTCTCCCCTCTTTATGCGCCCTTAATATATCTTCCACCTTCTTAGCTAAGAACAGAAAATCTTGGTGATCTACGTCGCAAAGATACATACCTATCTGGTATATTATGTTTTCCCAAGCCCATGGATCCTTAGACTCTATACTCCCAGTTCCATCATGTAATCCCTCAAAGAAGGCATCTAAACCGGAAACTGCTAATCCCTCATACCCTATGAATATCCTCCCATCCCTTATATAATCTTTCATAAGCTCTGGATTTTCTGGGTACACTTTCGAATGTTCATGTAAGGATATAATAACATATTTCTCCAATATTTCCTCAAACCTCTCTTCCTCTGTTTTGGAGAGCTCTATTATATGTGAATTGACCCTGTGCACTTGTTTAACAAGCTTGTATTCTCTATAATCTCTCCCTGGCTCTAAAAATTGAAAGGATTTATAACCCGCATACTTTTTTAGTTTCAATGGAATATACACCCAATTTATGCTCTTTCCGTTTTATTTAAAAGGCTTTCTATACGAAATTATTTAGTAGTATGCGTATTATTGAGCAAGTTATGTTGAGCCATAATTGAATTTTTATCTAGGCAGAATACATGAAGTATAAATGTTGTAGGTGTATCATATTGTTTCTGGGTTTAGTCATGTTAGTCCTGGGACTTTTTCGTATATCATATCCTTCGACCATGATTTTCCGTCTAGGCTTAGCGCGGTGGCTACGTAGTGGGAGTTGAAGAATGAGCGTCTTCAATACATAAAGTCTGAAGGGGGTCTTCTTGAGAAATATGGGTTTGGTAATGTCCATATAATGGATCTTGTGAAGTGAGGGGGGTTTGATGTTTTCGTTGAGGATTGCCGCATTCCTTAGGAGGGAATTAATGTATTGAAGCCTTAAACTTTCGTTTGAAAAGGGTAATGTATTATTCATATTTTGATGGACGAGGCAAAATTGGTATATTATACATTAGTATAGGGTTGTGTGTTGAAATTCTTGGGTGGGTTTTGTATCTTGGTTTTTATGATGTGGAGCCTTTTTAAGGTGCATTTTGAATTGTTATTATCGATTTTTCTAATGATTAGCTATGTTTATGTTGAGGGTTTAGGTTAGGGGTTGAGTATGGGCAACGTTTATAATGCTTTTTTAGGCATTATATTTTGGATGTGGTTTTGATGTCTGTGACTATGCCTGTTGAGCAGTTGGTTTCTAGGGTTTTGGAGGAGGCTGTTTCTAGGATTGTTAGGAAGGCTTCTGAGGGTAAGAAGCTTAGTGATAGGGAGGTTACAATGTTGTTTATGAGTTTGATGATGAGGAGGTTTGACGATTTAAGGGGATATGTTGATAA
>Ga0080004_1117177_pt1 | contig 14470 bp, 11 predicted proteins | sample WasSprMetagenome_FD_69207 | JGI IMG/M metagenome (GOLD analysis project Ga0080004, IMG submission 69207) | Sulfidic aquatic microbial communities from Washburn Spring, Yellowstone National Park, USA - WS (SPADES assembly) (version 2) | ecosystem: Environmental > Aquatic > Thermal springs > Hot... | reverse complement strand
TCGGCGTCCCGTCCAGCTCGATCATCGCCCTGTCGACCCCCGCTTGGTCCCTCGCGTCCATCCCCACCACGCGCTTCGCGATCACCTCGTTCACGTTCGCCACCGCCTTCTCCACGCCCTTACCCTGGAACCTCTTGCCGCCGTCCCTCAGCTCGAGCGCCTCGTGGACGCCCTTCGAGGCTCCCGCGGGGACAGCAGCGGTCCCCCACCCTCCCCCAGCCGTCGCCACGTCCGCCTCGACGGTCGGGTTCCCCCTCGAATCCAGAATCCACCTGCCCTTAACCAAAACTACCGTGAAGTCGTCCTCAACAACCAGACCGCTGGCCATCGAGCAGACCGCCGCTGGAGCATTATAAAACCGTTGCTTTTGTACTCTTTGTTTCCGGAAGCCCAGAGCTCGAGGCGAGGGGTAGACCCCCAGCTTCAGCGGGGGGTAAATCGTTTTAAACCCCCTTTCGGGAAGTTTCGAGCGTGAGCAGGGACCAAGCTATCGGAGCTGCGCTGATGGTCGGCTCGCTGGCCGGCATAGCGGTGTACGGCTGGCTCCTCACCAGCCCCTACCACCTCGCCATACTCAAGCTCACAGCGTTCGTAGCGGTCGCCGGCGTGCTGGGCATCCTCGCTTGGATCGGCTACACGCTCGCCACCACGCCGCCTCCCAAACCCATCGAGGAGATCGAGAAGGAGATCGAGGAGGAGCTGAAAAAGCTGGAGGAGGAGGCGAAGAAGGAGCAGGAAGGCCAGCAGCAGCCGAGCGGCGAGAGCAAGAGCCAGTAAGCTCTAGGGCGCTGAAGCGGCCCACAGAGCTGCCTCACCTTAGCTATTTTTCCAAGGAATACTGCGCGCAACCAACCTAGACTTTCGCACCGCCGACCCATGAAATCCTCGCAGCAGTCGAAGCAAAGAAACCTGCCGGTGGAGCCGTATCCCAAAGCGGGGGATTCCCGCAACAGAGGCGCGGCAGCCTTCATGCTTGAAGGTTCTCGCGAGCAGCGAGGGTTCTCTAGCAGTATCCAAGACCCTAGGCGTTTACACTCGGGTTCTTTACCTCGGTACACGAAAAGCGTAGGCTCTCAATGCTCGCAGATACCGAGCGTCCTTACTGACACCTACCCGCTGCTCGTCATCGGAAAAAGCGCGCCAAGTTCGCGGTACTCTCCAACCAGCGGGAAAACCTGCGCCGCTTCTTTCAGGGAAAGAAATTTAAATCTCGCGGGAGTAGGGAACTCGACGTATGGAGGTACCCTCGCAGGTCCTCGCACACGTAGCAGCGATCGTGGCAGCTGGTTTAGCGGTCGCGTACTCTGTGCACACGATGCTGGTAACGCGCGATTTAAGCACCCTCTCCTCCGTCAACTACACAGCCTACAAGATTACAGCCGCGATGCTGGAAGCCGCGAGAAAAGCCTACACTACCAAAGCCAACACAACGCTCACAATCGAGTTGAACCAACCTTTCGAGTTCGAAATAGTAAAAACGAGCGAAGGCGGGTACATACTTAAAATAAGCGGGTTCTCGGCCTACATCGGTAGCAAGCAGCTAACCAAAATGGAGTTCAATCTACCGAACATAAACGGTATACAGTACAGGGAGAGCGCAAAGGGGGAATGCTCCATTGTAACGGTCACGGCGATATACTACGAAGATAAGAACGTTGTCGAAGTGAGCGCATCACCGGGATAGAGCCAGCCGCGACTAGCCCGACGGAGAAATTCTCACGCTAACGCTATCGAACGTTTTGCACACTAAAGTTACGCTCCACAACCCACTCGGGACAACAACCTTTCCCTCAAAGCTCACAGGCCTTTCCGCGTTGCTAAGCTGAACGCTATACCTCAAGCTCAGCGCGTTCTCTTGCACCACCACATCCTTCACGCCGATGGGATCGGAACGGATGCTGCTTACCAGAACCCAGATGCCTTCCGCCTCCTCTCTTTTCATGTCAACCCCCTCCACCGTAAGTTCACTGCCGTAAAACATCACGCGGGAGCCCGGCGGAACGAAGATCTCGACCTTCGCGCTGCCGTAACCGCTACTGCAAGCCTCCACAACCGCCCTATGAAGCAAAATGACAGTTTCCATAGGCATCCTCTCGCGCATGTAGAGGGAGCCGAGGTACCTGAACGCCACCGAGCTCGCGATCAAAATCGCTAGGATTAGTACGCTGTACAAGACAACGGTAGCGGGGGTTATCATCCCCCTCCTAAATCCACGCCCCCCTCCACCCATACGCACGCACCCGTATCGTCCGAAGCCTTCACAACGTACTGCAGAGCACCACCCATAGCGAAGTATTTAAGCTCGATCAAGACGCGAACGCTGTACTTGAAGGCGTCCCCCTCCGCCGATACTGGAAGGAGGTAGCCCTTCCAAACGTTCCTTAAGTAAACCTCACCGCCCTGCACATCGAGGAAGTACACCTCCACCAGCACGTATGGTGGCTTAACCCCCTTCAGTGTGAAATTAATTTCCAGATACTTATGTGGGAAATCGCCTTTTATCGCGGTCTCCCCGTTTACAATGCTCATTTCTAGGCTTTTCGCCCACTTCAACTTCGAAGCAGTACCGTGCTTAGATACGCTGAGTTCCGCTTTACAGGTCAATGTGCTGCCTCCATGCTCGAAGCTAGGCTCGCCGTCGACGCGTAACCCGTAATATCCTTGAACGAGGTCTCTGCTCGTTGACCAGCAGTCGAGAAAGCGGTCGGTGGCGCTGGCTGTCGCCTCTCCTTCACCGCCGATCTTCTCGCTGTAGAACATCTTCCAGGCCTCCGACGAAGCGTACGCGCAGCACCCTTTCAAGGTTTCGTTTACCGACAAGAGGGCGGTATCGACCTTGTCGGCGACTGTCGCGAGGGGAACTACGGAGGGTAGCGTCGCCAGTAAAGCGACGAACGCGGCGAAAACCGCGAGCATGGCGGCGACGTAGGACTGCCCTCGGCGCTTCACGCTAACCACCCCCCGACACCGAGAGCACCACCATCCGCGGCTCGAACACCCCGTTGCAGCCCGAGAGGATGACGTAGCTGGACGAAGCCTTCTCCAGCGCGAAGTTCCCGCTCTCGAAGACGAAGATCTCCACAGCCCCCCCGGCATCCAGCCGGCTGACGGACAGCCTGTAACCCCTCCCCGGAGGCAGAAAGCCCTCCACCGCCGCCCTGAGAGCGTCGCTGGCCACAGAGCCACCCGGGCCGTACACGGTGCGGCAGAGCACGTTCCTATCCGCAAGCGCCTTGAGGATCGCCGCGGTCTCGGAGGCGTAGTCGGAGTAGCCGACGTACGCGGTGCGGGGGTACGCCAACCGCGAAGCCGTAGCCAGCACGAGGACAGCAAGCACCCCAGCCACGGCAGCTTCGATAACCCTCAGCTGCCCCCTCCTCAATCCCATACCACCACCTTTACCAGAACAACACACCCGTCAACGACAGCCGCAGTTTCGAAGCTCTCGGCGACAACTCCACGGGGAACGATGCTCCTGAACAGTACAATGGGCGTGTCCAACTTCGGGTAAACGTAGTAGGTGCCGAGGCTGGGGCACAGGACACCGTAAGGCGCTTTGAGGAAACCGTTGTCTTTCAACCACCCTATAGCGTCGGGCAGCGCACCCATTTTTATCGTGAAGGAACCTTGTGGAGACGCGAAGCAGTTGCTGCTGTACTCGAACAGCCCGCCGGATTTTTCGTCGCCTCCTTTTTTCAAGATGGTTACGCAGGGCGAACCCTCGAAATGCACTGCGTAGCAGTAAGAGTCTTTCTCGATCGTTTGAGGCAGATCCCCCGGCTTCAGGATGTTAGATATCACGTACACCGCTCCGCTCGCTACAACCGCTACAGCGCTCTCCTTCGCCACGCCCACCCTCACGGTCCCGCCGCTAGCGCTCTCCACAAGATACTTTCCATCCCCCAGAAACCTGATAACATAGACGTTAACGGGGGGGTCTACCCTGTAGCCATCGCCCCCTTTCGTTAGGCGCAGCGGGAACGTGACGTTAACCTGCGTTTGCACAACCTCAACCCCGTTAAGGACTATCTTGTGCACGTACCCGTCTAGGACCCTTTTCACCTCATCGCCGAGCTTACCCAGTCCTTCTCGGTCTTTCAACAGCACCGGACTGGTCTCCAGGTACAGCGCTACAGCCTGCGCCGCAGCCTCCGCTTTAGCTTTCAACATAGCGCGCCGCAGCTCGGAGAACCTGCTGTTGAGGATGTAGCTCACCCCCGCGACAACGGCGGCCAGCAGCAGGACGAAGATCGCGGTCGCCAGGAAAGCCTCGAAAACCGTGCTCATGCCCTCCGCACCTACAGCAGGAAGAGCGCGAGTATCGCGGCTATGCCGATAGCCGACATGATGGCGGCGTAGTGGAAGCCGGCGGCCAGGGTGCCGTCGCTCATCTTGCCTGTAAGCACCCCCATCGCGAACAAAGTGATAATGCTGCCGGCCATCATCGTGTCGACGAGCGGGGGCAGCATGGGCGGCGTGACGAACTGCACCCCGATCACCCCGATGAAGGTGGTCGCGGAAGCCATGGCCGTTTGGAAGCTCTCAGCCATCGAGGCGACAGGCTCGAGCACGTAGCGGATCAGCATAGCGGTGATGCCCACGATCAGCGCGGCTGTCACCATGCCGAAAACCCTGAGCGGCCCGACGGACGACTTCGCGATCTTGAGCGAATCGATGATCTCCCTCGTAACCTCGGCGACCTCGTCGAAAACCTCGGGCTTAGCCCCCATCAGGTCGGCCTCCACCATCAGCGTGAAGCTCATCTTGCCGTACCACGAGAGGTCGTTCAAGACCGCTCTGCAAGCCTCGACGAACGTCCTCCCCGCCTCGATCGCGGAAGCCATCTTGCCGACCACCCTGTCGAGCGCCCCCCCGTAGCTCCTCGTCTTGGAGAGCGTGAGCACCGCTAGGGCGGGGGTGCTGCCCTTCTTCACCTCCTCGGCGACATCCCTGACGAAGCTGGGCAGCGCGTAGTCCATCGATGTCAACCTCCTGCTTTCAGCCAGGTAGCGGGCAGCGACCGGCGCCGAAACCGCAATGAGAGCGGCGGCCAGAGCCACCCCAGTCCAGGGCAGGCCGCTGAGAACGCCGGGCTTGGCCCTTATGAAGCCCAGGAGCCAGGGCACGTAGAGGGCGGCGAAGACGGCCACCCCCACGGGGGCCAGGAGGAGCGCCATCCTGTAGTACTTCGTGTACTTCACGGGGGTCTTAGGGTACAGCGAGTCGGCTAGGAACACGAGCGCCGCGCCCATGAGGGGGTTCACCACGTACGAGTAGGCCGTCGACTGGAAAGCCATCTCCTCCGAAGCGAACATCGCGAACATCGTGTACAGGGTGAGCGGCAGCACCCCGTAGACCGTCAGTATGACATCGCCCACCAGCTTCATCTTGTCCGCGAGGCTCTTGTAGCTCTCCCGCACCGAGTTGAAGACGCTCCTCATCTTGTCCCTCAGCACCGCGTAGATGTCCCCGCCCCTCCTCTCGATGCTGGCGGAGGACAGGAGCAGGTCCGATATCAGCGGCGACGTCACCCTCCTCCCCTCAACCTCCATCGCCTCCAGCTCGTCGACCACGTAGAGCATCCTAACCCTCTCCATCCGCCTCACGATCTTCACAGTCTCGGGGAAAAGCTCCTCGTACTCCTTCAACCTCTCGAAAGCCACGTGCGGCGGCACGCCGTTCGCCGCGTACGTCGTGAGGAGCGCCATCACGTAGAGCAGCTCCCTCTCCGCCCCCCTCATGTGCCCCTGCGCTTTGAAGTAGGGGTCGAGCGAAAGGAAAACTCCCACGACCAGCGGCACGGGAGCGAGGTAGAGCAGGAGCTGAGCCTGCTCCGGCGGGATGGGCGACGGCACGAGCTCCAGCGCGAGCGCAACCCCCACCAGCGCCAGAACAGCCGAAGCGGCTCCCAAAACCAGCAGGTTCTGGAGAACCTCGTCGACGTACTCTTTCGGCGTCTTCTTAATACCAGATAAGTAGATGTAACGCTCGTAGAACTTTTCTAGCTCAGCTCTCACGCGAACCACCCCCTACTCCCGCCGAAGCCCCAGGAACTTCCTCTTCTCCTTCCCGCCCTTCTTCCCCTTCGCCTTCCTCTCGACGACAGCTACCGCGCCTTCGCTCGCGCTCTTCCTCACGCCGACCACCCTCACCGAGCCCCCCAGCTCCCGCTTCCCCCACCGCAGAACCTTCACCGATGAGTCGGCGAAAGCCGCTCTGGCGGGAGCCGCCTCCACCGCGCGCTTCGGCGCTTCAGGTGGGGTGATGGACTCGAAGTACCTCGGGTTGGCGTAGAACTTCTCGAACTCCCCGACGAGGAACTCGGGATTCAGGTAGCGCGGGTCGGCGGCAGCCATGTCGCGCAGCCACGCCAAGTACCTCCTCCTCAACTCGTACTCCCTCACGAAATCCTCCTCGCTGCGGATCCTCTCGCTGAAGCTCATGATCTTCTTCGCGGACCTCAGCTTCGCCATCTCCTCGGGCGGCATGCACTTGTACGAGTCGCTCGCGGGGTCGTAAACGAAAACCTGGCGGAAGCTCGGCCGCCCATCTTCGACGGAGAAGTCCGCCACCTCCCGGATCCTCCTAGCGCGCCTACCGCCCACCGTGTAAACACCGATGTACACGAGCCCGTGCAAGCCGCTCAACGATGCAACATCGATACCCAAATCCTTCAACCTAGCCACAGCAGCCTCGAAATCATCGGCGTGAATCGTCGTCACACCCCCGTGGCCCGAGGACACCTGCTGGAACCAAACTCTCGCCTCCTCCCCCCTGATCTCGTTCACGATCATGTACTCAACCTGGTACCTCAGCATCTCCTTGACGAGCTGGGAGAGGTCGATGCTGCCCCGCCCGTCGAGGGTGTAGGAATCCCTCGTGAACATCCGCTGCCAGTTATGCTTCTTGACGGGGAGGTTGAACTCCGGCACGTCCTCCGCTGTCCCAACGCGCTTGTCGGGGGGGATGAAGCCGCAGAGTGCGTTGGCCAAGCTCGTCTTCCCCGTACCCATACCCCCTACGACGAGGACAGGGAGCTTGTGCTCGATGAGGAGCCACAGCCAAGCCCCGATCTCCGGCGTCAACGTCCCCCTCAGCATCTGCTTGGTGACCGTCCACGGCTCGCTCGGGAACTTCCTAATCACGAAGCTGCTGCTCTCGCTGATCTCGCTCATAAACGTGCAAGCGAGCCTGTGGCCGCCCGGCAAGCGGGCGTTATCGATCTTCGGGTTAGCCTTACTGACGCTCTTACCCGCTTTGTTCGCGAGCTTCATCACCAGCTTATCCAGCTCCTCCTCCTCGAAAACCAAGTTCGTCTCCAACCTCCCAAACTCGTTGTGAGTGACGGTAACCGGCTTCCCCGGGCCCGTGCACTCGATGTTCTCCAAGCTGGGATCGTTCATCAAGGGGTCGAGCGGTCCGAAACGGTCCTTAGCCAACTCCCTCACAATCAAATACTGGAGCTCCGGCCGCACCACACCCCTCTCCCTCAGCATACCGAGAAGCCCCTTCTCGTCGGGGATCTCCTCCACCACGTACACCAGCTCCCCCGCGATCTCCTCCAACCTTTGAAGCTCAACCCCCGAGACAGGAGGGTCCAAAACCAGGTACAACTTCCGGGGAGCATCGATCGGGACGCCGATAACGATCCTCGAGTAGTCTACAGTGTAGGATTTAACCTCCCTAACCCTATGCAAATCCCTAAAACCCCACACCCGAATCCTAATCGTGGGAAAAACCCCCTGCGGCCGCTGATCACGAGCAGAAGCATCAGAACGCTTGAAACCCAAGCCAAACCTCATCGCTGAATCGAAGCAAAACCTAAACTTAAACTTTATGCCCAACAAAAACTACACCCTGAAATAACGCGCAGAACAAGCGCACCGAAAACCTATTATAGCAATTAAAACACCTCACTCTCCAATGAGGAGGAAAGGCATTAGCGGGGTCGTCGTCGCCGTCCTCCTAACAGTCATCGGAATAGCCGCCGTCCTCCTCTTCTGGGGCACAATCAGCGGGCTAATAGGAGGCAAACGGCTACAAGGAAACATCGACTCCGCAACAATAATCGTCGTGGAGAACGACGCTAGGCTGGCCATTACGATATCCAACGCCGGCACCGTAGACTTCAAAGTAAATTCGATTAAGATAGGCGATACAGACGTAGCGGCCAACTGTCAACCACCAACCGGCGATCTAATAGCCTCCGGCGGAAGCATCACCTACTCGTGTAAGTGCAGCGCGCAAGCCGGAAAATCCTATGTACTAACCGTTGAAATAGAGGGGGGAGGAAAGAAAAGCACACTAACAACAGCGGTCTACGCGAGACAAGGTTAATTTTCTTTTTCAATATTAATTAATACAACTTTCTGTCATAGCCAATCACGCGAGCTGAGAGAAGGTGATCTTCCTGTTTGACGAGAAGACCTTTCAAGACAAGTATGAAAAGTTAATATGTAACAGCACCAAGTTTGAATCAAACTCTTTTCCGCAAAAGTACGTAGGCCAGCACTGCGGAGAATACAAGAAAGGAAAAGATGAGTACAAGCATAAATTGAGTGTTCTCAGGCTGAGTCACCCTAATAGATTTAGGGTCTACCTGAAAGCCCACGACACTGAATAGTATGCGCTTTCCAAAGGTTTTTCCTGCATCAGACAGCTTAACTTCTCCATTCGCTATCGCGAAGTTCTTCAGCGCGATCGATGTCTCGTTCTTCAGCTCAACACTGTACTCCTGCGAGGGAGGGTTAAACACGATAAGGTAACTGTTGCCAGACACATCGTTAACGTAAAGCGAGTAGGTGAAGTTTGAGAACCATGTTCCGTTCTCAACAATAAACTTGTAATTTTCCGAACTCAATGTTACACTCAACGTCTTATTCATCACCAAAATAAAACCTGACGAGTTTCCCGAAATAACAGGGAAGGGGTTAAACTTTGGAGGAGGAGAGAACCTGAAGCTAAAATTCACTCCTTCAGGGTCCAATGATTCAATATCTGCCCTTGAAATTTCAAGTATTCTTTCCAAGTCATTCCTCCACCACTGCGCGTTCGAGATAACTATTTGAACATACCTGTTACACTCATCCAATTCTTCTTTAAGATGCGGGTTCCATATAGGATTGGGAATTTGAGTAGCGCGCGTTGAGAAAAAGTGCCCGTGCGCGCGAGGCGCAGGAGCGCGCGTTTGGATTTGTGAAGGTTTCATTTCCAACGTACCTGCCTCAACGGCTGCTTAGAGGTTTCACTAGCGCGCGCTAAAATGAAAATAAAAAGCTACGATTTAACGGAGACTGTGATGCGCGGCGTCTCCACTACGATTGTTCCCCAGCGCGCTTGCGTTATCCATGTTGCCTCGCTCTCGCAGTACTTAAGGGTTATCCTCGCATACAGTTTGTGGTTACCATCATGCCATATCAACCATCCAAGGTCTGAGCCGTGAAGTTTAAAAACCACCCTTTCATTTAGCGTAGACCCGGTCGACTGCAACTCTAGGCTTTTCTCAGAAATCTTTCTATCCCACGATCCCAGCATCGTATGTATCGCTTTTTCCTCATAAAGCTCAACCGTAACCATTGGTTTCTCTTGTACACTAGCTGATTCTGGTCCTAGATTTCGCAGTGAAAAGATGAATGAGGGATCCAGGTCGAAGCTCACAGATACGTCTAAAGGGTCACCCTGTTTAATACTCTGGGCAGACGGCTCCAGCACCACATTCTTAATAATATCTTCTGGCGAGTAAACATTTACCTCTACTGTTGGAGGAACACCATTTAGCGTGTAGTGTTCATTTATTATAATTCCATCAGAATAGCAGTTTGTAGTTGACCCGCCTAAGAAGCCCAGCCAACCTCCACCTCCGCAAATCAAAGTAATAGAAGTAGAAAAACCACTAGGGAAAGCCTCATAGCCAGTTGTACCACTCCATTCAGGAGGAGTAAACTTTGGCATACCATTCCCAGCATACGATTCTAGTAAGATGGCGTTTCTCCCGGATATTTGCAGCTCTAGAGGAGCCTGTGAGGGTTGCTTTAGACCTTTAACTACTACTTCTAACTCTTGCCCGGGTCCCACGATGAATAGGTTCTCTGTCTGACTATATCGAAGCACGCGATACCCATTCTCCGTGTGCACATATATAGGAGCGTACCCCCCATCGCATCCCCCCTTGAAAATACACATCTCTATATCTTCCGATAGAGAGGTATACATGGTATTAAAAACCCTGCCCGCAATAGTTGTCGGTGGAGGCGGTTTAAAATTATTCAAGCCGTAGAGATATGCAAATTTAGCGGAAGAGAGGACAATACCATCAACCCCAAAGTTCCCAATATAGTCCCAGGCTTCAATTATATTGCGTGTGGTCGAGGGAAGAGAAAATAGTTGATTCAAAAGTCCAACGGCATTTTCATCGATAACATCGTCTGGAGCGACTACCACTAGACCCTTTACGTTAGATGAATCTTCCGTACTTAACAATCCTTGCTGTATCAATTGATTATAGATGTTGTGAGTCAATGTTTTTATATCTGAATCGTCTAGTATCAGCCATACGTTTAAAGGCCCATTATCTACATTCGGAATATTGCGTATTAATGGGATTATTTGCAATGTAAAGCTATAGGTATTGTCAGTCTGGTTTTTGATTATGCTTGCCTTTATCTTGATTTGGCCGAGGAAAGAACTTAGAGCAGAGCTTGCAACTGAGCGAGAAAGAACTAGCTGGATTATTTTCGTCGATGTTAAGCCATCAGACTGATAAACGGTTGCGGTAATAATATACGTCCCGTAGTTGCTGTATGTGTGTGTAGCTGGGAACCAGTGGTCTTCACTACTCCCATCGCCCCAGTCCCAGTGAATCCTAGATATACTTGCGCCACTATACCCGGGAGCAGCTTCGCCATTAATGGTAACAGTTAGCCCGTTCCAGGTTACGCTTACACGATTAGATATGGTAAGTGAAGGCGGTGCTGGCAATGCTTGCACTGTTACAGTTAGCGGTTCCGATGTTGGTGGTTTTGTGGATGAAGTTAGCGGTTTTGTGGATGAAGTTAGCGAAGCCGCGCTCCGAGAAGCGCGCGCAGTCACTAGTATTTTCCCCGGGTTCACGTAAATTGGAACTTCGGCTGTGGTGGGTACCAGAATGGCAACCCCTAAGCACCCCCTCTTAATGTGAACTTCATCAATTTGCAACGTGGCGATAGCTGAATCAGCGATTTCATCCATTCCTATAAGCAAGCCCGCTTTGCTACCGTGCTCGCTATCCCAGTCGATTCTATGGGGTTTACCATCTGCGAGAATGTACGCTATCATGGATATACCGGAGTACTCCGACGGCGTGTTCGCTAAGAAAGGAGTGGTAAACTTCACGTATAGCACGCCTTGAACGATTCTAACCACGGGAATCAATGGGACAATTACCGGCTCCAAGCTGATACCGGATCCAGGCACGGTGAAAAATAAGGGCCTATTATCGCCAGGTGTTTTGCGAACAAACACGGGAACAGTTTCAAGCGAAGTTGCATACTCACGCTCATTGAATACTTTTAAGATATCTATGAATCTTAAACTAACAGAAACAAAACCATTACTATCTATAGTTCCACCAAGGGCGCTAATCTTTCTGAAATAAGGTGCAATGTTAGAATCTTCACTATTCAATACAGGGCAAATCAAATTGTTTTTTATAGTCAGTAACGGAGTTAGGTATGAAGATGTAATATCAAACCTATTGATCAGAAAATCTAGCACCGGTTCAGATAATGTTCCTATAAATTCTGAAAATAATTTCTTAGAAAACTCTATGGCGGAATTTTCTAAGCTAAATTTTATAATGTTCTTGATGCTTACCTCTATAATCCTTTCTTCAGTAACTTTAAAACTTTCTATAACAACAACCCCAGAGGTAGGACTCTCGAAACTAAGCGCAGCATATTCCGTTTTAACTTCCCACGACATAGAATAGCTTGCAATCGATTCTTTGGAGAAAATTGGTTTATCACCTATAAAATTGTTTAAAACTCCATCTACTAAGATGCCTAAAAAGGTCATAAGTTTATCTTTTATAATATCTTTATCAAACTGACTAATATCTTGATTTTCACCCAATGATTTCCATAAAAACTCTTTAGCTATAAATAATGGGCTCAAGTCGTAAACTGCATACATATTAAGTTTTACATCATTAGATTGTTTCGATATATCTATTGAATCAACTATGAAGTGAGGCGTTAAAACAAAGTATGGTATAGTGAATGAAAATCCCTCTTGATTCTGTTGCTGGGACTCATTTATCCCCTCTTTTGCTTTAGATTCAGCCGTAATTATAATAGAATTTATAGCATCTAGCAGATTTTGATCAACTTTCTGATTGTTTACTTTTGATGGTATGGTAACAGTAAAAAACTGTTTGATACTTTTTGAAACCGTATTTATAAAGTCACAGAAATAATCAGCTTTAGTTTCGAAACTCATGCTGCAGCCTAGGTAGTAGATTCCAGGGTATGGAGGAGCTTTTACAGCTCGCACGTTTTTGTTTAAGTCTTTTAAGTCTACATATATCGCGAACTCGGTTGGTGCGGTCAGCAATACTTTGGCCGTGGTTTTCAGAAATATAGATCCGAGAGGACCAAGGATTCCAGCGAAGGTGCTAGCTCCTCCTTCAAAAAGTCCCCTAATAGCGCTGTCAAAATTCTTGGAAAGCGGCGGCGACTTCGAAACTGTAACCACATCTTTGTCACTGAACCTTACGTTTTCTAACCCAAGGATTAAAGTTTCATTTGACGGCGAAAAATTTAAACTTACCTTAGTTATTGTTCTCTGAGCCGCTGTAAGAACGGCATTCGCTATAACGTATGCTGTAAACCATCCTGGACCCGCGGCAAGCGCAAGCTGGCTTGCAGCAGAGCTGAGAGTTTCTGTAAATGCCTTTGTACTTATGTCCGCGCCAATGCCGAGAGCTTTTTGAAGAAAAACGACTCCTTGCAATGCATCCCTAATATTAGTCGATAAAGTTGAAATGGTATTTTCAATCCTTTGTCTCACAGTATCATAAATACTCTGACCATCTAATAGAGCTTTAAGATTTTTGATTGCTATTGAGCAATTTTCTCCTAAACTTTTGGCCTCATATAAGTTCGAATTAAATCCATTCCAGGAATAAATTGCATTAAAAGCTGCTCTAGATTGCGAATTCACCATTGCACTAATTAATATATTTGCAGCGTCTTCCTGATCTTTCGATATACCTTCTTGGTAATGATCTCTCAGCCATGATAAAAAGACTTTTTTAGCATACTCATATGCGTTTTTCGTAATTTTATCTTCGTGGAGTTTAATAGCGTTGATTAAACTATCAGCTAATCCAACGTCATAGCAATTTAAAGAAGTTTTAGCTTCGCTTCGATTTTCATCTATACGGTTGCATATAATTTTTGACTCTGCTAGTTTTTTCAATCCTGAAGGAGTCAAACTATTCATTATCTTTTCTTTTTCAGTAGCTATTATATTATTAATCTCTAATAGTATATAGTCAGCTGTTTTATCAGCGAGGCCACTATTGAGCGCTTCAATAAAGCTTGATATGACAAATGTATATGGTATAAAAGTTTCGGTTAATTTTGATAATAGAAACTTTGTGATATCATCTTGGGGCGTTATCCAAACTATTATAATAACATAGAAGCTTAGGTTGTCGTACGGCATGAAAGCTGGCTTGACTCCTAGATCAGCCAAAAATTCAAGTCGGCTATCGTACATCGCGTTAAGAATTGTCGCGGCGACCTCGGCGTCACTAACACTACTGTCGGATACATAGCTTGGGGTCGCGAGACTCGCGTATTTTTCGGTAAGAACTTGCTTTATGGTTTCGATTTTTTGGCTCAACTTTTCTATAACTGTATCTTCCCTAATGTTAGATTTCGCTGGAAAGAACAACGCGAGCACGTTGGCTTTAACGCGCGCCCTCCCTATATATGCGGATTCCCTGAAAAATATGCCGGGAAGAGGTATCAATTTTATTGGTTTTGTTCGTTTTCTTGTGAGATCATATGTAAATCTTAATAATTGTGTTTCAATCTGTGATTCAGGATTTTCATAAGATATATTTGATTCTTTATTTATTGAATTTTTCCATCCATTTATTTGCGCATGAACGAGAGCTGACGAGAATGTTTGTCCGCACATTAATACGGCGAAGAATATGACTATCACGCGCAGCGCTGCGCTTCTCACAAGTTTTTTATCCTTTAGGATTTATAAGTTTTATGGAGAGGTGTTAGCACTAGATTAAAATACTCTGTTCTCACTAGAACTAGCGTGCTCGAAGAGGGCGTTGTTGGCGGTCGCTTACGGATCTTTTTATCCTTGTTCGCGCTTCTGACCTTTGCAGCTGCTTTAGCCTACGCGGTTTTGGAGTGGGAGAGCTTGGATCCCGTAGCGAGGTTTTTCGCGCCTTTCGCCGCGGTAGGCT
>Ga0080004_1113528_pt1 | contig 14479 bp, 15 predicted proteins | sample WasSprMetagenome_FD_69207 | JGI IMG/M metagenome (GOLD analysis project Ga0080004, IMG submission 69207) | Sulfidic aquatic microbial communities from Washburn Spring, Yellowstone National Park, USA - WS (SPADES assembly) (version 2) | ecosystem: Environmental > Aquatic > Thermal springs > Hot... | reverse complement strand
CCATAACAGCCCACAAAACAGGCAAACCAGAACTAGCCCACAGCATAAAAGCATTCCAATAGAATTATTCACACCATATGCGCGCTTTTTATTCAAAGTAGAGCATTTAAGTGTAACTTGAAAAGGTGTTAAATCTTGACTTTGATGGATGAGTATGGCCCGCCTAAAGAAACGTGGCCCAAATATAAATTTGACTTTCCAGAGGCTAAACTTTGGCCGGCTAAGCTCAACGTTGCAGAGTTTTTGGTTGACAGAAACGTTGAGAGAGGCTTAAGCGATAAGACTGCAGTTCTGCATGAAGATAGGCGCATAACCTACGGCGAGCTGCAACGGCTAATTAACAGTTTTGGCAATGCCCTAAAAGGCCTAGGGGTCGGGGTGGGCGACCGTGTAATGTTGAGGTTGCCTAATATTCCAGAGTTTTTAATCAGTCACCTGGCGGCTCAGAAAATTGGGGCTGTAAGCGTTCCGGTTCACCCCTTATCGAGGGCTAAGGAAATCTCTTATTTAGCTGGGGACTGCGAGGCGAAAGTTCTTATCACCTCTGCCCAGTTAACTGAAGAGATTGCGAGGGCAAGGGATTCGCTTAGAACAGTCAACCATATTATTGTGGTGAATGGTGAAGCTAGTTTTCCACACTTGCATTTTGAAGATTTAATGGAAAAGTTTAAGGATATTTTTAAACTAGAAGCGGTTCGTGTAGACCAAGACGAGATAGCGCTTCTACAATATACTTCGGGCACGACGGGTGTACCTAAGGGTTGCATACACACGCATAGAGATTATTTGACTGTTGGCGAATGCTACGCCCGCAAGGTTATAATGTCTAACGAAAATGATATTTGGGGGGGTCCAGTTAGCATTGTTTTCTCTCTAGGGCACAATGCATTAATAACAGATCCGTTCTATTGCAGTGCAGCTTGCTCGCTTACAGGAGATAAGCGCTTCGACCCCGCTTCCATGTTTGAGCTTATTGAAAAGCATAGAATAACGGTTTTCTGCGCTGTTCCAACCGCCTATCGGGCCATGGTAGCCCAAAAGGAGGAGCGGAAAAAATACGACTTCAGCTCGCTTAGAGTTTGCGTGACCGCCGGAGAGCATTGTCCCCCATCCCTCTACCATGAGATAAGAGAGTTTTTCGGCTGTGAAGTTTTAAATCATATAGGTAGTACTGAGATGCATCATGCGTTCATATCATGCATCTTTGGCAAAGTTAAACCGGGCTCGCTTGGCATCACGGTTCCAGGCTACGAAGTGAAAATATTTGATGATGATGGAAGGGAGTTGCCTCCAAACGAGACTGGACATTTAGCCGTTATCGGTCCTACTGGAACTAGGTACTGGAAAAGACCAGACATGCAGGCTGAATCCGTGAGAGACGGATGGAATTATACTGGCGATATGGCTTACAGGGATGAAGATGGCTTTTTCTGGTATGTGGGTAGAAGCGATGATATAATAAAGACGGCGGCTTATAGAGTTTCACCTCGCGAGGTAGAGGAAACTTTGATGAAACATCCAGTTGTGGCTGAAGCCGCGGTTGTAGGGCTGCCTGACCCTGAACGTGGTCAAATAGTTGTAGCGTTCATTGTCTTGAAGCAGAACTTTAAACCAAGCGATAAGCTTGAAGAAGAGATAAGAAACTTTGTCAAGGCAAATTTGCTGCCTTTTAAGGTTCCTCGGTTGGTTGAATTCGTTACAGAGTTGCCCAAAACTGAAACTGGGAAAATTAAACGCAGTGCGTTGAGAAGGAGCCAATCTTGGGTTAGCGCGCATGAGGCGTGAATACTTGTCCTTTCTATTTTTGGCGAAAGGTGGTTTTCCCGCCCTCGACGCCCAGAAGACACTTTTCGAGTGTTTGGATATAAACTGTACGGTTAGGCGGATTGAGGCTAGGTACAGGGATTCTGGTAGGGGGAGGTGTAGGTACCCTGTTTGGGCCATGCTTTTGGCCCTCATGCTCATTATCTGCTCCAGATTCCAACAGTCACCATGCTCTCAACCATGCTGGCTAGGCATGAGGAGTATGCGGAGCTCTGGGTTTCGATGTAAAACGCCTGACCATGAGGAAAAGCCCTGTAAGGCCTGCGATTCTTCAAACCGAATAACAGCATAATGCAAGCCGGCGGGCAGTAGCAACCAAAGCAACCTTCCTACCCCTACGCTCAGCAATGCGATGGTAAGAGCGGCTAATAGACGTATCATACTTAACATGGGTCATGGCAGCCTCAAAATAAGCCCAACGAAGCCATGGATTACCCTCATGGGCTATGCCACCATGCCTTGTAACGCCTCCGCTACTATACGTCGCGCGCATGCAAGGCAGTTTCATTAATAATACAAGCCTTTCCGTGTAATGATTATCTACTTATAAATAGCAATACAATCACCACAGCTTCGATAAACACGGGAAGCGATAAAGCGAATGCTCCGAATCCCATATCCCACATATATCCAGCAATTAGAGAAGATGAGATCACGGAGATAGTCCACAGAATCTGGTCAAAACCGTACTGTCTACCTCTACTCTCAGGTGAAGTCGATTCAAACCACATGGTTATAAATATTGTAAAAGCCGTCCCGCCAACACCACCAAGTCCAAAACCTAAGATGGATGCTAAGAAAATATATTCGACGCTAGGAGCCCAAATCAGTATAAGAATTGCTAGACAATATAACGCGGTAAATGGTAAGAAAGTTCTTCTGTTACCGAATCTGTCAGCCAGTTTGCCTGCTGGATACTGGGAAAAACATAATACAGCTGAAGATACGGTTGTTACTAAACCAAGGATAACTGCTGTCAACCCCTTAACATAAACAAGCCATAACGGAACTATCACCATAAGCAAGTTCATAGAAAAATTGCGCAGCATCAAAGCCGATCCTAACAGTATAACACGTTTATCCTTCTTTAAAAATGCAATGTATTCCTTTAAGATGCCTAATATTTCACGTTCCCCCCCCAGAAGGAACATTGTATCCCTCAACCAGTGCAGATGCCTTAAATCTTTTCCACACAACAACAAAAGTTAGCAAAAAAAAAACGAGTGCAAGATAATAAAGGGGACGAATTCCTCCAACAGTTATACCACCAAAATACTCAACCAAAATGCCAGCAATTACAGGCGATAGTGTACTTGCTATGCCCCATACTGTTCGCATCAAACCCATAACAGACAATCTTTTGGATCTATTGGAAAATGTAACAACCGTCAGATCAGTAAGGGGCATTTGTCTAACTAGTGAGAAGAGAATAAACGCTGGAATGAGCATGTGCCAATCCCATGCTAATATAAAAATAACCATAGCCAAAATGTCACATAAAATGCCAAGAAGCATTACCTTTCGTAAATAATGTTTATCAATAGCCAAACCGATAAATATTCCGGCAAGAGCTTGCATTGCTACCCCTACAGATCTTAATAATCCAATAACGGTTGCGCTAGCACCAAGAACTTGAGCAAAAAGTATGTTATATGACATTAAAAATCCGAAACAAAAATTGTAAAACCAGTGGCTAATAAGAAGAATTTTAATTCTTCTGTCAATACTCTCTAACATGCTTCCCAGACCCAATTAGTATAAGAATTGATAGACAATATATCGTTGCCTCCGCGATTAACATTAAGTTTTCGCGGTCAAGTTTAACTTCTATTAGGACTCCTTTAAAATAAAAAACGGGGGTTTGTTATTTTACGTATTCTTTGAATAGTCTTTTGTGGGGGACTTTGTTTTGTAGTTTCCATATTTTGACGGCATTTCCGCCCATGATTAGGTTTAGGTCGTCTTGGCTTATGTCGTATTTAAGGGTTAGTTTGAGAATTTGGCGTAGACACCAGCCCCAGTAGTCTGGTTGGTGGGCTGGAATCCCCCATTTTCTCACTTGGGTTATGTAGCTTGATGGGTCTTGTCCTGGTTGGGCGTAGACGACGTGGGAGGCTCCCCAGTCTGTTCCCCAGACAAGTTTTTCTGGACCTATGTTTGGATCTCTTATTGGTTTGATGAGAAGTTCAGCCCAGTACATGCCTACTTCTAGGTATACGTTTTCATGGGATGCCGCCACATGGCAGCATCTTTCAACCATCCATTCGCCCCACCAGCCCTCCATGCCACCGTGCTGAACAACAATAGTCACATCCGGGTACTCAGAAGCCATATCATGAATATACATTGGATCAAGCATATCCGGGGTCATACGCATTATCCCCCCGCCTATATAGCCAACTGGAAGATAACTTGCGTGCCAACTTATTGGAACCTTATGTTTAGCTGCAATGTCATAAAATTTTTCAAGTTCTTTTCTCCGTTCAGGCCACGTCATGTCCCGGGGTGCTTCCATCATGGGTACGCCTTCACCTATTCCCACGAAGTTTCCTGTTTTTAGGAGGCGATCTAGTTCTTCTGCTGCGGCGTCAGCATTCCATTCTCCAGTAAAACCCCTAGCTCTAGCTTCCTCTTCTCTAGCATTACAAAGACACACAAACTTGTCTGGGTTTTTCTTCATAATTTCAACGTTCAAGTCGTTTGTGAAGCCGAAGGCTGGCTGAATTATACACATGTCAACACCGTAACATTGCATGTCATACAACAGTCTCGGCGAATTATCATATACAACAGCCTCCTTATGATACAACTCTGGCAGTCTAGCGTAATCAACTTTCTCGCCTTTCTCAGTTCTTGCCCTGGCTCCAACAGCATGCCGCTGAGCATGCACATGCGTATCAATAATGAACCTCGCCAACTTCATCTTTTCCACCACAAGTAATGTTTGATGCGTAGTATTTATAAAATTTTCGTTTTTTGTTTTTTGGTCTTTGGAAATGGCAACTTAAGATATATGTTTTTTAAGGTGATTGTTTTTTGTTTTTCTTATTTTAGTGTTAGAGCTTTGGTTGATCGGTTAGGGCTGTTTGAGAGGAATAGATGACCCCTTTGCGGGCTGATTCGTGTAATTTTCACTTGAAGGAACTGCATTTAACAGTTTTAGACTCCACAATGGGGTCTTCTCAAAAGAAAAAAAGGAAAAGGATGGTTACTCAACCGCCTTGATCGCTCGTCCTTTTGTTTCAACTCTGCTTAGTAGTATTGGAATCGGACCAATTATCCCGATTGCACAGCCAAGTGCTAGGGCTGAACCTAATCCGATAACGCTGCTTAGGTATCCAACGAGGCCTAGTGCAGTGAAGATGTCAACTAAAGCATAGAAGAAATGGTTGAAACTTGTTCCTGAAGCTCTCACAGCTGTTGGGTAAATCTCCGCACGCCAGACGAAGAAGCTATTTGACCATGCTCCTATGAAGATACCGCCCACTGAATACAATATGGTCGGACCAAAAAATGGCATACTAGCCTCTATGCTAGTCCCGTATAGGAACAAGACGATATCAATTATCTCACCGATTATACCCAAAGTCATAGTTTTTGTCCTTCCAATTCGATCAGATATATATCCCAAAAGTGGTGCAACTAATGCTCCCACAATCGTGCTAATAGCAAGGAAGTAGCCGAGTGTACCTGATGACCACCTAAGATTGTAAACCGCATATGTTCCAATGAACCAGCCAGGGAACATCATGAAAGCGTGGGCGAAGGATCCCCAACATCCAAGTAGAAATTTTCCTCGTACATCTTTGTCGAGTAGCCTACGTAGTGGCACTTTGGACTCTTTTAGCTTCCCCTCTTTTATCAATTTCATTCGTTCCGTCCAGACTTCTGGTTCTCTCAGAAACGCAACTCCCATTGCGGCAACAAACCACCCGAAGAGACCATTAAATATAAATACGCTTTGCCATCCCCACTTTGGTATCATTATGGGCATACCCACCAGCATAAGAAATAGGTTGCCTACTACGCTCATCATCGTCGAAACGTTTCTGAGAAGATTCCTCCGCTCAGCTGGAACCATCTCAGCGATGAAAACTTCCACAGGATAAGCTGTTAGCATTGAAAAGAATAGATAACCTATTCGGAGAACCGCGTACGATACCCATTCCGTAGTCATTGCTAAGAAAATGTAGAAAAGGCCGGACATAAAATTGCCTATAGCGAACATTCTTGCACGTCCAAAGCGGTCTACGATTGGTCCTCCAAAGAAGGACATTAAAAGCGTACCCACCCTACCAATAGCTGAAACAAAGCCAACTATGGCAGCACCCAAGCCCCACTGGCTCATTATAATAGGAGTCACCTGGAGCGCAATCGCAAAATCCATCGTGTCACTCCAATAACCAAGACCTCCGACGATCAGTGCTTTTTTCCAATTCTCCATACGCACGACACATCCAAAAAATATTATCAGAGTTCATTTTAAAAATCTTTCTGTTATCGAACACTATGAAAAATTCAGAGGTCCATTTCTAAAGATAATTCGCGCGGCTTTTTTCTTGCGGTTCTCATGGTCTTCTCCGAGGTTGTCGGCTAATTCGGTTTGAATGATTTTTGTTGGTTGTGTTTTAGTGGTTTGTGGGTTAGTTTTTCGCTTTTTGGTTTTTCTCTATGCTGTTTTGTCGTGGAAGTTTGTTGTTGTTTTGTTGTTTGATGCAGGGTGGCTGATGTGGTGGGCTGGCTGATCAGCTGTTTTCCCCTCAGTTGTGGGCGTTATGGTCTATGTTGGTGAGTATTGGGTTGAATGTTGTTATTTGAGTTGTTTGCGCGCGAAACGGGAAGGGACCATTCATACACGAAACAATCACAACAGTTCTGGCAACATGGAAACAGCAGGGACAAAACCCAACAGAGACGCTACCCAAAAATTTTTAAATTACTGTTGTTAAATATAAATGTACCACATAAAAAGGGTGAAACCATATGAGTAAATATAGCGGAAAAGTTATGTCTATGAAGGAAGCTGTTAAGAGATTTGTAAAGGATGGCGACGTTATTTGGGTAGGGGGGGTGAATCAACATCAAGCTCTAGCGGCTATGCATGAGATAGCTAGGCAGAAAATTAGAAATCTTACGCTAGTTGGTCTGATTACGGATTCTACGGTTTTGTTGGCCGCGAAATGTATCAAAAAAGTACTATGTTCCTTTGTTGGCCCTATCCGTTATAGAAACTATAATGATTCATTAATAAGACTATGTGCAGATGAAGGTGTTTTTATAGAAGTTGAGGAGTACTCCAATTTCTCGCTGGCTATGCGGCTCTTGGCTGGGGCTCTCGGAATACCCTTTATTACAACGAAGTCGCTGTTGGGAACAGATTGTTTAAAAGTAAACCCAAATGTTAAAATCATTGAGTGTCCGTTTACTGGCGAAAAGTTAGTTGCGTTACCAGCCTTAAACCCTGATGTGGCCATAATTCATGTCCAGCGGTCAGATCCCTTTGGGAATGCTCAAAAGTGGGGTATTATTGGAGCAGATGACGTTGCTGCGAAAGCGGCTAAAAAAGTAATAGTTTCGTGTGAGGAAATAGTTGATCCCGATGTAATTCGACGTGATCCAAACAGAACCATTGTTCAAGGCTTTCGAGTAAACGCGGTTGTAGAAGAGCATTGGGGGGCTCATCCATGGTTTGTTTATGGATATTACGATGTAGACTTTCCATTTTTAGGAAATTATTTAATACCTCCTGAAAAAGGTGGTTACCTCGAGGTTATTAACAAGTTTATGGAAGAATGGGTTTACGGGGTTGAAAACAGACGTGAATACATCGACAAATATATTAAGACTTACGGTAAAGAGAGGCTTGAAGCCTTAAAAATTAAACAAGTAGTTTCAAGCGGAGAGGTAACATATGGTTACGCGGAGGGTAGTGTTGCATGAGTGAAAAACCAACGCCATTTGAGCGCATGATTATCGCGGCAGCCAAAGAATTACCTGATAATGCAAGGGTCTTTGTTGGTGTTGGAATACCTTTGTATGCTACCATCTTTGCAATGAAGCAATACTCACTTAATATAGCGGCAATTATTGAAGGAGGTAATTACAGGACAACTCCACCACGCATACCTCCAATAATCATGGAAGCCAATGATTGGGCTACACTAGCGGAATGGAACGGGACATTGGTGGATGCATTTAGTCTAGCGCAGAGGGGATTTATTGAATACGGTTTTATAAGTGGTGGTCAATGTGATAAGTATGGAAATGTGAACAGTACATGCGCTGGGGATTATAAAAAACCAACTTTGCGATGGCCAGGCGGTGGAGGAGCAGGAGATATAGCTGCGTTATGCAAAAATACAATAATAATCATGCCGCAAAATAAACTGAGACTTTGTGAGAAAGTTGATTTTATAACAGCTCCAGGGTATCTGGACGGACCCGGGGCGCGTGAAAGAGCAGGACTACCGCCAGATTCTGGTCCAATCATGCTTATAACACAACTTGGCATTTACCGATTTGATGAAAAAACGAAAGAAATGTACTTAGAAAGCTGTCATCCCGGAGTTACCATCGAAGAAATCAAAAATAACACCGGATGGGATGTGAAAATCTCGCCAGACGTAAAGCAAACAGAAGAGCCCACTTCAGATGAGCTTAAAGGTCTTAGGGAGATACTTAAACATGCTCCGTTGATCATCACATAAAGTGTATATGTGCGTGATTGTTGAGATATTTCTATTTTTACCTTAATGGGAGGGAGAAAAATTGTTAATGGAAAAGTATGGGCCGCCTAAGGAAATGTGGCCTAAGTTTAAGTTGGATTTTCCAGAGGCACAAGGGTGGCCGGCTAAACTTAACATTGCGGAGGTTGCGCGGTGCACGCGACACATGGTAAGTGGAGGTGTCTTCGGAACTTTTTATATGCGCTATGAGAAGGGTCCGTATATAGTTTTCTCCCCCATTCATGAACACATTCACACATTCATTCATTATGAAGGGGGCCATGGGGGAAGAATGCGCGGACATATACGCCTTAAAAGAGTATGTTGACATGGTTAAGAGTTTGGATGAGCGTATTAAGCGTTTGGATATAGAGATACTGAGACTTGTGAGCAAGGATGACGTGAAGAGGATAAGCAAGGTTCCAGGAGTTGGAAAGGTTTCAGCTCCGCACAACATAACCAGCCGACTCAAGCACAGAAATCATCTCCTCAACAGACATCGCAGACAAACCCTCAAACCTTAGCCTAGCCCCCTTAACCTTAACAAACCCTTCCTCAACATACTCCTCGCCAGTCACCAGCAGATGCCAAATAATCCCAAGAATCTTTCTGGCTAAAGCCACGATGGCTACTTTGTATCCCCTCCTGGCTTTAACCCTCAAAAAGAAAAGCCTCAGCCTAGAGCCTCTAGCCTTAGACACGGCAGTTGCAACCTCAACCATAACCCTCCTAAGCCACTTAGAACCCTTCGTTATGTGCCCTGTAAAATTGTGTCCGGCAGACTGATAGACCGTTGGAGCCAAACCAGTCCATGAAACTATGTTCTTCTGGTTTGGGAAACGCTTGGCATCACCTATCTCAGCCAGAACAGCTGTGGGCCTTTCGGCTGAAAAGGAAAACCTTCCTTTATGGAAAAAAGCGAAGCGACAATGACAGCTTTCATAAAGTCATGCATGAAACAATCACAACAGTTCTGGCGACATGGAAACAGCAGGGACAAAACCCAACAGAGACGCTACCAAAAACGATAACCCTCAAATGGCAAAACAGCTAAACACATACTGAGGTAACATTTTAAGATCCGTCAAACCTATGTCAGAACGATTGCGCCTTGTTCACAAATCGCCTCGCATAAACCACATTCTTCACACTTTTCCGGAAACCGGACACACGAAACACCATTTATTAACTCCAGCACATTATTAGGGCATGCGTCGACACATTTTCGGCAACCGATACATTTTGTTGCATCTATTTTTGGAGGCATATGATTCTGGATTCCTAACTTTCACGTTAGATGCCTTAGATAAAGGGCCATTTGAAAAATAAGGTTTTCGGCATTTATTTAGAACCGCAAAACGTATATAAGTGACAAATAATCAAATAAAGTTTAGTAATTGAAAAAGTGGTGAGGTGTTGAGCGAATCAGATATCGTTTTAAAAGTCATTAAAGAACGTAGGAGCATAAGAAAATATAAGCAAGTCTCAGTTCCAGACGAATTAATCTTGAAATGTCTTGAAGCTGCCCGTTGGGCTCCCAGCGGTGAAGATGCACAACCATGGCGCTTTATTGTCGTTAAAGATGAGAAAACTAAGGAAGAATTAGGTAAAATTGCTGGAAAAGGAAGCGGAAGACGATTCACCCTAGAACTTTATACCGGAAAGATGGAAGAACGATTTGGAGAAAAAGTTAAGATGTGGCCTGAAGAAAAAAAGAAGCAAGTCTTTGAGAAACTTGCTTCTGGCAAAGTGTCAGCTTTTCTTGCTGAGGCGCCTGTGGACATTGTTGTTTGCGCTTATAAAGATGTTTGGGACCCTAGAGAAGATTGCTCAGCCGCTATTCAAAATATGTTATTAATGGCAAAGTCATTAGGTCTTGGATCATGCTGGGTTATCGCGCCAGTAACTGACGTTAGAGATGAATTGAAGGTGAAAAAATTGCTCGGAGTTCCTGAAGAATACAAATTGGTTAGCGTAGTGGCTTTGGGATACCCTAATGAGGACCCGAAACCTCGTCCAAGAAAAAGTCTCGAGGAAGTAGTATTTCTCGAGCGCTTCGGGCAAAAATTACGTTAGGAGGGATCTTATGCAAATCTCAAACGAGTTTGCGAATGGTATTATCGCTGATCTGATTAAAGTAGTATATGATGGATTCGGTGGCGCGTCGAGGCTCAGATGTTACTTAGTAGGAAGAACCTTACTTAACAATCTAATTAATAACTTCAATTTAAACTTAGAAAACCTAGAAATGCCCGAGGCCTTAAAAAGGGTTCTTGAGGCAACAAAGAGGGCAGGCATAATCGGTGATGCTGATTTGTCCTTGAACGATCCAGTTTTAGAATTAAAATTGCACCACTGCAGATTTTCGGCAGTCCCAAAGAAACTTAAAGAGTCTAGCGTGCCAATATTCGTGTGTCCATGTACAAATATTTGCCTTGGATTAATCGAAGATAAATTCGGCTTAGATACGGAAATAATGTCAATTACGCAAGAAGAAAACAAATGTAAAATTAAGATTCTCCTATTCAAATAGTACGTACGACTTAAACAAACAATACCCCGCTTCGCGCGCCGCGCCGCACCATAAAACTAATATACCACACGGAAACTTGCTTCGGAAGGGTTTCTATTGAAGGTTAACTTTTCTTTATTTCCATTTGAGAAGAACTTTACTCTTCATAATCAACGATTAGAGGAAGCGTTAAGGTTCCTAAGTAGCGTTGGGTATGATGGAGTTGACGGGGTTGTTGACCCGCAAAGAGCACATGAAAAGGAAACATGGAAAAATTTGAAAAAAATGCTCTCAGAGTATAACTTAAAACTGGTTTGTATTTTTGGTGCCACATCATTCAACAGCCCGGACCCATTCGAAAGGGAGAAAGCAGTGAAAACCACTAAAGCATTAGTGGATATAGCGTCCATGCTTTCCTGCGAGAACATCCTAATAGGTGGGGAAAGGCTGAACCAAGATGTGCCCGTAGAAAAGGTTTGGAAATGGACTGTTAAAGCCATCAAAAAGGCTGCTGACTATGCACTTGAAAAGGGCGTAGATTTGGTATACGAATACTGGAACAGATTCGAGACAAACTTCATTAACTGTACGGACGACGTGATAAAGCTAATTGAGGACGTGGGAAGTGATAGCCTCTACGCCGTTCTGGACACATTTCATATGAATATAGAGGAAAAATCCTTTACAGAACCAGTTAAAAAGCTATGGAAAAGATTAAAACATGTACATCTTTCAGAAAGCAATCGATTAGCTCTAGGCGAAGGCCACATAGACTTCCGCACTTTTCTCAAAGCTCTGAAAAACATTGGCTATGACGGATATATGTGCGTAGAAGTCTTTTATTACAGAGATAGAGACTGGCCTCGGAACCCTTTTGAAACCGCAAAAGACTACGCCCTTAAAAGTATTAACTTCCTCAGAAACTTGGACATTTTATAGATGTATATCGTTATTCCGTTGTTTTTCCACTTCTTCATTGTTGCTATCCTTTTTCATCTTCTATATCCTCAATCATACTGACAAATAAAATAAAACGCGGAAAGCGGAAAATAATTGTACTTTCCGTAGGAAAATTCCGCTTCTTTGGGTTATACAAGACTCAGCTTTTCTTCTACGGATCTTACCTTGTAGGTTATTTGATTCACTGCCCCCTCCTTATCGTCTATTTTAATTACAATATAAACTCGCCGATACTTTTCATGCAGTTTTTTCCGGCATTTATTAATTACCTCCATTACCTGTTCCCACTCTCCCTCTATACAAGTTCCCATAGGGCCAAGCTGGTATGGAAGCCCGCCCTCTTTGATAATCTTTATAGCTTCCGCAACATCTTGGCTTAAGCTTTCACCCTTCCCTACAGGCATTATCGAAAACTCAACTATCATTTATCGCCCTCCTAGAACCAAAAATTCATGGAATTATTAGGACTTTTACAGCTTCTTTTTTCATGGCTAGTTCGAAGCCTTGTACGGCATTTGAAAGAGAAACTTTATGTGTGATTAAGGGTTTGACGTCAGCTTTCCCTGATTCAAGCAAACGTAACGCTAGATTAAAGGATTCCCGGTCATAAATTATATGCCCCGTCATCTTTAATTGCTTAAATTGCGCCTTCATGTATCCAGACGTACTAATTTTAATCTGCGTTTTAGTCGTGGGGTGTCCAATAGCTACAAATTCACCTCCTGCCCTAAGAATTTCTATTATTTGATCCAACAAACCAGCACCCGCGCACTCATACACAACATCAACGCCTAGGCCGTTAGTCATAGCTTTTATCTTCTCAACAGGATCCTCCAGAGTCACGTCTATTGTACAATCCGCAAACTTCCTAGCAAGTTGTAGTCGGAATTTATCTTCACCTGTGCCCGTTACTATTGTTAGTTTTGGACTTACAAGTTTAGCAGCGATTAATGTTAAAAGGCCTATCGGGCCGGGGCCTATTATCATAATTGTTTGTCCCAGCCGCAGATTTGATGTTCTGTGAACGGCAGCTACCGCTACAGCAAATGGTTCGGCAAGAGCCGCCTCTTCATAGGTTAAGTTCTCTGAAATCTTAAATAATGTATATTCAGGTGCACTGACATATTCCGCTATTGCACCGCTTAACAATGGCTCATTTGGACAAAGAAAAGTTAAGCCGGATTGGCAATAATAGCATTTTCCACAATACATTTTCGGCATACAAGTTACCCTATCTCCTTCAGCAAAGTTTTTTACCCCCTCGCCTACCTCTACCACTTCACCAGAAAATTCATGACCGAAAATTGGAGTGGGACGCTCTACATCAGGTAGCGAGCCTGGCCACTCACTTAGATACATATGGACATCACTGCCGCAAATTCCGCAGGCCTTCACGGCTATCGTCACCCAACCAAGTTTTGGCTTTGGATATTCGACGCATCTTACCTCAACCTCGCCTGGACCTTTACCCGTTCTAACAAGAGCCCTCATAATATCCCTCCATAAGAAACTTTACATACTTTCTTATTTGTTTTGCCTTTTCAATTTTTCTGTGTAGTACTCCCCCTTCTGTGTAGAATATACTTGGTGCTGGTGTATAAAATAAAAGCTTAAATAAAAAAGCTTGGCAGGCCTGTTAGGGTGAACGTCACAGCGTAGGTTGCCGTCGAAACCGTCAAAGCGTAAGTTGTGGACTTTGAAAGGCCGCCGCCAGACCCCGATATGGTAATTGTGTAGGTGCCGGTAGGCGTAGAGGATGAAGTTGAAATCGTCATTGTGCTTGTTGCTGTTGGCGAGCTTGGGCTAACCGTCACCGAGCTTGGGCTGAAGGAGGCTGATGCGCCTGATGGGAGGCCTGAAGCTGAGAGGCTTACGGTTATGGATGAGCTGTAGCCTCCTGAAAGCGAAACCGTCACGGTTGCGGTTACGCTGCCTCCAGGCGTTGTTGAGCCGCTTGTAGGCGAGACTGAAATGGAGAACGTGTAGAAGTAGGCGGTCTCAGTTATCGAGGCGCTCAGGGTGATGGTGGCGGAGCTTGAGGTTCCAGAGTAGGAGCCTGTTCCCGACCCAACCCACCTTTCAAAGGTGTAGCCTGAGGTGGCTGAGGCTGAAATTGGAACGGATGATCCTGAATCATACCAGCCTGAGCTGGGCGAGACTGAGCCGCCTCCGCTTGGGCTAACCTGCATTGTCAAGTAGTACTGGGTCTTGTATGTGGCTGAGACCGTGCCGCCTCCGGAAGGAACGGTTATTGTTCCGCTTCTAGCCGTTGAAAGGCCGCTCGTCGAAACCCACGCGTACTGCTTGCCTGATCCAGCGCTTATCGGATTGGACCACGTGAAGCTGTGAGATGAGCCGACAGTCCAAGTGAAGCTTATTGGGAGCTGACCGTAAGAGTAACCCGAGCCGTCGCCGGTTAAAACCGTGCCAGAGGCGTCTGGGCTGAACCCGCGTGCGG
>Ga0080004_1119118_pt1 | contig 14489 bp, 13 predicted proteins | sample WasSprMetagenome_FD_69207 | JGI IMG/M metagenome (GOLD analysis project Ga0080004, IMG submission 69207) | Sulfidic aquatic microbial communities from Washburn Spring, Yellowstone National Park, USA - WS (SPADES assembly) (version 2) | ecosystem: Environmental > Aquatic > Thermal springs > Hot... | reverse complement strand
AGCCGCCGGCCGCAGGCGCGTCCCCATCGGCGCACAGGCCGTGGAAGTCTTGAGACAGCACCGCAAAGCCCAGCTTGAGCAGCGGTTGCGGGCCGGACCCGACTGGCACGACTACGGCCTGGTGTTCTGCACCCGCAAGGGCGGTCCCCTGTTCAACATGAACGTGCACAAGGCTTTTGCCTCGTGCTGCAGGAAGGCCGGCGTGCCCCGGATCCGGTTCCATGACCTTCGGCACACCCACGCCACCTTCCTGCTCCGCCAAGGGGTGCACCCGAAGGTGGTGTCCGAAAGGCTGGGCCACGCCAGCGTGAAGATCACGCTGGACACGTACAGCCACGTCCTGCCGGACACTCAGGCGGAGGCGGTCAGGGCCATGGAGCGCGTGTTCTCAGCGGTCTCCGGCGGCGGCGTTAGCAAGCGGTTAGCAAGCCGGCCGGAGCCGGGCGGAAGGAGCGGCTGAAGATCTTGCGGCCCAAGGCTTTAAGCCGGGGTGGCGCGAGGGCGATAAATGTTGTGGATGACGTGATGACCACCGGCGCCACCCTCGCTTACTGCGGCGCGGCCCTGCGCCAGGCGGGGGCTGCGCGCGTGGACGGCCTGGTCCTCGCGACGGTGCCCGACGGGGAGCGGTATCCGGCAGATGTCCGAGATGCGTAACTGTCCCAGGTGCGGTCGGATCTTCGTTTTCCGGGGCAGGGAGATCTGCCCCGCCTGCGTGAACGAAGAAGAGGAGCAGTTCGAACGGGTTCGCCGTTTCCTGCGGGAATCGCCGGGAGCCACCGTGGAGGAGGTCGCAGAGGCGACGGGCGTGCCCTCAGAGCTCATCCTCTCCTTCCTGCGTCAGGGCCGCCTCATCGCCACGGACGGCCTGAAGGGCAGTCTCACCTGCCAGCGGTGCGGGGCGCCCATCGATGGCGGCTACCTGTGTGCCGCTTGCTCCCGGGAACTGGCCCGGGAGGTGGGCCGGGCGGCAGGGGGGCAGGAGCCGGAGCAGTCCGATCAGGGGTCGTCCGAGACCGCCAGGGAAGGCCTGGTGCGCGGGCGTATGCACGTGGCCGACCTCATTAAGCGCTACCGGCAGACCGACGATAAATGATTTTAGAGACCTCCGGGGGGATATCCCATGAAGATTTCCAACCGCCAGATCCAGAGCGTCATTGAGGCCTACCAGAAGCGGCTCGAGGCGGTGGATTCCGGCCGGCCGGCGGGCGTTACGCGCAGGCCGGGAGCCCGCAGCGACAGGGTTGAGTTGTCTGCCGACGCTCAGGAACTGGCGCGACTCGCGCAGATGGTCAGGGAGCTGCCCGAGGTGCGGGAGGACGTGGTGCGGCGTCTGGCCGAGGCCCTGAAAGAGGGGAGGTACCACGTACCCGCCCGCGAGGTGGCTGAGAAGATGGTGGCCAGGTATCTGGCCGACCGCCTGCAGTAAGGCGGGTCACCATGGACCGGGGCGTCGTTGCCCAGCTCATCGCCGTGCTGGAGGCCCACCAGGAGGTTTACGCGGACCTCCTCAGCCTGGGTCGCCGGCAGAAGGAACTGGTGATCAAGGGCGACCTGGCGGGGCTGGAGGCGTTGCTGGAAGTCCAGCAGGCCCTGGTGCACCGGGCCGGCCACCTGGAGGGTGAGCGCTGCCGCCTGACCGACGCTCTCGCCCGAAGCTGGGGCGTCCCGGTCGAATCTCTGAGCCTGACCCGCATCCAGGAGCGGTGCCAGCAGAACGGCTGGCCGGAGGCGGCGCGGCTGGGGGAGTTGAGGAGTTCCCTCGAGCGGCTGGTCGCCGACCTGCACGAGGTCAACCAGGAAAACGAGCGCCTGCTGAAGCGGGCCCTGGCGCTGGTGAGGTACACCCTCGACCTGATGCTGCCCGGGGAGGCGAGTCCCGGGTACAGTTCCAAAGGCCAGCGGCACCGGGAAGTTCCCCGCGCCGTTGACCGCCGCGCCTGAGGTGCACCCACGGAGGCGCCGCGCCTGAGCAGGTTTTTCCGCACCCACGGAGGGAGTGACAGCGGTGCCCTCTACCTTCGACGGCATACATATCGCGCTCTCAGCGCTGCGGGCCCAGCAGAGGGCCCTCGAGGTTGCCGCCCACAACGTGGCCAACGCCAACACCCCCGGGTTTTCCCGGCAGCGGCCCCTGCTGGAACCGGTCCGCCCGGCCCTGGCACCGGTGCCGGGGGCTTCGTGGGGCACCTACCTGGGGCGGGGAGTGCAACTTGCCGAGGTCCGCAGGGTGCGTGATCTCTTCCTGGATGCCCAGGTGCGCGCCGACCTGCAACTGCTGGGCCGCTGGGAAGTGCGCCGGGACGCCCTGGCCAAGGTGGAAGCCATCTTCAACGAACCGTCCGACGCCGGCCTGCGCACGGTGCTGGACGAGTTCTGGGCGAGCTGGCAGGAGCTTGCCAACAATCCCGAGAGCCTGGCCGCCCGCGCCCTGGTCCGCCAGAAGGGGCAGGCCCTGGCCGACGTGTTCCGCCACCTGTACCGGCAGTTGTGGGACCTCCAGGCCGACCTCGACCGCTCCATCGCCATCAAGGTGGACGAGCTCAACAACCTGGCGCGTCAGGTGGCCAGCCTCAACGAGCAGATTGCCCTGGCGGCGTCGAACCGCCAGGTCCCCAACGACCTCCTGGACCGGCGCGACCTGCTGGTGGAGCAGATGGCGCGCCTGGCCGACCTGCAGGTGCGGGTGGACGACCAGGGTGTGGCCACGGTGGCCGTTGCCGGCATGGTGCTGGTGGACCGCTTCCGGGTGGCACGCATGGAAGTCCGGCCCAACCCGGCCTCCCCCAATCAGAGCCGGGTGGTATGGGCCGACACGGGCCTGGAGGTGAATCCGGGAGGCGGGGAACTCCAGGGGTACCTGGAGGCCCGCGACCAGATAGTCCCCGGCCTCATGGCCGACCTGGACCGCCTGGCCACCACCATCCGCGACCAGGTCAACGAGATCCATCAGGCCGGGTGGGGCCTTGCAGGTTCTACCGGAAAAGACTTCTTCGACCGCGAATGCACCGCGGCCAATATGGCCTTGGCACCCGACGTCCTAGGTGACTTGGGGTTGAAGAACATCGCTGCTTCTACCAGCGAGGCTGTCCCCGGCAACGGTGAGAACGCGCTCAAGATAGCAGCGTTGCAGAGGGAGAAGATCCTCGACCAGGGCACGATCGACGACTTCTTTCGCTCAGTCATCGGGACGATCGGGGTACTGGCGCGGGAGGCAGTCCGGCTGAGCGAGAACCAGAGTGCGCTCCTGCAGCAGATCGAGCACCAGCGCCAGTCGGTGATGGGCGTGTCCCTGGACGAGGAAGTGACCAACCTCATCAGGTACCAGCACGCATATGCGGCAGCCGCCCGTGTGATCACCGCGCTGGACGAAATGCTCCGCTCCCTGATCCAGGACACCGGCCTGGTCGGCCGTTAGGCCCGAGCGGAGGCCCGGGAGGGTGCGTGCGCACGCGGAGCGGGCATGGTGCACCGGGGCAGGTTTCCGGACTGGCAGCGGGGTTGCCCCGGCGGGGGAGGTCGCCGGGGCGGGAGAATGGGGGTGCGGTAGTTGCGGGTAACCACGGGGATGTTGATCGACGGTGTGCTGGCGGACCTGCGCAGCACCTGGTCCCGCCTGGCTCGCTACGAGCGCGAACTCTCGTCGGGGAAGAGGCTGCTCCGGCCGTCCGACGACCCCGTGGGGGTGGTCCGCTCCCTCAGCCTGCGCAGCGAACTGAACCGGATCAACCGGTACCTGACCAACGCCGACGACGCCTCCAACTGGCTGAACATGACCGACACCGCCCTGGGCCAGGCGGGCGACGTCATCCAGCGGGTGCGCGAACTGGCGGTTTCTACGCTGGGCACCGTGCCCCGGTCGACCCTGGAGGCCGCTCGCGCCGAAGTCGCGCGGCTGCTCGAGCAACTGGTGGCCATCGGCAACACGCAGTACGCCGACCGCTACATTTTCGCCGGTCAGAAAACCCTCACCCCGCCGTTTGCCCTGACCGGCGACCCGGTCAACCCGGTTTCCTACAACGGCGATGCGAGGCCCATATGGCGCGAGGTCAGCCCCGGCATCACCATCCAGGTCAACCGGCCCGGCAACGGTGCGTTGCAGCAGGCCATCGTCGCCACCGCCACCTTCCTCCAGGCTCTCGACAAGGCCATTGGCCAGGGTGGTTCGGTGCCGCCTGACGTGCTGGGCGGCCTGGACAGCGCCCTCGACGCCATCCTGCAGGAAAGGGCTCAGGTGGGCGCGGACGCCCGCCGCGTGGAGGCCACGCGTTCGCGTTTGCAGGACAGCGTGTACGAGGTCACCTCGCTCCTTTCCGAGACGGAAGACGCTGACATGGCAGAGGTGATCGTGCGCCTCACCAGCACCGAGGCCGCCTATCGCGCCGCCCTGGAGGCAGGCGCGCGCATCATCCAGCCCAGCCTGCTGGACTTCCTGCGCTGAGGCTACATCCCGGGGTGCACTGGCGGCTCGCCGGCACTTCCTCACCGGGGCCGCGTCTGCCTCCCCTGGGAGCCTGTCGCGGCACCTGGCTGGCACGGCGACCTGCCGGACAAGAGGCCGCCGGGCGGCTGGGTGCACGTCGCCCGCCGCCTGCGGGCGTGGGCCTGCCGAAGGGAGGCCGGCGTGAAGCCGGCCTATAGAGAAGGGGCGAGTGAGTCGATACACATTGAGGATCGGTTGGGTCCCCGGGTGGGTTGCACCCCCGGGACGACGGTGGTCCGGCGCGTGGAGTGATGGCCGTGCGAGTGCTGACGCGCAGGTTCGGCATCCTCAAAGTCCCCGACGAACTGGTGTGGCGGTGGCCCGTGCCCCTGCCCGGGTTCCCGCGGTCGCGGGAGTTCGTCCTCATCGACGACGAGAAGGTGCGGCCCTTTCTTTGGCTCCAGTCCCTCAATGAACCCGAGGTTGCTTTCGTCATCATAGATGCGCGGCTGGTGGCAGGCGCCTATGACCCCGCTCTCCCGGAGGCCGAGCTCGCCTGCCTGGAGCTTCCCCCCGGGCACCGACCCCTGCTGTACGCCATCGTCACCGTGCCCGGCGACCCGAGCCAGGCGTGGGTTAACCTGCGGGCGCCGCTCGCCCTCAACGTGTCCGCGCGCCTGGGTAGGCAGATCGTCCTGACAGACGAACGCTATTCGTTCCGGCATCCCCTCTGGGAGTCACTGCAGCGGGTAGGCGAAAGCTGTGGCCAGGGATGGTCCGATAGCCAGGGAGGGCGACTGCTGTGCTGGTGCTTGCCCGTAAGCTCCACCAGAGCATCCTTATCGGAGACGCGATCCGCATAACCGTCCTGGAGGTGCGCAACGGCCAGGTCCGCCTGGGCATCGACGCCCCCCGGGGCGTTTCCATCCTTCGGGAGGAGATTGTGCACGCCACCGCCGCCAGCAACCGCGAGGCCTGCCAGGCACAGATGAGCCTGGCCGACGCGGCGGGTAGCGTGGCGGAACTGGTGCGGTCTTGTCTCTCTGGGGCCCGGGACGTGGCCGCCGGGGGCGAGCAGCCATGAGGGTCCTGGTGACGGGCGGGGCGGGCTTCATAGGTTCGAACTTCATCCGGTACTGCCTCAGAGAGTACCCGGACTGGCACGTGGTGAACTTCGACAAGCTCACGTATGCGGGCAACCTGGAGAACCTGGCAGGAATTGATGAGGCACGCTACTCGTTCGTACGGGGGGACATAGCCGATCCAGTTGCGGTGGAGGCCGTATTCTCGCAGCGGTTCGACGTGGTGGTCAACTTTGCCGCCGAGTCGCACGTCGACCGCAGCATCCTCGATCCCGCCCCCTTCATGCGCACCAACGTGCTGGGCACCCAGGTCCTGCTGGATGCAGCGCGAAGTCACGGCGTCGGTCTTTTCGTCCAGGTTTCCACCGACGAGGTGTACGGGTCGCTCGAGGAGTGTGACCCTCCATTCACCGAGGACAGTCCGCTCGCGCCCAACAGTCCTTACGCGGCCAGCAAGGCTGCCGCCGATATGCTGGCCCGGGCGTGGTGGAAGACTTACCGCGTGCCGGTGATAATCACGCGCTGCTGCAACAACTTCGGGCCCTATCAGTTCCCGGAGAAGCTCATCCCCCTGGTGATAACGAACGCCCTCCAGGATCTCCCCATACCGGTCTACGGGGATGGCCGGAACATCCGGGACTGGATCCACGTGGAAGACCACTGCCGGGCCATCGCCGCCGTGATCGAGCGGGGTCGGCCCGGGGAGATCTACAACATCGGTGCGGGCTGCGAGGTCCGGAACATCGATCTGGTCCGCCGGATACTTCTGCTGCTTGGGAAGAGCGAATCTCTGATACAATTCGTCGCCGACCGGCCGGGCCATGACCGCCGCTACGCCATCGATGCCTCCCGGATCAGGAGGGAACTGGGGTGGGTTCCCACCCGTCCTCTGGCCGAGGCCCTGCCAGAGGTGATCGACTGGTACGTGGCGAACGAGGACTGGTGGAGGCGGGTGCGCAGCGGGGCCTACCGCGAGTACTACGAGGCCGTGTACATGCGGCACTGGGGGGAAGCCACGTGAAGGCTCTGGTCCTCGCAGGTGGAAAAGGCACGAGGCTGCGACCGCTCACCTACACCATGCCCAAGCAGCTGGTGCCGGTGGCCAACAAGCCCATCCTGCACTTCGTTATGGCTCAGGTGGCAGAGGCCGGCCTGACCGACGTGGGTGTGATAGTCGCACCGGAGACGGGCGACGCCATCAGAGCTTCTCTCGGGGATGGTTCACGGTGGGGCCTGCGGATCACCTACATAGTCCAGGAACAGCCCGCCGGGCTCGCCCACGCCGTCAAGACCGCTGCCCCGTTCCTGGGGACGGAACCCTTCCTCATGTTCCTGGGTGATAACCTCGTCCAGGGCGGGGTCCGCGAGCTCGTGGAAGAGTTCGCTGGCGCGGGGGAAGACGCTGCCTTGCTCTTGAAGGAGGTGGCGGACCCGCGTGCCTTCGGGGTGGCCGTGCTGGACGGAAGGGGTCGCGTAACGCGGCTGGTGGAGAAGCCCCGCGATCCGCCCAGCAACCTGGCCCTGGTGGGGGTGTATGTGTTTTCACCCCGCATCCACGAGGCCATATCCCGTATTGCGCCTTCGTGGCGGGGGGAACTGGAGATCACCGATGCCATTCAGGAACTGATCGCCCTGGGCGGGAAGGTGCGGGCCCGCATCCTCGATGGATGGTGGCTGGACACGGGCAAGAAGGATGACCTCCTGGAGGCGAACCGGGTGGTGCTGGACCACTACGCCTGCCGCTACATCGCCGGGGAAGTGGACGGCGAAAGCCAGGTGGTGGGGCGGGTGGAAGTCGGGGAGGGGGCGTGCATCCGGCGCAGTGTGGTGAGGGGCCCCGTGGTTATAGGCCGGGGAGCATACCTGGAAGATTGCTTCGTGGGGCCGTTCACCGCCATCGGGGCCGGGAGCAAGCTCCGGGGCGTGTCCATTGAGCACTCCGTGGTTCTGGATTCGTGCGAGCTGTGCGACGTGGGACCCATCGAAGACAGCCTCATTGGCAGGAGCGCGCGGGTGGTGCGGGCGAACAGCCACCACCGGGCGTTGCGGTTGTTCCTCGGAGACGAGGCTGAAGTGGCCGTGTGACAGGACGCCGCGTGGCGCTGCGTGTGCGCCAGGGTGCCAGGGAGGGCGAGGAGTACGCCATGATAGCAGGAGTCAAAGTGAAGCAACTGGTCCGTCACCCGGACGACCGCGGGTTCTTCCAGGAGATCGTGCGTTCGGACGAGGGTCTCCTGCCTAAGTTTGGGCAGCTTTCCATGGCCAAGACGTACCCCGGGGTGATAAAGGCCTTCCACTATCACGAGAAGCAGGACGACCTCTGGTTCTTTCCCGTCGGCAACGTCCAGGTGGTGCTGCACGACCTGAGGCAGGACTCGGAGACGTACCGGGAAACGAACGTGTTCTACATGGGGGAGGATAATCCGCTGGTGCTCTTCATACCCGCTGGCGTGGCCCACGGGTACCGCACTCTGGGCGAGAAGCCGGCCATTGTGGTTTATGTCACCACCGAACCTTACGACCGGGAGCATCCCGACGAAAAGCGGATCCCTTATGACGATCCCTCTATCGGGTTCGACTGGACCACAAAGATGAGGTGAGAAGTTTCCCTGCGGGGGTGGGCGAGTGTCCGGACGGGTGGTGGTGACAGGCGCGGCGGGGATGCTCGGCCGCGCCATGGTGGCGGCTCTCTCGGCCGCAGGCTGGGAGGTTGTGGCCCTTGATCGGGGGGCCCTCGACGTGACAGACCTGGCCGCCGTTCGCGGGGCGTGCGCCGAACTGAAACCCGCCGTGGTGGTCAACTGCGCCGCCTACACCGATGTCGACAGGGCGGAGTCCGAGCCCGAGCGGGCGATGCTGGTGAACGCTCTCGGGGCCAGGAACCTGGCTCTCGCCTGCCTGGACGTGGGCGCCGACCTGGTGCAGGTCAGTACCGACTACGTGTTTTCGGGGCAGAAGGGCACCCCGTACGAGATCTGGGACCCCTGCGATCCCGTCAACGCGTACGGCAAGAGCAAGGCCTGGGGGGAGCATTACGTGCGGTCGCTGCTCAACCGACATTACATCGTCCGCACCAGCTGGCTTTTCGGCCCCGGAGGCAGGAACTTCGTGGCTACGATCCTGAAGCTGGCCCGCGAGCGGGAGGCCGTCCCGGTGGTGGACGACCAGTGGGGGTGTCCCACCTTCACGGAAGATGTGGCCCGAGCCACCGCAGATCTGATCCGGACCCGCGCCTACGGTACCTACCACGTGACCAACTCGGGCCCGGCGACCTGGTACGAACTCGCCAGCACCGCGGTCAGGCTGGCAGGCCTGCCCGCCAGGGTGGAGCCCATCCCCACGTCGGCCCTGTCGCGCCCTGCGGCCCGACCGCGCTACTCTGTCCTCGACCCTTTCCCGCTCCCGCACGTCCTGGGCTACCAGCTTCCGCACTGGCGCGATGCCCTCAGCCGCTATTTCCTGTCTATGGGGCCATGAGAGACCGGGACCATCTGTGCCTGCGATCGCCGGACAAAGCTGTGCTGCAAGTGCGATTTCCGCAAAGGGGGAGGACAGGCAGTGGAACTCCGGGTGTCGTTTGCAGAAGAACTCGACCCGTTCCAGATTTGCGCTGACCCGCCAGGCGAGTCACGGCTGACCGGTCTCAACCTGTTCCGGCTACCCGATGTCTTCGTGGTCAACTTCATCCTGGAAGACTCAGAGCACATTTATCCTTACCTGTTCTCGGAGATTCGCGTTTCGGGAGGTCAGGTCGAAGCCAGGCTCCCCCGGTCACTGGCAGGTGCACCCGATCTGCGGGACTGGATTCGGGAAGCGGCGGGTCAACTGAAGGCCAGGGAGTCGTCTCTGGGGCTGCATGCGTCCGTCGTGGTGGTGGATCGGAACTCGTTTCTCGGTGATTTCCTCGGGAGGCAACGTAACGTCCAGCGCGCACCTTACGTGGGCGTTTGCGACGTCATGAGCCAGCGGAAGGCATACGAGTTTTACGCGCACATCGCCACGCAACTTGCTGGTCAGGCTTCGCTGGTGGCAGACATCGGCTGCGGAAGCGGCTATGGGAGTCGCATTCTGGTTCGGCGCGGCTTTACGGTTGTTGGGATAGACGTCGACCCCATGGCGATAGACTTTGCCCGACGCTTGCCGCCCAATCCTGGCGTCTCGTTCGAACTGACGGATGTCCTTCTCATGGCAGAAAAAGGGAAGCTGTTCGATGCCGCCGTGCTGGTTGAGGTGCTCGAGCACGTCGAAGACCCGGATGCCTTCTTCCGGAACATCCTGAGACTGGTCAAGCCCGGCGGTCCCGTGGCGCTCACCCTGCCCCTGTGGCGGTATCACGGCATCGACCTCAATTCCGACCACCGCACGAACTGGACCCTGCCAAAAGCTCGTCGCTTTATTTCAACCTACGGGCGGGTCGATCACGAAGCCGTCGTGGCCGCGCAAACCGATCCCAGGAGGTATGCGGTCGAGTCCAGTAACGGCGCGCTCGAGCAAGTGGAAAATGCGGTACTTGTCGTGCGACCTGCACCGCTGAACCGTTACCGGAGCCAGGTCAAGCGGGTGCTCCTGGTCTGCCACAGCGTGCCTCCCTATGAGTACTCCGGAACCCCGATCGTGACCTGGGAATATGCCCGCCAGTTGAGGCGGCTCGGTTTTGCGGTGGCTGTAGTTGCGACTTCGGCATCAGCCGCTGGTACGGTTGAGACCAGGGAAGGCATCCCTGTGTACCTGGTCCCGAGGCTTCCTTGGGGAAAGGTCTTCCTGGACGGCCCGGCGGATACTGACAGGCGGATGCTCGAGCCGTTTGAGAAGGTGCTGGCGGAGTTTGCCCCGGACATCGTGCACTTCGTCGATTACGTGTTCATGCCCCCGCAAGTGATCCAGCTTGCCTCCGACTACGGTGCTCGGGTCATCCGCCACGTTTGCAACGATGAGGAGATTTGTTTTCGCACGGCCCCGGTGATTCCCGAGCTCCGCCAGCTGTGCTCCGGCCCGGAGAGGCCCGAAAAGTGCGCCCGGTGCATCCTTTTGAACCGTGTGCCCTCAAACGAACTTTTTGCCTTGCGTGAGGAAGGAGCCCTCGTCGGCAAACTGCACGCTCATCGGGAATATGTACGGTACCTTTATGATCGGGTTGTGGACGCCGTGATATTCCCGAGCGAATCGTTTTGTAAGCACTTTACGCAGTTCATACCCATTTCGAAGTCCAAGCTGTGGGTGATCCCGCACGGATTGCGCCGGCCTGTAAGCATCCGTATTGCAACTCGTGGCAGGAGCAAGATTACCTTCGGCTTCGTCGGTGAAATTGCTTTCCGCAAAGGTATTGACGTACTGGCGAGGGCTTTGGTGGGTCTGGACCGTGGCTCGTGTGAGGTACGAGTACATGGAAAGGTTCGCGATCAGCGACTCCTGGACAAGGTCGTGGCTAGGCCTGGGGTCAAATACATGGGCTCCTATGAACCTTCTGACCTGGAAGCTATTCTCGAAGAGATCGATGTCGGGATAGTACCTTCGTATTTCGAGACGTATTCCCGGGTTCTGCGTGAGTTTTTGGTGCATGGAATACCTGTCCTGTCGGCGGGGTTTTACGGTTCAGAAATAATTCGGGACGGTTATAACGGATTCCGGTTCGAGGTGGGAGACCATCTAGGGCTTCGGCAACTGATGCAGAGAATTCTAGACGACCCTTGCCTCCTTGCGCGCTTGAAGGAAGGGGCGGCGGCCACGTCCATACCTACTCCGGAGCAGGAGGTCGAGCAGATAGTTGACGTATATCGGAGGGTTTTCGGTAACACCGCGGAGCAGGTATGTACACCGGGTTCTGGCATGGAGCTGGTGATCACCGGGATACCGGCACCGCCCAGGCCGGTGGCCACGGTTATCATACCGGTGCACAATAATTGGGCTTACACCAAGCGCTGCCTTATTTCACTGGAACGCACCGGGGTTGCTGCCATTGCGGAGGTCATCGTAGTTGACAATGGTTCCACCGACGAGACAGCGGCGGCTCTGAGCCGTGACTTCCCATTTGTCAAGGTTCTCAGGAACAAAGAGAACGTAGGCTTTGCCGTTGCCTGCAATCAGGGTGCCGCAGCTGCGGGGGGACGGTACCTGGTGTTCCTCGACGACCACACGGAGGTCAAGCCCGGCTGGCTGGACTGGCTGGTGGCTGCGGCCGAGTCGAGTAAGGACGTAGGCGTCGTGGGGTCGAAGTTGCTGTTCCCGGACGGGCGCATTCAGCATGCCGGTGTCCGGATCATGTACGCTGCGCCGTATCCACTCACGCCGGTTCACGTGAGGTACGGGGCACCAGACGACCAGCAGGAAGCCCCCTGTGAGGTGGACGCGGTAACCGGCGCGTCCATGCTGGTCCGGCGGGAAGTGTTCGGCGCCGTTGGTGGATTTGACGAGCGATACCAGAACGGGTACGAGGACGTGGACCTGTGCCTCAAGGTCAGGAAGCTGGGGTATCGGATCTTGTATGAGCCGCGCAGCCGGGCCGTCCACCACGAGGGTAAGACACCAGGTAGACGTGTGAGTGAGGAGGCGAACATCTGGCTTTTGCACCGGGTGTGGATGCCGCTGGTACAGGGCATGCGGCGACCTACAGGGTCACCAGGTGGCGGGCCCAGGCCAAACGTGTCGGTGGTGTGCGTCACCTACAATTCTCTTCGGACTGTTGCTCCTTGCATCGAATCGGTGCTCGGGACCTTGGCACCCGGCGATGAGCTTATCGTTGTGGACAACGGCTCGCGCGACGAAACCGTACACTACCTCGAGGTTGTGGCTTCCATGGCAGAAAAACAGATGGTGGTGGTACCACTTCAGCACAACGTGGGGTACGCTGCAGGAGCTGCGAGAGGCAGTCGGCTGGCGAAAAACGACTACATTGTGTTCCTGAACCCGGATACCGTTGTGTTTGGCTCTTGGCTCGATGACTTGCTGGCCCCCATGTTGCAGGATGAACAGGTCGCCGCGACCGGACCGGTTTCAAACTACGCTGCAGGTGTGCAGAACGTCAGCAGGTACTTGGAACTCCCTAGGTCGGAGACCACTATAGAGAAAATCCGAGAGGAATTAGACTCTCGGTGGCGGGGCAAAACCGTCGACACGAAGCTCCTCATAGGGTTCTGCCTGGCCATAAGGAAATCTGCCCTGGAGAGGGTCGGAGGCCTGGACGAGTCGCTATTCCTCGGAAACGACGACCTCGATCTGAGTTGGCGCCTGCAGAGAGCTGGATTTCGACAACTGGTGGTACCGTCAGTATTTGTGCTTCACCAGGGCCAGGTAAGCTTCAGCACCGAGCCTAAAGTCAGAACAGCATATCTCGTCCAGCAGAGTACAAACCAGTTATACGAGAAATTGTATTTGGCCTCATCGGGTTCACCGCCAAGCGGCGAGCAGGCCTGGAGGATCGGGTGGTTCCGGCCCCAGGACGGGCTACTGAGCGTCATCATGCCTGTTCACAGAGATGCGGGTGCAACCCGGAGAACGCTCGAATCGATAGTGCGGAACACCCATCGTCCTTACGAAATCATCGTGATCGATAACGCTGCAGATGTCGAGACCCGCAGTGTGATCGAGGAGTACGCTCGACGGGCGGACAACTTCACGATTGTGACCAACGAGTCCAACTTTGGATACCCGGTTGCCTGCAACCAGGGCCTAGCAAGGGCGCGGGGGGAGTATCTGGTGGTGATGAACAACGACGTGGTTGTTCCCCCCCATTGGGCCAGCCGCCTGCTCGCCGCGTTTTCGCTGGATCCAAAAGTCGGGGCGGTGGGTCCGAGGACCAATTATGCTGCAGGTCCTCAGTTAGTCGAGAATCCCGATTACACGGAAGAAACCTTTCCCGCTTGGGCTGAGGCATGGTACCGCAAGAACGCCGGGTCGTTGCGGCCGGCGGTGCGGCTCATTGGCTTCCTGATGGTCTTGAAGCGGCAGCTTGTGGACGAAATCGGCGGGTTCGACCCGTTGTTCGGCATCGGTAATTACGAGGACGATGACTACTGTCTGCGGGCCCTGCTGGCCGGGTTCAAATTGGTCATTGCGGACGACGTTTTTGTCCACCACTTCGGCAGCCGATCCTTCCGCGAGCAACCCGGAAGGTATGCCGCTTTGCTGGAGACGAACCGCCGGCTGTTTGCCGCGAAGTGGGGCCTATCGATGCAGGGCTACGCTTACAACCCACTTGAGGTGTTGGGGCGGGGCGGCTACGGACGGGAGGACCTCTTCGTGCCCCTCTCCTTTGAGGCAATGTTTTCTCGTGAACTTCAGCCTCTGGACCTAGGAACCAGGGCCAGCTTGCGTCTGCTCTGCATTCCTGACCCCTCGGATGTGCATGGAACGTGGCTGGAGTTGGTGAGGAACTACCTCGCGACCTTCGGCCCTGGAGATGATACCGCCCTGATCGTGCGCGTTGAGCCTTCTGACGAGGAGTGGCTTCGCGTTATCGTGGACTCCATCCGACGGGTTGCTGAAGATCTGCGAGTAGAACTCGCGCGTCACAGCGATGTGGTAGTAGAGGCGCGCAGGATTCCTTCGGCTCAGCGGGGCCGCATCTACCGCGCTGCCACCGCTTTCGTGCCGCTACCGGGTGTTCGCCGCGAGAGCCTGATCCGAGAGGCCAGGGCCTCCGGCATTCCGGTGCTGTCCGGGCACTCGCCAGACGAACTCCTGCGCATCAGCCGCACGATCCAGACGACGCGGCGGGCTACTTAGGACTGAGTTGTGCCGTTTTTCCGTGCCAAAACTGGGGTGTGGTGCGGACTGCGCTGAACGGAGGGCATGCACCGCCGGGGTGAGACGCAGGGGCGTTGCCGGCGCCTAAATAGGCCGGGAGCACTATCCGATCATTATGGCGGTGCAGGCTGGCACTGCCCGGGGCGGGCGCCCCCGGGCGGGGGCGGGGGGGGGGGGGGGGGGGGGCGGCGGGGGGGCGGCGGCGGCGAGCCGCGCCGCCTCACCACGCCCCCCGCGCGCGC
>Ga0080004_1113177_pt1 | contig 14489 bp, 9 predicted proteins | sample WasSprMetagenome_FD_69207 | JGI IMG/M metagenome (GOLD analysis project Ga0080004, IMG submission 69207) | Sulfidic aquatic microbial communities from Washburn Spring, Yellowstone National Park, USA - WS (SPADES assembly) (version 2) | ecosystem: Environmental > Aquatic > Thermal springs > Hot... | reverse complement strand
ATATTTAAGGTGGTTTTATTGTCAGAGTATAAATCTAGATTTTCTATACCAATATATAATAAATTTAAAAAGAAAATGTATTTAGATCAAATGACTATTGATGAAATTAAAGAAAGGATAAAAGAAAGTGATATAATAATTGTTCCTTGTGGATCGATTGAAAACCATGGTCCACCAGCTCCTGTCGGAGAAGATACGTTAATAGGAACATATATTGTTGAAAGAATTGCATACGATACTGGAATAACTGTTGCTCCTCCAGTAATTTATGGAAGCCATCCATCACATCATTATGGAATGCCTGGAACAATTCCGATAGATAAAGAAGCATACATTGGTTATGTTAGATCAATTGTTAAATGGTTAAGCAATACTGGATTTAAAAAAATAATTCTTTTTAATTCTCATGGACAAGAATATGTTTTACCAATTGTAAAAGATGAAGCTATTATAAAAGATGGTGTTCATGCTATCATATTGGTTACTAGTTGGTGGTCTTGGGTTAGAGATCTACTTCAAGCTGGAAAAGAATTAGCTCCTGGAATAAAATTGGAAACTCCATTCATTCATGCAGATGAATTAGAAACTTCTGTTATACTTTACGTAGCTAAAGAATTATGTGATAAATCTAAATTGTCAATTTCTAAAGTAGAGAAAATGGTTGGATTAATACCAGATAAATGGATTGATAAAGCTGGAAATGTTTATGGTAGACCATTTGGATGGTATGATGTATCAAGCTATATGGAAATACATCATTATCCAATAGGTGTTGTAGGAGATGCTAGTAAAGCAAGTATAGAAAAAGGGAAAATAATAGTAGAAGAAACAATAAAAAGGATAATAGAATTTATAGAATGGTTTAAAAAAGCTTATCCTCCAGGGAATGTCCCTAAAGTATGGCCAGAAAAAGAAGATTTTAAATATTAAGCTTAAAGTTTTTTAATAAAATATGAGAGATTTTAAACCCCTCTTTTTTTTAAAAATCGGAATAGGAAAAATGAAAGATGGAAATAAGTATAAAATTTTTTATAGCTAGATTTTTATTGATCAACCTTATGAATTAAAAAGTTTCTTAAAAGTTATATATTCTCCTTGTGAAAATTATAACCAAAATAAAAAAATAAGACTTTGAATTTTTCATTATAATGATGTTGTTTCTATTTTAATTCCTAGCATCATTTTAATAATTTCATCTATAGTAGTTTCTTCTTTATATTTTTCACCAATTTTCTCTCCAGCTCTTAAAACCATTATACGATCAGCTATGGAGAAAACTTCAGGTAATCTATGACTTATTATGATAATTGAAATTCCTCGTTCTTCCCTAAGTTTCTTTATAGTTTTAAGTAAACTTTCTGTTGCTGCTATAGATAAACTAGCTGTTGGTTCATCTAGAATAAGAACCTTTGGGTTCCATAATAATGCCCTTCCAATACTTACTGCTTGTCTTTGTCCTCCTGAAAATGACCTAATTTTTCTTTTAAGATCGTCACTCTTCATTTTAATATTTAAATCCTCCTCTAAAATAGCAAGAGCTTTCTGACTCATAATTTTTCTATCTAAAACTTTAAAACGTTTTGTTAATTCCTTTCCTAAAAACATATTTTCTACAACATCAAGAGTTGGAACAAGAGCCATATCTTGAAAAACCATTTCTATTCCAATCTTCCTAGCTTCTGATGGATTATAAGTGGAGGTATCAATCTTTTTATTCTCTACATATATTTCTCCCTCATCAGGAGCATATAACCCAATTAAGACTTTCATCAATGTAGACTTTCCAGCTGCATTATCCCCAACTAAACCAAGGATCTCTCTCCTCTCTAATGTTAAACTCACTTTGTTAAGTGCTCTTATTGTTCCAAAATATTTCGTTATATTTTTCATTTCAATTAATGCCATATTTCTCATCTAAAAAAGAAAAAATCTCATATATAAAATTTAACTTTAAATCTTAATATAAATTAACTATATAAAATCTGATCATTATCCATCGTAAATCATCAAAGAAAAACTATATAAATTAATTACATAAAATAACTTATTAAAAAGGTGGTGAACAATTTGATAAATATGAGATTCACTCATCTTTTCTTCCTTTCCGTCGTTTTCATATTTTTATTCTCTATTTTCTCATATCTCAACCCAATATTTATGAATCCTATGAATCTTCATATATTACTAAGACATTTTGCAACTATGGCTTTATTAGCTGTCGGAGAAGCAATAATAATAATAAGTGGTGGCCTTGATCTATCTATAGGTTCTATGGTAGCTCTTAATGGAATGATATTGGCTGCTATGTTAACAAATATTGGTATGCATTGGATTATAGCATCATTAATAACGCTAATTTTTTCAGTATTTGTTGGATTATGGCATTCATTTTTTATAAATAAATTTTCACCACCATTACCATCGAGTATACCATCTTTCTTAATAACATTAATTACTCTAACCACAGCTCGTGGAATAGCTCAATATTCGACTTCTGGTTTTCCAATAGGTATAGATGTTACTCAAAATGAACAATTGATTTTCTTAGGGCAAGGAGCCATATTTAATATTCCAATCGTATTTATTATATTAATGATAGTGAGTTTTTTGATTTATTATTTGTTAAACTTAACTCCAATAGGTAAACACATATATGCCACGGGAGGAAATCTTGAAGCCGCTATAGCATGTGGAATAAACTATAAACTAATTAGATATATTTCATTTATGGTTGCTGGATTTATCGTTGGTCTTACTAGCATAATAATCACAGCTAGGCTTACTTCTGCATGGCCTGGTACGGGATCAGGATATGAACTAGAAGCTATCGCTGCTTGTGCTCTTGGTGGAATAAGTTTAAGTGGTGGAGAAGGGTCATTATTAGGAGCTATTATTGGAAGTTTAATAATGGCTACAATAAGAATCGGTTTAGTAACACTTGAAGTATCTCCATATTTACATGAAATTATAACAGGAATTGTATTATTTGTCGCTGTAGCAATGAATTTCATTAGACAAATGAAGCTAGAAAAAAGCTAAACAATTATCTTTTTTTTATGAACAAGAATTTTTGTTGACTTAGAATGATAAGCAAACAAATTTTTTTCTCAAGTATTAATACTATATTAAAAACTGCTTTTTTCCTAGAAAATTATGGAAGTATTAAATTTAAAAGATACTATATTTCTTTTAGAAAAATTAATGATAAAAATAAATAATAAAGCAGTAATCTTATAAATATTTTTATTGGCAAGCTTTTATCATGATATTTAATAATAATTTAATAATATAAGTTAGATAATATTAATATATTTTTGGAAAATTTTCTATGAAATTAAAAAATAAAAAAGAGGAGGTAATTTAAGGTTCTCCTGGATATTTCCAATCTCTTGGCATTCCCAATTTATCATAAAGTAAAGCTACATCTTTTAAATTGTGTATAGTTACTTCATCGAACCCTACTGGATACCATTTATTTTCAGGATAACCTATTATCTCACTTTGTAAGACTATCTCTACTGCTTTATTTAAATCATTGGTGTACATTTTATTAACGATAATATTATATAAAAGTCTAACGGCATGAAATGCTTGGAAAAATTGTCTTTGCCCAATAGTTCCATACGATACTCCTTCGACTATTGGATCAATATTTTGCTTGAGAGTATCAAATTGTATAACAACAACTTTATTTACTAAACCTAGTTGTTTTACAGCAGCTGATAATGCTTTTCCATTATAGCTATACGTTCCAAATACTCCAACTATATCTGGATGGGCTGTTAAAAGAGTCGTTGCTAATTCAAAAGCTTTTTCAGGATCTTCTTTATCTATTACTGGCTCTAAAACTATTCCACCAGCAGCTTTAATGACATCCATAAAACCTCTAGCTCTTTCTATAGCATTTAAAGCTGTAGCGGATCCTTGTCCAACACCAAATTTTGATCCTTTAACTGGTATGCCTTTCTCTTGTAAAGCTTTAATCATTAATTCACCAGCAGCTCTTCCACCTTCATAATCACTAATACCTACAAAGCAAAGTCTTTTGCTTTCAGGCGAATCACTATTATATGTGATTACTGGCACTCCTTTTTCAATAGCTTTGTTTATATATGCCACACTTGCCTTAGGGTCAGAGCAAGCAAAAGCAATAGCATCGTATCCTTTAGCTAAATATGAATCGAAGGCATCTAATTGAGCTGGGACATCTTCTTTTGTTGGAGCAAAAAAGTCTACATGAATTTTAAGCACTTTTCCAGCATACTCAGCTCCAGCTTTTGCTATTGTCCACCATGGTGATAACGACTTCCCTATGACTCCTATCTTTATTTCACGTGGTTTGACTTCTGGAGTTACAGTCGTTGTACTGACAATTGTTGTTGGAACAACTTCTACTTTTGGAGGCATAGTTGCATAGTATACCAAAGCTGCCAAAAGTACTATTATAATAACAACAGAAATAACTAATGATAAGTTAGTTTTTTTCTTTTCTCCCGACATTCTAAATCGCATATGATATGTTAAATTGGTATATAAATTTTTTTAATATGTAAGAAGAGGGAAAATGAATGTGATTGAATTTTTTAATTATTCCATCCTTTTTAACTTTTTAACTTTTATTTGTATATTTATTTTATTTATGAAAATTATTTAAAATATTCAAAACAAAAAATATTAATTTTTAAAAAAATATTAAAATTTAAAGTAGTTATCATGAAAGTTATTAAAAGAGTGCAGAAAAGAATTATAGAAACTACCATTATTCTTTTTAATAATCATGAATCCACACGAATCCATTAGTGAAATACTTCTTTTCTTTAAAAAATATAAAATATATGTTACGAAAGAAAAATATGCTTATATTTTAAGAATCAAATTCTATTATAAGGAAATTAAGTATCATCTATCTTTGCTTAAATTAAACAATCAAAGATTTTCAAGTTAACTTTTTTTTATTAAGAATGGAATCTATATGAGAGGATTTGGTTCATCTTCAACTCTTAAAGGCAATTTTCCCACTTCACCTAAGTAAGTATAAAAATTCCCCATTTTCATTTTTATTGGGTTCTTCATATATCCATGATAGCCAGAAATGAGATACTTTTTATTTTCTTGTATAAAATTCTTAAATTCTTCAGAAGAATAATTTGAAACAAAATCTATTCCTTTTTTAGTTAAAACAAAAACTGGAAGCCTTGTTCCTATTTGCATTTTTGCTGCTTTGCCTACAATTTCTCTTACATAAAAAGAAGCACAACTTTGAACAATATCTGCATATTCTTTTATTTCTTCTGCTCTTTCTTTATCTATTCCAGTAGTACAAACAATTAAAGAAATGATTGAAGCATTTTCTCTTTTTTCTAATTCTCTAATTTCTTTTAAATCTTCTCCATAAAATCCATTTATTGTAACTGCAATTTTCTTAAAACCCAATTCTATTGCTTTTTTCAATCCAGCTATTTGATCTATTTTAGCAGTTTCAGGAAAAACAACATATCCTTTTCTTTCTTCAATTCTTTTAATAATTTCTTTTATTGGAGAAGTATAAAAAACTCCAGTCATTCTTGCTCCTATCCCTTGAACTAAGCTTGGCTCATTTGTGATAACAGTTCCAGACCCTTCACAAACAATAACAGCTGCATCTATCCATTTCTTATTTAAAGCATACATTAACATTTCAGAAAATCCATACTTAACTTCTATGCTTTCTCTATGCAATTCTCTTTCTTTCGTAAAATGGCCAAATCTTGATATCTTAAGTTCTATTGCATTGCATATTTCTTTTAAATCAAAATTTTTGAATTTATATAAATTATCTTGAGCACGAAAAGGACAATATTTTAAACAAGGTTCTTCAGCTTTTATTATTTTTCCTTCAGATATTGCTATTAAACTACAACACATTCTTGTTACATGAAGATCCTTTGGTAATTCTCCTAATTCTTTTTTAATTTCCTTTAAAAATTCTTCTACCTTAACTTTACCCTTCATTAATTTTCATTATAAAAAATTCTAGCTTTTAATAAAAATCTTTTTCCTCATAATTTTTAGAAAAGATTACTTTTAATTATGAAAGCTTTGAAGAAAATGTAAAGAAGCAAATAATAGCATACGAAAAATCTTTCTCTTAGATTTCTTAGAAAATTATACAATAGGAAGAGTAATGCGTGTTTCTTAAGAAAAATGAAAAAATAATTATGAGCCCCGACCGGGATTTGAACCCGGGACCGCCGGCTTTTTGAAATATACCAAGCCGGCGCTCCAAACCAGACTGAGCTATCGGGGCTACATTTTTTAATTTAAAAGAAATATTTATTTTTATAAATATTTTTCATTCATAAACTTCTTTATCGAATTTTTCAAAATTTCCGGTATTTCATTTAATAAGATTTAAAGCTAAAATATGAAAACCTCTCTTTTCAACTACTCTTTCTTCTCAATTAAATGTATTACGAGTTTTTATGCTTCATAAATATTTAATATAATGAAAAATAAAAAATAACTAGGCTTAAATTTTTTAATCCTTTTTTTTAAAGGTCTTCCCAATTAATACATCAATTTTCATATACTTATCGATAGTTACCTTCTTTTATCTTTGGTATTTCTATATTCACTATATCTTTACACAATTCTTTATTTTATTTTATTTTTGAAGTTTATCTTTTCAATAATCATATGTAAAAAAGAAAGTAAGAGTTATATTCTAGAAGAAAATATTTTATATTAAGAATCAAATGCCTGAAATACCTATAAGATTAATTCCTAAAATAAAAATAGAATATAGTAGAGACTATAAACAAGAAAGAGGATATTTATATATAGATTTAAAAAAAAGGTTCATGGTCAATAGGTTATGAATTTAAAACTCTTTCATATCTTCCATATGGTTCAGGATATAAATGTATTGATATAAACTTAGATATAAGCGATGAATCTCAAAGAACAATTTATAAAAAAGATGAAAAAACAGGAGAATATTCAATAGAAGAAGTAGTAGATTGGCTAGTAGATGATATTGGAGTTGAATTAAATATTGTTATTCATCCAATTGAAGAAATAGAAAATGCAGAAAAATTAATTGAACCAAAAGCAACAAAATTAGTTCCAAAACTAAATATCACATTAGAATATTATGATAAAAATAAAATTTTAAAAGTTCCATTTGATAATGATGAAATAAGAATTTTTGTAGAAAATGAAAATTTAGAATATACTAGAAATAATAAAAAAATAGTAAAAGTTTTTCCATTAAACAAAGAAATTCATTTCTATGGAATAAAACCTACAATAAGAAAATATATCTCTACATCCAAAGGAACTGAACTTATTTCTATTATTGATTAGGATTAAACCATTTAGGAGTACAAATATATTCGCTAATCTTTCCAGTATTTTTATCATATTTTGCAATTAATACATCAATCTTTACATATTTAGCATAAGGATTTTTTAATAGTTTATTCTTATCAAATCCAATTATTATTACGATTCCAGCTTTACTATTTTTAAAAACTTCTTTCTTAAATTCATTTTCAATTTGCCTTATTGCTTCACTTAATCTCCCTCTAAACACTTCATTACATTCTTTTATAGATTTTCCAGTTAAATCACATGTTTTAACTTCTTCTGGAGAATCTATTCCATCCAATTTTATTTTAACATCTGAAAAACCTGAAGGTCTTCCTTCCGCAGTTTCTCCTTCCGATGTACATCCTTCAATATATGGGGACATTTTCTCTCCAGCTTTTTCACCTATCGCTCCTTTCATTACATCATTTTCTCCAGCATTAAACCATGCTTCTGCAGCGTCCATACTTATTAGCCACTCACCATTCTCTTGAATTGTTTCTACAAGCTTTAATGGATTTACAAAATATAATGTGCATTTGTCTCCTTTCATATAGAATTTTATCCTATTTTCATCAAGATCGATATCTTTTACTTCCCTTAAATCTTCTCCTTTAGAAGCTCCTATTACTATATTTCCATCTCCATCAGTACGTATTGCTATCTCTACCTCGCTTCCAGTTTCTTCTATTTTTACATCTCCTTTTATTCCAAGAAATCTTCCTTGATCAACAAAATAAAGCTTAACATTTTCTAATTTTAATATTTTCTCTAATTTTGTTTTCTCATTAATTATTTTTATTTCATTCTCAGATAATATTTTTATAATATTATCATTTATTTTTATTTCTTCAATTTTCCCTTTAATTAATTTATTATACAAATCTTTTGGATTTTTTATCACATCTTCTATTTTTATATAGAAATTCTCACTTCCAATCCTTTTATAAAATCCTACTCCTCCAAGCTTGTAATATTTTCCCTTAGGTTCACCTATTTCTGCTATGATGAAGTGCGGACCTTTATCTTCTGTAAATATTCTAAAAATCAAATAATCTCCTTTCTTAATTTCAACATTGTCGCCTAAAGATTTTTCAATCATAATTTTAAGATATTCTTTGTATATTTGTAGTATTCTTTCCTCTCCTTCATATAATTTTACTTCTTCAATTCCTAATTTCCTTAATCCTTCTTTGAAAATTGTTTCATCAATTTTTCTATTTTCTTTTATTTCTTCTCCAATTGCATTAAGAACTTTAGCAACTTTATCTTTACTTAATTCTCCATTAATTTTATTATTTGTTTCTCCACTATATATTTTATCTGCAATTGCTAAGCTTTTATAGAAAATTTCTGAACAACTTTTTAATATCTTAATTTTATTTATAAAATCATTAACATTTATATTTTCATCAATTTTAACATTCTCTTCTAAGAATTTCTTAAATGTTCCGCTATATCTTGACCATGTGCTTGCATCCATCACATAGTTTTCAATGTTATTCACAATGCTTTCAATTTCTTTATTTTTGCTTGAAATATCATACAATTTATTTGCAATATCATCAATTTTATTATTTTCAGAAATTTCTATTTTCTTATCTTTTAACCCTTTTATTTGTCTATATTTATAGAAAATTGCGATAGCATCAATTAATGGAGCAGTAACCCATGCTTTTATTATTTCTTTTGTATAATATATTCCTCCTTTATTTGCTATTTTATCTTTTATTGAATAAACAAATCCAATTGCAAAAGTTGTAAATGAATAAGCTGCAACAAATATCTTTCCTGCTGCATACCCTTTCTCTTCTTCATCAACTTCTATAATTCCACCAATTTTCAATAAATCAGATATTTCAATATTAATAAAGAAATCTGAAATTCTATCTATAGCATACAAATTCCTTGCTTGTTCAATATAATCTTTCTCACTATTTTCAATGAATTTTCTAGTATTATAACCATATTTTAATCCTATAATATTGTATCTTTCATTAACAAATTTATTGAATGAATCATAACCAATGTATGCATAATATATTTCCATAATGTTCATACCAACGCTATATAAGAACATTGCAAACATTGCAAGATTTGCAGCTTGAACGGCAGTACCACTTCCACTTGTAGCAATCCCTATCAAAATTAATGCAATTGTTGATAATGCAATACTTGGCAAATTATCTTTTATTGCTTTATAGAAACCTTTCCAGAATTTAGATTGAGATGAACTCCATACTTTTATTTCTTTCTCATATATTCTTTTTGAATCACTATATATGGATAAACGATATTTTTTATAATAAATACTCGAATGGGGATTTATTATTCCACATTCTTTTAAAATATCTACTGGAGGTAAGAAAAATAATTGACTTTTTATTTCTTTTATTTCATTTGTTTTTATTAAAATCTCTATTTTTTCTTTTGCAATATCTTTAATATTTTCCAAATCTAAATTTTCAATTTGTTCGGTTAAAAATAATCCATTTGCTCCTTCTTTTATGGCCTCAATTTTAATAATGAAATTTCTATCTTTTTCATCATAATTGTTTATCACCACATTAATTTTATGTATTTTTAAATCTTCGAGTTGCTCATTATCTAATTTAATTCTTACTGGAACAATTTTAAAAACTAAATATTTTAATTTAGCACAAGGAATGTATGGATATTCTAATAATTTATTTTCTTCTATTTTATTTAAAAATTCTTTATATAATTCTTCATTAAATAATAATGAATCTCTTAATAATGCTTTTGGACTTCCTCCACCTCCAGAAATTGTATTACTATTTTTAATTGAAGAAGTGATTTTCTTTGTAGTTGTGTACGTATATAATGCAGTTGTATATGTAACAAAGCTTCCTTTTACAGTATAATAAATAGTATTAGTAGTTTTTATTATATTATTTACGCTATTATAATAATTAAGATTGTTTATTATATGCTTATCAATATCATAAGAAATAGAAGTAGTTGTTATTTTAAAGGATGATGTAGTTTTTATGCTTATAATAGAAGGTGCTGCGGATGTGGTTGTTATAGTCTTTGTGGTTATATATTTATAATTAAATATTGTAGTTATTGTATTAGAAGTTTTAGTATTTATTGAAGAAGTAGTTGTTGTTATTATTGTATTAGTTTTTATAGTAGTAGGTTCTACTTTTATTGTTTGTGATATAGTTCTTCCTTCATATGTTACTTCTGATTTATAAGGATTTTGAATTTCAGTTTTTGTAGTAATGCTAGTAGCTTTAGAAAATGAAATATTCTCTTCATAAAATCCTAATCCATGTAATATATGTTTACCAATATCATTAATAGAATTTATAATTGTATCAATAAGACTTACTTCTTGCTTAGCAATTGGAGCTATCGTAAAAGTAGTTGTGGTAGTTGTTTTTGTTACAATTGTTGTTTGAGATTCAGATTTATAAGAAGTTGATTCACTTTTATAAGATGGCAAAATATCAACATTTGTAATTGTAGAAGTAACAGTAGAAGTTGTAATTGTTAAAGTTAATGTAGTTTTTACCTCATTTTTAGTTTCTTTATAAGATGTTAAAGATTGAGTTTTTATAGAAGAAGTTGTTTTAATATGAGACAAAGAAGTTGATGTTCTTAAAGATATAATAGAAGAAGTTGTGATTTTTTCTTCTTTTATTCCTATTTTCTTATAATATGCTATGATTTCTCCATAATTATTTTGAATTAATAAAATATTAATTGATTCATTATTTCGATATATTAATTTTCCATTTATTATTTCCCAATGATCAAATTCGTATCCTTCATTAGGATAATATTCTATTTTATATTTTTCATTTTTCAATAATTTTATTGAATTTGGTAATGTGAATTTTTTCTCATCAATAGATATTTTTCCTAAATTTTCAGATTTATCATTTATACATTTTGATCTTAATTTAAAATTTTCATTTATTTCTAATGTTTTATCTATTGTTGAATTTAATACTTCAAATATTATTGCTATTCCAGGATTTGCATTTTTATCAATGAAAATACTATTTATATCTATAACGATTCTATCTTTATCTATAGAATATTCATAAATTTCTTTCTTCTTTTTTATGAAAAATTCTTCATATTCTATTGTTTTTATTTTAGATTTAAGTTTATTCTTTATTTCATTTATTATTTCATTTTTATCCATTCCTAAGAAAGAACATTTTGAAATTATTTTTGAAAATTCATTATTATCAAGATCAACATTTACTATTCCGATTGAAATTCCATTTTTTGAAATCGTTTGAAACTTTGGAGAACTTTCAGCATGCACATTGCCTAAGAATGGAATATTAAAATCAAATGTTTCATTAATATATGGATAAACTCTTTCTATATTATTTATGGAAAATGCATTTATTGTTAAAGGAGCGATAACATTAAAAATTAAGAAAAATATTAATAAAAATGAAAATGTATTTTTAATTATTCTATTTTTAAAGATATTAAATATTTTCATTTTTTATTCCTCTAAAATAAGAGAAACATGGTATTCTCCTCCATTAACAGTGTATATTGTAATATGTATTTTCTGCCCAAGAGATGCAGCATTTAATGGAAATCTTATTCCAATTCCTCCACGTTCCCCAGGTTTTACTGGTAAGAATGTTTCTTCATCCATTGGATCAAGATAACATCCTGTTTTTATATTCCCTAAGCCTAATTTTATATCAGGAGAAAATTCTTTAAATGGTTTACCATTTATATATACATTGCATATTCTTACAATTGTATTTCCAACATTTTTAAAATCGATAGATATAAAGAAGTATTCTTCATCATTAAGATGTCCTACCTTACTCCATACATCTATGATTTCTATTTTCTCATTAGCCATAAAAATGGAAGTAATCCCCGATGTCCATGTAACAACTGCAATTGTAATAATGATACATATTGAAATTAAAATTATTGTAGCTTTTATTATACTTATCCCTTTATTATTTATATTCATATCTCTCTCCTTTTAAAAAGAATATAATATAAAAATAAAGTAACTATAATCACAATAATGAATAAAAATATTGGAATATTATATTGTTCAATTTTAAATTCTTCTTTTTCAATTTCTTTAAATGTTTGAATTGTTTTTGTAGTTCTTGTTTCTAATATGGTTGTTTCAGGAGACTCTTTTAAGATTGTAGTTTCAAAAGTTGAAGTAGGAGATTCTATTATTTCTGAAGTTTCTTCTTTATAAGTTGCAAAAATTGTAATCGTAGAAACTATTGTTTCTTCTTTAAAATCTTCATATGGAAGCTTTAGAGTTTCAGTTTTTCCATTTCCTGTTATGATATAAGTAAGTGTAGCAGTATATCTACTCGTGATTGTTCTTATATAAAATTCAGAATCAAAATTATAGGATAAGCTAATATCTTGAAAATTGTTTATTGTAATCTCAATACTAATTTGTCCTTTAGGTAATAATCCTAAAGTATAATTATGCTTATAAGGATACCACACTTCTATATCTTTTACTTTTAACCATTTTCCATTTAGTGTGATATTTATTCCTTTTATATAAATTGTTTTTTCACAATCTCCTATTTTTATATAATCTTTACCAATGTATCTTACTTCTCCCCAATCTATTTTTTGAGGAGCAAAATTAAGGAATAATGAAACTTCCATTATCCACTCTTTTCCACTCCAAAAATTTTCTGCTTTTAAATAATTTCTTTCAATTTCTGATAATTCTTTAAATTCTTCATATGGGATTGGAGGAGGATTAATAGTAAAATTTATTATTCCATAATCATATCCATTTATATACAATTTTAAAGAATATTCTCCAATATCAATATCTCCAATTTTATATTTATGTTCTAATCTTATTGCTTTAAATTCGAGCTCAGAATATATTCTTTCTCCAAATTCAATTTTAACATTCATAAGAAAAGCATTTTCATTTCTTTTAACATTTCCCCAATCAATGTTTGTTACATTCCATTGAGTAAAAATTGTAGCTATTGCATATAATCCATCTTCTTCTAAAGTAGGAAGAATAATTGCTTGTGAAATTTCTGGAACTTTAGAAGATATATTTAAATTCGAATTAATATTAATTGAAATTGGAAAAAATAATAAAATAATAATTAGAGAAGATAATTTAATAAAATTTATCAAAATTATTCATCTTCTCTAATTTATTATAAATATTTCTATTAGAATATATAAATTTTTCTATAAAATCCTCTTTTAAATGCTTTCTTTATTTAAAATTACTAATTTTTATAATAAAAAATTTTATAATATTTTAAAAAGCAGAGGATTTTTTAATAGTTTAAAAATTTTTGTACATTTCGTTAGATTATTATTTTAATAAAAAGAAAACTTATGAAACGATTTTTACTTAAAAAAAGATTATCATAATGTTTTTATTTATCTTCTTAGTATTTTTAAATAAAGAAAAAGCTTATGAAGAAAATAAGTATTCCAAAATTGACAGCTGCTTTATTTATCATTAATGGTATTGTAGGAATTATTGTATTTTTAATGGGTATTTTTTTATATAGGGTCATTATACGCTGGTGGATATTTTGGAGAAATACCTGCTATAATGATTTCTTTAGGAGCTTTTTCAGAAGGTAGTTTATTTTATTTGATTATTGGATATTTTATTTTAAAAAGAAAAAGTGGAGCAGCAATATTTGGAGCATTATTGCCTACTATAATTATTATACAAGTGCTAGTTGTTATGTTCTTATTTGCTGAAATTGTTCCATTTGAGTTGGTAGATATTTTATTAATTGCAGGAGTAGTAGCTTTTAAAATACTTTTAATTACATTATCGATAAAATGTTGGAAAGAATTTAAGGCATCTTAATTCTAACTACTTAATATAAATCTAAAAATAAATAAGGATTGTATAAAAGTAGTGAATATGAATTTGTATGCGTAATTAAATTGTAAAAGTTATAGAAATAAAGTTGCATATTCTAATTAATTTTAATGCATAATTTTATAAAAAGAAAATGCGCTTTTAAGAAAGAATGATTTTATTTTTCATATTTAAAAAATGATATAAAAATTTTTATTTAACTTCTTCATTAAAAATGAGTAGGGGGTGTAGCCTAGCTAGGTCAAGGCACCGGGCTCCAGAAATTAAAAAA
>Ga0080004_1122781_pt1 | contig 14492 bp, 11 predicted proteins | sample WasSprMetagenome_FD_69207 | JGI IMG/M metagenome (GOLD analysis project Ga0080004, IMG submission 69207) | Sulfidic aquatic microbial communities from Washburn Spring, Yellowstone National Park, USA - WS (SPADES assembly) (version 2) | ecosystem: Environmental > Aquatic > Thermal springs > Hot... | reverse complement strand
GGAATTTTTTGGTTTGAAAAATGGAAAAAAGCTTTTGAACATGAACCCCCTTATTTTAAGTGGTTCTTGGAAGGAAAAATAAACATTACGACTAATATTTTTGAGAAAAACAAACTTGGATGGAAAAAAATCAAAAATAAACCTGCAATAATTTGGGAACCAGAACCTATAGAGGAAAAACCAAAAATTTTAACTTATGAAGATCTTTTCAAACAAGTTTGCAAATTTGCCAACGCTCTAAAGAAATTGGGAGTGAAAAAGGGAGACATTGTAGCGATTTATTTGCCAATGATTCCCGAAGTAATAGTTTCGATGCTTTCTTGTGCTAGAATTGGAGCAGTGCATTTAGTAGTTTTCTCTGCATTTTCACCCTCTGCTTTGAAAACAAGGCTTCAAATTTCAAACGCTAAAATTTTAATTACTGCTGACGGTTATTTTAGGAGGGGAAAAATTATTAATTTGAAAGAATCGGCCGATGAAGGGATAAAGGGAACCGACGTTGAAAAGGTAATAGTCGTTAAGAGATTAGGACGGGAAATTCCCTGGGATGAAAAAAGAGACATTTGGTTTGATGAATTAATTAAAAATGAAAGCGAAAATTGCAAACCAGAAATAATGGATTCTGAAGACCCATTTTTTATTTTGCCAGAAAGCGGAACTACTGGAGAGTTTTTACCAATTTTGCATACTTGCGGGGGCTATACAGTTCAGGCATACTGGACCGGAAAGTGGGTTTTTGATTTTCAAGAAGATTCAATTTTCTGGTCGATGGGAGATGTTGGCTGGATCACTGGCCACACTTATACAGTTTATTCTCCTTTGTTAAACGGAATTACAACTTTGATTTTTGAAGGTGCTCCTGATTGGCCAGTTCCAGATAGATGGGCTCAAATACTAGAAAAATATAAAGTAACAATCTTTTACACAGCTCCTACTGCTATCAGAATGTTTGAGAAAATGGATGGGAAAATTGCTCAAAAGTATGAGTTTAAAAACATAAGGTTGTTAGGTTCTGTTGGAGAACCGATCGATGAAGATAGTTGGAATTGGTATTTCAAAAATGTTGGAAAAGAAAGATGCCCGATTGTCGACACTTGGTGGCAAACAGAAACTGGCGGAATTTTGATTACTTCTTTGCCAGGAATTGGTCCTTTTAAACCTGCTTTTGTTGGATTGCCTTTTCCAGGAGTAAAAGTTGATATTTTAGACGAAAAAAGAAATTCTTGTAAAGTAGGGGAGAGAGGAAATTTAGTGATTTTACCACCGTTTTCTCCCGGAATGCTTAGGGGTCTGTATAAAAATCCAGAGAAATATAAAGAAACTTATTGGAGTCAATACGGAGATAAAATTTACTTTACTTCAGATGGCGCCTTCAAAGACGAAAATGGTTTAATCAGAATTACTGGTAGAGTTGACGATGTGATAAAAGTGGCAGGGCATAGAATTGCTACTGGAGAATTGGAGGCAGCAGTTAATTTGCATCAAGAGATTATTGAATCGGCAGTTGTGGGAGTCCCAGATGAAATAAAGGGTGAAGTTCCAGTCATTTTTGTTGTTTACAAAGGGAAAAAGGGAGTTGAGGAAATAAAGAATGAAGTGATAAACTTAATTAGAAAACAAATTGGACCGATTGCTTTGCCAAAAGAAGTTTATTTGGTCGAAGATTTGCCAAAGACAAGGTCTGGAAAAATAATGAGAAGGATTTTGAAAAGATTGTTTACAGGTGAAGAACTTGGAGATTTATCCACTTTGGCCAATCCCGAAAGCGTCGATAATATTAAAAAAATAATTGGAAAATAAGATGAAAAAATACATTCTTTGGTTCAAAGAAATTTCAAAAGATGATGTTTTGCTAGTTGGAGGGAAAAACGCTTCTCTGGGAGAAATGTTTTCAAAATTATCAAGAAAGGGAGTTCAAATCCCAAATGGTTTTGCAATAACCGCAGAGGCCTTTCGGTATTATCTGAGGTTCAATCAAATCGAAGAGAAAATAAGAGAAATTTTTGAAAAATTTAATCCAAAAAGCATTCAATCTTTAAAAGAAACTGGCGAAAAATCTCGAAATCTAATTTTGAAAGGAAAATTTCCTCCGGATTTAGAAAAAGAAATTTTGGAAAATTATCAAAAACTCTCAAAAATTTACAATCAAGAAAATGTCGATGTGGCAGTGAGATCTTCAGCTACTGCTGAAGATTTGGCAACTGCTTCTTTTGCTGGACAACATGAGAGCTATATTAACATTTCTGGAAATGAAAATGTTTTAAGGGCGGTTAAAAAATGCTTTGCCTCTTTGTTTACCGATAGGGCAATTGCCTATAGGGAAGAAAAAGGATTTGAACATTTAAAAGTTGCTTTATCCGTTGGAGTTCAAAAGATGGTCAGGTCTGACCTAGCTTCTTCTGGTGTGATGTTCACTTTGGATACTGAGACCGGTTTCGAAAATGTCGTTTTGATCAATTCAATCTTTGGTCAAGGGGAAATGATTGTTAAGGGAAAAATAATTCCGGATACTTTTTATGTTTTCAAGCCAACTTTAAAGAAGGGATATAGATCAATAATTGTAAAAAATTTGGGTAAAAAAGACAGAAAATTAGTTTATAGAAAGGGTGGGGGATTGAGGGAAGTAAAGGTTCCAAAAAGAGATCAAATGAAATTTTCTTTAACCGATGACGAAGTTTTAACTTTGGCAAAATGGGCAATGATTTTAGAAGATCATTATGGTTGTCATCAAGACATTGAATGGGCAAAAGATGGAAAGACAAATCAACTTTTCATCGTTCAATCCAGACCCGAAACTGTTCATGCTCCAAAGAAAGAAAGGGTTTATGAGGAGTACGAAATAGAAACAACAAAAAAGCCAATTTTAACTGGAATTGCAATCGGAAATAAAGTAGGGCAGGGAAGAGTACATGTGATAGAAGATGTTTCAAAGATTGGAGAATTTCAAAAAGGAGAGGTTTTGGTTACAAGAATGACAGATCCCGATTGGGTTCCGATAATGAGAATTGCTTCTGCGATTATAACGGATGAGGGAGGAAGAACTTGCTTTAGTGGAGAGACAAAAATTCTTACTAATAAAGGATTTTTCTCTTTAGAGGAAATTTTCAATCGCTTTAAAAACGAGGAAATTAAAACCTTATCTTTAAATCGCAGAACTCTCAAATTAGAATGGAAAAAAATTTCTAACGTCTTTTCGAGAGAAAGTTCTAATCTAATGAAAATCGAAATTTCTCAAACTGGTAGAATGAAGGGGAATTGCTTAAAAGTTACTTCAGATCATAAATTTTTAACTTTCAAAAACAGGAAGTTAATTTCCAAAGAAATAGGAGAGATTATTTCACGAAAAGAATATATTTTAAGTGTGTTTCAGATTCCTCCTCTTGAAAAGGGAAAATACCCTCCTCAATTAGGATACCTATTAGGGGCTTTAATGAGCGATGGAAATATTTATCTAAATGAAAAACATGGTTGCATTTCATTCATTCAAAAACCTAGCACTGAAAAATTACCATTTATAAGAGTAGTGTCTAGATTTTTTTCAGAGATATTTAATTATAATTTACGCATTATTCGAAAATCCCCAAGCCAAGGAATAATAAGAGGAAGAGAAATTAAAGGTGGAGAAGCCTTGGCATTAAGATGCTATAAAAAAGATATTGCTAAAGAAATTTTGCAAAAAATAGAAAAAATAGAGGAGATTTTACTCTCAGCTCCGGAAGAATTTTTATTTAATTTCTTGGCAGGAGTTATTGACGGCGACGGCACTTTTTTTGAAAGGAGGATTCAAATTTTCTGTTCCGATAAAAAATTACTTCGCGCACTTTCGATTTGTTGTTTAAGATTGGGAATCAATTTCCAAGTAAGCAAAAACCGAACGATCTATAATGTGTTAATTGTAGATAAAATAGATGAAATATCGCACTTCACTAAAAGGGTAAAAGGAAAAGGAGAAAAAATAAAATTTGGCTCAAGGTTTTTCGCAGCTAAACAATTATTGGAAGATATAGCTAATTTAGTTAACTATAAAGGAAGAATTTTGGCTTATGTAAAGAACAATCTATTAATTGATGTCGAAAAAATTAAAAATTACATTATTCCTTTGATTGAAGGATTAAAGGAAAATCATGAATTGACAAAAATTATTAACTCTCCCTTGAAAATGATGCGGGTGAAGGGAAAGAAAATTTTGGGTAAAAAGAAGGTTTATAATATCGAAGTGGAAGATAATCATAACTACGTGGTATTTACAAGCCGGTTAACTCCAGTTTTAGTTGAAAATTGTCACGCTGCTATAATCGGGAGGGAACTTGGGATTCCGGCAATTGTCGGAACAGGATCTGCGACAAAAGTGTTAAAAACCGGGCAAGAAGTGACAGTAGATTGTACTTCAGGTTCGGTAGGAAGAATATTCTTGGGAAAGGTTCCATTTAAAGTTAAAAGATACGATCTAGAAAAAATTCCAAAATTGAAAACAAAAATAATGATAAACATTGGAGCCCCAGAAATTGCTTTTAAAGCTTCGTTTTTACCGAATGACGGAGTAGGTTTGGCAAGAATAGAATTTGTTTTGGCAGAGAAAATCAGAATTCATCCTTTGGCACTTTGTCATTACAAACAAATAAAAGATAAAAAGCTAAAAGAACAAATCGACAAATTAACTGTTGGTTATAAAGACAAAAAGCAATTCTTCATCGATAAATTGGCAGAAGGAGTAGCCCAAATCGCTGCAGCATTTTGGCCAAAGCCAGTGATTGTTAGATTCTCTGATTTCAAGACAAATGAATATAGGCAATTGATTGGTGGAGAGCTCTTTGAACCTGAAGAATCAAACCCAATGTTGGGTTGGAGAGGGGCTTCGAGATATTATGACCCAAAGTTCCAGCCCGCTTTTGAAATGGAATGTAAAGCAATAAGGAAAGCAAGAGAAGAATTTGGGTTAAAAAACATTTGGTCGATGGTCCCCTTCTGTCGAACTCCAGAAGAAGGAAAAAAAGTTTTAGAATTAATGAAAAAATTTGGATTGGAAAAAGGAAAAGATGGATTAAAAGTAATTTGTATGTGCGAAATCCCATCAAACGTGATTTTGGCTGAAGAATTTTTGAAAATTTTTGATGGATTTTCAATTGGTTCTAACGATTTAACGCAGTTAGTTTTGGGGTTGGATAGAGATTCTGCTCTAGTCGCTAAAGTCGGAGATGAAAGAAATGAAGGAGTAAAAGAAATGGTAAAGAGAGTAATAAAAATTTGCAATGAAAAGAAAAAATATTGCGGAATTTGTGGCCAGGCCCCGAGTGATTGGCCAGAATTTGCCGAATTCATAATGAAAGAAGGAATTCAATCAATGTCAATAAACCCAGATACAGTAATTAAAACAATTCTGAATTTAGCGAAAATAAAGGTCAAAAAATAATTCTAAAACATGGCAAAAATTACGATTTCAGTAATTAAAGCTGATGTTGGTTCGATTGGGGGACATATTAAACCCTCAAAGGAAATGTTGGAAGCTGTCGAGGAGGAAGTAAAAAAGAAGGGAAAGGGATTGATTATCGATTATTATGTTGGACACACGGGAGATGATATTTCGATTTTGACAACTCACAAAAAAGGAATTGGGAATAAAGAAATTCACAAACTTTGTTACGATGCTTTATTAAAAGCGACAGAAATTGCAAAATCTCAGGGGCTTTATGGTGCAGGCCAAGATTTGTTAAAGAGTGCCTTTTCTGGAAATGTAAAAGGAATGGGGCCTCAAGTTGCTGAAATGGAAATTGAAGAAAGAGAAGCTGAACCATTTTTGTTTTTCATGGCAGACAAAACAGAACCCGGAGCCTTCAATTTGCCATTGTATTTGGCATTTGCTGACCCAATGTATTGTGCAGGTTTAATTTTATCGCCAACTTTAAAGAAAGGGTTCAAATTCGTGATAATGGACGTATCTTACACAGAAGCAGATAAAGTAATTGAATTGGTTACCCCAGAGGAAATTTATGACATTGCAATTTTATTAAGAGAGCCTGGAAGGTTTGTTATTGAATCAATTTTTTCAAGGGCTACCGGTGAACAAATTGTCGCTGCTTCGACTACAAGGCTCCACAACATTGCAGGAAAGTACGTTGGAAAAGACGATCCAGTAATGCTAGTTAGAACCCAAAAGGATTTTCCAGCAACAGGTGAAATTTTAGCACCATACGCTTTGGGATATTATGTTTCAGGATTTATGAGAGGAAGCCATATTGGACCTTTGATGCCAGTTAAGGCAAACTCAACTATTTCTTTCTTTGACGGACCCCCAATAGTATCTTGCTTAGCATTTTCAATGAAGAATGGGAAACTAACAGGACCTGTCGATTGTTTTGACCATCCATTCTGGGAAGAAGTGAGAAGAGAAGCAGCAAAAAAAGCGATTGAAATAAGGAAACAAGGATTTTATGGGGCAGCGATGCTTCCGATGGAGGAATTGGAATATACTGGAATTGTTGAAGAACTGAAAAAATTAGAGAAGAAATTCAAAATAAGAAAATGAAAATGCCGACTTTGTCGGCAGAGATGAGAAAAGGAAAAAAGCCAAAATCCCTCCTTAAGGAAGGAAAAATTCCCGCTGTTTTGTATGGCAAAGGCATTGAAAACCTAAATTTAGAAGTTAAAGAGAAAGAATTTGAAAAAATTTTAAAACAAATGAAAGAAAATTCTTTAATTTGCTTGAAGGTTGATGCTAAAGAATTTCTTGTTCAAATTAAAGAAATTCAAACTGATCCAATTAATGGAAAAATAATCCACATTGATTTTTATAAACCTGAGTTAAAATGAAGAAAAAATTTTTTATTACAATTTTCATTTTTTCTTTAATCCTTTTTATTCCGTTTTTTAAAACTTTCTCTCAAGAACCCCCCTGCGAAACTCGTCAAGAATGCGAGGAACTTTTAAAAAAATATGAAGAAGAAATAGAAAAATATGAAAAAGATATCCAAAAAACAGAAAAGGAGAAAAAAACTCTTAAAAATCAAATTTCAATCTTAAAGCAAAAAATTGAGAAATTAAAGCTTGAGATTGAACAAAGCAACATAATGATCAGGGATACTTCATTACAAATTAAAGACACCGAAGAGTCGATTAGAAAGACATCAGAAAAAATCGAGGCACAAAAGAGAAAGTTAGTTGAGATTCTAAGGACAGTTCATGAAACTGAGAAAAAATCCCTCATTGAAATTTTACTTTCTGAAAAAACTCTTTCTAAATTTTTTGACAATTTGATGTACTTGGAAATTTTAAACTCAAAGACCCAAGACCTCCTCGAAATTATTAAAGATTTAAAGTCATCTTTGGAAGACCAAAAAATGGTATTAGAAAAAGAGAAAGAAAATTTAGAAAAGGTTTTAAAAATGCAAATTTTGCAAAAAAAAGAGAGTGAAGATTTAAAAAAAGAAAAAGAAAACCTTTCAAAGTTGACCGAGGCGCAGTATCAGAAACTTTTGACAGAAAAAAAAGAAATTGAAAAAAAGGCGGCGGAAATTAGAGCGAGAATTTTTGAATTGATTGGTGTTCCAAAGGCTCCGACTTTTGGCGAGGCCTATGAGTTGGCAAAATTTGTTGAAAAGATAACTGGGGTAAGGCCTGCATTTTTGTTGGCAGTTTTGACTCAAGAATCGAACATCGGAAAGAATGTTGGCCAATGTTTTTTAAAAGATCCAAATACAGGTTGGGGAATAAGGGCGAGTAACGGAGAAAAAGTTGATAAGGTAATGAATCCAAATCGCGATGTACCCCATTTTCTAAACATTACAAAAGAATTGGGGAGAGATCCCTTTAATACTTTGGTTTCTTGTCCGATTCCCTCTGTTGGCGGTTGGGGAGGGGCGATGGGCCCTGCTCAATTCATTCCCTCAACCTGGATAAAATACAAAGATAGAGTAAAACAAATCACAGGATCAGCAGATCCCTGGAATATAAAAGATGCCTTCGTTGCAGCCGCACTTTATCTAGCGGATTATGGAGCAACAAAGAGAACATACGATGCTGAATGGAAAGCAGCAATGATCTATTTTTCAGGTACTACTAATAAAACATATTCCTTTTATGGAAATTCAGTAATGGCAATTGCCTCTCGCTACGAAGAAGATATTAAGACGATAGAGCAGAGTATGACTTTTCAAGTGCCAAAATTATTTTCTCTAAATTTCCATCCATTATTTCTTCAATATCGTGAAAGTTCTTTTTGATCCTGTGATCTGTAACTCTATCTTGAGGAAAATTGTAAGTTCTAATTTTCTCTGCCCTCTTTGCCCATCCGATCTGTTCTCTCCTTTCTTTTGTTAATTTTTCCAAATTTTCCATTTCCTTTTTCTCCAAAAGCTTTGCTTTTAAAATTTCCAAAGCAGATTCTTTGTTTTGTTGCAATGATCTTTCAGTTTGACAAGTAACAATAATTCCGGTTGGCAAATGTCTAATTCTGACAGCGGTCATTCTTTTGTTAACGTATTGACCGCCAGGGCCAGAGGCTTTGTAATAATCGATCTCTAAATCGTTTGGATTTATTTCAATTTTATCTTCAACTTTTGGTTTCCTCAAAACCGCAACCGTTGCAGTCGAAGTGTGAATCCTTCCTGCCTTTTCAGTCTTTGGAATTCTTTGAACTCTATGCACTCCTCCTTCCCATTTCATTTTTTGATAAACATTTTCTCCTTTTAATTCAAAAACAACCTCTTTTATTCCTCCCAAATCTGATTCTTTCAAATCCAAAACTTTCATTCCCCATCCCATTTTTTGGGCAAACTTTGAATACATTCTAAAGAGGTCTTTTGCAAAAAGGGCAGCCTCTTCTCCTCCAACACCTGCCCTGATTTCTACGATTACAGACTCTGTCATTTTTTCATTTTCTTCAATCTTTCTTTAAACTTTTTGACTTCGCTTACCGTTTCAACAATTTTTTCCTTTCCAGTATAAACTGGGTGGCATCTTGAGCAAATTTCAATTTCCATGTATTGTTTTGTAGAACCAACTTCAAATTCTGCGCCACAGGCACACTTTACCTTCGCATTCGGATAATATTTTGGATGAATACCTTTTTTCATAATTTTAATTATAGGAACTTCTTGAATTTTTTTCAAGTAAATGATAAAAAAGAAAGTATGGAAAAAGAAATCTCTTTTAATTTAAACATTGAGGAAATGGCAAAAGTGGGGCTTCATTTTGGTCACAAAACTTCAAAAGTTCATCCAAAGATGTTTCCCTTTATTTTTGGCGTAAGGAATAATATTCATATTATCGATCTTGAAAAGACTAAAGAAAAATTTGAAGAGGCATTAAAATTCATTCAAAATTTAGTTTTGCAAAACAAAGTAATTTTATTCGTTGGAACAAAGCCTCAGATTAAAGATTTGGTGAAAGAAATTGCTACGGAATTGGGATTTCCCTACGTTAACGAAAGATGGCTTGGAGGAACTTTTACAAATTTCGAAGTAATTAAAAAGAGGGCAGAATATTTAAAAGATTTGGAAAAGAAAAAGGCTGAGGGATTTTTTGAAAAGTATACAAAGAAAGAAAGGGCAGAGATTGAAGAAAAGATTGAAAAACTTCAAAAGAAATTTGGAGGAATAAAAAACCTTGAAAAATTACCAGACGCAATTTTTGTCTGCGATATGGTAAAAGATAAACTTGCAGTGAAGGAAGCGAGGGAAAAAGGAGTAAAAATAATTGCAATCTCAGATACCAACGCAGACCCAACTTTAGCAGACTATCCTATTCCTGCAAACGATGATGCAATCTCTTCAGTAAAATACATTTTGGAAAAGGTAAAAGAAGTGATTTTGAAGATAAAGCAAAAATGACTTTAATTGAAAAAATAAAAAAATTGAGGGAGGAAACTGAAATTTCGATTTCAGAGTGTAAAAAAGCTTTAGAGGAAGCAAAAGGAAATTTGGAAAAGGCAAAAGAAATTTTAAAAAAAAGATACGGAGAAATTGCGAAAAAAAGGAAAGAAAAGGAAGTCAAAGAAGGAATAGTTGAAGCTTACATTCACCCAGGAAAGAAAATCGGAGTTTTAATTGAACTTCGTTGCGAATCTGACTTTGTCGCAAAAAATCCAGAATTCCAAAAATTGGCTCATGAATTGTGTTTGCAAATTGCTGCGATCGATCCAAAAGAAATCCCACTTTTGGAACAAAATTGGATTAGGGACGAATCAAAAAAAATAAAAGATTTGATTTCAGAATACATCGCGAAGTTCGATGAAAATATAACAGTTGAAAGGTTTGCAAGATTTCAAATTTAATGCGTGATTTAATTTTTCTTTCAATTTTGATTTTTAGTTTTTTTGGAATGTTTTTCATCTTTTTCAGAAAGATTCCATTGATTTTGGTTTTTGAATTTCCAAAAGAAAGCGCAATTTCAAGATTTAAAAAGAAAGTTAAAAAACTAAATCCTTTTAAAAATTTTTCTAGCGAAATTTTTTTACAAAAGTGGGTTGCCAGAATCAGAATTTTAAGTTTGAAAGTTGACAATCTAACGTTCAATTGGTTAAAAAAATTGAGAGAAAAACAAAAGAAGAAAGAAAAATCGGATGAGTATTGGGAAAAAATTAAAAAGGAAATAAAAAATTAAAATTGCAAATGGCAAATTGATATTAGGGAGAGGGGTGAAGGCGGAGCGCCCTAGAGGGGAGGCGAACCGAAGCCCCGCTAAAAGTAAATACTCTACCTACCAGGAAGGGGTGACTGCGGAGCGAGTCCCCGAAGCGATAGCGGAGGGGCGAGCGGAGCGCAATCGAGGGGGAACCTCGGTTTCCCCTATTGAGGGGAAAAGCCGGCGTAGCTCAACGGTAGAGCAACGGTTTTGTAAACCGTGGGTTGTGGGTTCAAATCCCTCCGCCGGCTCAGGGTTGATTTTTAACCCTTTTTATTTTAAAATTAGTTTATGAAGAAAATTAATCTCGGAATTTTCGAAAAAAAGATAAAAAAGAAAATAGAAAAAGCAGAGAATTTGAAGGAATTGGATGAGATTTTCAAAAAAGTTTTTGGAAAGGAAGGAGAGATAAAGAAGATATTAAAAATTATCCCAAAATTGCCAAAAGAGAAAAGAAAAATTTTTGGAGAGAGATTTGGAAAGGTAAAGGAGAATCTAATGAAAGAGTTTGAAAAGAAGGCCAAAGAACTAAAGGAAAAAGCGGAAAAAGAAGCAGAAGAAAAAGAATGGATTGACATTACAATTCCTCCTAAAAAAATTCCCATTGGCCATTATCATCCAATTACTTTAGCAAGAAGAAAAATAGAAGAAATTTTCCAGTCAATGGGATTTGAGGTTGTTGAAGGACCGGAAATTGAAGACGAATGGCACAATTTCGACGCCTTAAATATCCCTCCAGACCATCCAGCAAGAGACGTTTTATCTTTGGGGAAAACTTTTTACTTGAAAAATGGTGGATTGATGAGATCTCATACTTCCTCAGTTCAAATAAGGTACATGGAAAAAAATCAACCTCCATTGAGAATAATCGTCCCTGGAAGAGTCTTTAGATTGGATGCAATCGATGCCTCGCATGAAATTGATTTTTGGCAGCTCGAGGGCCTGATGGTTGGAAAAGATATTTCAGTTGCTAACTTTAAGGCAATCGTTGAAGAATTTTTGAAAAGATTTTTTGAAAAGGAAATCAAAATTAGGTTAAGGCCTTCTTATTTTCCTTTCACTGAACCTTCTTTCGAAGTCGATATTTCTTGCGTTCTCTGCAATGGGAAAGGATGCCAAGTTTGTAAAAATTCAGGATGGTTAGAATGTGGAGGAGCGGGTATGGTTCACCCCAATGTTTATAAAAATTGCAAATTGGATCCAAAAGAGTGGCAAGGTTTTGCTTTTGGCTTTGGGATAAATAGATTGGCAATGCTCAAATACAAAATTCCAGACATAAGGCTTTTCAATTCGGGAGATTTAAGATTTTTGAATCAATTTTAATCATGAAATTTTCCTACAATTGGCTACAATCTTTTTTTAATAAAAAGCTTCCAAGACCAGAAAAATTGGCAGAAGTTTTAACGATGCATTCTTTTGAAGTTGAAGATGTTGGAAAATTTGGCAAAGATTTTATTTTAGATATCGATGTTTTGCCAAACAGAACCGATTGTTATTCTCATTTTGGAATGGCAAGGGAAATTTCTGCAATTTTAGAGCAGAAATTGAAAGATGAAAAATGGAATTTAAAAGAAGATAAAAATTTAAAAGCAGAAAATTTTGCCTCAATTCAAGTAGTTTCTGGATGCCAAAGATATAGCGCAAGGATAATTTTTGATGCAAGAGTTGGAGAATCTCCAGATTGGATTAAAGAAAGGTTGGAAGTTTGCGGAATAAAGTCAATAAACAACGTGGTTGATATTACAAACTATGTGATGCTTGAACTTGGGCAACCTCTGCATGCTTTCGATCTTGAAAAGATTGAAGGCAGAAAAATAATTGTAAGGTTTGCAAAAAAGGGAGAGAAAATTTTAACATTGGATGATGAAGAATACGATTTGGATAAAGATATTTTAGTAATTGCAGATTCGAAAAAGCCAATCGCAATTGCTGGAATTAAGGGAGGAAAAGAAACTGGAATTTCAGAAAATACTAAAATTATTCTTTTGGAAAGCGCAAATTTCGATCCTGTAATAATTCGCAGAGGTTCAATAAAATTGGATCTAAAAACTGATGCTTCAATGAGGTTTTCTCATGGTCTAGATCCAAATTTGACAGAAATTGCAATAAATCGGGCAGCCTATTTAATTTCGAAAATTTGTGGGGGAAAAGTTGCAAAGGGAATTTTAGATTATTATCCAAAGAAGGTTTTTCCTAAAAAAATAAAATTGGAAATTGAAAAAGTTGAATCGCTTTTGGGAACAAAAATTCAAAAGGGAAAAATTTTAAAAATTTTGAGAAAACTTGGATTTAAAGTAAATCAAAATTTAATCGTTGAGGTTCCAACTTTCAGGAGGGATGTTTCGATCCAGGAAGATTTAATAGAAGAAATTGGAAGAATATCTGGATATGAAAAAATTGAGAAAAAATTTCCAATTTCTGCTTTAATTCCTCCAAAGAAAAATTTTGAAATTTTTTGGGAAAATTTTGTAAAGGATTCTCTAGTTTCTCTGGGTTTCACTGAAGTTTACAATTATTCACTTTTATCAAAAGAAGACGTCGATAGTTTTGGTTTCAAGAAAGAAGCAGTCGAAATTGAAAATCCAATTTCAGCCTCCTTTCAATTTTTAAGACCATCCTTAATTCCGGGTCTGATAAAAAATGTCCAGAAAAATCAGCCAGAATTCAAGGAAATAAAAATTTTTGAAATCGGGAAAGTTTTCAAAAGAAAAAAGGAAAAAAAGGTATTGGCGGGAGTAATTACCGGAGATAAGTTTTTTGAGGCAAAAGGGATAATCGACGCCCTTTTCAAAAAAATGGGAATTTCAAATTTCTATTTTGATTTTTACAAGCCAACCCCGAAAGAAAGCAAAATTTCAATTTGGCAAATAAAAAAATCTGCGGAAATAAAAATAGATGGGGAAGAAGTTGGATTTTTGGGAGAAATTTCAAAAAAAATTCTTGAAAAGTACAAAATCAAAGAAAAAATCGTCGCTTTCGATTTAGATTTTGAGAAATTAACAAAATTGGCTACTGAAGAACACGAATTTGAACAATTCTCTATCTACCCAGCAATTGTCAGAGACATTTCTGTTTTGGTTCCAAAGGATGTTTTAGTTGAAGATGTTTTAAACAAAATTGAAGAAAGCGCCGGAAAATTGATAAGGGATGTTGACCTTTTCGATATTTATGAAGAAATTGAAGAAGATAGAAAAAGTTTGGCTTTTCACATCATTTTTCAATTAAAAGAAAGGGCAATTTTACCAGAAGAGGTCGAAAATGCTTTTCAAAAAATTGTTGAGAATTTAGAGAAAAACCCAGATTGGGAAGTTAGAAAAAAATGAGAAAAGAACCAAAACCAGGAGAATATACAGCAAAAGACATTCAAATTTTATCTGGCCTCGAACCAGTAAGGATGAGGCCGGCAATGTACATTGGCTCCACCGGCATAGAAGGCGTTCATCATTTGTTAAAGGAGATTGTTTTTAATTCAATTGACGAAGCATTAATGGGTTATTGCGATGAAATAAAGGTTACGCTTTTGCCAAGAAATAGAGTAAAAGTTGAAGATAATGGAAGGGGAATTCCAGTTGACATTCATCCCAAAACAAAAAAGCCAGCTTTAGAAACGATTATTACTACTTTGCATGCCGGGGCAAAATTTGGTGGAAAAGTTTATGTTTGCACCGGAGGGCTTCACGGAGTTGGAATTTCTGCGGTTTGCGCCCTTTCAAAATACATGAAAGTTCAAGTTTTCAGGGATGGCAATGAGTATTATCAAGAGTATTCGAGAGGAAAGCCGACGACAAAGGTAATAAAAGTTGGAAAGACAAAAAAGAGGGGAACGACAGTAATTTTTGAGCCAGACCCAGAGATTTTCAAGGAAATAAGGTTTG
>Ga0080004_1075946_pt1 | contig 14493 bp, 13 predicted proteins | sample WasSprMetagenome_FD_69207 | JGI IMG/M metagenome (GOLD analysis project Ga0080004, IMG submission 69207) | Sulfidic aquatic microbial communities from Washburn Spring, Yellowstone National Park, USA - WS (SPADES assembly) (version 2) | ecosystem: Environmental > Aquatic > Thermal springs > Hot... | reverse complement strand
CCCACGGTGGCCGATGTGGGGCTGGCCTTTCGGGGGGTAGGGGGCAGGAGGGTGTCGATTGCAGCTTGAGAGGAGGGAGAGGATGGCACAGGCGGCAGCCCTCGGCCCGACGCTGAGGGAGGAAGCGAGCGAGATCATCGAGAGTTACCGCGGGCAGCCGAGCGGCCTCATCCAGGTGCTGTCGCGCCTGCAGGAGAAGCTGGGGTACCTGCCCAGGGACGTGCTCAAGCAAGTGGCCGATACCCTGGGCGTGTCGCTCACCGACGTGTACGGGGTGGTGACGTTTTACGCCCTGTTCACGCTCAAGCCCCGCGGCCGTCACACCATCAGCCTCTGCAAGGGGACGGCCTGCTACGTCCGGGGGGCGGCCCAGTTGCTGGAGCGCCTCCGCAAGGATTACGGGCTCAAGCCCGGCGACACCACCGACGACGGCCGCTTCACCCTGGAGGTCGTGCGCTGCCTGGGGGCCTGCGGGTTGGGCCCCGCGGTGATGATCGACCGGGACGTGCACGCCCGGGTGAAGCCGGAGAAGCTGGGCGAGATCCTGAGCAGGTACGAGTAGGGGGACGACGGTGCAGGAGCTGGCCCTCCACATCCTGGACCTCTTCCGCAACGCCGTGGAGGCGGGAGCCCGGAAGGTGTACATCGCCGTGCGGGAAGACACCGCCTCTGACCGCGTGGAGATCGAGGTGCGCGACGACGGGCGCGGCATGACGCCCGACCAGGTGCGCTCCGCCTGTGACCCCTTCTTCACCACCCGGACCACGCGCCGGGTGGGGATGGGGCTGGCCCTGCTCGAGGCGGCCGCGCGGCAGGCCGGGGGCGACCTGCGCATCGAGTCGGCACCGGGACGGGGAACGCGGGTGGTGGCCTCGTTCCAGATGAGCCACCTCGACCGCGCCCCCCTGGGCGACATGGCAGCCACCTTAGAGGTGGCGGTGGCCAACGCGGAGGTGGATGTGGAGTACGAGCACTGGCGGGACGGGCGGGTCTTCCGTTTCTCCACCCGGGAGCTGGAGGAGTTCCTGGGGGTGGACGCCCGCGGCGATCCCGGGGTGCTGGCCTGGGTGAACCGTTACGTGGCGGAAGGGGAAAAGACCCTGGAGTTATGCCCCGCCAAGGGGAGCGGGGTAGCCGGAGCTGGCAAGGAGGTGGACTCAAGGTGAAGTCACTGGAAGATCTGGCCCGGCTGCGGGAGGAAGTGCGCGAACGCATGAAGGTGCGCGAAGGCGCCGGGTCCGTGCGCATCACCGTGGGAATGGGTACCTGCGGGATCGCCGCCGGGGCGCGGGACGTGATGGCCGCCCTCCTGGACGAACTGGCCAAGCGGGGCCTCACCGACGTGACCGTGACCCAGACCGGTTGCGCGGGACTGTGCGAGTACGAGCCCCTGGTCGAGGTGGCCCGACCCGGCCAGCCCAAGGTGACCTACTCCTACGTTACGCCGGAGAAGATCCGTCAGATCGTGGCCCAGCACGTGGTGAACGGCCAGATCATCGGCGAGTGGGTGCTGGCGGCCAGGTAACCGGAGGGAGGAATCGCGCATGCAGCTTTACCGCGCCCACGTGCTCGTATGTGCCGGGGCCGGCTGCATCTCCTCCGGGTGCAAGGCCGTGGAGGAGGAGTTGCTGGCTGCCATCAAGGAGCACGGGCTCGAGGACGAAGTGCGAGTGGTGGAGACGGGGTGCATGGGACCGTGTGACCTGGGCCCCGTGATCGTGGTGTATCCCGAAGGGGTCTTCTACCGCAAGCTGACCCCGGCCGACGCCCGCGCCATCGCGGAAGAACACCTGCTCAAGGGCCGCGTGGTTGAGCGCCTGCTATATCGTGTTCCGGACACGGGGGTGCAGGTGGCGGAGCGGGAGCAGATCCCCTTCTTCCAGCGCCAGGTGCGCATCGCCCTGCGCAACTGCGGCATCATCGACCCCGAGCGGGTCGAGGAGTACATCGCCCGCGACGGGTACGCGGCCCTGGGCAAGGTGCTCTCCTCCATGAAGCCGGAGGATGTCATCGATTACCTGAAGCGTTCGGGGCTGCGGGGCCGTGGCGGCGCCGGCTTCCCCACCGGGCTCAAGTGGGAGTTCGCCATGAAGGCGCCGGGGAGGCCCAAGTACGTGGTGTGCAACGCCGACGAGGGCGACCCGGGTGCCTTCATGGACCGCAGCATCCTGGAGGGCGACCCCCACACGGTCCTCGAGGGCATGGCCATCTGCGGCTACACCATCGGGGCCAACCAGGGGTACGTGTACGTACGGGCCGAGTACCCGCTGGCCGTGGAGCGGCTGAGCAAGGCCATCGCCCAGGCCCGCGAGTACGGGCTCCTGGGTGAGAACATTTTCGGCACCGGCTTCTCGTTCGACGTGGAGATCCGGGTGGGTGCCGGTGCCTTCGTGTGTGGCGAGGAGACCGCCCTGCTGGCCTCCATCGAGGGCCGCCGGGGCGAACCCCGGCCGCGGCCGCCCTTCCCCGCCAACGAGGGGCTGTGGGGCAAGCCCACCGTCATCAACAACGTGGAGACCTGGGCCAACGTGCCCCCCATCATCCTCAACGGTCCGGAGTGGTTCGCCCGCCTGGGCACGGAGCAGTCCAAGGGCACCAAGGTCTTCGCCCTGGCCGGCAAGATCAACAACACCGGCCTGGTGGAGGTGCCCATGGGCACCACCCTGGGGGAGATCATCTTCGACATCGGCGGCGGCATCCCGAAGGGGAAGAAGTTCAAGGCGGCGCAGACGGGCGGCCCCTCGGGCGGCTGCATCCCGGCCGAGTACCTGAACACGCCCGTCGATTACGAGTCGCTGGCCGCCCTGGGTACCATCATGGGATCCGGCGGGCTCATCGTGACCGACGAGGACACCTGCATGGTGGACTTCGCCAAATTCTTCCTGGAGTTCGTCCAGGACGAGTCCTGTGGCAAGTGCACGCCCTGCCGGGTGGGCACCAAGCGCATGCTGGAAATCCTGGAGCGCATCACGCGGGGCGAAGGCAAAGAGGGCGACGTGGAACTCCTGGTCGAGCTGGGCCAGCAGATCAAAGCTTCTGCCCTGTGCGGCCTGGGGCAGACGGCGCCCAACCCGGTGCTCTCCACCATCAGGTACTTCCGGGACGAGTACGACGCGCACATCCGGGACAAGCGCTGCCCGGCTTCGGTGTGCGCGGCGCTGTTCACCTCGCCGTGCCAGAACACCTGCCCGGCGGGGATCGACATCCCCATCTACATCGACCACATCCGCAACGGCCGCTTCCGCGAGGCCTACTTCACCATCAAGCGCGACAACCCCCTGGCAGCCGTGTGCGGTCGGGTGTGCGACCACCCCTGCGAGGCCCGTTGCCGGCGCGCCCAGATCGACGAGCCCATGGCCATCCGGTTGCTCAAACGGGCGGCTACCGACTGGGTGCTGGAGCACGAGGGGCGCCTGCCCAACTTCACCCCCGCTCCCTCGAACGGCATCCAGGTGGCGGTGGTGGGTTCCGGCCCGGCCGGCCTCACCTGCGCCCACTACCTGGCCCTCAAGGGCTACCGGGTGACGGTGTTCGAGGCCCTGCCCGTGGCGGGCGGGATGCTGGCCGTTGGCATCCCCGAGTACCGGCTGCCGCGCCACGTGCTGGAGGCGGAGATCAGGTCCATCACCGACCTGGGCGTCGAGATCCGCACCGGGGTCCGGGTGGGCAGGGACGTCACCGTGGAGGAACTCAAGCGCCAGGGCTACCGGGCCGTCTTCCTGGCCATAGGCGCCCACGGCAGCCAGCCCCTGGGCGTAAGGGGTGAGGACCTGCCGGGCGTGTACGCGGGGGTGGATTTCCTGCGCGAGGTGAACCTGGGTCGCGCGCCCGACTTGACCGGGAAGACGGTGGCGGTGGTGGGCGGTGGCAACGTGGCCATCGACGCCGCCCGTACCGCGCTGCGCCTGGGGGCCAGGGAGGTGCACGTGGTGTACCGGCGCCGCCGGGAAGACATGCCCGCCATCCCCGACGAGGTCGCCGAGGCCGAACACGAGGGGATCAGGTTCACCTTCCTGGCTGCCCCCGCCTGGGTGGTGGGCAAGGACGGCCGGGTGACCGGCCTGGCCTGCCAGCGGCAGACCCTGGGCGAGTTCGACTCGAGCGGCAGGCGCAAGCCGGTGCCGCAACCCGGCTCCGAGTTCATCCTGCCCTGCGACGTGGTCATCTCCGCCATCGGGCAGACGGTGGAGTCGGAGTTCGCCACCGGGAACGGGGCTCTGGCCCGCGGCCGCGGCGGCGTGTTCGTGGTGGACCCGCGCACCATGGCCACCAACCTGGATGGCGTGTTCGCGGGCGGCGACTGCACCTCCGGACCCGCCAGCGTCATCGAGGCGGTGGCGGCGGGCAAGCGGGCGGCCGCCTCCATCGACCGCTACCTGGGTGGCGACGGCAGGATCGTCCCCGAGGAGCCGGTGGAGCGGAAGCTGTCCGGCGAGTTGCTGGAGAAGGAGACGCCGCGGCGCAGGGTGACCGTGCTCCCGCCCGAGAAGAGGCGCGATTCCTTCCGGGAAGTGGAGCTGGGCTACACCTACGAGGCGGCCATGGCGGAAGCGGCCAGGTGCCTGCGCTGCGACGTGAAGTAGGGGGGAGGCCGGCATGGCTAAGGTAACCCTGACCATAGACGGGCGCAAGGTGGAAGCCGAACGGGGGATGACGGTGCTCGAGGCGGCCCGCCTGGCCGGCATCAACATCCCCACTCTCTGCTACCTGGAGAACCTCAACGCCATCGGGGCCTGCCGGGTGTGCGTGGTGGAGGTCAAGGGGGCGAAGACCCTGCAGGCCTCCTGCGTCCTCCCCGTGGCCGACGGGATGGAGGTGTGGACCAACTCGCCGGCGGTGCGGGCTTCCCGCCGTACCACGGTGGAGTTGCTCCTCTCCGACCACCCCACCGAGTGCACCACCTGCATCCGCAACGGGACCTGCGAGTTGCAGGCCCTGGCCGAGGCCCTGGGCATCCGGCGGGTGCGCTTCCAGGGCGAAAAGCACGGCGGGGTGCCGGACCAGTCCAGCCCCTCCATCGTGCGGGACAACGCCAAGTGCGTGCTCTGCCGCCGCTGCGTGGCGGTGTGCGAGAAGGTCCAGTCGGTCAAAGCCATCGGACCCCAAGAGCGCGGGTTCGCGACCGCCATCGCCCCGCCCTTCGACCTGCCCCTGGCCGACTCGGTGTGCGTGAACTGCGGCCAGTGCACCCTGGTCTGCCCCACCGGGGCCCTGCACGAGCGTGACGACACGGAACTGGTGTGGGCGGCCCTGGCCGACCCCAGGAAGCACGTGGTGGTGCAGACCGCTCCTGCCACCCGGGTCACCGTGGGCGAGATGTTCGGCATGCCCCCGGGCAGCGTGGTCACCGGCAAGATGGTGGCCGCCCTGCGCCGGCTCGGCTTCGATCGCGTCTTCGACACCGACTTCACGGCCGACCTCACCATCGTCGAGGAAGGTTACGAACTGGTCCACCGCCTGCAGGAGGGCGGCGTGCTGCCCATGATCACGTCCTGCAGCCCCGGCTGGATCAAGTTCATCGAGACCTTCTTCCCCGACATGCTGCCCAACCTGTCCACCTGCAAGTCGCCCCAGCAGATGTTCGGGGCGCTGGCCAAGACCTACTACGCCCGCAAGGTGGGTATCGACCCGGCTGACATCTTCGTGGTGTCCATCATGCCCTGCACGGCCAAGAAGTTCGAAGCCCGGCGGCCGGAGATGACCGCCTCCGGGTACCCGGACATCGACGCCGTGCTCACCACGCGGGAACTGGGCCGCATGCTCAAGGAGGCCGGAGTCGCCTTCGACGCCCTGCCCGAGGAACCTTACGACGAACCCCTGGGGGTGTCCACGGGTGCCGGTGCCATCTTCGGCGCCACCGGCGGCGTGATGGAGGCGGCTCTGCGCACGGCCTACGAGGTGGTCACGGGGAAGACGCTGCCGTCCCTCGACTTCGAGTCGGTGCGGGGCATGGAGGGGATCAAGGAAGCGACTGTGGATCTGGACGGGACCCAGATCCGCGTGGCAGTGGCCCACACCCTGGGCAACGCCCGCCGGGTGCTGGAGGCGGTGCGGGCCGATCCCGGCCGGTACCACTTCATCGAGATCATGGCCTGTCCGGGCGGTTGCATCGGCGGCGGCGGCCAGCCCATCCCCACCACCGACGAGATACGCCGCAAGCGCATCGAGGCCATCTACCGGGTGGACCGGGACATGCCCATCCGCAAGTCCCACGAGAACCCGGTCATCAAGGTGCTGTACCAGGAGTTCCTGGGCGAGCCCAACTCTCACAAGGCCCACGAGCTCCTGCACACCCACTACCAGCCCCGCTATCAGTACGCCACCCTGTGAAGGAGGGAAGGAGATGGGTAAGGCGAGCCTGGAGGTTGCCCAGCAGCACGCGACCGGACCGGCCGGACCGGGTGGCGCGGGTACGCCGGCGCAGGACATGGCCCGCGTGCGCGAGATCATCTCCCGCCTGCGGGACCGGCCCGCGCCCCTTCTGCCCATCCTGCAGGCCATCCAGAAGGAGATGGGCTGGATATCCGAGGAGGCCATGGTGGAGGTGGCGGAAGCCCTGGGTATCCACCCCAGCCAGGTCTACGGGGTGACCACCTTTTACACCCTGTTTGCCACCCGCCCCAAGGGCAAGCACGTCATCAGGGTTTGCGCCAGCGCCCCCTGTCACGTGCCGGGGGCGGGGGCGGTGCTGGAGGCACTCAAGAAGGCCCTGGGCGTGGAGGTGGGTGAGACCACGCCCGACGGCAAGTTCACCCTGGAACTCACCAGTTGCATCGGTGTATGCGGGGTGGCGCCCGCCATCATGATCGACGACCGGGTGTACGGGAACCTGAAGCCGGCCGACATCGGGGCCATCCTGGCCCGTTACTAGGGAGGGGGGAGGGAGATGCTGTATCGAGCCCACGTGCTGGTATGTAACGGCACCAACTGCAGCCTGAAGGCCTCGCCCGAGATCCAGAAGGAGTTCTCCCGACTCCTTCCCGAGTACGGCCTGGACAAAGAGGTCAAGGTGGTGGAGACGGGCTGCTTCGGGCTGTGTGAGTTCGGCCCCACGGTAGTGGTGTTCCCCGAGGGGACCTTCTACGTGGGAGTCAAGGTGGCGGACGTGCGGGAGATCGTCTCCGAGCACCTTTACAAGGGCCGCGTGGTGAAGCGCCTCCTCTATCAGGCGCCGGCGGCGCCCAAGCCCGTGCAGGTCTACCCGGAGGTGGATTACTTCCGCCACCAGGTGCGGGTGGTGCTGCGCAACTGCGGCCTCATCGACCCCGAATCCATCGAGGAGTACATCGCCCGCGGCGGCTACCAGGCCCTGGGGAAGGCCCTGACCTCCATGACTCCGGCCCAGGTGGTGGAGGAAATCAAGGCCTCCGGCCTCCGGGGTCGTGGCGGCGCCGGCTTCCCCACCGGGCTCAAGTGGCAGTTCGCCGCCCGCGCCGACGGATCCGGGCCCAAGTACGTGGTGTGCAACGCCGACGAGGGCGAACCGGGTACCTTCAAGGACCGGCTCATCCTGGAAGGCGATCCCCACTCCGTGCTGGAGGGCATGATCATCGCCGGGTACGCGGTGGGTGCCCGCCAGGGCTACGTCTACATCCGGGGCGAGTACGTCCTCTCCATCGAGCGGTTCGAGAAGGCCATCGCCCAGGCCCGTGAAATGGGCCTGCTCGGGAAGAACATCCTGGGCTCCGGCTTCGACTTCGACGTGGAGATCCGCCTGGGGGCGGGCGCTTACGTCTGCGGCGAGGAGACGGCGCTCTTCGAGTCCCTCGAGGGCGGTCGGGGCGAGCCCCGCATCAAGCCTCCCTACCCCACCGAGCGGGGCCTGTTCGGCCGGCCCACGGTGATCAACAACGTGGAGACCCTGGCCAACGTGCCCGTGATCATCGAACGGGGCGCCGCCTGGTTCCGCACCCTGGGCACCCAGAAGACGCCCGGCACCAAGGTGTTCACCCTCACCGGCGACATCGTCAACGCCGGGCTCATCGAGGTGCCCATGGGGATCACCCTGCGGGAGATCATCTACAACATCGGCGGGGGCATCCCCAACGGGCGCCAGTTCAAGCTGGCCCAGACGGGCGGCACCTCGGGTGGCGTGATCCCGCCCGAACTGCTGGACGTGCCCATGGACTACGACAGCCTGGCCGCCCACGGGTCCGCGCTGGGTTCGGGCGCCCTGCTCATCATCGACGACTCCCACTGCATCGTGGACGTGGCCAAGTCCTTCTCGTTCTTCTTCCTGCACGAGTCGTGCGGCAAGTGCACGCCCTGCCGCGAGGGGACCCTGCAACTGCACCGCATCATGGAGCGCATCAGCCGGGGTCAGGCGACCCGTGAGGACCTGGAGAACATGAAGGCGCTGGCCCAGGCCATGTACGTGGCCCCGCTCTGCCCGCTCGGGCAGACGGCACCCCTGCCCCTCATGAGCACCCTGCGGTGGTTCGAGTCCGAGTACCTGGCGCACGTGGTGGGCAAGACCTGCCCGGCCGGGGTGTGCCCCATCGACGGTACCGCGGCGCGCGCTGCGGCGGATTGTGCCGGGGCAGCCGGTGGCGGTGCCGTGGCGGGTGCAGCCCGGGCCGGGTCGCGGGTGGCCGCAGCGAGGGAGGTGTAGCGCATGGACCTGGTCAATGTCACCATAGACGGTCAGAAGCTGAGCGTGCCCAGGGGCTTTACCATCCTGGAGGCGGCCCGCCTGGCCGGCATCGACATCCCGACCCTGTGCCACCACCCCGACCAGGAGGCCAAGGCCGTGTGCCGGGTGTGCGTGGTGGAGGTGGAGGGCTCCCGCACCCTGCAGGCGGCCTGCGCCTACCCGGTGTCGGAGGGTATGGTGGTGCGCACCAACACCCCCCTCGTGCGCCAGACCCGGCGCATGGTGGTAGAGCTGATGCTGGCCCGCCACCCGGCCGACTGCACGAGTTGCGTGCGCAACCTGCACTGCGAGCTGCAGAGCCTGGCCCAGCGCCTCGGTATCCGCGAGGTCAGGTTCGGCCGCGAGGAGAAGGGCCTCCCTCTGGACGAATCCAACCCGGCCATCGTGCGCGACCCCAACAAGTGCATCCTCTGCCGGCGCTGCGTGGAAGCGTGCCACAAGGTGCAGGGCGTGGGCATCCTCTACCCGGTTCACCGCGGGGCCGAGGCCATCGTGGCCCCCGCCTTCGAGAAACCGCTGGCGGAGTTGCCCTGCGTCTATTGCGGCCAGTGCATCAACGCCTGCCCGGTCGGCGCCATCTACGAGGTGGACCACACCGAGCGCGTGTGGAAGGCCATCCACGACCCAACGAAGCACGTTGTGGTCCAGACGGCGCCCGCCACGCGGGTATCGCTGGGCGAGGAAATGGGCCTGGGCGTGGGCGCCATCGTCACCGGTAAGATGGTGGCCGCCCTGCGGCGCCTGGGGTTCGACCGCGTCTTCGACACCAACTTCACCGCCGACCTCACCATCATGGAGGAGGGCCACGAGCTCATCCACCGGCTCACCCACGGCGGCGTGCTGCCCATGCTCACCTCGTGCAGCCCGGGCTGGATCAAGTTCCTGGAACACTACTACCCCGAGTTCATCCCCAACGTCTCCACCTGCAAGTCGCCCCAGCAGATGTTCGGGGCGGTGGCCAAGACCTACTACGCCCAGAAGATGGGCTGGAAGCCCGAGGACGTGTACGTGGTCTCCATCATGCCCTGCACGGCAAAGAAGTTCGAGGCCCAGCGGCCGGAGATGGACGACTCGGGCGTGCAGGACGTGGACGCCGTCCTCACCGTGCGGGAACTGGGCCGCATGATCCGCGAGGCGGGTCTGGACATCTCCGCCCTGCCCGAGGAGGACTTCGACGATCCGCTGGGCCGCTCGACCGGCGCCGCCGCCATCTTCGGCGCCACCGGCGGGGTGATGGAAGCGGCCCTGCGCACGGCCTACGAAGTGGTGACGGGCAAGACGCTGCCCAGGCTCGACTTCGAGGAGGTGCGCGGCCTGCAGGGGATCAAAGAGGCCACCGTGGACATGGACGGCACCCGGCTCCGGGTGGCGGTGGCGCACGGCCTGGGCAACGCCCGCCGGCTCCTGGAGGCGGTCAAGAGCGGGCAGGCCCAGTACCACTTCATCGAGATCATGTGCTGCCCGGGTGGCTGCATCGGCGGCGGCGGGCAGCCGGTGCCCACCACGGACGAGACCCGGCAGCGCCGCATAGACGCCATCTACGAGGTGGACCGCAACCTGCCGCTCCGCAAGTCCCACGAGAACCCGGCCATCCAGCAGCTGTACCGGGAGTTCCTGGGTGAGCCGCTGTCCGAGAAGTCGCACCACCTGCTGCACACCCACTACACCGCCCGACCGCGTTACCGCAAGGCCTGACGGCGTGGTGCTGCCGCCCGGGCGGCTCGCGGCCGGGTGGTCGAGGGGCTGTGTGGGGCAGGGCCCGCCTGAGGCGCAGGGCGGGATTGCCAGGAGGGGCACCTTGTGATAAGATGAACATGGTTCGCTGACCGGCCGGGGTGGTCCCGGCCGGGAGGCGATCAGCAGAGCGTTCGGAATAATGCCAATCCTGAGGGAAGGGGAGTCCCTGAACCGAGGGGGCCGGGGCTGGATGGCACCCGGTCTTGTGAGGCGGGTAACAAGGGCTCGCCTTCGCTCGGGGAGCGAGGGCGGGCCCTTGCGTCAGGGGCAGCCCCGGGGATGGCGGAGCGACCTGGCGCCGGGATGGCTGGCGAGGCGCAGGGGTTGTCCCCGGCGATGAGGTACGGGGAGGCGGGACGGGTGAGCACGGGCGGGGAGCGCCGGGTGGGCGTCGTGGGGATCGTCATCGGCGACCGCGGCCGGGTGGCGGGGCGGGTGCAGGAAATACTGTCCCAGCACGCTGACATGATCGTGGGCCGGATGGGCATCCCCTACCGCGAGCGGAACCTGGCCGTCATCGCCCTCATCGTGGACGGTACCACCGACCAGGTGGGCGCCCTCACCGGCAAGCTGGGGCAGCTGCCCGGGGTGCTGGTGCGGAGCGCCCTGGCTCCGCCCATCCCGGTTCCGCCGGAGGGAAGGTGAACTGAGTGGCCGCTGTCTCCGGACGGGCGGTTGAGCAGGCGGTCTCGTTCCCCGAGGCCCTCGAGCGGGCCCGGCGCCGCCCCGGGGAGATCGGGCGGCAGGAGATCCTGGCCCTCCTGGAGGGATCCGCCGGACCCGGGGAACGCGATGCCCTCTTCCGGGCAGCCGACGAGGTTCGGCGCCGCTACGTGGGTGACGAGGTGCACCTGCGCGGGATCATCGAGTTCTCGAACCACTGCGTGCGCAACTGCCACTACTGCGGGCTGCGGGCTGCAAACCGTTCGCTGCCGCGCTACCGCATGAGCCCGCAGGAGATGGTCGCCATCGCGGAGAGGGCGGCCGCACTGGGCCTGGGCACGGTGGTCCTGCAGTCGGGGGAAGACCCTTACTGGGATGCGGAGAAGCTCGCGGCGGTGGTCCGCGAGATCAAACGGCGCACCGGGCTGGCCGTCACCCTCTCGGTGGGCGACCGGCCCCGGGAGGACTACGCCCGCTGGCGTGAGGCGGGGGCGGACCGGTACCTGCTCAAGCACGAGACGGCCGATGCCGACCTCTTCCGCCGGCTCCGGCCCGGCACCACGCTGGCCGGCCGGCTCGAGCGCCTGCGGGACCTGCGGGAACTGGGATACCAGGTGGGCTCGGGCAACATGGTCGGGTTGCCCGGGCAGAGCCTGGCCAGCCTGGCTGACGACATAGTGCTGCTGCAGGAGCTCGACGTGGAGATGGCCGGCATCGGCCCCTTCCTCCCCCACCCCCAGACGCCCCTGGCGGGTGCGCAACCGGGGTCGGTGGACCTCACCCTGCGCGTGCTGGCGGTGGCGCGGCTGGCCCTTCCCTGGGCCCACCTTCCCGCCACCACCGCCCTGGGCACCGCCGACCCGGAGGGGCGGCAGAAGGCCCTGCGGTGCGGCGCCAACGTGATCATGCCCAACGTGGGCCCGACCGAATACCGTCCCCTGTACCAGATTTACCCGGGCAAGATCTGCCTCGGGGACCGGGCGGAGAGCTGCGTGGCGTGCCTGCACCGCATGGTGGAAGGTCTCGGTCGCACCATCGGTCGGGGGCCGGGACATTCCCCCAAGCCGCGCTTCCAGGCAGCATCAGCGTCCGACCGGGGTTACGCGCACAGCGGACGAAGAGAGGTGGAATCATGCGCGGCACCCAGGTAGCCGACTTCATCCCCCACGATGTAATCGAGGACCTCCTGCGCGAGCGGACCCAGCCCGACCCCGTGCGGGTGCGGGACATCCTGGCCAAGGCGAGGGAGGCGCAGGGGCTGGAGCCCGACGAGGTGGCGGCCCTCATCCACACCCGGGACCCCGGGCTGCTCGAGGAGCTGTACGCGGCCGCGCACGAGGTGAAGGAGGCCATCTACGGCAAACGGCTGGTCTTTTTTGCCCCCCTGTACTTCAGCAATTACTGCGTGAACAACTGCCGCTACTGCGGCTACCGCCGGGACAACCGCTTCCCGCGCCGTCGCCTCACCCTGGAGGAGGTGGCCGAGGAGGTGAGGGTCCTGGAGCGGATGGGGCACAAGCGCCTGGCCCTGGAGGCGGGCGAGGACCCCGTCCACTGCCCCATCGACTACGTGCTGGACGTGATCGAGACCGTGTACGCCACCAAAGAGGGCAGGGGCGAGATACGGCGGGTGAACGTGAACATCGCGGCCACCACGGTGGAGGAATACCGGCTGCTCAAGCAGGCCCGCATCGGCACCTACATCCTGTTCCAGGAGACCTACCACCGGCCCACGTACGAGTACATGCACCCCTCCGGACCCAAGAGCGACTACGACTGGCACACCACCGCCATGGACCGGGCCATGGAGGCGGGGCTGGATGACGTGGGGATCGGGGCCCTGTTCGGCCTCTACGACTGGCGCTTCGAGGTGCTGGGCCTGGTGTTCCACGCCCGGCACCTGGACCGGAAATTCGGTGTGGGCTGCCACACCATTTCCGTGCCCCGGCTCCGGCCGGCCACGGGCGTGGACCTGGCTCAGTTCCCCTACCTGGTGTCGGACGCCGACTTCAAGAAGCTCATCGCCATCCTGCGCCTGGCGGTTCCCTACACGGGCATGATCCTGTCCACGCGCGAGCGCCCGGAGTTCCGCGACGAGCTGTTCGCGGTGGGCATCTCCCAGATCAGCGCCGGCTCCCGTACCGGCGTGGGGGCCTACCGGCAGGAGTGCCTGAGGGTCGGGGGTGAGGCCCGGGGTGGTTGTGACGGTGACGGCCGGCCGCAAAACGGTGCCGGCGACGGGGGAGAAGCGGAGGAGGCTCCCCAGTTCCAGGTGGAGGACCTGCGCACCCCCGACGAGGTCATCTACAGCCTCGCCAGATCGGGGTACATCCCCAGCTTCTGCACGGCCTGCTACCGCCGCGGCCGCACGGGCGAGCGCTTCATGCGCCTGGCCAAGACGGGGTGGATACAGAACCTCTGCCAGCCCAACGCCCTGATGACCTTCAAGGAGTACCTCGAGGACTATGCCTCTCCCCGCACGCGCGAGGCGGGGGAAGAGTGCATCCGTCAGCACGTGGCCGAGATCAAGCACCCGGCCGTGCGCCGCAAAACCCAAGAGCGCCTGCAGCTCATCGAGCAGGGCCAGCGCGACCTCTACTTCTGACCCCTTGCCCGTTCCAGCGCGGACTCAGGGAGCGATATCCTCGTCCAGCGCGAGGACGAGCCGGAGGGCCTGTCGCAACGCACCGAAGAACGATGTTCCAGCTATATTCCCCTGGTACTCTTTGAGCCGCCGCTTGTCCAGGGCCCTGATCTGCTCGGGGAGGGCGCGCGTGGTTTCTCCACGGAAGCGGAACTGAGGGCGGAACGAGGCCTGCTTTGCCCCGGTGGAGAGCGGGACCACCACGACGGTGGAAAGGTGGTTGAAAGGCTCATCGGAAACCACGACTACGTAGTGGGGCCCTCTGAGCACGTGGCCGGTTCCTTCCAGGCTGCACAGGTAGATATCACCGGGTAGAGGTACCCGCTCCAGGTCAAAGCTCACCCTCCTCGGCCTCCTTCATGCGCTCAGCGTAGTCGGCTATGTCCACCTCGGCCAGCGCTGAGAGATCCTCCTGTTGCGCCAGGCGCTGGCACTCCCGGCGCAACTTGGTCCTGCGCACCTCTCTGACATACCGCTCGACGGCGCGGCGGATGAAGTCGCTCAGGGTGGGGAATTCGCGGTGGTCGCGCACCTTTTCGACCTCTCGTACCAGGTCCTCCGGCAGACGTACTGTCACACGCCCTGCGGGCATTTGCTGTCACCTCCTTCGTCTGACATTATAGATGGGTGCAATGCCCTGATCAACCCGATGCGCCCTCGAACGCAGCCCAGCACGCCGGCGGGGGGACAGGGTTTGACGGTGGGGGGAAGGCTCGATAGACTGGGCGGGGTGAGGAAGCCATGGCGGGGACGCTTTACCTGGTGGCGGGCCCCATAGGGAACCTGGAAGACATCA
>Ga0080004_1076937_pt1 | contig 14496 bp, 16 predicted proteins | sample WasSprMetagenome_FD_69207 | JGI IMG/M metagenome (GOLD analysis project Ga0080004, IMG submission 69207) | Sulfidic aquatic microbial communities from Washburn Spring, Yellowstone National Park, USA - WS (SPADES assembly) (version 2) | ecosystem: Environmental > Aquatic > Thermal springs > Hot... | reverse complement strand
TTTTAGTTTCTCTAGGAACTTTAAACATAAGAACCTAGGTTCTTATAATCTCCTAAGGAAGTAATAGGAACCTAAGGTTCCTATCCTCTAGTTACTTGTAGTGCTATAACTTCTCCACTCTTTACTTCTCTAGCTCCCAAAGATAGGCTTTCTTAGCAAAATTAAAGATTATAGTCTCATCTGCAGCTATAAAGCCTCTCTTCTTTATTTCAATGTTAAGGAGAAGTTCACCAGCTTCTAAATACCATTGCCTTATTGCTTCTCTACTTACTTTATAACCTAATCCTTCTAAGAATTCCTTTACCTGAGCTAAGCTTAATCCTAAAGTGTAAACTTTAACTCCAATTGCCTTTGCAAAAGGGTCAACTCTTCTCCTAGGAAAGATTTTTCTATCGCTGAACAAAGAATATAGCTGGCCTATGCTTACCTTCAACTTTATCACCTAAGTATTGTTCAAGGGTAAGCATGGGCCTATAAGCCTTAAGTTGACAGTCTCTTCCTAACATGCGAAAAATTTATATATTAATTTTGTAGTACTTAGAATTATGGCTGTCGCGTTGTCTTACTGTGGTTTTATATTTGAAGCATTTAGTATGAAATTTACGATTTCTTGTAAGAAAAATTCAATGGAAGAGTTTTTCAGATCGGTTATAATGGTTAAGTGACCTGTTATGCATGTTGTAGCATTTGACCCGATAAGGCTAATTCCAGTTTATAAAGAAAAGCTAACCGAAAGAAAAAGCGAGGATTATATTCGTAGTGCATTAGAACTTTTTGTTAAAGATTTCAAAGATTCGCATAAACAACTTCCCTTAAACGAATTCGATTTTCAGGAAGTTTCAAAGATTTTAAACGAATTCATTGACAGTTTTGTTAGAGAGTTAAACTCTGTGTACAAAGTCGACCCAGAATCCTATGAAAACGAAAAAGATAGTCTTATGATGATATTTAATGTTGTTCCTTCAGATACTAGGTTTCCATTTTTCTTTTCTTCATTAGCCGATCACATGGCTTCAACTTCAGCAGTTGCTTTAGCTTCAGCATTACACTTTTACTCTCGAGGAGTAGATTTCGGTAAAGAGTATAAAGGATACACATCAAAGTTTCTTTCAGAAAAGGAAGGTTTAAGAGCATTTGTAAGGTTTGTTGCTACATTTCATGATTTAGGTAAACCGCATATAAAAGCACACGAAGAAAGATCTGCTGCTTTAGTTAAGTCTTTAATCTTAGACCAATTTTTTGTTGGAGATAAATTTAATGATCTTAAGACTAGCATAACTAATGCTATCAAGCATCACCACTATAGTGGAGCCCATGAACCTCCAGCTACTAAGCTTGAGTTAGTGATTGCTTTTGCTGATAAAGTTTCAGCATCAGATCGGTCTTTACCACTGCGTAAAGAAATCATGCGAGAATTTATCAACTTGCTTAGGAATGAATCTTCAGAAAGTGATTACATAGATAAAATTGAATCCCTTTTGCTTTCAGAATCAAAAGAAACTTATAAAGAGAAATACGAAAGTGTAAAGCACCTTTTGTATGGGTTCTTATCTCCAAACTCTGAGGACTTTATTTCAGATAAAAGACTGTTAGAAGCTGAAAAAGAGATAATCGGTGATGACGATAGACCAATTTCCGTGCTTGCAATTGAAGTTGGTACCAAACAGCAACTTATCACTAGAACTGGTGCACTAAGAGATTTACAGGGCGCAAGTCTACTTATAGACGCTACAATAAAGATTATGTCAGAAACAATTGAGAAATTGCTTGGTCCAGAATCTGTGTTAATTAACGATGCTGGTGAGCTTGTGGCTATAGTTCCTAGTGCCTTAGCCGAAGAGATCTTACGTGAATGTATCGCTTCTGTTCCCGAATTTATTCGAGAAAGTTTAACTCTAAAATCCAATGTTAATGAGTTTGCAACTTCAAAGAACATTCTGTTGCGGCATTCATTTAAGTTAGCTGAACTTAAATATGGCCCGAAAGAGTTGAGGAACTTAAGCGAAGAAGGCTTAGATCAAGACTACGTTAACTCTCTCATCGCTAGAGATGCTTATAGAAGTTTTGGATCAGTTGTGAGTTATGCTTTAGGGTCGCTGTTTCCAATTGAGGATTATAGCAGAGAAAACTCTAAAAGTGCGGATGTTGTTCCTATTTCTGAGTCTTGCAGGGTTTGTGGGTCTGAGCGTTCAGTAAATAATGTAGAGGAATGGATACGACTTACATTGTCTAAGCTAGGGTACTCTACTAGTGAAAAAGATGACAGCTTAGTTAGAGATATAAAAGACTATGTTCTGTCAGAAGTTGAAAATGAGCTAATATGCAACAAATGCTTAGCGGTAAGGTTTGTTTCATACCTATTTAAGAAACGAAATAAGAATGACCTTAAAGACATTATAAAAAGGCTAAAATTAGACAAAACACGAACTTTATCGTTAGTCCAAGATTTTGAAGGTAACAGTTCCGATAGCCTTGAATTCATTAGTAGCTTAGATGATTTTAATAGTGATTATAATAGCACAAGAAAAGAGAAAAATGCATTAATAGCACTAATTCATGGGGATGGCGATAATTTCGGTTTAGTTAAATCTTCTGCTTCTACAATAGCGCAGTACCGCTACCTTACTCGTCTTTTTAATTCATTGATAGAAGAAGCGCTTAAGGAAGGCTTCAAGCAATCCTGTAAAGTGAAAACAAAAGATTTAGGTCTTGTAGTTAATAACATAGAACCCAAATATCTTCCATTTTTACCTATTTATTATGGCGGTGATGATTTTTTGGTTATTTTAGAAGCCTCATACATTTTTGCATTCTTAAGAGCGTTTAGAAAAAGAATTCAAGAAATATCTGGCGTTGCTCGTGAGCAATACTCAAAGAAAAACATTGCTCGTCCTCTAAGCACGAACTACTTAGGAGTATCCTTAGGAGTATCGATTGCTGACGTTAAACAACCACTTTATGCTTTGTATGAATCTTCAAAAGGTCTTGAAAGTAAATCAAAAAATTTGTCAAAATCCGTATTACAAAGAAAATTGAAGTATGGCTCTGAAATTTCTGTTTCTTTATTCTACTTTAGAAACTTTGTTGGAATGTTTGACACTACTCAGACAGTATGGCCTCTATCTGGAGAAGCTTTATTCGGTAACCAATTTAAGTCGTTTACAAGCCTTGTACATGATATTTTTGTTGAAGGTGATGTTACTTCTAATGATTTAAAGCCTTATGTTTATTTAGTAAAAAATGAAGAGCTCCCAGAATTAATAAATTTAAGATTGCTGTACGATTATTCAAGAATCAATGAAAATAAAAACAAGAAAGAAGATGAAGAGTTAAGAAGTAACGAGGATAACGAGGGAGCTAAAGAAGGATTTGTCTCTCTTGCTAAAAATTATTTCATAAGAGATGAAACAAATAAAAATAAGCCTACTATAATTTCATTGCTAGATGTCTATGATATGTTAGCTAAGCATTTTCGTGGTGTAGTTGACGAAGAACACATGAATGAGCTGATAAGGGTGATGGTCCTTGAACGTTAAAGTTAGACTTTATATAAAAAGTATTAGAGTTGGTAGTAGGGAAGGCACAGAAAGAAGTGATCTACCTGCTTTTTTTGCAAAGTTGCTAGATGGTAATTTTTCTGTGCTTCCTGCTTCTACTTTTAAAGGTATTCTTAGAAGATCGGCTGAAAAAGCAATAATGTCTTACAAATTGAGTAAAGAAATAGCTGAAAAACTGATAGAAGCCTACAACCATCTGTTTGGTGTTACAAGCTACTTCTCTTTAACATATGATATTGAAGCTAAAAAAGTACTTCTTAAGCCAATTAAAAATGAAGTAACGTCTCCTTCAATTCTTAGGTTCCAAGTAGAACCAATAAAAACCAGTGAACTTAAAATAAAGAGGAGGGCCTCTATAAGAGTTAATGATAAGCTTCTAAGTGTTGAAAAGAATGCTCTTTGGGATTATGAGTTCATAAGTGTTGACTTTGTTGATGTGAATATTATTTCTACTCGCGAAATTAACAAGTATGAGAAGTTACTTTTGTACTTTGCATTGAATAATTTAAAATATGATTCAATAGGCGGATTCGGAAGTAGGGGCATTGGCCTTATTGAAGATGTGAAAATTTTAGATAGCAACTTCGAAACGGAAGCAAAATCGATAGCAAAAGAGGTGATACCATGATCGTTTGCTCATTTTTAGTAGAAAATTCATCTCCGCTTGTAATAAAGGAAAAAAGAGCTAAAGGTAACTTCTATGAGTCTTTAGATTACATTCCTGCTTCCACGCTACTTGGTGCTATAGCTGTGCACATCCTTGAAAAGAGTTGTCCAAATTATGACGGTTCAAAACCAGTAGATTGCAACAACTGCAGTAAGACTAATTGCGTATTCAAGAAATGGATTCACGATAATGGCTTTCCATGGTTAAGCCATGCCTACCTTACTAGCCAAGACGAAGTAAGTTTCTTAATGAACGCTCCATCACTTGAAACAATGTATTCTGCAATAAGTCAAGATGGCGAAGAAGATTTCGTTGACTTCTTACTTTATGAGTTAACAGTAAAAAGATTTCTTAGAACTAAACCTTCTAAAGAGTTTTCGTACTTGAGAAATAAGCCTCCAAAATATTGGGAAATAAAAAATGGGCGCATAAGTAAGCTCGATGCTAAGTTTACAACTTTTTCTCATGTTGCAATAGATCCAAGGACAAAGTCTGCTTTTTTAGAGAGTAATGACTCTAATGAGCCCTCCGGACTACTATTTACAATAAAGGCAATCCAGCCTAAGCACAAGTTTATGTTTAAGGCTTTGTGTAACTCTGAAGAGGATTACAATCTTATTATGGAAGCGCTAAAAGAAGGCGTATGGGTCGGAATGGGTAAGAGTAGAGGTTACGGTGAACTCAGATTAGTTAGTGGTCTTAAAAAAGATGAAAATGAGTATAAAATAGAAAGGCTAAAGAGCATGGAAGAGTTCTCAAACAAAGCCAAAGACTTTCTTAGAAGCCTAAGTTCTTATTTACTAATTACAATTAAAGATGAGGAAAAGTTAGTAGTTATCGACGGCCTCACGCACCTAAGCTTTAATGATCTTAACAGAATAGCTTCGCAAGATCAGGTGTTATACCCAAAATATCACTCAGGCGAGGTTACAATGTTTAAATTAAACAGCATAATTAAATTAAGTTCTGTTAGGCCTGGCTTTGTACTTTTACTCAAGTCAAATTCCTTAAACAAATATGTTGACCTTGAATTAACTCCACCTCAAGATATGAGGATGAGGTGGGCTGGTTTCGGGTGGTTTGAAATTAATCACCCGGTTCATCTAGTGACAGGTATAGGAGGTGAAAAATAAGAGTGTATGCAAACGTTGATGAAGAAGAAGAGACGAAGTATAAAAAGAGTGTAATTGAAGTAGGAAAGAAGCTAGTACAAAAACTTGAGTTGCCTGAGTCTGAGAAGGAAGATTCGAAAGGGTATGTGACAAAAAGCTCTTTAAGAAACCTGATAGAATTTGCAAAAAATTCAAAAGATTTTGAGGAATTTAAACTTAAGTCTCTATATCTTGTTGCCCGTAACTTACCAGAAGGTGAGGAAGGACCAGAAGATATAAGGTATTTTGTAACTGGCCTAATAAAAGGAGTACAGGATCTTTCGAACTCTTATAAAACGAGAAATCAATTAAAAATTGCTATGGATATTCTAGAAGTTGCAACGATGGCCTTTTATGCTAGATCTGAAAACTTAGATCGGCTTCTCTATGGGTGAATTGAAATGTCTTCAGAGCTTCATTTGAGTTACGATAAAAAAATTGTATGTGAGTGTACTATTACTTTACTTGAAAACATTCACGTTGGCATAGGTGATAAGTTTTCGCCAATAGGCGTAATAACCGACTCTGATGGCAACCCGATAATTCCAGGTTCAAGCTTGAAAGGATTTTTCAGAGCATATGTAAAAAGAATTCTAAGTGGAATGCATGCAAGTGGGGGTAAAATCGATGGGATAGATCTAAATAAGTTAGATAATGAAAGTATACTCAATGAATTTGAAAAGAAACCAAGTGAAGATAAGATAAAAATTATAAATGACGGGAAGCTGAGCGCCGTTTCTCTTCTTTTTGGTATCTCTGGTTTTTCGTCGCCAATAAAATTCACAGATGCGATTATTTGCGCAACAAATACTGTATCAGTAGGAGTCAGAGCACATGCAAACTTGGATGACAACGAAAAAGTGAAAAATCTAATTACGATGGAAGCTGTGCAGCCTCGTGCAAAAGATAAAAACTTTACTTTCAAAATAGTTTTCGAAGAGTTAAGTGACAGAAATATGAGAGAAGCAAATCTGTTGTTCTATTATATTTTAAATATGTTGATAAAAGGAATAGAAGGATTCATTGGAGGATGGAAAAGTAGGGGTTATGGTCTTGTTAACATCAGGTGCGAGAAAATAGTGGTTCAAAGCTCGGGGGATCTTATAATGGGCGGAAATCCTGTTGAGTATAGCGGTGATTCACTTACTAAGTATGTAAATGAGATGATAAACAAGTTTAAGGTGAGTTAAAATGAGCAACAACCCTCGTTTTAGTAAGCTAACTTTACTTTATGATATTATTTTTGACATTACAACGAGAAGTCCAATTCGTATTGGATCTGGAAAAGGTGGGACATCACCACTTGAATCAGACCTTCCAGTTATCAAAGACTCTGATGGCAACCCGATAATTCCAGGTTCAAGCTTGAAAGGATTTTTCAGATCTAACTTTAAACGAATTCTTAATGGATTAAATATAAGCAACTCAGATGATTTTGTATCTGAAATTTTTGGAACTACCGAACATGCTTCGAGAGTACTGTTTACAGATGCTCTTCCTATGCATGCACCATTATTACTAGTGAAGAAGCATATTCAAATAGACCCAACGACTGGAGGTGTGCGTAATCTATTTGATGTTGAGTGCGTTGCAGAAGGTTCAAAGTTTGAAGGAAAGATAGTCACAAGGAATTTACCGCTCTCATATCTAGCATTTGTAGCAACAACAGCATCTTTAGCTAACACAGGTTTTGCTAAAATTGGAGGCTTTAAGAGCAGAGGTTATGGTTCAATAAATATAACTGTGAAAGATTTAGGTCTTACTCTTATTGGAGGTAAGAAAAACATGAAATTCGAGACAGAAGTGCCATTTAACAATGAAAAAGCAATAAAAGTAGTTTTTCAAACCTTAGGTGACACTAGATTTCAGGTAGAGGAATTCATCGATGGAAATAAGCTTTCAGAAATCAGATTTGATGCTGAGATTATAGAAAAAAGCGATATTTTTAGCATCGTATTAAAGGTAAAAAATCCAGATGCATTCTTTAACGATACATTGATTTCATTTGCAAAATATCTTCAAGGTGCGCCAACAAAATGACACTGAATAAAGGATACTACTTTATAAAAGTTGATGGAACTAAAAGAGTTGCCGTTAGTAAAGAGCTGTTTACGTCAAGAAGTTCATTTTCCAATATGTTTATAATTAGTATGTCACTTGAGGTTGTTAGTCCGCTACATATTGGAACAGGAGAGGCATCTAAAATCATAGATAACATGCCATTGTTCTTGCAAACCAGAGATACTACTGGACACCCAATAATTCCAGGTGCATCTATGAAGGGAGCAGTTTCTACGTTTTTTCTTGCGTTAACTGGTAGCATTGAAGCAACAAGTGAGCTTTTTGGAACCTCTTCTAGAAGTTATGGCAATAAGTATGGTCCGCTGATTTCAAAAATATTTTTTGACAATTTCAAAATCTTTGGAGACTATAGAGTTGTTAATAAGCCTCTTCCGGCACTATGGCGTCCAAGATATAGACCAGGGTATTACGCAGTAAAACTTTATTCAGATGTAAACTATTCTGAGCCTAAAAATAAATCTCAATTAGTTGAGTGTATTGATACGGGCGCTAAGTTTAAAGGCGATGTCGTAGGATATGCACTTAAGCCATGGGAAGTTGGAGGTTTACTAATGTCTTTTGGCATCAATGTTGAAAGCGAAAAAATTATTACGAAGCAAATTAAAATGGGATATGCTAAGCCTTATGGTTTAGGAAAATTGAAAGTTATTGGTGAGGATATTTTTGTAAAAGTCTGTGAAGTAAATAAAAACGATCTAAAACTTAGCACACATGTAACGCATCCGAGCCCATACATTAATGAGTTCACTAAAAAATACCCTATTGCAAAAGAAAGATATAATGAGGTGTTTAAATAAGTTGGATGCACTTAAATTTTTAAACGAAATGAGACAGCCGCCTATAAAAATAAGCGACCGTGTGAAGCAAGAAGTTTACTACTATACTCAGAGGAAGAAAGGAGGCTTTAGCAAAAGAATAGATGCAATAATAAATGAAGTTTGCAGAGAAGCCGGATTTTTACTTTTTTCTAGGCTTGAAAAAGAAAAAATTAGTGAAGAGATCGATAAAATAATTTTAAGCGCAATCATAAAGACACGAGTCACTGAAAGAAATGTGCCACAAAGAGATATAGAATTGATAAAAGAGCACATAAAGAATGTCGTTCTCAAAATAATGAAAGAAGACAACCCTAAAGAAATCTTTAGCAAAATAGTTATGATAACTAGTATTGAAAAAGCCAATCTAGCTGGTTTTCTTTCCAGCAAATGAATGACATAGAAAAAGAGAGAAAACGAATTATAAAACGAATTAATGAAATAATTGATGCGCATAATTTATGGAGTAAGCGATATTATAATATTTATGGATCGACAGAAGAGTTTTATAACAGTTATTTCCAAGAAATATTTCGAGAGATTTCCCTATTTTTAAATAACTTTGAAGTAAAGTCCAATAATAAGAGTGATCAAAAAGATAGATTTAAAAATTATCTAAACGATCTCAAGCACTATAAAGATGTAGTTGGAAAATACTTTTCTTTAACTGATAGTTTTATAGAACTGAAAAATGACGTGAATAAGTATAGTAAAACTAGTGACATTTATAACAGATACTACATTTCACTTGCATTGTATTATGAAGGGGCGGGGTGATTTGTATGAGATCATACTTAAAATTTTTAATGAAAAAATAGTACTTCTTGCTCACTTAATTCTAACTTAAACAATGTACAAAATATAAATGATGAATTTACTGAAGTTAAAAAAGAATTGATTTCTTTTTGATTGCAAAATTGGAGATATCCTTAAAGACATAGATATAGTTAGAAAGTTGTTAATTGACAAAGAATTAATAAGAGTAAGGAAGATGCTATCTAGGAGGTATGCTTCAAATTAGTTGCATTCAAGGAAAAAGTTTTGAACATTCACATAAAGTTGGTTTCATGTTTACTTAAGCATCATTCGAGGATATCACGATATTGATTGGCAGGTCTTCTTACTTAGCAAAAAATTTTAAGTTAAAGAAAGAGAGTAAAAACGTTCAACGAAGCTAAGATAAAAATTTACTTGCTGTCTTTAAAGAGACCTTCTTTACAAGTATTCAACACATCATTTATCTTCTCCTTTTTGTAATGAAGCAAAACATTACCTTTATACTGGATTTCGGTTACGTTGTACTCAAGCCCTGCATGCGCTAAAAAGTTTTGAGGATCAAAGCTTCCTACTTTTATACTTCCAATCTTCCTAATAAGCAACTTAACATAGAGCTTAAGTTAACAGAGCACAATAAAAAAAGACAAAGACTTATTAACTGAAATTATATTTTAAAAATCATGGGTGTTTTTCACATCTCAGGATTAGGAAAACGCTTAGGTGCATTTACTGTCCCATTAACTTGCGTTTACCTCATGTTAAAAGCTTCAGAAAACGGTATAAAAGAAGCCAACGACTTTTTTGCAACCTCTGGAGAGGAACAGCAAGAAAGTAAAGGAGCGCCGGAGGCATTCATTATTTTTACTTCTGAAGAAGTTATAGGAGGAGGAATAGACAAGTATGATAGTTCTCCAATCGAACTGAAAGGAAAGAACGACCTAACAGATATTTGCAGATATTTTGAGAACCTCTTTCAAAAAACCGAGATGCAACCAAATTACTACGAAAAATCTTGGCTTAAGGATTTTTACATAGTTTCGATAAAACACGACAACTTTGAAGACTGTCTCGAAGCAACACTGCCAACACTTTATGCGCTGAGAGATAAAGAAATTTGGATAAGTTTAGTTGGAGGCTCAAACCAAGTGAATATTTCGTTGCTTCTATCTGCTCTCTTTTCAACTGCAGGTTCGAGGTTCTATTATGTTTTTCAAGAAAAGATAGCGAAGCTATTTCCAGAGTGGCTAGAACTGAAACACTTTAAGGAGAACTTAAAAGAAGGAACCAGCAAAGTCTTAGAGAGATGGTTCGATCTTCCAGTACCTTACTTGGGATTTTCCGATATAATAAAAGAACTAGAAGACGAATTTAAGGACCGTGAAATCTTAAACAGCAAGCAAGTAGAAGATATTCTGGAACGACACGGACTACATAAACAAGTGCTATCAAAACTAAGAAAAAAATGGATAATTACAGAGAATGAGAGAGTAAGAAAAGGGCCATTTTTAGAAAAAATAGAAAAGCTCTTTGATTTTAAAAATGCACCAGAAAACTACTCCCAATGGAAAGAGGCCATGGCTAAGAAAAAGAGACTATATGAAATTGACTTAGAAAAGAAAAAGTTAACTCTTGTTGGTTAAGCTTTCTATTGAAGTCTTAAGTTTGCAGTCTATATAAGGAAATTGCTTAAAGGATATATTGGAAAACATGAAAACAAAATAGTGTTAATTTGTTATTCTTTTGCTGGTTTTTGCTCTAACTTTCAGCATTCTGCCATTTCATGAAAAAGCAAATTTTTCATACCTTTAAGCCAAAATAAGCTTTAATTTAGCTCATTTTCCTAGAATTCTTAATTTTATTAATTTCTGACAGCTTTATAAATAAACGCCTTCTAGAAGCCTGTCAGAAAATCTTGCTCCAAATTCATTAATTTTTAGCTTATTCGAACAACTTTTACTTAAATACTTTCTGACAGCAAAAAACTTAAATCCTTAAAATTTCTTAAGATAAGGTAGGAAATCTCGAGGGTGTAGTAGCTCCTATATAAGCCTTAAGATGAATCTCAAATGAGAATTGAAAGATCCTTTTCTGTAACTACGCCTTCCTTAAGTAACTGATGATGAATCTCAAATGAGAATTGAAAGATATATTAATGAAGAAATTAGTAAAGGTGCTAAACTAAGATGAATCTCAAATGAGAATTGAAAGACGCTTCTCACGGCTAAAGGCCTTTTCCTACAAGAACGATGAATCTCAAATGAGAATTGAAAGATCAAATCGCCTATCATAAGGTCTATGTCTGAAATTATTGATGAATCTCAAATGAGAATTGAAAGAGGGTTATCCTGACCATGCGAGGCCTTGAACTAGAATGATGAATCTCAAATGAGAATTGAAAGTATGAAGCCTAGGTTATTAGGTAAAGTTAGCTCATGTAGATGAATCTCAAATGAGAATTGAAAGTGTGTAAGAAAGCCACTACTAGCAAATTTATAATAGAAGATGAATCTCAAATGAGAATTGAAAGGGCTCTTGCATTGCTTTCTCCATCAAGTACTCTTTGAGGTCTTCGATGAATCTCAAATGAGAATTGAAAGTAAAAACGAGGCTTCCAGAAGGAAAAATACTTTCTGAGATGAATCTCAAATGAGAATTGAAAGTTGTTCATTTTCCTTCGCTTTCTTTCTCGCTTATTTGGTTGATGAATCTCAAATGAGAATTGAAAGGAGTTAGCTTTACCATACTGCCTCACCTATGATAAAAGCGATGAATCTCAAATGAGAATTGAAAGTGAACGAGGTTCTAAAAGGCATAAGGCAGAGGCTAGAGGGATGAATCTCAAATGAGAATTGAAAGATCTGCACACCTGCTCTTTCAGCTTCTCTTTTTATCGCAGATGAATCTCAAATGAGAATTGAAAGATGATATGTGTACCATTGTCGTTGAAGACAAAATTTGCGATGAATCTCAAATGAGAATTGAAAGTGCGTGTTTTCTTGCTAGGAAAGAGCTTGGAGTAATAAGAGACTTTAGTGAAAAGGAACTCGAGGCTATAACTTTTAAAGGTGCGCAGTTGCCTAGATTTCTCTGTGAACTAGAATGAAGTGGTACACGCATATTTTCGCAAGTACCATTGTTTTTATTTTACTTGAAAAACTATTTAACATACCTGCCTACACTTTTGTCTTTGCGCTCTTAGGCAGTATCTTTCCAGACTTAATCGAAAGTTTAAGTCATATAAAACATAGAAGTGTGCTTTTTCATGAGTATGCTTTATACCTTATACCTTTTGCTTTTGGACTGATTTATCCTACATACTTCTCGCTTACAATTTTTGGTTTCTTTGCTCTTTACCACCTTTTTCTTGATACTTTCACAAAATCTGGCGTGTTTTTCTTTGGAAGGCGTGTAAAAGGAAGCCTAAAGACTGAAAGTACTCTGGATAATGCAACCGTAATGTTTATACACTTGATTTTAGGTGTATTTGCTGTGATATGACTACCTTGACCGTTAGAAACATGGAAAACAACAATTCCAACAAAAACAATAATACCAATAGTTCTAGTAAAAAACAGGAAAAAATATTCCTATCCTTAAATCAGATACAAAAAATACTAGAGGAAAATTATGGAATTCACTTAGCTTATTACACTTTATTAGATTATGTTTACAAAAACATCATAACGCCTGATTATGTCTTGAGAAAAAAATTTTTGTTTCATAGAGATAGAGTGCCTGAAATAGCAGATATTTTAAAAAATAAATTCCGTGAAAAAAGGCTAAAACAAAATAACAAGAACAACACTAACATAAAAGAAGATAAAAATTTAGAAATAGATTTTAGAAAAATACTTCAACTCTAGAAATCTTCAAGGAGTAACTGAACTCCTTTTATTTTTTTGAAACACGAAAATCGCAGGTGGCGATAGAACATACCGTGGGTATTTCGTGTCGGCAAAAGCACATCTGTGTCAGAATTAAAGAGTTCGCAATTAAGACCTATGCAGTCGTCATGAACTTTTTGCATCTCAGACCAAATCCATGTTATGTCGTTGTACTCTGTAAGCCTTGCGATCATGGACAACGGTAAAACAACTACCGCATATTTTACGTCAGCTTGTTTCAAGGCATTATGGAGTTCTTCAACATTAACAAAAAGTTGAGCATACTGCACGATTTGTGGATTTCCTAGTTTTTGTTTTAAGATTTTAAGTTGTATAGGAAGGATAGGATGCTTAGAAACCCAAGCAACTTTAGGTTTCATTTTTTATCACCAAAATACATTTCGATTACTTGCTCTCTGTACATTTTATCAAAAGCCTGAACTACGCTTATGTGCTTTGGATTGCAAACGTAGTAACTAACGTCGTAAGTGTCATAATATCCAACCATTTTTATGTAGAAAGAGATAATGTCCTTCTCATTTACTGCCTTTACGTGAAAGAAGTCTCTAAAGACTTGTTTTATTGAGTACTCGTAGTTGTTGTTTTCTTTAACGTCTTTAGACTCTACGTGTGGATTGTAGCTCTCGGAGTAGTACTTACTCTCAAGTATTTCCTTGAGAGTATCATCGTCAACGTTCAGGATACCCATGTTAATAAACCTTAGGAGGTCATCAAAACTTTTTAGGCATAGCTCACTTATTACAAGATCGTTATGTCCAGATATCGAACATTTTACACCTGCATGAAATTCAAAGTAATGTCCTTCTTCTTCATTGAAACCATAAAGTCTACTCCTTGAAACTATTGTGTAAGAATGAACCTTTAGGTGTTCTATGCTTTTAAGTGCTGTCTGAAGCTGATTCGTAATCTCAAAGTGTTTTGAATTTTCTAAAAATTCAAACGCTTTCACGTATGCGGAAATTGATCCATCTCGACGTTTCTTACGACCCAATCTAACGGCATATTTTGTAACAGCTACTATTGAACTCTTAGGTGGGGTATTGAAAAGCACCACCATGCCCTTTTTTGGCGTCATTACGCCTAGTAATTCAAGCGCTTGAAAGAATGTTTCATGCAGATTGGTTAAGACGCCAACCACGTAGACATTGCCTTTTTCAACGGCAAATATTGGAATTTTTCCAGCATACATAGAAGCCAAAGTAACTAAAGCCTCTGCGTAATCTTTGCCATACTGCTTTGAAAGTTCTAGGATTGCTAAGTCCCTAACTGTTTTTTCATGCTCTGAAAGGTTAGGAAGATCGAGTTCTAACTTTGGTGCTGTTTTAGGTTTACTGTAAGTATGAGGAAAAAGCACCTTTTTCCACTCTTCTAAAATATCTTTAGTATCCTCTTCACTCATTGGTTGGCCACCTCTAGAAGCTTTAAAGCACCTTCTTCGTTAGGCGTTACTCTCATAAACTGAGAAGAAAGTCGTTGCAGAGTTGGATTGTTGCCTTGGGTCATGACTGAAATAAGCTTGATTTTACCTAGTTGTTGTTTGCT
>Ga0080004_1109054_pt1 | contig 14497 bp, 15 predicted proteins | sample WasSprMetagenome_FD_69207 | JGI IMG/M metagenome (GOLD analysis project Ga0080004, IMG submission 69207) | Sulfidic aquatic microbial communities from Washburn Spring, Yellowstone National Park, USA - WS (SPADES assembly) (version 2) | ecosystem: Environmental > Aquatic > Thermal springs > Hot... | reverse complement strand
TTGCTTGCCTTTCTTGAAAGAGACTTTCAATTCTTTCTGAGTTGCATCCACGAAGTCCCCAATGAAGGTGGTGATCCCCGGGCTCGGCCTTTCAATTCTTTCTGAGTTGCATCGGGTGCCCAACGCCTGGGGGGGCGGTGACGAGCCGCTTTCTTTCAATTCTTTCTGAGTTGCATCAAAAAACTTTTCGCTAAACTCTTCAGCGTCGAGTGGTAACTTCTTTCAATTCTTTCTGAGTTGCATCTAGGTGGGACAAAGGAGTTGATTATGTTGCCACATATCAGCTTTCAATTCTTTCTGAGTTGCATCTGTACTTCCCGTATGGCACGGGTGTTGATTCCAATACTTCTCTTTCAATTCTTTCTGAGTTGCATCAGGGTGCCGTGTGCCTGGGGAGGCGGCGATGAGCCGCTTTACGTCCTTTCAATTCTTTCTGAGTTGCATCTGTGACGAAACATGAGGGAACACTTGGTGCCTGTTTACGTCCTTTCAATTCTTTCTGAGTTGCATCATGACAGATGGCTTCAATTTTCTATATGCTAATCTGAATGGACCTTTCAATTCTTTCTGAGTTGCATCGTTCACGCTGTCCATTAGCTACTAGTGGAAAGTTCTTCTTTCTTTCAATTCTTTCTGAGTTGCATCACATGTTATTGCTATGACAACACAAAAATTCGCGTATGAAATCTTTCAATTCTTTCTGAGTTGCATCGCAGGATGGATATCTTTCGAGTCAGCAGTGATGCGTATAGCTTTCAATTCTTTCTGAGTTGCATCTTGGGAGGCTACTCCCTGAACCAGCTCCTGGCCCTCCTCTCCTTTCAATTCTTTCTGAGTTGCATCTAGGGACGCCGGGGCTGATCATCGAGTACGCGCGCAGGATCGCGCTTTCAATTCTTTCTGAGTTGCATCTGAAGCGTATTTTCTCATGGTTGCTTATATGCTTTTCGCTTTCCCGTGAGAAGCCTGCAAAACTGCCCCGCACCCCAAAACGATACATTGGAGGCTTCTGAACATTCCCGCCCGGGAGGGTTCCCGCAGTTCCCGCTTGAAGCCGGGAATTCCTCCCGTAAATCTCTTTTCAAAATAGCCTCCCGTCGGGAAGCTTCATAAACAAATTTTAGTTTTCCCGTTGAGATGTCTTGACAAAATGGTGTTTGTCCGGGCGGGGCGTGTTTCAAGCGGGAGGCCTGCGCTTTGGAGCTGTTGTGCTGCTTTCTCGGGTTGCTGCACTTGAGAAGTATTTGTCCACCGGGTGGTAGTTTTGCCTGGATGACTCCCTCTTGGTGCCTGCGTGGGCTATCATTGTCCTTTCTCTGACTGATATGCGGGGTTCGCGTCGGGATAGAGTGGGTGGAGCATCGTCGAGTCGTCTCCAGCTAATTCTCCGGTCGCCTCCCACTTCCCCCTTTACTCTCAACAGATGCCTTGTTTCAGCTAGGCGCTAAGCGACTGCCCGCGCGCGACCCCACGCTGCAAGCATGTACAGTATGGGGGATTGACCTTTCTACAGGGTCGTCTGCGCATCCGTAACGCCCTCAATGCACTCCTCACTTCCAGCTCTTGGGAGCAATCGCATCCACGCATAGCTTTGCCATTTATTACCAGTGCATCACTGCCTTTTGCTACGGTCCGGGTGGTTTCGCATTCAGAGGGGTCGCAGCGCGGGCTGGGCGCATCTGGGGTTAGGTGCAAATGGTTTTTAAAGGGCTGGAGAGTACGAGTTATCGGGATAGGCGGAGTTGTAAGTAGGAGGATTGAGGGGTGGCTGAGGCTGGAGGAGGAGGCTAGAGAGGTAAGGAGGAAGCAAGCCGACTGGAAGTTCATAGAGTCTCAGCCCCCGAGGCTGAGGATAGCGTTGAGGCTGTACGTGGAGGCTGGGGACCTCTTTGTCGCCTCTAGGGTCGCGGGGCTGACCGTGGAGGAGTTTAACGAGCTGAGGAAGAGGGCGAGGATACCGAATGTTTGCTGAGGAGTTCGCCGTTGCTGATACGTGCTTCCTCATTGACTGGGCCTACTGGAGGCGTAGGAACGTTTTGCCAGGCCTCTTCAGGGCGGTTTTCGTGCCCGAGGAGGTTCTCCGGGAGGTGAAGAGCGAAAGCACGCTGGAGTGGGTTGCGGAGAACCTCGCAACCGGCAGTTTCGCACTGTTCACGGAGACCCAGGATGTGGTGGGCTTTGCAAGGGCGATAGTTGAGAGGTCTAGGATGCTCCCCATCAGGGGGGTGGATCTCCCCGAGGCTGTTTGCCTGGCAATCGGCAAGATGCGGGGCTACATAGCCCTGGCGGAGAACAGGGGCGCGCTTATGGCCGCCGATGCCCTAGCGGAGCTCAGCGGTGTAAGGGTGTGGAGGTCTCTCGACCTGATCTCCCAAGCCTTTAGGAGAGGAATCTTGGGTGGAGACCCCGAGGCCGTGTTCATGGAGTATGAAGAGGATACCGGGCACATGTTCCCCCGGGAAGGGTTGAGGGGTGTAATCGATGAGCTTAGAGGAAAAGCTTGAGAAGTGGCGCAGGCTGGAGGAGGAAGCAAGGGAAATAAGGAGAAGGGAGGCAGACTGGAAATTCATAGACTCCCAGCCGCCCAGGTTGAGAGCGGCGCTCAGGCTGTACATCGAGATGGGGGACATTAGGCTGGCTTCAAAGGTCGCCGGCATGGGTGTGGAGGAGTTCCGCGAACTCCTTAGGAGAGCGAGGGTGCCCGTAGTAGTGTAGGGCAAGCCTTGAGATGGCTAGCTGCGGTCCGCACGTACTTTGATGCGGACCATTCTTTCAACTTTGCTTAGTATACTTTAAAGCAACCCATTTACTTCCGGCGCGCGTAGGCTAGATGTGCTAGATAAAGTTGAGATAAAGTTCGAGAAAGATGGATGAGGTTCATAGAAGATTAGGTAGCTCATACTTGGAATGAGTGGAAACCCTGTTTCTTAGCGTGCGCCGCAGATCCTCCTGGTCAACGAGGAGGGACTCGGGGAGAGGCTTGAGGAGATCAGGAGGCTTCCAAGGTACTCCGATGCCGAGAGGCAGAGGAAGGTTAGGGCTGGCGCGCGCTAGTCCTTCCAGTACCCCTTTCCCTTTAGGGCGGGGATTAGCGCCCTCGAGATTGCCTCCACGTGGCTCTCGACCTTCCTGAGCACTTCCCGCGCGTAACTCTCTGATACTACCTCTGATGCTGGCACTCCCACAGCCTCGTAGCCGTACATCGCGGGACCCCTCACTGATGCGAGCTCCGAGACCAGTGATGCGAGCTCTTCAACCCTGCTCTTGACGGGTTCCGGGAGGCTCCCCCTCGCGGAGAGGAGGGCTGGGCTCACGTCATGCACCCTTGGGTACTCTATGGCTAGAGCCCTCAGGAGCGATTTCACAGCCATCTGCAGGGCTTCCCGCGCCCTCCTGACGCATAGGGGGTGATCCCCGCGTGCGAGAGCGGCTCTAGCCTCCTCTAGGCACGAGTGGGAGCGCTTGAGGTAGTCAGCAGACATCTTCAGGTTTATCAGAGCTCAACCACCTCGCCCAGCCTGACCCCCGGCTTCAGGACCCAGTACCACGCGTCCCCGAGCTTCACCCTCCTGCCGCCCCTCTCCTCGATCCTCCTCCTCAGCTCCCCCAGGACCCTCCCCATGAAGCCGCCAACGTCGTAGACTATCAGGGAGTCGATGGTCATGTCCAGCAGCAGTGGGGGGTGCTCCTCGACCTCCCCGGTGGTCAGTATCACTAGCGAGACGGGCTTCGGGAACCCCTCAGGCGGCCTAACAGAGCTGGAGACCTCGGCGGAGAGCCTCAGCCTGTCCCTGACTGGCCTCTTGACGACGACCAGGACGTCCAGGTCGCTCCCCTCCCTAGCCTCCCCCCTAGCGAAGGACCCGTAGACAACCACAGACACCAGGTCCTCGCTGAACCTCTCCTTCAAGGGTTCCAGCAGCCAGCCCCACTCCACACCTAAAATAGCGCCCGGACCCTATAAAACCCTATCCCGAGCCGCAGCCAGCTCCTCGCGCATGGGCGCGCTGCTGCCTCCTTATCTACCCGCTCCCCCTCTCCACCCTGGTAGACGCGTGGCGCCGCCTGGGAAGGGCTTAAATAGCTTGACCGCTTTTTAACCATGAAGGTATCCGGGGGTCGGAGGGGTATGTGCATTGCGGGGAGGCGTGTGCCGCTACTCGGCTCGGCTGGGGCTTCGGATGGCTCGGGGTGTTGAGGCTTGGAGGAGGCCTTGAGGAGGATCCCCTCGTACAGCCAGGAGCTCGGGCTGGACCTGAGGGTCAAGTCCGACAGGTTTAAGTGGTTTATAGCGTCGATGCTGTACGCCAAGAGGATATCGTCAAGGATCGCAAGCGCGACCTTCAGGAGGTTCCTCGCCGAGGGGCTGACGGATCCGGGCAGCATACTGAGCGCTGGCTGGGAGAGGATCGTCGAGGTCCTGGACTCCGGTGGGTACGTCAGGTACGACTTCTCCACGGCGACGAACATACTCGAGAGCGTGAGGCTCCTCGTGGAGAGGTACGGAGGAGACATCGACCAGGTGCATGAGCGCGCGTCGGACCCCAGGGACCTGGAGGGGAGGCTCATGGAGTTCAGGGGCTTCGGGCCCGTGGCCGTGAACATATTCCTGAGGGAGCTTAGGGGGATTTGGAGCAAAGCTGACCCCGAGCTCTCAAGCTACGCCAAGGCCGTGGCCTCAAAGCTTGGGCTGAGCGCAGACCTGGCGCGCAGGTACGAGTCCCAGCTGGTCAGGCTGCACATCGAGTACTGCAAGCCCAGGGCGTGCGGCAAGTGCCCGATCCAGAGCCTATGCCCCGGGCCTGAGCGTTAGGGCTCGCCCCCTTAACTCCCTCTGAGCTACGCTCGGGCTACGCGCGCTGCTACTCCGTCTTAGGTTAGGGGGATCCGTGAACACCTGATCAGTAAAGCTTGGCGGAGGGCACTCGAGCGGCTTGCCTCTTAGGTGCTCTCCCTACGGTAAAGTTTCCTGGCGTGAAAGGTATAAATATGGCTTTCCCGGGTAAGTGCTTGATGGGACTAATCTCCCCGACTGTGTTGGGAGTGCTTGCCTCTAAGTACGGGGTCGATGAGAGAAAGATCGAGGAGATGCTTCGTGAAGCCGTTAACGATGTCTCAAGAATGCTGCGAAGGTTTGTCAGGGCACGTCAGTACTCCTTCGCGGACCGCCTTGCTAACGCCGCGGGGAGAGAGGCTGTAGCTGCGGCGCTCTATGAGTCTCTCCGCATCTCGGATAGCACTCTGAGAGCTGGGCGTACGCTCGACGAGAACGTTAAGCCTTACGTGGCTAAGGAGAGTAGCGTAAAGATACTACTGGACCTGCTCGACGTAGATCTCGTGAGTGGATTGGAGGCTGTCAAGCGGGCCGCTGTCCTGGCTCTTGCCCGTCGTCCGGCGAGGAAGGAGAAAAAGGTCGAGGAGGCCGAAAAGCTTGCTGAGGGTGAGGAGAAGTGAGGGGAGCTTTCCTGAGCATTGGTGTCAGAGCGGTGGTCAATGTCGAAGCGCTGAACATGGTGGAGAGCGTTGGCAACGTGACAAGGCACAGGAGAGCGACCATGGTCTTCAGGAGGGGTGCCAGGTATTTCGTTAGAATCGTCCCCGTGATCAGTGGCGAAAGCTTGGCGCACGCGTACCAATGGTGGATCGCTGAGCTGGCGAGACACCGCTACCCGGCGGACAAGGTCCCGCTCTGCGAGTACTGCGAGAGGGGTGAGTTCCTGAAGCACTGCGACGTAAAGCTCTTTGGCTCAAAGCAGTGGGAGCAGCAGCTTCGCAGTCTGCTAGGGGTGGCAAAGGAGGAGGTAGCAGAGAAGGGTAAAGAGGAAGGGGGCGAGGAGGCGAAGAGCGGGGAGGCGAGGAAGGGGCGCAGGTCCTCGAGGAAGGCTACCTACGACCCGCACGAGGTTGAAAAGATCATAGTGAAGAACTGCGTAGTCGAGGATATCGGGGGCTTCCTCTACCCGGGCGACAGGCCTGTGAAGCGCACGTCGAGGTTCCAGGTCAGCTACATGGTGCCCACCGTGGAGAGCCTCGAGGCAGGCGCCGCGGCTATTGAGCCGCAGTTCCACGTGCGCCACAGCCCCACGAGGACGGCACGGGAGGGACAGCAGGAGGTTGCCGGTCAGATGATGTACTACGTGGAGACCGGGTCCGCGACCTACGCCCTCACCTTCAACCTGGACGCAGGCGGCATAGGCAGGACGAGCATGCTAAGGGTCGAGCAAGTGGTGGATGCCGAGGAGCTGAGGAGGAGGGTTGAGCTCGCGGTGGATGCCCTCGCGCTCATGCTTGACAGCAGGATCTTCGGGGCTAAGCTTTCCCGCTTCACGCCCATAATTGAGTACGAGACTGTGCTCGCCGCGGTCTCCAGCTACCCGCCCTTTACTCTGTCCCCGCCTGCCCTGAGGGGCTTCGCCGAGTCAACTGCGCGGAGAGCGGCTGAGTACAAGAAGGTCTTCGGCGCGGATGTAATGCTGGTAGGCTTCGGTGAAGGCTTGCCCGAGGTTATCGAGAAGAGGGACTCGCTGATCGAGCTCTTCAGCAGGATAAAGGAGCTGCTGCTGAGCAGAATCGAGGAGCGGAAGGAGTCGCCATGAGCCTATACGCGGTAAGGGCACTGCTGGAGCTCCACTGGGGCTACTCAGTGAAGCGCCCCCTGTTCTCCGCCTCCCAGCCCGCCCTCCTTGTCCCACCGCCTACAGCTCTGCTGGGTGCGCTGGCTAGGGCTGCTGCCTACTTCCACGGCTGGCCCGAGGCCATCCAGGACGGCCTAGCCCTGTACAGCTCAGCGCGCCTGCTCCTGGAGAGAGTTCGCTGGGCTGCCGCCGCGCTTGTTGATGAGAGGTTTATAGGCCCGCTGGGACCTGTGGAGACACGTGACCTCACGAGGGCGCTCATCGCCCCATACCTTCGCACAGACCACGCCTACCCCGGCTCGCCCATGCTCTTCGGTGTGCAGCCCCACGGCAAGGTCTACGCACCCTCCATGAGGGTGGCAGTCCTCTTCCTCGCGACTGACGAGAAGGTGAGGGACTACGCGCGGTGCATCCTGAGCATAGGAAGCAAGGAGTCCGTGGTCTCTGTTGACGGAGTCGAGGTCTCGGAGGTCAGGGTCGCTGAGGCTTCCGAGGTGGAGACCCGCTACTACTTTCCCTCAGACTTAGGGGAGATCCTGCAGAGCCCCGAGGGCGCAGAGGGGGGCAGGGCAGTGCGGGAGCTACTCAGCATCCCTGATGTCCCCCACTACGAGCTCGCTAGGGTGAGGGACCTCAGGGCGAACTCGAGGGAGTTCGTAGTCCCGCTGGAGCGCGTGAGGATCAGGCTTGCGGGGGGTGCGGCGGCCGTGCTGGACCCGGAAGGCGAGGTGGCCGTGGTGCCCAAATGGGTGGTAGAGGGTGTCTGAGGTCACGGTAGTCAGATCCCCGAACCTGCCGGTGCTCGCAGGCTCCATCGCAACCGTGCTGCTGAGGGCAGCATCGGAGTGCGCCAGCAGGGTTGACACGGAGTTCCGCTCCAGTAGCTGGCTCTTCGAGGCGCTCCTGGAGATCCAGGACCCAGCAGCCTTCGAGGCTGCTCTCGCCGACGTGCTTGCGAGAGGCGCGCGGAACTACTCAGAGCTCAGGGTGGCACCTGTGACTATCGGCCCGGCAGGCGACACCCTGCAGCTGGAAAAGGTAGCCAAGGAGCTGGGCGCCCAGCTCATAGGCGAGAAGCTTTACGAGAGGTTAACCTCCCTTGGCGGCACTCTCTTAAGGAGGCACCGGGGCAGGCTCCTCGAGCTCCTGTCCTCCGAGTGGAGAGTGGAGGTCTCAGCAGACAAGGTGAAAGTGCAAGAAGGCAAGGGGAGCATGAAGCTCCCCTCATTGTTGAGAAGCGTCAGCATGTACGAGATGACTAGGTCCTTCGGCCTACGCGACTTGAAGCCGGGCCCCGCTACGAGAGCTCTGCTGGACGCGAGGGCTGACGCCAGCTGGTGGCTGCTGTCGCTCATCCTCCCGATGACCGCCGCGGCCTACCTCGAGGTTGTCGATGAAGAGAGGAGGCTTGTGTTCGTGTTCTTCGAGCCTGTGCTGAGGTATAGGTACAAGTACCAGGACCTCAAGGCCCTCGGCGAGTTGCTGGACTCCGTATGGCAGTTTGTAGGCAAAGCTGGTTACTACGTCGAGGACATCGAGCTCGCGAGGCTCACGCTGCTGGCGCACACGGCGAGCACAGTCTCTAACCCCTTCGCGTGCGCTGAGGTCCCCGGCTCCCTGAGGGTGTGGGGGCTGAGGCTCGCGGGGCAGCGCTTCCAGGAGGTGTTCAGCGAGACCCTGCAGACAGGCGAGGTGGCCCTGCTTTACCAGGCGCTGAGGCAGAGGTTCGAAGAAGAGGCGCGGGTCGTGGCGGGAGACTGCGCGAAGCTGGGAAAGACGATCCAGTACCTGCTGAAACGCTTCCAGGCAGTCTCGAGGGAGCTGCGGCTGGAGAGGTTCGCCACGCTTTACAAGTTCCTGCTTCGGAACCTGGTTGAGCCCGGCTACGCTGCTCCCGGCGACTTTCTCTATGAGCTCCTTAGGTTTCTCGAGGTGGAGGAGTGGAGAGCCCGCTTTGTGGGCATAGCGTCGGTCAGACTGGTAGAGGAGGAGCAGATCAGCCTGGAGGAGGCGCGCGAGAAAGCTAGGGGCACGTTAGATAGGCTGTCCAACTTGGTGCGCAGCGTGGCTGGTGCATGATGAGCGTGGAGGTAACGATCAGTGAGTGCGGACCCCTTCGTGAGTCGAGGCTCGTGCTACCGGAGCGCGGCATAGTGCTGGTAATAGGCCCCAACCTCAGCGGCAAGAGCATGCTCGCCTCGTCGCTCGGCGCGCTCGCGGTGGCTGGTACGCTCACCGGGGAGACGGTGTTGCTGGGCACGCTCGAGGATAGACTGCTCGGCGAGGAGGGGCTCTGGGCAGACCTATACCGGATCGAGGCGAGGACCCGCGAAAGGGGGGAGGTTAACCTGCTGGATCCCCTGGATTTCCTGAGCGCGCTCCCGGAGCTCGGCAGCCTGAGCAAGCTCGACGAGCTCATTAGAGCGAGGTCCGACCAGGTGCTCAACGGGACTCGCGACTACCTGGCTAGGACGGTGTTCGCCACCGAGTTCTGCCTAGCCCGGGCGCTGAGTCCGTGGTGCCGGGAGCCGGGGAAGCCTACGCTCAGAGTATCATTAACGTCTACGGTATTGGGCGGAATCCGCGCTGAGCTGCCTGCCGAAGACCCTGCTCGTGCTGGGGCGCAGGCTCTCAGTGCCGCGTCCCTCTGGGGCGTGGAGCGAGTGTACGGTCTGAACCTCTCAAACCCTGTTAGCTTCGTTGAACGTTACGTCGGACTGCTGACACCCACTCCTTCGGCTCTCCTTGCGAAGGTGGTTACTAGGAACTTGAAGCCGCAGGTGGATCCCGAGCTTCATTTGGAGCTCAAGGGGGTGCTCGCAAGGGCGTGGGCAGAGGTGAGTGAGGCCGAGATAGGGATTGGTGACTTCGACTTCGCCCACACTCCTCAGGACGAGCCAGCCCTCGTGCTTAGCGGCGTGGAGAAGATGCTCCCATGGAACTACACCTCGAGCGGCGTAGCGGGCCTGACCGGGCACTGGCTCGCTCTGAGCGCCCTCTCCGTGCTCAGGTACGGGAGGGGAGACAGGGTGCTCCTAGCGAGCGTTGAGGAGCCTGAGGCGCATCTCGACCCTTACGCCGCCTACCTCCTGCCCCGCCTTTATGCGAAGGCTGCTGCGAGGCTGGGCGTCACGTTCATAGTGGCGACGCACAGCGAGGCCTTCGTTAAGGGTGTTGAGGACGCGGTGGGGGAGGGGCTGCTCAAGGCTGAAAGCGTGAGGGTCTACGAGACCGTGGGAGGCGAGAAGCTCTTCAAGCTGAGAGAGCTCTCGGTCAGGGAGGACGGCATCATCGAGGGCTCGCGCTTCACGAAAATCGCGAAGCTGTTGCTGCAGAGGAAGCTCGGGCTAGAGGAGGGCTCTGCTTGATCCACGTGGTCATGGACTCAAGCACGCTCAGGGACATTATAGAAGAGAGGCGCACCGAGAGGTTCTGGCTGACCGCGCACCCAAAGCTCACTCAAGCAATCGAGTCCAACGAGAGGGTGAAAGTGATTGTCGTTCGGGAGGAGGTGAGAGGTGATGTGCTAGCGATCGCTACAGAGCGTCTCAGTGAGTGGTATCGGGGGCTCCTCGGGCGTTTCGTCATAGATATGGAGGGCGTCAGATACAACGAGGTCAGATCGAAGGTCTCAGGGATGCACGGGAAGATCGCGCTGACGACCATCCGGAGGTTTTTCGATCTAGACCCCGAGTACCTGGAAGACGCAAAGGGAGAGCTGGATAGTGACGCGTTCCTCCTGGTCACCGCCCTCTACTGCGTCTCGGGTTGCGGAAGGGCTCTCGTGCTGACAAGTGACGAGAAAGCGCGGAGCCTCCTCAACTCGGCTCTCGACAGGCTTAGGGAGCACCCTTCTCTGGGCAGCGCGCTCGAGAAGGTGTCCGAGCCGTGAGGAGGGGCGTCCTCGAGGCGCTGCGCGACGCCAAGTCGCCCGCGCTTCCCGTGCTGATCGCCCCAACTGGCTACGGGAAGACTAGCGCGGTGCACTACTCCTGGAAGGAGGTGCTGCGCGAATGGGGCAGGGTGGTCCACGTCCTCCCGCTCAGGGCGCTGGTCTCGGACGTAGCCTCCAAGGCCGTGAGGCGCGGCCTCCCGCTGGACCTAGTCTCGTACCAGGCGATGCTCGAGGAGGTCAAGATCGAGCTAGAGGGGGGAGAGGTAAGGGTGAGGAAGTCCCCCTACATGCTCTCGCCCTACGTCGCGGTCACGTACGACAGCTACTTGTTCTCCTTCTACGTAGCGCCGGTGGCTGAGTTAACGCGTGTCCACGCCCACAGGGACGTCGGGCTTCTGGCCGCAGCGGGCGGCGGCGTGATATTCGACGAGGTGCACCTGGCCCTCGCGACTGATGCGCTCGGAAGTCAAGAGAGGGGCGGCGAGCGGCAGGAGCCCCTTCGAGAGGAGGAGAGCAAGGCTCTCACCGCGCTCGTGACGACCATCGAGCTGCTGAAGCAGTTCCTCAGCAGCCCCGTAGTCACGATGACTGCCACCCTGCAGCGAGCTGCAGTATCCTGGCTCAGCTGCGAGCTGAGGCGCAGGGGGGTCGAAATGCACCTCCATGTGTGCTTGGGCCGCAGGGGGCTTGACTACTTCAAGAATGCAACACCTCGCTTTGAGTTGCACGGTCTAGACGAGAGCTACTCCTCGCTCTACGAGAGGTACAGGGCTGTAGCTCGGACGCGGGTCTCGAAGGATTCCGTGGAGACCGAGGCTGAGAAGGCTCTCGACTACTCGCGCACTGTGCTGGTTTTCTGCAACACGGTGCCGAGAGCAGTGGAGGTCTACTGCGCGCTGAAGGATAAGGTCGGTGCCGAGGTCCGCCTGCTGCACGGCAGGATGGGCGAGAAGCGCAGGGAGCTTGTGCTCGACGGGGTGGAGGAGCTCCTTGATAGCGGTAAGGAGCTCGTACTCGTCTCTACTCAGTGCCTCGAGGCTGGAGTAGACATGGACTTCGACACCGTGGTCACTGAGGTGGCGTCTCCGGGCAGCCTGGTTCAGAGGGCTGGGAGGGCGATCAGGGACCTCGAGCGCAGGCTGGAGCAGGAGGGAGGCCCCAGGGTTCAAGTGATTGTGAGCCTGAGCGAGAAGAGCGTAGAGTCCGCGAAGGCCGTCTACCCGGAGGGCGCCGTGGATGCGGCAGCGCAGGCCTTGGGGGTCAGCGAGCGCTTCTTCGACTGGAGGTTCGCCGAGGAGAGGCCCTCCTTCATTGACCTCCTCGCGCAGCACGAGGTTGAGCCTGCGCTGAGCAAGAGCGTGGAGAACAAGCTGAAGACGATGCTGGAGGTGAAAACCGTCTCCGGCGAGAGTGTGGGGAAGTTGCTGAGGGGGATCGACGAGAGCATGGAGGGATCCCTGCTGAGGGATAGCGCCTTAATCCCCCTTGTCGTGTGCGATGGCGAGATTCACGACGTGGTTCCAGTTTCGCTCGACTTCCTTAGAAGGAGAGGGGGCAAGGTGCTGAAGATGGAGGGCGGAAAGGTCGTCGCGGCCTTCGAGGACGGGAAAGAGCACCGCGTTGAGCTGCGGTGTCTACTTGAGAGACCGCTATCCACCCTCTACAGCTTGAGGAGGAAGGCTGAGGCGGACTTTCTCGGCTTCCTCGTGAAGGGGGGCGCTTACGACCGAGAGGTGGGGCTAGTGTGAGCCACCTGCTGGCTAGGCGCGGCGAGCCGCTCTCAAGCCACCTGCTGAGAGTTGCCGAGCTAGCAGAGCGCTTAGCCGAGGATCTACGCTTGGGGCTCGGCAGGCAAGCGCGCATCGCCGGTATGCTGCACGACCTGGGTAAGGGCGACGCTGGCGCTCAAGAGAGGTACGCTAGGGGCTTAGGCGCGCCAGGCCACGAGGTCGTGTCGTTCGCAGTCGCTTACGGCATCCTGGAGAAGCTCAGCTTGCCAAAGGAGGAGGACGCAGCCGTGATCCTCCTAGCGGTACTAAGGCACCACCAGGCTATGGCGACCCCGAGCGAGCGCCTAAACGAGCTGGCCGAAAGAAGGTGGTTCAAGGGGAAGGCCAGCCTGAGTGCTCTCTCCTCGATCGTTTCCAGCGCTTTGGGATGCCAGTTCTCGATAGAGAGCTGGCCTAGAAGCTTCGAAGAGCTGCAGAGGACAGTAGAGCAGGTTTGGCAAAAGTGCTGCCACAGCGTGCGCTCAGACCCGGGAGCCCAGCTTAAGGCTAGGCTGCTCACGGGTGTGCTGATAGCAGCGGACTACCACGTCGCTTCCGGGAGCGAGGGTCCGAGCGGGAAGACCCTCTTCTCCACGGAGCTTGAGCATTTCTTCAAATCCCTTGAGAAGATGAGGCGCGAGCTCGGGGGGTGGGAATGACTCTCTTTGTCACCACGCTCGGCTTTGAGGGGAAGTTCGCTGTCTGCATCATCTGCTGGGGCAAGGAGGTTCGCGACACCCCCGCTAAGCCGCTGGCTCGAGAGTGCTATCGACATCGCCACCGTTTACCTCCCTCGACTCACCAGCACCATGGCGCACAGCACCAGTAAGAACAGCTAGCACGCCGCTTACCCTCCTTGATGCAACACAAGCGCGCTCCAGCCGTACCAGGTGGGCTGCTTCCTAACTGATCACGCGCTCTTCCCACCCGGTTCCCCTCCCCGAGGTGCCCAAGCGCCGAAGCCGAGCATCACAGCGCATGCCGCCCGAATTCTCATTTGTAAGGATTTTCTAACGGGGAAACTAAAATTTGTTTATGAAGCTTCCCGTCGGGAAGCTATTTTGGAAAGAGAATTGGGGGAGGAATTCCCGGCTCAAAGCGGGAATTGTGGGAAGCTTCCCAGTCGGGAGGGTTCAGAAGCTTCCAATCTGCGAGTTTGGGGTGCGGGGCAGTTTTGCAAGCTTCTGACTGGAAAGCGAAAAGCATATAAAGCGCAGTGAGGAGATATAGTTCGGATGCAACTCAGAAAGAATTGAAAGAAACACGTACTCTCTCACCCCAGCCAGCCAGGAGGACATCACGGGATGCAACTCAGAAAGAATTGAAAGCACACGAAGTCACCGATGAACGTCGTGATTCCCGCGGGCGATGCAACTCAGAAAGAATTGAAAGCTTGAGCACGTTGCCCCAGTTCGGTCCCGAAGCCTTGAGCAAAGATGCAACTCAGAAAGAATTGAAAGTTTTGTAGGTATTCTCTGGATTTTTCGAGTGTGTCTAAGATGCAACTCAGAAAGAATTGAAAGAAACAATACAGAACCACCACAAATTTCTAGAAACCTACAGATGCAACTCAGAAAGAATTGAAAGACTGTGCAGGCAAAGGACCCCTCGCTATTGCGCAACATCCCGATGCAACTCAGAAAGAATTGAAAGCGTCAAGGAGGTTACGGTGGAGGAGTGGGGAGAGGAGTGCGATGCAACTCAGAAAGAATTGAAAGGTTTTGCTCCTCGCGCTCATGCTCGCGTTCATGGTGCCGATGCAACTCAGAAAGAATTGAAAGTTTACAAAATAATATAATATATTGCGATCTGAGGCGCATTGCATGATGCAACTCAGAAAGAATTGAAAGACGAAGCCCCAGTTCCTCCATGCTGCACGTATCTCGTCCGCGGATGCAACTCAGAAAGAATTGAAAGCGTTATCGCTCTCCAGGTTCGCGGTGGCAAAGGGCGCGGATGCAACTCAGAAAGAATTGAAAGTTACTATATCTAAGAACCATTTTATGAACTCTTTCGCTAGGATGCAACTCAGAAAGAATTGAAAGCTTGTATATTTTCAACTGTGTTGTTCATGTTTTGTCGATGCAACTCAGAAAGAATTGAAAGCGGCATAGGCTTCGCGGCCATCGCGTACAGGATTTTGAAGACTCTCGTGGGGATGCAACTCAGAAAGAATTGAAAGGGACGACGCACTCAAA
>Ga0080004_1122040_pt1 | contig 14499 bp, 10 predicted proteins | sample WasSprMetagenome_FD_69207 | JGI IMG/M metagenome (GOLD analysis project Ga0080004, IMG submission 69207) | Sulfidic aquatic microbial communities from Washburn Spring, Yellowstone National Park, USA - WS (SPADES assembly) (version 2) | ecosystem: Environmental > Aquatic > Thermal springs > Hot... | reverse complement strand
TATAACAAGAGCAATAGTTCGTAAGACCATGGAAGATTGGATAAGCTTAGCAGAAACAGATGTTGTTGTAGTAGGTGCAGGTCCATCGGGTTTAACTGCAGCTAGAAAGTTAGCAAAAGCTGGACTTAAAACTGTTGTTTTTGAAAGAAGACTTTCCTTTGGTGGTGGCATAGGAGGCGGAGGAATGCAATTCCATAAAGTCGTTGTAGAATCACCAGCAGACAGAGTTCTCAGAGAAGTTGGCTGTAAACTTGAACCTATAGAAGAAGGTTTATTCATTACAGATGCTACAGAAATGATGGCTAAGCTTGCTTGTGGAGCTATTGATGCTGGTGCAAAGATAATTTTAGGTGTAAGTGTTGAAGATTTAATATATCGTGAATTTCCATTAAGAATAGTAGGTGTTGTAATACAATGGTCATCTGTAATGATGGCTGGTCTTCATGTTGATCCTCTAGCTATTAAAGCTAAGGCTGTTATAGATTGTACAGGTCATGATGCTGAAGTTATTGCAGTTGCATCAAGAAAAATTCCAGAATTAGGAGTAGCAATTAAAGGAGAAAAATCCATGTGGGCATCTTATGGTGAAGATTTAGTAGTAAGAAATACAAGAGAAATTGTTCCAGGACTTTTTGCAGCTGGTATGGCTGTAGCTGCTATAGATAAAACACCACGTATGGGTCCAATATTTGGTGGTATGCTATTAAGTGGTGAAAAAGTTGCTCAATTAGTTATAGAGAAAATAAAAGGAAAATAAAAACTAAAGAGTTTTATTATCAATAAAATTAATTAAATCTTTAGCAAATTTTTAATTAAATTATATAAGCTAGATTCCATTTCTTAGCAAAGGTTTGCTGAATATCAAAAGCCTGCTTCCATGTGTTATTCATATTACAAAAGATTTCGTAAATATAGGATTTTTCTTTCTTTAATCTTAAAAGTTTGAGAGATGCATCAATTTCGCTTGAGGAGGAAATGTTTCTAAGTACATTCAAAGCTTTCAACAAACCTTCGCTTCCAAATTCTTTTACAAGTGCTTGCACCATCAAGCATGAAGATAGCATCTCTATGTAATTGTTTTCTATCAATAAATATTCTGAAAGAATACCTTCCTTGATTGCTTCGTCAAAGCTAATTTTCTCCAATATGTTATAAGCATCCAATTTTCTGCTTAAAAGGAATATTTCTTCTCGTATAGTTTGTTTAAATTTTATTATGTTATCTTTCATGCACCGAATTGCGTAGTATTTTTGTATTATACGACCAGAAATCCTAAAGTTAAGGACAGAAGGTTCTCCATAGAGAGCAAATGCCTGTATTTCCGGGTAAAATGAAGTTTCTTGTAGAGCTAAGAAGAATCCTCGTGTATTTTGTGCTATGAAAGGCAAGTCTTCTTCGAAAATTAGCATTCCAAGTAGATTAGTAATAATAGGTTGTCCTGATTTTAAATAATTATAATACTCATTAAAATTATTGTCAGCAAACTCTTCGAGTGGTAAAAACACTTTTAAGTAACCAATTTTTTGAAGCTTATTAGTTTGTTTATCAAAAGCTAATGCAATGTTGTTCTTTATGAAAAGACCTTTAAGATATTCACCGATTACTTGGAAGTCCTTTTTGAAGTCAAAGTTCTTGTTATTTAAAACAAGCGTCAAAGTACAAGGAGATAGGTAGATCTTTTTCTTCTCAGTTTTATATTCATGTGCTATAAGTGAAAGTGGGGATGGTAAAACAACATTCTGTTTTAAAAGTGGTCTCATCAGAGATAACCAAAGAGTCGAAAACAGCTGTAGCTTAGCTAGATTAATGTTTTCTAACATACCATATGTAATAAAAGAGCCAATAAGTTCTTCTGCTATCCTTGATTTTTCTCCCTTTTGTTTCATTAATTTCTTAATCCGAAAGGATTTGTTCCCATCAAGTTTTTCCTTGCCGGTAAATCTTATAGCCCTTATAGAAAGCAATTCAGGAAGTAATAATAAGTAATGATCATAGGTACTGAATAGCTCCTTAGCACTATATCGGGTAATAATTAATGCCTGATGCTTTAGTAATAAAACTATTCCAGGTATGATATGTAATCCATACACCGGTCTGTCATCAGAAACTTCTTTCTGAAAAAGATTGTCCAAATCGGAGACTAGTTTAAGAAGTTCTTGGATTACCTCTCTAACATCATTCAACTAAGTCGCCCCGATTTCCTGTCTTATTATTCTCTCAGCTTCACTTACATCTATACGTTTTAATTGAAAATCATTTATCGAAGAGAGTCTACTTAAGTTTTGAGAAGTGGACACTAGTATTCTTCGATCGATAATATAAAATTTATCGTGTCTTTGAAGTTCAGGTTTCAATGTATATACATCTATTCCAGTACTTCTTAGTTTTTCTCCATATAATTTAGCATTTTCTTTACGTGTAATAAGTGTTACCTTAACATTTCTACTTGCTAGTTTTTGAAGGAACTCTACACCTTCCTCATCTAAATAGGGAGAAAAAGCAAAGAAGCTTTCTTTGGCTTGATTAAAGATGACCAATCCAAGCTCTTTGCCTTTTCCTTTTAGTTGTTCTCTCCCAGTAAGCACTTTTAAAACTCGCTCGGCTAGATTTCTAGATAATAATAAATTCTGAAGAACGGGTGAGGTGCAACCTCGTTCAAGGATAACACAAGCAGTACAACCATCAATACAAACGTTAATGCCTGAGGCTACTATCGCATCTACAATTAACTCTCTTAGTGTCCTTATATCTATGTCTACTCCTTGTTCTTTAAGCTCTTTCATCAACTTATAGTCTTCCTCGCTAAGAACATAGTTATTTAAGAAAGTAGCTGTATCTATTATAATCCCATTATTTATAAAGTTATCATATCTTTCTTTAACTTTATCTATTACTTTTTTCATTTGTTGAAAGTTTTCTTCTCTTTTTTCAGGAATTCTTCTCTCTGTAAACATCAACACATCTTTATTATGTTTTTCCAAAGAATTGAGAGTATTGTTAATAAATTCATCAATTAATCTGCTTATCGAGCCAAACTTGCTATTTACATGATTTACTATATCAAGAGAGCCCCAGGCGCTATTTTCAGCTATAGCTACGATTAACTTGTCCTCTTTGCTATTTACTTTATAAACATAGAGAAGGTTGCTTGGTTCAATCTCAAGAGAATTAGAGACATACGTAACAAAAAAATGTGCTAATGTGTGAGCAAGCATATTTAATAAAAACTCCATATATTCCTCTTGTTCCTCTTTGTTTTTTATAAATGCAGAGTAAAATTTTTTAAAATTCTCAATGATTTCTTTGTCCCTCTTTTGGAGAAACGTGTAGGTATCAAGACCTTTTTTTGTTTCCTTGTACACATAGAATTTTGAAAGCAAAATCTTGTTAAGACCTGCCTTCATGTCTTTATTTGCTACAATAATCTCCGGTTTATTCGGAATATCTTCATCAATTAGGGATTTAAGTATCGCTTTAATCATGGATAAAGGTATTGTGAATCCGATAATGTTTGTTCTGGGTAGGTGTTTCTTAACCGGCGTCTCTAAGTCAATCTCTACTACTGGTCCCTCAGTAATAGCTGAGGGCATATTCCATTGAAGTTTTTCATAGATTTCATATAATCGTACACCTTTAGCTTTGAATGGTTCTATAAATACTAATGCTTCTTCATAAGAAGGGCCATCAGAAGCAAAGTACAGCTCTCTTTTCGGTACTACAAAAACTTTAGGAAAAAGTCTTCTGCTCCAGCTCCATTTATCGCATTTATCTTTACTTCTTTCTATGCTTCTTCCTACTGGGCAATTTTTCATAAAGGGACATTTTATATCAAAAGGATCAGTAGACATTCCGCGTCCTAGTGTACAGAACCAAACATATCCTAAGTTAAATACACTATATCTCTTACCTGTTGTTTTCTCGTAATTTTCTTGGATTTTTTTTATGTGTTCCTTTGTACATTCTGCTTGTTTTCCACATATTTTACTGTAAAGATTGTATAGCTTTTTTGAGCCATATTTCACAAAAATTATTCCTTTAGACCTTCCTAAGTTAATTTTAACAAAAATTTCAGGTTTATCTACATTATTTGAAAAAAGATCAATTGGGATAACAGAAACTAGAGAGTCTTTTTCGATTTTTATCATTTTTTCCATAGTATTTTTAATTTCAGGAAGCATTATTATTGCATTTCTCGGTTGTATAAACCAGATAAATCTACCTATGATACCTTTATACTCAATTTGAATTGGCTCAAAAGGAGGATACCGCATAAAAAGTTCGTCTATTGGAATATTTATCTCTTCACTGGATAAAAAAGGTGCCTCTAAGGTTACTTCTTCTACATATTGGTCTCCAGCTATATTACGTAGTCCCGTCAATTTTGTTAAGAGATTATGGGACCATAGCTCTTTTCCTCGGTATAATGTCATAAGTAAGTCAAATGTTTCGATTCGTCCTTTCCATAGCTGTTTTCCTTCTATTTCATCATATAGTTGGGAGCAAGTCTCAGATATATTGTTGAAATAGCTTTTCAAATTCCTGATTTGCTCCCTTAGCTTATTTATTTCTTCTTTTTTTCTTCCTATGAATTTAGAAGTAATATTTCGAATCAAAAAATTTAAATCTTCACACTTATTTCTATTTTCTCTTGAAATCTCCTCTATTTTTCTTATTTTTTCTAATAATTCTTTTCTTACATTTTCTGAAGTAATAGTCTCTTCGATTAATTTTTTAGTTTTAATTTCATTTAATTCTTTTTCTATCTCAACTAAATTTTCCTCAATTTTTATGAGAGATTGTTCTATATTTGAAGCAAGTTCTAACTTCTCTAAAGATAGTTGTCTAGATAGATTAGAGATAATTCCTTTTGCTTGATCATAATCTTCTTCTATCTTTTCTACATAAAAGAAGGAACTCTCGATATTTATGTTTTCTTTAGGATCAAAATCTTTAGTTTTTACAATCAACTCGTCTAACTCTTGAATCAACGTCTTTCTAATAGATTTTTCATTATTCAAACGATCTCACCAGAACATCTTTTATTTTTTCTACTAGATAGATCAGTATCTTCGTATCTTTTATTGGTCCACCACTTCCTCCGCTAGCATATGTGTTTTCTCCATTCTTAGCTATCCTAGAAATAGCCTCGATAAGCATACGTCGTTTAATGATTTGAGGATTATCCTTAGTAACAAAAAGCTTATAACCTTCGAGATTTGATTTTGCTAATGCCTTCATAAAGCTTAGATCATATGATTTCAGTATTTCTGTTGGTACTGCCCGTGCTAAAATCATTCCTAGTACAGTTCTAAGAGTCTTGTCGCTTCTTCCTCCTCTACCTATTCTCTGAATTAGCGAGACTGGATTGTCAAGCCCCGAGTTAAGAACAAAACTAACTCCATCATAATCGACGCCTAGTTCCAAAGATGATGTAGATAAAACGACTAACCCTTCCCCTCCACGTAGCTTATTTGCTGTTTCTTCTCTTTTTTCCTTTGGTAGTTCACTATACATTTCTGCGATTTTGCTTTCAAGCTCTTTACTTAGTCCTTCCTGAGAAGCCTTTGCTGAAATAGGAGCTCGTAACGAAAAAGGCAGATAATGCCAATATGCATATGGCTCTATAGAATCGATGTTTTTTAGATGATCTTTCGGTTCTCCTAGACTTAGGTTTTCAATGTAGCCACTTTTTACACGCCTAAGCTCCTTTATATTGTTAATGAAAAGTATAGATTGTGGAGATAGTTTTTCACTTTTTTGATAAGCGTAACCTAAAAAAGCCATTAACACAGACCAAAGTTGGCAATATGTATTCCATGAATACTGAGGATTCATCATAAAGTACCCTAGGATCATCAATCTTTCGCCAGAAATCTTAATGTTTTTGTTGTTATTGATAATTTCTTCGTAACTGTAGACATCACAGTTAATATTCCCAGAAAGCTTCATAATAAAGTCTTTTGGCTCAGGTACAGTTGCAGAAGAAAATACTAATTTGAGCTCGTTAGAGTAATTGATGCATCTTATGACCTCTATAAGAGAAGAGATCATACCACCACTTAAACCACTATATTCATGTACCTCATCAAAAATAGCTAATGCTGTATTACTTAGTGTTTCTGCGTTTATATCTTTTGGAGCACTATCAAGTATTCTTGTCTCTAATGCCCAAGGATTAGTAGCTATTAGGTTAGCTTCATTGGCTTCTTCTCGTGATGGTATAATAAATTCATAAGTCGTTCTACATCTTTTACATTCAATGGTTTTCTTATTAATGTTAAAAACAAGTTTATTGTCTTTTTCTTTACAAAAAGGACAATTTATGCCTCTAAACAGACTCCCATCTTCTATATCGCTAATTCCATGTGGCGTATCTCCATCTCTAATTACAAACCTAATGAGTATGTTGTATTTTCGGAGATATTGATTCGCTATACTTAGCAACCTCACTATTCTATATGTCTGGTCTATGGTTAAAGTCTTCCTAGGATATACCAGAATTGCTTTCTTTTTTCTGTCATCGTCCAGCATTTGCCATTTTATGATTGTTGCTAATGTATAAAAAAGATAGATCTCTGTTTTACCACTTCCTGTTGGAGCTATTATAGCGTATGTATTTTTATCTAGTGACTGCAACATATTTCTAAGCACATAGGCTTGATAACTATCTAGACCAGAGTCTCCTAGATACTTTTTAATTATATTTACATATACATTAGTTATTTCCTGGTTATTTTCAAAGAAAAAAAGAATTGCATGCCATAGTTTCTTTGAAGAGTCATTAGTAAGGGGGTTGTTTGGAATTATTATTCTATCTTCTTTTGAGGGTACAATTAACCGAGATACAGCGAATTTGTAAGAAAGAAGATAAGGTGGTCTTCCATACTGTGTTGTTATATGAGAGCTTCTAACAAGAACATCCATATGTAAACTTCTCAATCTTTCAGAGGTAGGTTCTTCCCACTTTTTTGGTAGTTGAACTAGAAAGCCTTGCTTTAGTAATGTGTTAATTATGTTTTCTGGTTCGCTGAAAACTTTTTTCCTCAAGTATGCTACGAGTTCGTCTCTATAAAGATAATAAGAGTAATTATTAATCGGGTACCATTCTCCTTCATTAATTTCTTTATTATCTTGTAGACCCACAAGTAATCGTGCTTCTTCTTTAATTATTTCGTGATAAGCTTTGATTAGTTCCGAGTTCAAAGGTAAGCACTAATTATAGTAATGTATTTTTTGTAAAATAAGTTTTTCTAATAAGAGGACACGAACTCATATATACTTAGTTGTTGTAATTCAAGTTGGATAAAGCAAATGTTGCTTGATAACATCTCTAGGGAACTTGTTACTGAGGTTGTGTTGAAGTCTAGAGATGAGAAAGGTAGAAGAATGCCTATACATATGGTTCATAGGTGGTGGTCACGTAGATTTGTTGCTACATATAGACTTATTCTTGGCGCGTATTTATTTGATGATGAAAAGAGAATCTCCAAGGCTCTTGATACACCTAAAATTATGAGGGAATATGCAAGTGGTAAAACTTTTTTCGAACCGTTTGCTGGAGGTGGCACAGGACTTGTAGAGGCTGCCCTTGCTGGATTTAACGTTTATGGTATTGATATAAATCCAGTTGCTGTTATAACTGCAAAAGCAAGTTTATTGCTTGTCACCTACGGGTTGCCAAAGAATTTCGAAAATAAGCTTAAAAAGGTATTAACCAATGTTAAAGAAAAAACTCGAGATTTATGGGAATTTAATGGTAACTATATAACCTATATTTTCATTACACGCAAATACGTACCTACGTGGTTATCTACTTGTAAAAACCATTACAAAGTTATGCTTTGTTCACATTGCTATAGAATATTTGAGACAAAGTCTATGTTAACAGCAATTTGTCCCTACTGTGGTAAACAACTAGAAATAACTAATAAACCGATAGCTGAGCCCCCTCCCGAAGCACCAGATATAGCAAACGGTTGGAAAGCTTTTGCAATTGAGCTAAGAAAATGCGTAAACACTAAATGTAAAAAGAAGTACTTAAGCGTAGCCGAATCAACAGAGCTAGCCAGCTGGTTGCAATATACAGCTCAAAAAGCACGAATATATTCCTCAGGACTAGATGAAATCCTTGGTGATATTAGCAGTATCCATGAGGCTAATAGACTAATAAAAGTAAATATGAAAAAAGCCACAGATATTTTTGCTCCTCATCAGCTAGCCACTTTTATTGCTTATGCCGAGACACTTAAAAAAATAGTAGATAATAATAAGGAGAAGTTGCTATTCACAGTGGCACTCAGTGAGGCAACAAAATGCTGTAGCCTACTTGCAAAGTGGTATTCGCCTCTTGGAGAGTGCATTCCAGCAGGTGGTATGAAAGCTCTATGGGTCCCAGAGTATACTGTTATTACTAATCCTCTAGCTTCTAATGGCTTCAAAACATTAGCTAGAGGGACTCTCATCTCGGCATTTAAAGCACAGCTTAAAGCAATGAAATATGTAGATAAAGTTGGAGGAGTAAGCAATATACGTTCAACTGTTGTGTTAGGGGATGCATTAACAGCACCTTATCCACGAAGCGCTAATTTAGTTGTGCTGGATCCTCCCTATGGTAAGTTCAAGAGTTATGCATCACTTAGTCTTCCTCATTTTTATTCTCTTAAAATTCTAGATGAATTCTTAGATATAGAAATATCTAGAGATTTGAGCTTGATTGAAAATAAGGAATTGATGCCAGGGAAGGAAGATTTCCAAGATGCTTGGAACTTGATCATAAGACGAATATCAGAAATATTGCATCCAGACTCAAGAGTAATCTTAGTATTTACTACATTAGCATCTGAACTTTGGGAAAAAATGCTAAGACCGTTTAAACTCCATAATCTTTATCCAACAGCAGTTTACTGGGTCCTAGGAGAAGCGCCAAGCGCTCTTACAACTTCAAAACTCAAGGGAATACATCTTATTGTTTTCAGAAAAAGTAAAAGGCAATGTAGATTACATACTATTTTAGATGAGCCCATCAAGGTAGCATCAAATGTAAATAGTATTGATGAAAGCTTAGAGAAAAAGTCTTCAGAAAGTCTAATGAGCGCTCTAAGAAAACTGTATAACTTAAACTAAACAGATGTTCAACAAAATACGATTCAAACTAAAACCCTGACCTTCATTTATAATGTTATAACCACAAAACCAAGTAAACATTAGGAGCTTTTTGGGTATATGTCTTTTGGTATACAAGTTCCAGAAGAAGTTAAAAAAGAAGAAGTAAAATCATTTAATTAGATAAAGTCAATTGGCCTGATGGACCTTCCTGATAATTACGTCGGAAAATTTGCTACTCGTTATTGGTATATTTCATTTCTTCATCCTATATTAGGCAGTTTTCTCAATACAGTGAATCTTTTCATTTCTTCTATGGAAAATGCAAAAACACTTTATAATGCAATCTGTTCATTAGTGATTTTAACTGGTAATTCTATTTTTACCAATACTAAAATACCACTAACCATGAAGTTTATTAGTGGTCTAGGAAAATTTTCTATTTCTACAGAAATTCATGGATTTAGATAAAGGATACATAAATTTGATGATTAGGAATTCATAGAAATAAATATGCAGTAAAAAATAAATCTTGATTAAAGTAAATTTACAGATAAAAGATTTTTAAGAAAAATTAAAACTGAAATATTAGAAATACAACAGAGTGTTTTTAATGCTTATTTGTGATAAATGTGGTAAATGGTCTAAACTGGGATATACTATATGTCCTTATTGTGGTTATGTACTACTACATAATGATAAAAATAAATCTCTATTTTTAGACTTTATGAGAAGTCTAATAATTAGAGAAAGAAATGAGGAAAAAAGAAGAATTGAAAGAGATAAAATTGTTGGTAAAATTATTGATGTAACTGAAGATATGATCACAATAGAGTGCCAAATTCCAAGATTTGAAGAAGGAGATGTAATAGGTTATATTAAGGAGGGAAAAATTGAGCCATTAGGAATAGTATTAAGTGGAGGAAGATTTATAACAATTGCTTTATACAAACCATTGGATCTAAAAGAAGAAGAAAACTTAGAGATTTGTGAAAGTGAAGTATTAATAGGATATGATCTTCAGCTTAATCTTATAGAAAAAATAAAGAAAAATGAATTAAATGAGTTTGAAGAAAAAGCAATTAAACATTTATTTGAGATAAGTAATTTAAAGAATTTAAGAAAAGCTAAACCCTCAGATAATTTAGATGTTAAGGAGAAATTTGTTTTAGATGATTCTCAATTAGAAGTTATCGAATATGCATTAGGACTTGAAGAAAATGAATCTCTTATTATAATAGGTCCTCCTGGTACTGGAAAGACAAGAGTAATTGCTAAAATAGCATATGAACTATATAAAAAAGGAGAAAGAGTACTTATTACTTCACATACAAATAGAGCTGTTGATAATGCCTTAGAGATTTTACCAATTGAAATATCATTAAGAGTAGGTAGACCTGAAAAAGTATTACCAAGTATAAGACCATATCTTCTTAGCTATAAAGCTAGATCAATTTTAGGATCAAAATTAGAAGATCTAGAAAATAAAATAATTAACATAAAAAAGGAAATTTATGGAATTTATCAAATAAAAGATGAATGGTATAGAATTGGTTATTGGAAAAAATATCGAGATAGACTACAAGATGCCAAAAATAGATTGAAAAAGCTTTTTGAGGAAAGAAATTTAATTCTAATGGAAGAAAGTAAAAAGCTTATTAAAGAAGCAAAAATTATAGGATCAACTTTAATAAAATCAAATCTTCCACCATTAGATAATCAGTATTTTGATACAGTACTTATAGATGAATGTAGCCAGGTATCAATAACATTAGCTTTATTAGGTATGATAAAAGCTAAGAAATGGATATTAGTAGGAGATCATAAGCAATTATTACCTATATTTCAAACATTAGAAGATAAAAAGATACAAGAAAATTTAAGTGCATTTTGCTATATGCTTAATAAGTATAAAGAGAGATCTTTATGGTTAAAATGGCATTATAGAAGCAATAGTAATATAATAGGATTTTCAGCTCATTACATATATGAAGGGAAAATTTTTCCTGTAAGCTCATGCAAAAATATAAAACTTGAAATTAAGGAATATCCCATAGAGTTTTTAAATCCTGATATTCCAATTGTATTTCTTCATATAAATAGTAAAGAGTCTATTAGAGAAGATGGATCAAAATTTAATGAAATTGAGGCGAATATTGTAGTAAAAATTATTAAGATATTGAGAAACTTAGGAATAAAAAGTGAAAATATTGGTGTAATAACTCCATATAGAGCACAAAGAGACTATATAAAAGAAATTCTAAAAAATAATGAAATTGAAATTAATACTGTAGATTCATTTCAGGGAAGAGAAAAAGACGTAATAATTTTCACAATAACAAGTACAAAAGATATGTCATTTGTTGAAGATGAAAATAGATTAAATGTAGCATTTACAAGAGCGAGAAGAAAATTAATAGTAATCGGTAATGCTAATTCAATACGTAAAGAACATAAGATTTTATTTAAATTTCTTTCTTATGTTAAAGAGAAAGGTGGATATTTTACTAATGGATTTTTAAATTAAAACTAAAAACTTAAAATATATTACTTTTTAGTATGAGTAATAAATTTCCTCAATGTGCTAAATGCCCATCAAAAGCTTGTTATCGCAATGAATCTAATAAACCTGATTTCTGTTCCGTGATTTTATATCCTAATTTAATAAATGAATCTATGAAAGAATATGAAAATGAATTTATTAAAAATATTCATAAATTATCAACAATTATAGAAAAGGAAGGACATAGCCTAGAATTAGAGAGACCATTGAAATTTGCAAAAGACTTAATATTAAGAAAATTGGAATTGCTTTTTGTATAGGATTAGATGAAGAAGTTAGTAGATTGAATAAAATATTTGAATCATATGGATTTAATGTTTATTCTATAGCATGTAAGTGTGTAGATAAAAAATTGAACTTGAAGAAAAGGATAAGCTAAAAACATGGATCTCATGAATCTATATGCAATCCTGTCCTTCAAGCGATAATATTAAATCATAAGAGCTAAATGTTATTGTGGGATTATGCATAGGACATGATACTATATTTATGAAATATTCAAAAGCTCCAATAGTATGCTTAATAGCTAAGGATAGAGCTACATGTCATAATTCAGCTGCTCCATTATATGCTCCATTATATGCTCCACACTATTTCTCAAATAGGATAATACTTTAACTTTTAAAATAAATCATATGTTTGCATGATTTTAGAATAAAACTTATATATGTAGTCATTATATTACCTATATTGAGTGTCTACCTATGAGTAAGTATATTACTGTTTCCGCTAAAGTTAGAAGAGAATTATTAGATGAAGCAAGAAAACTTAATATAAATGTCTCTGAGCTCATTAGGAGTACTCTTGAAAATGAAGTACGTAGACGTAAACTATTATTACTTGAAGAAAAATTAAAGAATCAAAAATCTATTCTTGATAAAATTAATATTGATGATATTGTAAAAATTATTCGAGAAGATAGAGAAAGTAGATGATTAAATCAATGTATTTATTTGATTCTTCTAGCATAATTAAAGCTTTTAAAGAAATTAAATTAAAACCTCTTGGAGGTCAGGCTATTCAGTGTTTAACAATCTACGAAGTTCTTAATGCTATTTGGAAGGAATTTACTTTATTACATTTACTAACAGCTGATGAAGTATTATCATTAGTCAATAGTTTCTTAGATTTAGTTCATGAAATGATAATACTTGATATAAAAGGACTTGAACATGATATTATTCAGTTAGCAATAAGCAGAAAAATGACAGTCTATGATGCATCATATATAGCTTTAGCAATAAAGTACAAGTTAGCACTAGTAACTGAAGATAAAGAACTTATTAAGAAATCAAGAGATTTAATTCAAGTAGTAAGCCTTAATGATATAATACATTAATCACTTCAGTAAGAGTCGCGAATAAATCATTATTTCCTTTGTGTAAAATCCATTAAAGTCCTCTGTGTTTTCTTAGCTTTTTCAAGCATAATCTCTAATGATTTTATTCGTTCAATTATATCCTTTTTCGGTTCTACAGTTCCTTTATTTAAAAGCTCCATGAAGAATATATCTCTTATTGGCTCATAAACATACTTATAGAATTTACTAGCATCTTTTAAAATCCAATCAGGGAATTTTGAAATATAATCTAATGCTACTTGCCATGCTTTTTCAGCATTAATTAATCTATCAATTCTCATTGTAACTTGATGATCATAATTACTTGGAGATTGTTCAGCACCTCCAAATATAAATAATCCACTTGGAGAAATCTTAACATATTCACCAAGAACTTCTTTATAATCCTTAAGATCTTCACTTTGTTTAATTTCATCTAATTTTTTTATTTCCTCAAGTTCTTTTAATATATTATTTGGTATTTTTGATTTTCTAGGTCCATAATGTTTAGCCCATGCATAAAAAATAGCTCTATTAAGTCCAAAACTTTTTGCTTTTTCTAAATCCTTATGAATTTTATAATATCTAGCAGCTTGTAATAAAGCCATAACTTGAAATCTTCCTATACCAAAAGCTTTAAGTTTATTTTCTAATTCATTACTCATAATAGTCCCTATTATTTACCAGAAAAATATAGTTTATAAAAGATTTTCAAGTGATAAAAATGATTTCATATAATTGGGGTTCAGCTCTTACATGGGTTCATATAATTTGATATTTCTCATTGCCTCATTCTTATTCCCCTGCATTCCACTCGGATTCTCATCGGACTTAGGGGCATTCAGGGCCACCCCAGGGATCCCACATCTTAAGTACTTGTACTTTTTGTAGAGATTTATTGTTGCAATAACATCTCTATCACCTATGAAATTGCATCTCTTACATCCCAATACTCTATTCCCGTTCTCGACTAGCTTATCACCACATATAGGACATTTTGAAGATGTCCCTTTAGGATTTATTTTAACGACCTTTATATTCCTCTCTTTAGCTTCATATTCTATACAAAATTTTATTCTATGATAGAACCATAGAGTCAATTCTTTATTGAACTTCTTGTTCCTTTTAGTATTATCTCTAAGCTTCTCTAAGTCTTCAAGAACTATTAATGAGCAATATCTGAATGCTAAATCAGCAACTAAATCTCCTATTTTATGTGTATAATCCCAAGAAATATTTTTAATTATCTCTCCATGCTTCTTTATAGATTTTCTTATACCTTTAATAAATCTCCATGATTTTGAATATCTTTTTTGAATTCTTTCGATCCAAATTTTATGATTTAAGATCTTTTTATGAGATGTTTTAAATCTTTTCAACCTGATGAGTTTACCATCAATATTGAATACTGATAATGTTATATTATCGAAATTTAAATCAATAGTCATTACCGTCCTAGGCTCTAAGGGCCTAACAATCTTCCTAAAGTATATTG
>Ga0080004_1069351_pt1 | contig 14499 bp, 15 predicted proteins | sample WasSprMetagenome_FD_69207 | JGI IMG/M metagenome (GOLD analysis project Ga0080004, IMG submission 69207) | Sulfidic aquatic microbial communities from Washburn Spring, Yellowstone National Park, USA - WS (SPADES assembly) (version 2) | ecosystem: Environmental > Aquatic > Thermal springs > Hot... | reverse complement strand
CTCCACGTCCTCAGTCAAGCCTAACTCCTTAACCACCCTCTCTAAGAAAGCGTAAACCTCTGCAAGAGTCCCCTCAACTACTAGATACCCTAACTCCCTAAATACCTTAATTACTAACCCACACCACCTAATCTAAACTCAGCCAAAGATTTTTAATTTTAAGCCCTGGTTGATGTGGTAGAGGAAGTTCACGCTAGCGGTATCACAGGCTGCAGAATTATCTCCGCCACAGGCTGTAGCAAGTTCACTACTAACACGTCCGATATGATCCCTCCAAGACCGCCCAATACCAGGAGGATTGCAAGGTAGTAAGTCGCGGTATGTTTTAAACCCCCGTTAGTAATCGTCAGCGCCACCGTGTTCATTAAAGTAATCGACATTATAACGAACAAATTTATCGCGTTTATGAAAGGTTCTGAGAGAGGGTAGAAAGGCATTATTGTCTGTATCTGAGATAAGACTGAAGCGAATATTCTCATGAGTGAGGTTATGAAGGTTATTAATAAAACGTTCGTCAAGTATATGGCGTAAGTAGATGTCTCGAATGTTTTATGTATTTGATACCTACGTAGCCTAAGCCTACCTATCATTAAAGAAATCTCTGAAAGACTTAAGCCTGCCTTAGAAGAATCCCCACCAAACCTCAAAGTATCTTCAAGTATTCTTGAAATTCTGTGCGCGAGTTCTGAACGGGTGTAGAAAACGAATTCTCTAAGACTTACAGAAAAGCTTATCTGACTACTTAACAGGGTATGTAACCTCCTCAAAGCGTTAGCAACCTTACCGAACAAAACACTCAATAATGGTTCCAGAGCCTTGAGAGGCGAGGGAACTATGGAGAGATTACCGCCATACATCCTCACAAAAACAGTTAAGTCTTTATCAACTTCTTTCACGAACTTCTCAACCCTTACATACATATAACCCGGAACAAGGAAAACAACACCTAGCAGAGCTAGAGTCACGTAGAGACTTAAATTAATGAAACCGATTAAACGAAGCAAGACAATGACCAAGCACGCCACACAACTAAGGAGGGATACTAGGTTAGGGGTTTTCAAGACGTCCCTCCTGAGACTCCCACTAACCACAAGTATGTCCCTAGGTGAGACCATCCATATAGGAATCAATATCACCGCCGTAGCCGTGAAAACCCCTATCAACGAAATCAAAACAATGCTTAAGTCACCGCCAAACATTATTGAGAGAACTAAGAGATTAGCTACGACGAATATAGCGGAGGTAAGTACCGCTGTATAAGTGCTTAAGAGAACGTTAACGGAGTCCATTATTCTCTGGTAAGAATACTCGTAAACATTCATGTAATTCCTTAACTCAACCTCAATAAACCTCTCAGCACTTTCTCCAACCCTTATAGAAGCTGCGTATCTCTCCATAAAATCTCTTAAGTACTTAAGCTTAGAAACCTCTGAACTAACTATGTAGAGAGACCTGGCTAAGTCATACCCGAAATTCCTAGATAAATTAACTACCTTCTTCATGTACTTAGCTATCTTCGGGTAACTCACCGCGTCGGACACGGAAGAAACTATGTTAAGGTTTGAGGTGCCGCCGGTAGATACGGCGTACGCGTGAGCCAACATGAAAATAAAGTCGATATCCGGGGTAGTGACCGTTAAGTACTTGGCTTTGATAATGCCGTAAGCGAAAACGAAGAGCGTGGTGACAAAGGACGTGATCAGGAAGATGATTATGTTGAGAGGATAGCCTATACCCACGTACCATACGATCAAGTAAGTTAAGGTCAGAAAAGCAACAACTATAAGACCCTTAGCTAAGTTCTTCGCGAACAACCCGCCATCAAGTCTAGGAATCAAAGGAGAGCACCCTTCCTCAATAGATCAAGAGCTTTCTCAACACCTACTTCCCCCGCCTTAATGATAGCTCTCCACACATCCCAGTAATCAAAAACCTTCTTCTCAACTAACTCGTTAATGAATGAGGCCCTCAGCTCAAGCTCGTCGTAAACCTCCTTAACTCGACTCCTAGGTATGCCTCTCATGACAGCAATCTTCTCTTCCAGCAGGTAGCTAGTCCCCCTACCGCTAAAAATGAACTTATTGTTTACAGGATCCCATACGAACACAGGTATGGCTATTATGCTGTCGTTCTGCGGGTAATAACCGATTACCTCATAAAGCTTAACTAATTTCCTAGCTAAGAAACCTTCCCTAGTGTACACAGCTGATTGAAACCAGGCGAAATTAAGGGCTCCTATGTTAGTCTTAGGGATGTTTATAGGGTTATTCGTTAGCCTCTGTATCAACGTGTCTATGTCTGACGCGTGGAAAGTTGATAAGACCGGGTGCCCGGTATTATGGAGAGCTACCGGGGAAGACCCGCCTAAAAACAACTCAGTCTCAGGAACCGATATGTCGTATACGAAGCCCTCATATCTTGACTTACTGATTTTCCGAACCTTTAAGAATGTTAAGTCACTCCTTAAAATAGCCTCAGCCCTGCTAAGTAGGTCTAGACCGCCATAATCTAGTTTACTTAAGCTTCCCTTAAGTAAGTTGATTACGCTAACCGCAACATCCCTAGAAATCCTCCCATCAGAGTCAGCACCTAATACTTGAATGAGTCCGCAACCGTTCAAGGAGATGTCGGTGCTTTGAACATGGCTTAATAAAGACTCCATGATCTCTGACGGGATCCCGTCTTCAGGAAGACTCACTCTGACCTCGTGAGGACCTTCATCATTCTCACGAATAATCACGCTAGACTCAAGCCCTAACAATCTGGCAATCCACCCTACCGCTATAGCGACCCCCTCGTCACTCACGTAGTAGGTAATCATGTCCTTCATAGTCTTCAGCGATTCAAGCGTCTTGAAAGCGTGGGTATCGTAATAACTCATCATTATAAACCATAAGGTCATCGGCCTCGTGAGAAGCTTCCTTAAGCTAAGGTTCTGAGAGTCCTCAACCCCCTCATGACTGAATATTCCGGGATTCTTAACAAAAGAAACTAACAGATCACCTTCCTTAAGACGTGACACGGGCTTAGGCACTATCCTCATAAGCTCTAGATCCAGAACGAAAACACTGTGTGAGCCTGTAGTCCTTAAACGCCCTCCATTCTCGTATGTTATCTCGTAAATCTCGCTAGTCTTATGTCTTAAGACGTAGTTTATCGGGGCCCAGACAACCTTGCCAGACTTACTGAGTGAGAGGACCTCATAATCGCTAACGTACCTCTTCCCCTCGGAGTCGTCATTAAAGAACTTATCCACGAACTCCCCTATACGCACTAACCTAACCCTGCCGGTCCTCACCTCCTTAATCAAGACCGGGGTCTCCCAAGCAACGCTCTGTATCGCTTGAAAAGCTATAGCGCCCTCAGCACCCCTAATCTCACCGACTATTATGTAGTTCGGTCTCTGCCTGAGCGCGGACTTAAGTAAGTCAAACATAGTCACACTACTCTCAGGCTTTCCAGTATCTCTAGTGAGCTCCCTCACCCAGTTCGGGTGCGGAACTACTACCTCCGCAGTATCTTCTATCGAGACTATCTTAGCTGAAGACCTTATGAAGGGTATCATAGCGGTGAGCGAGGTAGTCTTACCGCTGGCGGTCTCGCCGCACACGAACCCGCTCATACCCTCACTCAACAACATCCACATATAAGCCGCGATCCTCGAATCGAAAGTCCCCCAACTAATGAGTTGGGTTATGCTGGCCGGGGTCTTCAAGACACGCCTTATAGTGAAGTTAGAACCTCTTAAACTAACATCATTACCGAAAACTATGTTTATTCTAGAACCGTCAGGTAGTGTAGCATCGACTATGGGTCTAGCACTAGACAGGGGCTTACCTATCTTTTCAGCCAATGATATGAGGTATGAGTTCAGCTCACCCTCATCTATAAAACCAACGTTACTCTCCATATTACCGAAATATTTGTGAACAACGTATATGTTGCCTAAACCACTACAGGAAATATCCTCTAGGTAGGGATCCCTCAAGAAAGGCTCTATCACACCCACACCAACCTTATCCCTCACTACGTGGTACGTCAGCACGTTCCTAAACTCACTCGGAGGAATCCCGTCACTCAAATAACGCGTTAACTCATTACCGAATAAATCGAAAACCTCACCCACTAAACTAAGCAACAAACATATCTTGTCGTCAGGAGACTTAGGCACGTAATCATCCGGGATCAACCTCGCTATCCTTTCCTCAACTAAGTGGAGTACCTTATCAGGAGGCCTAGGAGGCTCCACCACCGTGTATGTCGGGTAACCCCTGCCAGACCTCCTACTAGAGACGTGAATGAAGACCCCTCCACCAACAGGGTATATTATGTTGTAGTCTCTCATGAACTTATGCTCGCTACTAAGCTTCTCAACTACCCTAACACTACCTACCTCAGAAGTCTTCCTGCTCACGTACTCCCTAAGATACCAAGGCTCTATATCACCGTAGTATGGAGGGCGGCAAACAACCCCTTCCTGCACTACCTTCTTCCCACGCGAACCAATCAAGTTGCGGGGGTTGAGAGACTTAACAAGCATGTGTAGCTTCGGGAACGCCATGCCTATCACGCTTTAGTAGCTTTCATCGGAACCACCTTTATCCCCAGCGCTGGATCCACGTCGAAGATTATTGATGGGTCGGCGCCCGCGTTAAAACCCTTCATCTTGACTAAGTTAAGCATCTTGTAAGTCCTCCCGCCAATATCTACGTTGCTTAAGCTAACGTACACGTCTGAAATACCCACTACCTTCGCTCTCATATCCCCCGGCAAGATATTCGGGTGAAGCGTGAGTATTAAGGTATTCCCTCTCCTAACCAAGAACCTTAGATCTTTAAAGAAATTCAAGACCTTCCCTAACCAAACACCGTGAATTAAGTGCGTAAGACTATCAACCACCATCAAATCATAATCCGCTGAATGCTCCTCGAAGAAATTACTTATTATGTCGAGGATCTTAGAATTCGTGAGACCAGCCCATCTCAAACTCCTTAAGTTAGCCGTGTATATCCTTAACGAACCTTCTATGAAGTAATCACTCATATCCATTCGGATCTCGGCGGCGTCGGCAAGGAATTCTTTAACGCTCCTCTCCGTAGTTATAACTAAAGAGCTTAATCCCTCGGATAAAGCCCCGTAAATAATTTGCTGTACTAAAGCAGTCTTCCCCGAACCATTATCGCCTTCGACGATCATGTAGGAAGGGTGCGGGAACCCCCCACCAAGCCTCAAGTCGAGAACTTCATTATGCGTAGGTACGTACCTACGCGTCCCCTATCACCCAACTACTCTTATGCCCTCCCGGACTAACCGCTACCACCACTACAGAGCTATTCTCGGATTTAGGTGTTGGTAGCTTAAGCCTTACTACAGCTACCTCCCCCGGAATCAAGTAATTACTTCCTTCCAAATCCCTCAGCACGTTACCAGAGTATAACGCGACCAAGCTCCAGCCAGGACCCTCATCAACGGAGTACTTAAGTAGGTAAGTAGTCACGCGTTCCTCTAAGTCCTTATAACACACGATAAACTGAACCTCGGTTAAGGGCGCTACAGTACCGTCAACAGCTGATAACTTAACCTCTATGAGGGTTTCATTAATTAAGGAGCCCTCAATTATTCTCAGCTTATCGTTTCTAGCTAGAGATTCACTCAACCTCCTCACCTCCCTGAAAACAAGTAGTGTGTAGTTCAGGTTCATGACGATGCCGGCAGCTATCATCACCAGCATGAACACCGCGACAATTATTGAGGGAATCACCACCTCGCTTGGCAGGGCTGGCCACCCCCATCACCCTGGCACTATCCCCTCCGTGTAAGCACCTGAAGGCAAGACTAGCTTAACCTTTATCGGCTCAGAAGGCTTGCTCTGAAATAACATCTTAACTAAGATTGTCTCCCCGGGGCTCCAGGTCCCGTCCTCCACCAACTCCCTCACGAAGGCCTCGTTAGCCCCGCCCCCAGCACCTAATATGAAGAAGTAATTCTGGCCGTCGTAGGTATTCAGGTAGAGCTCGGTCTTGCCGTAGAGTTGGGTTAGAGGTATGTTTAGCGTCCCAACGTTTTTAACGTAAATAACGTACATAGACTCACTTGAGTTATAAAAACCTGTTATTATTTTGACGTCAATCTGGAGTTCCTGAAGCTTAGAGTTTAGGATGAGTGAGAGAGAGTTGTTGACGTAATTTATTCTAGTAACTACGAAAGCCCCGAAAACAGTGGCTAGGATGACCCCGACGATGGTGAGCAATCCGTGCGCTATCACCGTTGAGGAGCCCATGCCTCAGCATCCCATTCCTCAAGCTCTCGATACCCAGCGACTACTTACTGACTATCAGCTTCAACACGTAGGCCATTAACTCACTATCTACTAACTCATCCCTAAAACCGAAGTTGTCCGCTATTATGCTGAACATAGCTATCTGCTCGTCAACACTTAAGCTCCTCTTCCTACCCTCATCTACTAGGTCTATAATCACCTTCATCAACTCCAGCTCATCATCCCTAATCAGGTTGAGTTTATTCATGAACGTGATGTAGTGGATTAACATGTCTTTATCAACCCTATCCAGCAGTAGGTTGGCTAAACGCATGAACTTCATGAGGGTCTTCAAGTTGACGTACTTACCCTCAACACCTGGCTTCTTAAGTGTTTTCTTATCCTCGGCGTAAGGCGTGACCGGCTTTCCTTCACCAACACGCAATTTATCTATCTTTAAGTCCTTCTCGTTCCCTTCGGACTCAGCATTACTTGAGGTGCTGATGACTTCCTCAGGCTTGCTCACGGCAGCTACTTGATTTAGAGGATTACCTAACTCTCCTAGAGCTTCCCTCAACTCTACTACCGCTTCCCTCAAAGCCTTAACCAACTGTGCTAATTCCTTCTTAGGCTCCTCCTCAGTCACCACACCACTACCTGACTCAACCACGGATCCCACCCCACCCGAACAAAACCTACCACCATATAGCAACCTGAGGAAAGGCTTGACGAGGAACCTACATAAGAAGCAATCACACGACCAAGGAACATCACACCCAATCACGACCACCCCTCAAAAAGGGTCTTAAGACCTACGAGGAAAAAATGAATGAAGACATAGAGTGGCAGCAACAGTAGTAGTGAGTAGTAGAAACCCTCACGAAACAAAACCCACAAGCAAAAAGTTGTGAGAGCTGCCAGAGAGAAAGAAATGAGCGTGACGAGCATGACGGGATACGGGGAAACCCTGGAAGAATCTTTTACACCAAAAAAGAACGAATAAGCTTTAAGACAGATCATTTAAGACACCTCAACCCAGAGCTACCGCCTGGCCCTCTGGCAATATGGCTGGGACAACCCTCTCAACAGTTAACGGCGCACCCTCAGGAGTCCTGATCTCAACCCTTATGTTATCGTAAGGTGCTGGGCAAGAAGCACTCGGGAACTTAATCACCAACAGAACTTTCTCACCGTAAGACAGTACAGTATCCGCAACTCTCTCCACAACGAATATCATGGTTGCATTAGGCCCGTTACTAGCATCTATTTTATCATTAATGCTAGATAACCCATAACCAACAGTAGACCACTCTTGTGCCGTGAATACCTTGCTGTATATGTTCTCGTAAGCTAAGTTCTGCGTTCCTGTGACGAAGAGCGCTACGGTTAGCTTCTCCGGGTTTAGGTCCACGCTGTCTTTTCCTGGCGCTAGCCTTAACGGTATGCTGATTAACTCCACGCCCTTCCCGCTACTATTGACTAGCGCCGTTATTGAGCCGTCAACTTCCAGTGCTGAGGACGCGTGCGCTAGACCGGAGTTTATTGTTTCTCTAGCTCTCTGGGTCGTGAACATCCCCATGTTGAGTACTACGAACGCGAGGGCCGCAGCTACTACTACGAACGCTATCATGACTATAGCTGCTTCTATCCCGGTTATTCCTTTCCTGGTTTTCTTGTGGTTTCGGGTTACGCGCGTTTTTGAGTCACCTCGTGATGGTGGTCGACGACATCTTTTTAAAAAGTTTGTTTCTTAAGCGACGGTTCTCCGAAGCCTCCTCCCACGTAGCGGATTCGTTTCTCAGTCACGTACTAGTCTAGCGTTTCATTTCTATGCGTCGACTAGTCGTCGAGTCCTCCCAGCATTCTTTATTAAGAATGCGGTAGCTAGTTTCTCGGTGTCTTGGTTGGACGCTGTTAGGGAGTTGCTTGGCTTGCTGGTGGATGGGAGGGTGTTTGTCGACGCTTGTCTCGCTTTGAGGGGTCAGGTGCTGGGTTTTATTGAGGGTGGTGAGGATCTCCTCTCCTTCGCCGAGCATGTCTCGCTCATCCCCCCTAAGGCCGGCTTCGTTATCTTGATGTATAGGAATGGGTTTAGGTGGGTTTACGCCGGCGTTCCCCTCGCTGAAGGTGTTTTCCTATGGCTCACACTCAAGGTTTCCCAACCTTACGTTGCTGACCCAGCTAAGCTCAAGTTACTCTTAAAACATCTTTCCAAGACTTCCTACAGGCTGAGTGATTTGCTGGGGAGAGCCTTATTAAGTACTCAAGGCTTGGTAGACCAGAATTAGGGGTGGTTTGATTGTGTTCTGCATACCTCGGTAGTAGGGAGATGATGCACAGGAAGATCGAGCTCATTAAAGAACTGGACGCCACACTAGATTTCGCTAAATCCACTGCTCAACTAGAGATAATGCTGTATTTGAGTACTTCTAGGAAGAGCCTCACGGTCAGGGAAATCGCTCAAGCACTCAACATGAAGCTTAAGACAGCTTACGACGCCCTCAACAAGCTAGTCGATAAAGAATTAGTTGAGAGAACAGATGAGGGTGGTTATAAGCTTAGCGCGTTAGGCAACGAGTACGTGGAGAAGTTGATGAGCTTAGTGATAGGAGGTGAGTTCAGAGGCCCTCAGCAAATCAGCTTAAACGCTAATAACATCAACACGATAACGAGGAATTTAGTGACCTTCAAGCACGTCCACGACGTCATGTTAATCCTGGCACTCACGAACTCAGAGAAGATAGACTTGAAGAAGTTCGCGAAGCTATTCAAGACTTCCGAGCAAACACTTTCCGAACACCTAGAACTCTTCTGTAAGAAGGAAGGAGGTCTCGGATTGCTGAAGAAGACTGTAGGGAGTGACGGCACCGTATACTACTCCCTAACTGATTTAGGAAAGCAAGAAGTAAGTAAGTTCACGACGTATAGGAGGTTAAGAAACAATAAACTACTACTCGCTATAATGAGAGTAACCAGGAGCTTAACCCCGAAGCAAGCGATACTAAGAATAGCCTCATCTAGCTACATATTATCGATAGTCGGCATGTACACGATACTGTTCAACACGTATTCAGGAATAATAATAACCTCAGTAATACTAGCATACCTATCAGCAGTAATGACCGTAGCCCTATACCACGACTTATTCTAATTCTTGCTAAAAACAAATCACTAACCGCTGGGAGACAAGGAAATATAGCCCCCCACAACACGAACTCCATAACCCTAAACCCTCAAGAGGCGAAACCTTCTTAAACTGTGAAAAATATTTTAAAGTTATGAAACATTAAAACCTTCATATTAGTTTAGAAATTGAATCATGTTTAAATAAGAAGTTAATGCTTTAGTTATGTTAGATCGCAGTATTAATGTGGTGAAAGTCTATTTTTGGTTTTTAAATTATGAGGTATGTCAAATACATAATGTTTATAAGTTTTGTAACTATATACCATTAGTGGTTCGATATGTCTAGTTATGATGAAGAGGAGGATCGAGTATCCTACGGCATAATCTACAGAATCCTTAACCACATAGAGGGCAAGGGTAAGTCCTTGAAGACGAGGATATTATATGCTTCAAACCTAAACACGAGATCTTTAGAGAAGTACTTGAGGTTCTTGTTAGAGAATAATCTAATATCTGAGGTGTGCGTTAGTGGTAGGAGGTATTACGTTCTCACGCCTAAGGGTAGGGAGTTCCTCTACAAGTTGAGGAGAATTAGGAGAGACTTAGACGGACGTTTTGCGAAGGGACTTATAGATCTTGCTAGGAGGGAGTTGGGGAGGCAGGCAACGAATACGCGTGAGACAAGTAAGAAGAAATTACACGTAGTCTTGATCGATAACAGCTCGACAGCTAGGGAAGCCGCGTTAGAGCTAGTGCTTAGTTATGCTAGCGCGAGAATGGATGGTGAGGAAGTGTTAGGCGTGATCCCGTCAAGACTTCACGATAAGATACTGGAGATATTCAACCTCCTCAGAGATATTGACTCGGTAAGGCTTTACACGTACAACGAACACGAAGATATTAAAGACCTAACCCTCAAAATAGTTAACGCGTTGAGAAGCCTGGAAACACAATACACCATAATAGTTTAACAAGTTCATCCCCGCTGCTTTTCCCACCATAAATTAATATTAATCTCGTTAATTGCTTCCAGCCACCTCACGATATACGTAAGCCACGTCCCCGTCAACCACAGCAAACTTCGTTTTCTCACTACCCAACTTTACTATGGGTTTCCTCCTCATAGTAGCTACTTTAATCAAGTCTCTGAAATCTCGTACGTAGATTACGGCAACCACGTGCTTAACTTGCTCTAACTCGCCGGAGATTATTAAATCTCTGTACTTACTTTCAAGAAGCGTTATAGGCGGTTTCCCACCTGACCTACCTTGAGTAACCGCTATCAACGTGAGAGCTAGTAGCCCGGCTGACGTTATTGAGGAGAACATGGTTAAGAGCCTGTAGGTGATGACGTTCATGCTGAATAGTATTAAGGATATCTCAGTAGGTTTAACCTGCTTAATACTATCAACGTATTTAGTTTCCGGAGTGCTTGTCTTAACGTCTATGAAGGGCTTCCCAGTATCGTAGTATATATCCAGCTTGGATAATGAGGTAATCGCGTAAGACTTACTCACGTTCGTTAACTCGATATTCGTGCGCGCGTCAAAAACCACGCTTATCGTATACGCTCTACTACTACCTACCTCTCTCTCAACCAAGCTTATGTAATCCCTTAAATACGTGAAGTTCACGTAGAGACTCCCAGCCCTGCCTAATAACCCTCCCACATCACCTGAGTCGACCACTATCTTCTTAAACCAAATAGGTGAGGATATATTCACGTAAACCTCGTAGGAACCACTAACCCTACCTAACCCCCTACTAGAACTTAATTCAAGCTTGTAAGTGATGTTGAAACCCTCCAAGAACTTAACGTACACCACCTCACCTGGCTGAAGAACAGTTCTGTTATCGTATATTATCGATTTCCTAACTAAGACTACGTAACTCAGGTCTACCCTCTGAGAAATCACGGCTCTCGGAATCTCCTCAACTACCTGATCAGGGTAATTATATGATGTGACTAAACCAGTCAGCGAGATTATTAAAACAACGCTTAAAGCTATGATTAGGGAGCGCGTGAAGACCCTGCCCCGCTTCACGAAAAAAGACTTAATCCTCGCCATAGGTAAACCACCTAAACAACCCCCTCATCGAGCTAGCCATCATGACTAGAGTAGCCGCGATCACCAGGTTCTGGTGATTCAGAAATACCTGCATTAAGTAGATCCACGCATACCCTAATAAGGGTATTTTAAAGACGTACCTACCTAACAACGCTTTGTGAGAAACTCTGTAGGGGTCTGGACTCTCGTTAGCGTCCCCCTTAGTCACGTAAGCTCCAGAACTAGTGTTAAGCACTTGAACGACCCTATGTATAACTACGTTCCTACCTAAATAAAACGCGATCACGTCACCCACCCTAACGTCGCTCGGGTCAGTCCTCACGTTAATCACCGCCACGTCACCGACGTTCAGGAAAGGAGTCATACTACCGCTGACTACTACTAAGGCCCTGTAACCAGCTAACGTGAAAGCCAAAACCGCTAACACGACGGCTAGGAAACCTAAGCTCATTAACTTGGAAGTGCGTGAAGCCCTACCAACCGCGACATCCTCGAAATACACCACACTCAAGATAGCGAGGAACGCGAAGACCTGGATCACGCTAACAACAGCTGAAACACCGCTTGAGACGTTTGGGAGTACAGGCATTAAATACGTGTAGAGCCTCGTAAACATAGAATACATGAGGCTATTCTTTATACCGCCCAAAATAAATAAGTAACCGATCAGCAAGTTGCTGAGGAAGACAGGGATGAAACTCCTCATAAGGAAATTCAACGAGCTGGAATAACTAGAAGTAAGTAAACTCAAATACCTGGTATAGGTAAAGCTTAAGAAAGTAAGTAGTAAGGAAGTTACTATAAGCGACGTCTTAACCCTCCTCGAACTACTTAAAACAAAACCTCTAAAGAACTCCATCCCGAGAGTTCTAGGGACCTCCCTAACTAAGTTGAAGATAATGAGAGATTGAGTAAGTGTTAGCGGGTTACGGCCGAAACCGCTCACAAACCCTAAGATAACGTCGCTCGCCACGCTTATGGCTAAAAACAATAAAACTATAGGTCTGAGACTCTCCTCAAAAAGAGTCTTCACCCTCAAGACCTCACCGTAGAGAAGACCTAAAACAAGAAAACCCGTCACCGAAGGTATCACGTAATATAATAAGCCGCTCTGAGGCAAGAATAAAGCGTAGAAGTAAGCGAACAAGATGAGCGATAGCGAGGAAATCAGTAAGAAATACCTGTTGCTTAACACAGTAGTCACCGCAAACTCACATCTTACTAATTTCTTGTTTCAAAAAAGTTTTACTTACGCTTTAACGAGGTTCCTACCCAAAGCTTTAGGCAGGACTAGACGTAGGTACGTAGTACTCGTTCCACTGAACAGCTTCAAAGCTTATGTATATGGTTAGTGAAGCTCCTTCAGGTGCTGGCTGAAGCACCGTTAGATCAAAGCTTATGTCAGCTGACTGGCAAGGATGCAACTGCACTCCGAAGTTATCGCCCCACCACACAGTAACGTCGGGTTGCCCGTCGTCGTTAAGGTCTAGCTCAACTCCTTGATTTAGTTCCTGCTCGTTCAACTCGTAATATTCAACGCCGTTGATCACGACCCTCCAGATCTTGAGGGGTATCGTGCCGTCGTTATGCACCTTAAACGCTATGTGGGTGTAGTACCATGGGTAGACGTTGTTGAGTGTGACGACCATAGTATCTTTATCTCCGTCTCCATCGCTGTCAACCAGAGTCACGTTAGTGCAACCTACGTCCTTATCTAATTGCGTAGCTCCGGGCGAAGGATAGTATGAGGCGTTCCAGTCATTACCGAGGGGGTAGTAACCGGGCGGCAGACCGCATGCATCAGAATATGTTACTGAGCCGGGAACGAATTCCCAGTCGAGTTCCCCTGTCTCTACAACAGTATTCACCATCAGCGTTTCAGACCACATAGCTAGAGCTACTAGAACTATGCCTACTAAAGCCACAACACTTAATTGTTTGATGAATCCCTTCGACATGTTAATCGCCGTGTTAACTGCTTACCTCGTTCCACTGAGCGAACACTAACTCTATCTCGTACGGTCCGTATGTCGCGTTTTCTTCAGCCTCTTGCAGAACTTCTATGTGTAGGATGTACGTTGAGTTGTATCCTGGGTCTATCTGAGTGTCCTCAGGTATCGTGAGATTCATTATTATCGGGTCTTCCGGCTCCTTAATGGTGTAGTTGTAGAGCTTAACAGGGATCGTGCCTATGTTATCCACCACCAGGTACACGTCAACAGCGTATCCTGGGTAAGCGTTATCGATAGTCACGAGCAACTTAATAGCGTCCCCTTCATCGTCCACTCTCTCAACGCTAACACCACATGACGCCACGTCTTTACCTTCTGAGTTGTGGTAGCCTTCTCCCTGAGGGTCAGAACCCTGATCACTGCACCACCACTCAGACCACTTAACGTCTACTTCGCCAGTGTTTACTGTCGTGTTTATCCATAATGTTTCAGACCACATAGCTAGTGCCGTGCCTAAAGCAAGCACTAATATCGTTAAAGCACTTATACTTAATATTTTACGTGTTTCCATGTTCCATTACCTGCGAGTTATAGAGGGTTTTCTAATATATTAAAGGTTGCGCATGAGTAGTACCTATGACGCGTAAGTAGCTTCAGTATGTACTGAGAGTACATGATCTTGAATCCTTACAACATTTATTTACCTTAAGCTAATATAAGTTCTTAGTAAGTCGAACAAGGTATGGAGTGGTGAAGAGTTATTTCAGAAAGTCCTAAGTTCGTGTTGGGTGTTGAGAGTCTAGACATTATTTTAGGTAGGGTCTTAGAGCCCGGCGCTCTCATCTTGATCGCTGGAAATCCCGGCGCTGGTAAGACCTTGCTCGCCTCAACTATTTGCTACGCTAACGCGAGTAGAGGCATCCCATGCCTTTACGTCTCACTACAGGAAACTAAGGAGGTTTTCTTCAGGCACATGAGAGAGTTCAGCATGGACTTCAGCGAGTTAGAGTCTAGAGACTTATTTAAGTTTTACGGGTTACCCATAATAATAGATCCTGAACTAGTCAACACGTTAATCAACGAGTTAAGCACT
>Ga0080004_1100683_pt1 | contig 14510 bp, 14 predicted proteins | sample WasSprMetagenome_FD_69207 | JGI IMG/M metagenome (GOLD analysis project Ga0080004, IMG submission 69207) | Sulfidic aquatic microbial communities from Washburn Spring, Yellowstone National Park, USA - WS (SPADES assembly) (version 2) | ecosystem: Environmental > Aquatic > Thermal springs > Hot... | reverse complement strand
CTACTTCTCTTTGAGGACAAGGGATTGGTTTGGAAGGGAGGAGCCGGTTAAATATTTCTCAGCGGTGATGGGGGCTCATAAGGCGCTCAAGGAGGCTCACATCCCGATGGCTTTCATAATGGATGAAAATATCTCCCTTGAGAAGCTTCTCCAATTTCCCGTAGTTTATCTTCCCAGTGTGGCGATATTAAGCGAGGAGGAAGTCTCCCTCTTCAAGGAGTATTTGAAGCGAGGAGGGAAGATTTTAGCGACAGGCTTAACCGCCTGCTACGATAAATATGGCAATCTCTTGAGAAGATGTCTTCTTGAGGATTTGATTGGTGCAAAGTTGTTGGAAATATACGATTCCCATAAAGATAACTATGTGCGTTTCCCTAACGGGAAACGGGAGATAGCTCTTGAGGGAGTTCCCAAAGATGTAAATATCCTGAATTATTCGCCCATAGCGATTTTTCAGCCCATTGATGCTAAAGCCTACGGCGATTTGCTCGTGGCATATCGCTCTCAGGATAACCCCTGGATGGGGCATATGTCGCCTGGAAAGGTCGTGGGTCCAGCGATATTAGAGAGGGAATATGGGAAAGGAAAGATAGTTTATCTTCCCTTCTCTCCCGATTCCGCCTTTGTAGGGAATTATCGCATGCCGGAGCACCGCAATTTAATCGCGAGCATAATCCGTTATCTCAATCCCAAACCGCCCATAGTTATCAACACTCAACCAAATATAGAAACTGTTCTCACAAAAGATGAGAAAAGAAATCGTTTTATAATCCATTTTCTCTGCTTCTGTGGCACTCCTACATCTGCGGCGTATCCCTTCCCCGAGGGAAGAAGGGTTTTGCCGAGTTTAATGGAGTTCTGCTCCCCTTGCGAGGCGGAAATAGAAATAAACATTCCTTTCTTTTCTGCCGAAGTAGTTGGACCGAAGGGAAGCATCTCTCGTCAGGGTAATAAGCTGATGCTGAAGACTTCCAGTATTCACGAGGTAGTGGTGATAAATCAGTAAGGATTTTTTCCCAAGACTTCTTCCTTTAATGGATACTTTCCGCAGCTTCGTTTCCCCTCGGGGCAGTAGCCGAGGTATTCGCATTTCGCTCCTGCGTTCTCAAACACCGCCGGCAAATGTTTTTTGCAGATTTCCAGCATCCGATTTGCCAATTCCCTTATTTCCCACTGGGCTCTTGCACAGCACCTCTCTCGGAAGAAATGTAGGAGCTCCCTGCAGTTCATCGTAACCACTATCTTCGTCTCCACAGCTTGAGGTAAAACGAAGCGAGCATCCTCCGCCGCTTCCTTGCCTTTTATCCTCTCAATCCTTTCCCTTATCTTCTTATAGCCCCTTTTGATTTCCTCCATCAAACGGAGGAATTCATCTTTCGCTTCCTCATCCCCCTCAATTGAGGGAGGGATGACGAAGTCAAAATCGTCCATCTTAACATATCTTTGGCTTTGCTGGGAATAGGAAGCTATCCTATGGCGGACGAGTTGGTGAGTCAGGACCCTTGAAACGCCCTCAATAGCGAAAGTGAACTTCGCGTGTTCAAGCGGACTTTCGTGCCCTGATTCTATCAGCTTTCTCACGAATTCCGCCATCTTTTCCTCCGATTCTTCCTTAAGTTCAATAGCGAAACGGTCTGAATAGCATTGCCTACCCGCTGAATAGATAACCACGAGGGCATCACGAGTGAAATCCAGGAGTTGAACATTCATTTTCGCCTTGCCCATTTTTTCCGAATAGTAGTTGAATTATACTTTTTTAGAAGATGCTTGGAAAGATGAAATTATCATATTAGAAGAGAAGAATGTTCTCGTTTAGGTAAAGTCCCTACATTGATATAGTCCCATAGCGATAGTTCCTTATACCTTAAAAGAACCCCCTGGTGCCATTTTAGTAGCAAAATCAGAAAAATTTGACAAATTCGTTTATTTTCCTTAAAATCACAATAGAAAGAGGAAGCTTGAACAATTTCCCTATTTTATCGTCATATATTATGAAAAAGGACTTCTTGGAGGAAGAAGAAGAGATTTTGGTTCAAAAAAGCAAAAACGGCGATAAGGAGGCGTTTGACATCTTGGTCCAACGCTATAGAGCTTCCTTATTTAGATTCGTTTATCACAACCTCCATAATAGGGAGGATGCCGAGGATGTTGCTCAGGAAGCCTTCGTGAAGGCTTACCTCTCCCTTCCCCAGTTAAAGAATGATTCTCTTTTTAAAACCTGGCTTTTCAAGATAGCTCTCAACTTAATAAGGGATAGAAAGAGAATGGAGAGGAAAAACCCGAACATCTCCCTGGATTCTTTAATTGAAGAGGACAATCCAAATGCGGAACCAGGGGGAGACGATGTAGATGCTTCTGGTAGCGACAGCGAGCTCTTATTAAGGTTGCGGAAGGAAATCGCCTCACTACCAAACGAATTAAGAGAGGTTATTATTTTGCGAGATTTACAGGGTTTCTCTTATGAAGAGATTGCGAAAATGGTCGGTTGTTCCCTTGGGACGGTCAAATCTCGCCTTTTTTATGCCCGTCAAATTTTGCGTGAGAGGCTTTCCTCTTTCCTGGGAGATGAAAAAAGATGAATTGTAAGAAGGCAAGATTCCTTTGTTCTCAATTGTTGGATGATAGACTCAATGAAAGGGCGAAGAGGGCTTTGCTCTCTCACCTCTCAAATTGTCCCCATTGCCAGAGTTTCTACAGGCAAGCGAAAAAAATTAAAGAGATGACCCATTCCCTACCTACTCCCGAATTGAGCCCCAATTTCAACGAGGTTGTTATGTATCGCATAGAGAGAAGCAGAGCAAGCCCCCAACCTCGCTTCGTCTTCCTCTTGAAAAGGAAGCTTGCTCTTTTCCTTCTTCCACTGGTTCTCCTCGCTTCCACTTTGATATTCCTGTTTCATAGAAAACCTGATGAAACCGAATTGCTGAGAAGTTATCGGAGGGAGCATTTCATTTATACATTACAAAATCCTCTAATTTCCGCTGATTCAGCGGTGAAGATGTTACTTATTTCTAGTGAAGAATGAAGAAGTTCGTTATTCCTATTATTTTAATACTTGCTTTTGCAATCGCCTCTTTGCCATCGGATTCCTTCTCGCTTCTCCGCCAGTATCTGGAGAAGGAAGAAAAAACGAGCTATATGGGGAAGCAAATTCATATTCTTTACACCCCAAAAGGTTATCATAAATTTGAGGTTATCGTGAAGCACGATTCTTCTGATAAGACGAGATTGGAATTCCTATCACCGCCCTTCTTCTCTGGTTATGTGATGGTCTGGGACGAGGAAGGAGGAGCTGTTATCCCTCCCAGGAGAGGGAGGATGCCCTTTCATCATCCCTTGCCCCCAAGATACTTGATGGATATCCAATTAGACCTTATTTGGAAAAACGCCAAAGTTACCCAACTTGGCGAGGAGAAAATAGTGGGAAGAAAAGCGAACGTTTTTCTCATTAAACCCGCCTATGTGAAGGGAGGCTACTTCAAGCTTTGGGTGGACAAGGAAACGGGAATTCGCCTGAGAACCGAGCGCTATTCCCCCTCCGGACAGCTTCTATTTTCCTTGTCTTTCGTTTCACTTCAGCTAAACCCCTCTTTTAATAAGCGAGAATTTGATATCCCCAGAATTGGGCAAAAGCCGAAGAACTATTCTAAGGAAGAATTGGAGAGACTTCTTCGCTTTCGTCCACTCTTCCCTACATTTATCCCTCCGGGCTACAAAATCGTGCATCAAAGACCATTCTTTACAAGAAAGCAGAAAGGAGTTCTTATTCATTTAACGGATGGATTGAACCCCATAACCATTCTGGAAACACCAACCCCCCATAGGCATCCTGCTATTTCTTTCCCTTCTCAGCCGGAAATCGTTTTCCTCAATATACAGGGATATAGCGTTTTCCTCACAGGGAATGTGGATAGAGAGGTTTTAGAGAAAGTGGGACGTTCTCTTAAATAAAGATGACGAGAGAAGTTAGAATAGGGGATATAAAAATTGGTGGAGGGAATCCCATAGCAGTTCAATCTATGACTCGCTCTCCTACGAAGGATGTGGTTAGGGTTGTAGGGGAGATAAAGAGATTGGAGATGGCTGGTTGTGAAATAGTAAGGGTGGCGGTCCCGGATGAGGAATCCGCGGAAGCAATTAAAGAAATTAAGAAAAGGATTTCCATACCCTTAGTTGCTGACATTCATTTCAACTGGCGTCTCGCTTTAATAGCTTTAGAGAAGGGGGCAGATAAGATAAGGATAAATCCAGGAACGATTGGCAGTAGAGAAGGGGTGAGGGAGATTGTGAAGGCTGCAAAGGATAGAAAGGTTCCCATTCGCATTGGTGTCAATGCGGGTTCCCTTCCAAAGGATATATTGAGAAAATATAAGAGCTCAATAGCTGAAGCGATGGTGGAGTCGGCGATTAGGGAAGTAGAGATACTTGAGGAGGAAGGATTTCAAGATATTGTCGTCTCCCTAAAGGCATTTGATATTCCCACAACAGTTTGCGCTTATGAGAGATTTTCTCAGCTGAGAGATTATCCCTTGCATATAGGGATAACGGAAGCGGGACCTATGCCTGAAGGAGCCATAAGGTCGGCGGTTGGACTTGGAATTCTTTTGGGCAAGGGAATTGGTGACACAATTCGGGTATCTTTAACGGCTGAGGGGGTGAAGGAGGTTGAGGTTGCGTGGGAGATATTAAGTAGTCTGAATTTGAGGAAAAGAGGATATATAATCGTTTCCTGTCCGATGTGCGCGAGGTGTTCTGTGCCTTTGATAGAGATAGTGGAGAGAGTAAGAGAAGAGCTGAAGGGATTACCTCCTCGTCCGCTGAAAATCGCGCTAATGGGCTGTGAGGTAAATGGACCAGGGGAGGCGAAAGATGCGGACATAGGATTGGCATTCGGGAAGACGGGAGCGGTGTTATTTTCCCATGGGAAACCGATAAAGACCATAGCTTCCTCAGAAGCAATAGAGGTTCTGAAGAAAGAGATAGGGGGATTTATAAAAAAATAAGGAGGGGGGGCGACCCTTTGGGTCGCCCCCCTTTATTTGCCTTCCCTTAAGTTATCCTCTTAAGGAGCGGGCGCTCCTCCTCCAGCTCCGCCTCCCGCGGGAGGTGCTACAACCGCGCCAACAGTTCTACTGGGTTCCTCCAATATGCGCGGTGTGAGGAATATCAAAAGCTCGCTCTCCGTAGTGGTCTGTGTCTGCCCCTTGAATAAACCACCTATGAGGGGCAAATCGGAGAGGAAGGGAACCTTTACATTCTGTGTGCTGATATTTTTCCGCACAAGCCCACCAATAACCAATGTCTCGCCGCTCATAACCCTTGCTATCGTATCCATATCTCTCGTGCTCGTCTGGGGCAAGGTTCCCGTGGGACCAGTAACAAAACCTATAACCTCTGAAACACTCGGCGTGATATAACAGGTAACGGAACCATCGCCGTTTATCGTTGGAGTAACTGTCAGAGTAGTTCCCACGCTTATCACATCGGGAACCCAGGTTGTCTGTGTGCCTCCGAACTGGGTTAGTGTCGTTTCGGGATACCAATAAGGAATATCCTGCGATACATCTATATAGGCAGGGTAGTTATTATAAGTCGTGACACGAGGAGCATTGACCAATCTCGCCTTACCCTCTTTCATCAAAGCAGCTAACTGAGCCCTCACGCGAGGAGTGGTATAACCTATAACCAAAGTCGCACCCGTTCCCGGAGACATCCCTTGTCCGGTCACAGTGGTTTCGTTGTTCGTTAGCATCCAATCTATGCCCAGGCTTTTAGTAACATCGGTGCTTATCTCCACGAACTCCGCGGTTATCTCCACCTGACGCACTGGAACATCCAAGAGCTGGAGTAGTTTCTTGAACTGCTCTATTCCCTCTGGTGTTCCGATAACAATGAGGGCGTTGTCAGGCTCATAGGGAATGATGTTGTAAACACCTGGGACAAAAGACATAAGCCCATAACCATATCCTCCATACCCATAACCTCCTATGCCACCAACTCCTCCCACTCCCGGAGCATATCCGCCAATCCCAGGGGCATATCCTCCTACTCCACCTATACCGCCGGGGAATCCACCCATTCCCCCCGGGAAGCCCCCACCAAATCCTCCTATGCCGCCAAACCCACCCATACCTCGTCCGAACTGGGCAAATCCTCCTTGAATGGGTGAGCTCTCCGTTTCCTCCCTCTTGGAGCGTCCGAAGGTGGGAGCGAGAGGACCTCTACCTTTTCTCTCCATACCTTGGAAGAGGGCAAAGGGACGGCGGGGAGCTGATGCTCCAAGCAGGGCGGCGATGTCCCTTGGATGAGCATATTTGAGGATGAACTTCTCGGACTCTATTCGGGTAGGAGCTTGGGGAGTAGTGGGCGTTTCAGGTGGAGGAGTTGGCTGGGTTACTACTTCCTTAGGGGTGGTTTGTTCTTCCTTTTGCTCCGGGCGCGGCTCTGCGCTTATAACATAGACATCGCCTTCCTTATACCAGTAAAGACCATTCGCCTTGACGATATCCTGAAGTGCCTTTTCCAGAGGGACATCGTAGAGCGTTGCGGTTATCTTCTTGTTTATTTTGTCCCTATCGGCGATGATGATATTCGTCTTGCTCTCCTTCATCAAGATACGCACGACATCGCAGAGGTCAGCATCTTGCACCTCTAAGGTCACAAGATTCTGCCCGCTTTCGTTTGAAGTTGCCTCTTCTTTCGCCAATAGCGACAACGGTAGAGCCATTAAAACGAGGAGCGCTGTTAACATAAAAGCGCCCCGCCTGAGAAAAGAGTGCATAAAAATCACCCTCCCTTTAACTGAGAGAATTTAACTACTTACTTCAATGGTAAAGAGCTTCGGATATTTTGGCAAGGGAAAAATCAATATCTGCGAGTGTATCCACCGCCGGTATAACCGCCTCTGCCACCACCATAGCCGCCTCTGCCACCTGTGTATCCACCTCTGCCACCGCCATAGCCGCCATATCCGCCTCTGCCACCGTAGCCACCATAACCGCTATAGCCACCATATCCGCCTCTGCCACCGTAGCCACCATAACCGCTATAGCCACCATATCCGCCTCTGCCACCGTAGCCACCATAACCGCTATAGCCGCCATATCCGCCATAACCACCATAGCCGCCATAACCGCCATAGCCACCGTAGCCACCATAACCGCCATAACCGCCATAACCACCGTAAATGACACTCAGGACATCATAAATGGTTGCATAATTGAGCTGGATTTTGTCATAAGTTAGGTTGGAGGGGAGGGTTGTCGTGGTGGTTGGGGTGGTAGTTGCGCCGGCTTGAGGGAACTGGAACGGCTGTGTCCATTGCTGGAAGCCAGGGGCAATGGTCTGCTGCTTAATCACATAGTTATTCTCTCCCATCGGCTCGGCGACGAGGTAATCTCCCAAGATGGCTTTCAGGGCCTGGTCGAAGTCTACATTCTGCAAGCTGAGGGATATGAAGTCATTGAAGCGGCGAGCGGAGGAATCTATAAATACTCCCTTTCCCGTTGCCTTCAGGAGATTCTCCAAAGCTGTAAGCCTGGGAACATCCCTCAATTCCAAACTTACCTTATTGCCAGGCTGAACCTCTATGTTTTGCTGGGCGAACAACATCGTCGTGACACAGAGAAACAGCAAGATAAGAACAACCTTCACGAGACGCATTTTGTTTCACCTCCTTTTTTAATTTTATCTATATTTGTTTTTTACGCAACATCTTTTTCCATATATTTAGACGAATTTTAGCACCATTTTGTTTCACTGTCCTCTAAATCTTCTCCCTCGCCCTCCTCCAGGCATTCCCGGCACGCCCCCTCCTCCCGGCATTCCTGCACCGGGCATCATCCCCGCACCGGGCATCATTCCCGGCATACCAACCATCCCTGGCATACCTCCCATTCCTGCTCCAGGCATCATCCCAGGCATTCCTCCCATCCCTGGCATTCCTGCCCCTGCCTTCATCTCCACCACGCTTTCTCCCCCCTCCTCGTCTTTCAATATGACCTTGTCAGCCTCTATTCGCTCCACCGTGAAACCATCTATGGAATCTCCCGGGCTAACAATTACCATCTGCCCATTGGTTCTTTCCAAGAGGGCATATACCCCATTGGCTATTGTGATACCAGCCATTCTCGTGAAGGGAACTTGGACTACCGCGGTTGTAGGCATAGGAGTTTTTTGAGGTGTGAGACGAGGGGGTGGCACGATATCAATCCTTGATGTTCTCTCCAAGACCTCCTTAGGGACGGGAACCGCGAAGGGGTCAGCGCGGGAGGCTTCCTTAGGTGGTCCCGCTGGCACTTTCCTTGTTGGCTTAGGGGCTTCCCCTTGTCCTTGCATACCTCCTCCCTCCATTGGCGCTGCTCCTCCCATCATAGCCATAGGACCCATACCGGGCATACCTGGCATACCAGCGCCAGCCGGCATACCCCCGCCAGGAGCATTCCCTCCCCCGGGCATATTCCCGCTCATCATCATCGCCATCATAGGAGGAGGTTGGTTACCTCCCGCTGCGGGTTTCCTTAAGACCAAAAGGAGAACGACCACAATAATAACAACAGCGAGGGCGCCACCTACTATCAGCTGTGTCCTCCTGTCGCTAAAGTCAATATTTATGTTTTTCAATTTTTGTAATGCCATATAAAATCACCTCTTTTCATTATAATTTTTCCTCCAATCACCCACCACCACCTGCTGGCATATTACCGCCCATCGGAGCTCCGCCTCCCCCAGGCATATTACCACCCATTGGCATACCTCCGCCACCCATTGGCGGCATACCTCCTCCCCCCATCATCCCAGGCATCCCCATCATACCCGGCATCCCCATCATACCAGTTGGTGCAGCTCCCGCGGCCGCAGAGGGAGCTACCTCACCACCCTTAGGGAAATAATATACAGTCAAACTGAAGGAAGCAGTAACTGGGCTGGGTCCCGTTATGCTTATGCTGGGGAGAAGCGCTACGCGGGGGAATTTGGGCATCTTGTTTTTAAGGAAATCCAGGAGTGCAGGGAAGGATGCCCTAATGGAATAGGTCCCGAGATTAATGGTATAAATGTCAGAGGGAATGGAGGAGGGGTCAGTTGGTGGTGGGGAAACCTGAACCGGATTGAGGAGCAGGACGCCGGAATGCTTAAAGAAATCCTCAACCTTCTTGCCCAGCACTTTGTTGTGCTCGGTCCAGAGGGCGAACATAGCTTTCATTCTATCCTTGAGGTCTATGGGTATCATCTTCGTTTTCTCGTAATAGGCTAGCTTCGCCTCCTCTTTCATTTTCTCCTCTTTCGCTTTCTTGAGGTCTTCTTCCGCCTGCGCTCTCTGATTGACTATTGCCTGTGTATCCTGCAGCTGCTTCTGGAGGGCGGAGAGGGCTCTATAGCGAGGACGGATTAGGAGGAAGAACATCGCACCTGCGAATATGACGAAAGCCAAAAGCCCAGCTATTAGAACCTGCTGTCTCGTTAACCTTTCTAATCCTATCATAATAATCACTCCCCTCCGATTTCTTGCTCTAGCTGCCTTCTCTGTTGGATACCCGGCAGCCCTCCCCCTCTCCCCCCCGCAGCGGGAGCCTTTGCTCCCGGAGCAGCTTGGGGAGCTCCCGCTTGAGGCAATGCTCCAGGAGCTCCCATTCCCACCATAGGAGGCATTACACCAGCGGCGGGAGCGGCAGCCGCAGCAGCTGTAGGAGGGGAGGGCGGGGTAAGGGGCTCCATAAGATAACAAACGACGCTTATGCTTATTGGACCACCCGCTTGCGAGCTCATACCACTACTCGCTGGTGGCATCATTCCGGGCATACCGCCCATCATTCCGGGCATACCGCCCATCATCCCAGGCATACCGCCCATCATCCCGGGCATTCCACCCATTGGACCCATTCCGCCCATACCCGGCGTGGCACCACCTGCGGTGCCATAACCCGGTATCCCACTTATTTGCACATCCGCAATTTTAGGACAGCGGAGGAGGTTTTGAAGATAACGAGCGACATCCTCAACGGAATCCGTATATCCTTGGATGCTAACAGTTGTTATTTGCTGTCCGCCTCCTCCCGCTCCCCCTCCCATCATTCCGGGCATACCGCCCATCATCGGCGGTGCCCCCTCGCCTGCTCCCGGCATTCCTCCCATCGGACCTTTACCCATCATCCCCATCATTCCACCAGCCATTCCTCCTCCAGAGCCTAACTGCAAGGAAGTGTAGATGACCTTGGCATAGGTGTAACGACGAATGGAATCCAAAAGGTCAGCCAGCTTCGCGGGGAAAGTCATCGTATCTTCTATGAACTTCGTCTTCGCCTTTATAGGCTCTATCTCGGCTCTTATATCCTGTGCCTGCTTTTGCAGATTTTGAACCTCTGTTGCTTGGGACTGAGCAGCTTCAAGCTCTTGATTGACCTTATAGCCTTCGGTTGAAACACGATTATACCAGTAGGAAAAAGCGAGAAGCTCCAGCCCTAGGAAGATAAAGACCAGCATTAACAGCTTTCTGACGATTTTTCTCTCTTTTACGAAAGCTGGTAATAAATTGATTTTTATCATCTATTGCTCATCTCCTCCCTTACACAAAATCCCTGATTGCAAGTCCGATTGCGATGGCGAGAAGCGGCGAGACCTCGCGGAGATAGAGGGGGGAAAGGCGAGGATTTATCTTCATCCCCTTCAAAGAATCGCCGATTTCCACTGGGATGGCTAACTCTTGTTGGAAGAATTTGTCAATGTTTTTTATGAGCGCTCCCCCACCGCTCACTATCATTTTCTCAATCTCCATCTCGCCAGCCCTCGTTCTTACATATTCAAAAGAGCGTCTCAACTCGTTTACCATATCGCCTAAAATCGGCAATATAGCCTCAAAAACAGACTCGCTGAGTTCCTTCTCCTCGGCGGGCAACTCCTTCTCCACCTTTTGAGGAGGCGTTTCCTCTTCGGGGGGAAGTTCGTAGGCGGAGCTGAATGGGAAGAAAGGCGATTCCTCCTCGGCTGGAGGGGTAGTAGGGGTTGGGGGAGCGAAGGAGGATACGCCGAGCTTTTCAATGAAGATGGTAGCGTATCTTTTCTTTATCTTCTCCGCCTCCTCATCGGAAACTCCCAAAGCATTACCGATAGCGGATGTTATGTTGTTGCCTCCAATTGTCAATGTGCGAGTTAGGCGAGGATTATCCTGCCCAATAACCGTGAGCTCGGATGACCTCGCTCCCATTTGTAAGATAGCGATTGTCTTGTCTTTCAGCCCTTGTTCCTTGCTCACATAACATCTCCCCAAAGCGAGGGGCTCTATATCAATTGCAACCGGTTCCAAGCCCGCTAGCTCCACAGTATCAACCAAAGTCTTAATCAACCCTTCCTCCGCGACAGCCATTAAGACTTCGCCTGTTCCCTCATCGGGAATGGTATCCATTGGTTGGAGGGGGGCATAATCCATCGTAACAGCTCCCGTGGCGGCGAAGGGAACATGCCTTTCTATTTCCCACCTCATTGCATCTGCGAGCTCCTCCTCCTTCATCTTCGGCACCTCTATTATCCTAACCACTACCGATGTTTGTCCCTTGGCGGAAATGACGACCTTATTTGTATGAACTCCCGCTTGCTGAAGCAAAGCCTTTATAACTTCGGCCGCTCCTTGGGGGTCGATTATCGTATCCCCAGAGAACAAACCATTGGGGGTAGGGAGGATACCAGCGGAGAGCAGTTCTAACTCCCCGCCTTTGGCACTTACCTCCGCTACCTTTATAAATTTTGAGCCGAGGTCAAGCCCAAGCATAATACCGCTTGCTGGGCCCCCAGGTTTGGGCATATTTTATCCCTCCTTATTTTCACTATATCACATAAAAAATATGCTGTCAAATCTCTTTTCATTATATATTGACGAATAAATCAAGTAAAGAGTTTCCCTCTTTTTCGCTATCTTGTCAATAGATAAAATGAGGTTTAATATATATTTGGATGTATTTTATCGGAGGAAAAGAAATCAGGCAAGCGAAAGAGGTGATAAGCGATGAGCCTCTTTAGAGAGGCAAAGCCTGAGATTGAGGAGCCACTCGCTGCCCGAATGCGTCCGAGAAGTCTGGAGGAATTCGTGGGTCAGGAGCATCTATTGGGTGAGGGAAGGCTCCTCCGAAAGGCGATTGAGGAAGACAGAATAGGTTCAATGATTTTTTATGGTCCACCCGGTAGCGGTAAATCCAGTCTTGCCTTGATAATAGCTAAACTTACAAAGGCTCATTTTGAACAATTCAGCGCGACCTCCTCAACTGTTGCCGATATCAGGAAGGCAGGGGAGATGGCGAGAAAAAGGAAAGCGATGGGGCAAAAAACGATATTGTTTGTTGATGAAATCCATCGCTTCAATAAGGCTCAGCAGGACGCTTTCCTTCCATATGTGGAGGAAGGGAGCCTTATTTTGATAGGTTCAACAACAGAGAATCCCTATTTCACGATTAATTCTCCCCTACTTTCTCGGATGAAGGTGCTTACTTTCCAACCCTTATCCGATGAGGATTTGCGGAAAATCTTGAAGAGGGCTTTGGAAGACGAGAGGGGATTGAAGAATTATAATTTGGTGATAGATGAAGCGGCGGAGGAGCATCTGATTCGCTTCGCGGAAGGCGATGCGAGGAACCTTTTGAATTCCCTGGAGCTTGCAGCACTCATAACCCCTCCAGATGAGAATGGGATAAGACATATTGGGATAAGGGAAGCTGAGGAGGCTTCCCAAAAGAGAGCCTTATTGTATGATAGAGAGGGGGACGAACATTATCAGGTTATATCCGCTTATATAAAGAGCATACGGGGCTCCGACCCTGATGCGGCGGTTTACTGGCTCGCCCGGATGCTTTATGCTGGGGAGGACCCTCGCTTCATTGCTCGGAGGTTAGTAATAGCAGCAGCTGAGGACATCGGGAACGCCGACCCCCTCGCCCTTCTCGTAGCCACTGCCGCCGCCCAAGCTGTGGAGCTAATAGGAATGCCCGAGGCACAGATACCTCTTGCTCAGGCTACTATTTATCTGGCTACCGCACCCAAAAGCAATTCCGCCTATCTGGCAATCAGCAGGGCTATGAACGAGGTAGCCGAGGGGAAAAATCCACCAGTTCCTCTCCATCTTCGCAACCCTTCTTATTGGGGGGCAAAAAAGATGGGATTTGGGAAGGATTATAAATATCCTCATTCCTATGAGGGACACTTCGTCGTGCAGGACTACCTCCCCAAAGAACTTCTGGGGAAGGTATTCTATGAACCAACGGAAGAGGGAGAGGAAAAAAAGATAAAGGAAAGGCTGGAGAAATGGCGGAAATTAATCCAAATGGCGAGGGAAAGAACCTCCAAATAATAAGTGATTCCCCCCACTTCACCCATTTTATAGGGAAAATTTTGGGGTCAAAGGCAAGCGTTGGCGATGTTTTTTGCCTTGAGGGTGAACTGGGCAGCGGGAAAACCTGTCTCGTGGGAGGCATAGCCGAGGGCTTAGAAGTAGAGGATGAAATTTTCAGCCCTTCTTTTATAATAGTTGCTCCCCATAAGGGGAAAATCCCCCTCTTCCATATCGACCTTTACCGCCTTGAAGAAGAAAATATACCAGAGCTCGGCTTAGAGGAATATCTTTATGGGAAGGGAGTTTGCGCTATTGAGTGGGCAGAAAAGGCGAGAAAAATTATTCCGTCTTCCCATCTTTGGATAAGGATTGAATATCACAACGGAGAGCGCCTCATTAGCTTTCTCCCCCAAGGCGAAAGATATATTGAACTTTTGAGGGAGTTGAGGGAATTTGCTGGTCCTCGGAATTGACACTTCTTTCTCCTATATAAGTTTAGGACTCGCTGACGAGGATGGGATAAAGGGCGAAATTAACTTGTGGGGAGAGATTAACACTGCCCATAAACTCTTCCCATCCTTGAAAACTTTCCTTGACTTGCAGGGATTAAGCCTGGAAAAAATAGAGGGTTTCGCCGTAGGAGTTGGCCCGGGTTCCTTTACGGGATTGAGAATTGCCTTAACCGTCTGCAAAACTCTTTCCTTTTTTACAGGCAAGCCTATTAAAGGAGTTTCTACTCTTCTTTCCCTATCCTATCCTTTGCCAAATGACAAGATAAAAGCGGTCGCTGTTCCAGCTTATGGAGGAGAGGTCTACGCTGGCGTGTATAAAGATAAATCTCCTCTTTTCCCAGATATGCTTTGTTCGCTCTCTCAATTTCTTTCCATTTTAGAGGGAATCGGAGAACCTATCTATTTCGCATTTCATCCCTCTTTACAACTTGGTTCCTTTCCCCATAATATTATTTCTGTAGAGCTTCTCTTCCCTCCTCGGGGAGGAATAATCGCCCAGTTGGGAAGAGAGAGCCTGGTCAAAGGGGAATCGGATAACCCCTTGACATTACAACCTAATTATATAAGACCATCACAAGCGGAAAGGAGATTGTATGGTAAAAGCAGTTGAAGTTAATATTGAGAGAATGCGTTTCGGTCATATAAGGCAAGTGACGGAGATAGAACGGCGCTCCTTCACGAATACC
>Ga0080004_1166683_pt1 | contig 14513 bp, 16 predicted proteins | sample WasSprMetagenome_FD_69207 | JGI IMG/M metagenome (GOLD analysis project Ga0080004, IMG submission 69207) | Sulfidic aquatic microbial communities from Washburn Spring, Yellowstone National Park, USA - WS (SPADES assembly) (version 2) | ecosystem: Environmental > Aquatic > Thermal springs > Hot... | reverse complement strand
CCAAAGATGGATATGGAAACTAGTCTGTAGGATGTGTTATCCACTATGGAGCCCCCGATGGGCTGTGTATAGAAGCTGGTCTCAATAAGGCTGTAGATTGTCGAGGAAATTCTGGCAAAAAGGACAATTCCTGTGCCTGCAATTGTGAGCAGAAGGGTTGAGAGAAGAGGAGTTTTCCTCCAGAACAGTGAGAGATCCAGAAGTCCTGCAGCAATGGAGCCAATTGAGAGAAGCCAGAAGGAGATATCAATAAGCCAAGCAGCAGAGGTAGAATGAGAGCAGAGGTTTGCAATATTAAAAACTAATAAAAAGATTGCTATTATAACTCTAAACCTTGAGAAAAGTATAATCATATTCTTGCAGATGGATGAATCCTGAGGCACTTCTGCATCCTGCACAGCATTTTTTGATCAAAGAATTTTAAAAAAGTAAAAATTATTCTCTTACTACTTATCTGCTTAACTCATCTTTCAAAGGTTTCCAGCCGGAATCTTGAATTGCAAGCGTGGATGTCTTTAGTATTTCTTCAATTTGAATTTTCGTGCACCGGTATGCTATTATTATCACAGCGGATATGAGGAGAATTCCGGCCCCTACGACCTGATCCCTATTCATTTTTGATCCTACTGTAAATGAAAGGTGTATATTAAAAATCTTTCTACAGTGAAGCATTACTTCCTATTAACTTTTTGATGTCATCCTCGAGGCCAATTGTGGGAGCATAACCTATCCGTTTTGCACGCTCTATGCTTGCATATGAATGTCTAATGTCCCCAGGCCTTGGAGCAGTGTGCACAGGCTTCAATTTCCTATCCATGATTTTAAGCATGATATTTGCAAGCTCATTGATCGTTACCGAAGTCCCGCTGCCGATATTGTAGACACCGCTTCCATCATTCTTGCGCGCGCAGTTAGATTAAAAGCGGCTCTCTTATTGATATATTAAGTAAAAAAGATTAATATAGTAATCTTTACCATCTGGTTTCATCATCTTATATATTCTTATTTATGATATCTACAATTCTCCTCGATGCATCGCCATCTCCGAAGGGATTTCCTGTAAACCTCTCCATTATCGAATCGTAATTCTTCTCGATAAGATCTATGGCCTTAGCGATCTTAGCGGAATCCGCTCCGACAAGAAAGTTCACACCCATATCGACTGTTTCAATCCACTCAGTCCTGTCCCTCAAAGTTATGCATGGAGTCCTGGACCAGAACGCCTCCTTCTGAAGCCCGCCTGAATCTGTCAATACTATTTTCGCATGTTTTAGCAACTTAAGCATTTCAACATAACCAACGGGCTCTATGACCTCGATGTTAGTATTATTTAGGGATATACCGCATTCTTTAAGCTTTTTCTGAGTTCTGGGATGGACTGGGAACAATGTTTTAACGTTGGAGTTTATTATTCCGTCAAGAATCCCCATCAGCCTCTCAACTTTATCCACGTTCTCAGCCCTGTGGAGCGTGAGTAGGCAATACTCTTTATCCGGAAGCTTGAGTTTATCAAGGATATTGCATTCATCAACTCTATTTTTAAACCTCAAAAATACATCGTACATTGTATCGCCGACTAAATATATCTCCCCCAAGACGGATTCTTTTTCTAGGTTCCTCCTGCAGTTCTGTGTTGGTGCAAAGAGGATTTTTGAACAGTGGTCCACAAGCCTCCTGTTCACCTCTTCAGCCATTGTCATGTCATAACATCTGGCTCCAGCCTCTATGTGTGCCACGGGAATGCCGAGCTTGACACTAGTTAAAGCTCCAGCTAAAGCTGAATTCGTGTCGCCCGGCACAAGGACAAGGGATGGATTATCTTTCAGCAAATATTTTTCAAGTCTCAGCATTATCTCTCCAGTTTGATATGCATGGGAGCCTGAGCCCACTTCTAAGTTTATAGTGGGCTCTGGAAGGCTGAATTCCTCGATGAAAACTTGAGAAAGCTCGTAGTCGTAATGCTGACCGGTATGAATTATCCTCAGCTCCATGCCACTCTTAAGAGCCTCATGAATTATGGGAGCGGACTTAATTATCTGAGGCCTAGTACCGAATACGATGGCGATGCTCAATCCTGATCACTTCTTTCAAAATTTATTAAAGTATATATTAAAGAGGGAATATTGAAAGAGCAGTCTTCCACACTCCATTAGCCCTGTCCATAGCACCATAATAAAGCCAAAGTTCCTCATTTCTTATGATGGGACACGGTGTATTCAATGCGACCTCGCTCTTTATTCCTGGAATTATCTTCTTCTTTTCTCTAGGACCATCTATTAAAATTCTGGTTCTAGTTGCGCGTGCTACGAGATCGTCAGAGTAAGCAATGTAAATTTTTCTTCCATTTCTTGGCGTCTTTCCAGCAAACACCATGAAATAATTGTTTTTAACTCTAAATACAACAGGAGTTAAAGCCTCCTTAAGTCCAAAATCCTTTGAATTAACGATAGGGCTTAGGTCATTCCTGCGCGCGCATAGCACGCGCTAGGATGTCCTTTTATTTTGAGAGTAACAGAAAATCGATAAAACCAACTGGAACCACTGTATCCACATGATTCTCCTTTATGGCACTAATAATTGAGGCAATATATGATTTTTCAGATTTATAAGGGTTAATTATCCATGCAAACTTATCAGGGAAGGTGGAAAAAAGCCTCGCTCACCATGGTATCTATACCGGCTATTACCCTATATCCTGCTCTCTTCAAAGACTCTATTATTGGATAAGCCTTCCTATAGAATGCACGAACTATAAGAGCATTAGTCATGTTTCTTGGCTTTTTAACAGCTACTACTTTTAAAGCTTTGCACACAACATAAGATTATTAGCAGCGTACTTTGTAACTCTTTTTACTGTATTTTAGGCCGTGAATTGTGTACAAGGACTCTCGCATGCCACGCGCGGCGCAAAGGAACTAATATTTCATGTGCGCGCATGAAGCCAAGCAGAAAGACGAGGACGCATAGGCTTATTAAGGCTAAAGCCTTAAAGTTAACCTCCACTTGTTTCACCCTCACATAATTTGTCATATAAATTTTTAAGTATTCCTAGAATATTGAGTAGCCAGAAAGGGGGAAATGGAAAGTAGCTTCATATGTCTACTCCCTGCTGATCTGCGAAGTATGTAGCGTAATAGGGCATCTCATAGTATTTCAGTTTTACCGACCTATTTTTTGGTGGGGCGGGGAGGTTAGTTCTTCTCCTTGAGAGGTTGGATATCGATTGCGCGCGTAGTTGAGTTTAACAACTTCAAAACATTTAGAAACAAAACGGCAGTAGAAGGAAAATCAACATATTCCAAACTATGCACGTTGACATTCATAATGATCTCTTGCATTTAGTCTATATTAGCGACTTGCACTCGAATAGTTATTAATAATTTAAAGCTAGTGGCTGACAAATATCTAAGTTTTGATAATGAAGGCATCGCTTGCAGAATACACGATATTAATTTGTTCGTTAGAATACAGCTGTTCTAAGGCGTATTGAGGAGCGAGACTTCCTTCACCATCTGGATATGTTGTGATTGACTTCCTTAAAAGTATGCACCTTCCCGGATATATGCTGCCAATTTGTCCCAAGTATTTTAAGTTAAAGTCTAATCCTCCTGATGCACCTCGACTCAGAAGCCAATATTCTTTAAACGCCAATCCGCCAACTGGACCTGATCCTGATCTTAGTCCAATTACGATTTTATCGGGAAGATTTTTGACAAAATGGGCTAATGAATTCCATTCATTAAAATTTAGCCTAACATCATCACCATTGACTATGGGAGTTGTCCAATCTACATAGTAAGGGTTAACTCCTTGGAAATAACCAGCCAACAGTATTAACAGAATTGAAGATAGCACAATACCATATCCAAATTTCTTATCAAATTTAAACTGGATTCTTTCAATATATAAAGCGACATAAGTTGACAACGACAAATAAGTGAAAAATAAATATCGATTAAACAAATCTGTCCCATAAAGTGGGTTAAATATGTACGGTACAACCAAAAAGGAACCTACGATGAAGGGAGTGGTCGTCAATATTGAAAAAAGAAAAATGTTTTTATTCGATTTTAATTTCGCATCATGGAGTAAGGCTATAATACCAGAGAACCCTAAAAACATGAATGTAATAAAACCAAGGTATTTTATAACAACTACAAACCAGTTTGAAACTTGAGGAGTTCCATAGTATCTAATGCCTAATAAAGGAGAACCTTCAAAAATTGAAGAGAATAAATATCGGACCATAAAATGAATATCTTTCAAAAAATTTGATATATACAACATATGCAAGAAAAGGACTGAAAAAGATATTACCAACAATATTGTAACCTTAGAAAAACTAGTTTTATCTATCATTCTAACAGCGATTGCATATAAACAAAGTATGAAGACAAGCACAAAACTCATATAGAAATGAGAAAAGACAAGAGATATCATAGTTAATGCATACAGAATGGCGGTTCCAAATGAATTACCAACTGTTAACGTGTTTGAAACGAGAAACAAGACCAAGAATAAAAGGGGCACACTAATCGTGGAATGGTTGGCGTGTGCTAGAAAGCCCATAACCCATGGAGAAAACATAAAAAACGAAGTGGCCAAATAAGTTACCTTGCGGTTATTTTTTCCTATTATTTTAAGTATTCTTCTAAAAAAGGTCATGGAAAGCAGAAAAAGCAAAACACCACTTGTATAAAGTCCAATATATTTAAAGAAGGATTGCAAAGAAATAGTTGTTACTTCAGATACTAAGTATCCAAGTATGGCAAGATTTGGAGTATAGCAGTAACTAACTGCTTCTCCTGTGTAAAGAGATGGATCGATGTGAACATGATGCGTTGTTTCGATAAGATCAGCTATTTGATATTCGTAATATGCATCTGGAAAATTGTCTATTACATTATTGGGAGTGCTGAACGGGATGACAGCTTTAATTAAAACATATGAAACTATGATAGAAGTTATAAAAATACTCTCTACATTCCGTGAAGAGTATTTTGCTGTTAGACATAAAGCTATAGATGATGCAATAAACAAAGCAAGAATGTAATATAAAGGAGTAAATAGTATTGTGCTGGGTAAAAATATCACGTATAATAACATTAGGATAGCGCATACGACAGTAAAGACCATAAACATTTTAACGTTCATAGCTGAGTCTAATCCAATATTTTATGATCTTGTCAGCAACTTCTTTAGCTCTCCAATTTTTTATCGCAGTTATTTTTCCTGCCTCACCCATTTTTTTCCTAAGGTTTGTATCCTCAAGAAGAATTCTGATTTTTTGCGCAACATCGTTTGGATCTGTTGGATTGATTATAAATCCGTTTTTGCCATTTTCTATTGTTTCGGGGATCATTCCGACAGGAGATGCGATAACCGGTGTCCCGGTCGCCATAGCTTCTGCAACCGCTAAAGAGAAAGTTTCCTCAAAGGAGGTTAATACGACAATCGAGGCTTGTGAATATAGGTCCATCACTCGCTTTCTAGGAATCTTTCCGAGAAGCATCACGTTCTCACTTAATTCATCTTTTTGAATTAAGTTGATGATTTGTTTGTAATATTTTAGATCTTCAGGATTTCCTGTTAATACAAGAGTAAAATTGCTAATTCCTCCTTTTTTTAAAATTGCTAATGCTTTTAATAACGTTAAGTGATTCTTTCTTGGAATTAAACGAGCTGGATAGAATATCAAGCCAGGGTTCTCAGTCTTTTTAATACGGAAAAAATCCTCTGAAATAGGATTAGGAATTATCTCGAGTTTTTCTTCAGGTACACCTAAAAAATTCTTTACCTCAGATAAAACATACTGGGATATGCACACAAACTGTATGTTCCTTAATTTGCTTATAAATCTATACCTCATACATGCTAAAGCATGTGCGAATTTTAAATATTCAGAATTGACGAATTGTATTTCCTTCCAGTTTAAGCCGTGAAAGTTATGAATGACTGTCTTTCCTTGAAAAACATGTGCTGCAGGTAAAGTAAAAAGAATATCATGACTATGGACAAGGTCAACATCACTTAAAGATTTTTTATATCTAAAAATTTTGACAAAATTTTGCATATCTCCTATAAAGGTCTTTGGTGGGACGATTTTATAACTAATTAACTTGATGAATTCAGAAAAGTTGAACTCCTGTCCTTTAAAGGATCCTCCAGCTTCAGATAATACTACTACGTCTAGACCTTCTTTTTCCAACTCCGCTTGTCTCTCCACTAGTCCTTGCAAGATGTTGTACGCAACGATTTGAATACTATTAGACGGAGTTGCGGTATAAGGCATAAACAGTAACACTTTCATGTGATGCTCACGCCAACAAATCGTTGTAGATCTCAATTACTCTTTTTGCTATGTTTTCCCATGTAAATTGCTCAGCGTATCTCCTTATCTTTTCGGTGTTCCACTGCTTTTCTAGGGCTGTTAGAATTTTTTCCGCTAGGTCTTCAGCGTTTGCTGGTTCGCAGAGTAATCCGTAGTCTTCAGAGGCAATTACTTCTGGAACCCCTCCAACTTTGGTTCCGACAAATGGTTTTCCGCAACCCAAGGCTTCAAACATCACGGTTGGGTTTCCCTCGCTCAAACTTGGTAAAACAAACAAATCAGCAGCATTCATCCAAAGTGGAATCTCATCATGTGGCTTTGAACCGGCTAGCTGGACATAATTTTCGAGACCTAACTTTCTGACCTGTGTTTTCAAATTTTTCCTTAGCACTCCATCACCGATGATTATGCATAAAATATCCTTCCTGTATTTTATAATTTCTTTCATGGCCTCTATTAGATACCTTTGTCCTTTAACTGGATAAAGGTCAGCAACGTTCAAGATTATCTTTTTGTCAATAGATAGGCCCAGTTTTTGTTTAACACTAGTCTTATTAGTGATTGAATGGAATAATTTCGGATTAAATCCATTTGGAATAATAGAGAGTTTATTCTCACTAACTCCCAGTTTTTCAACTAAAATTTTTTTATTACTTTGGCTTACAGTTATTATATGATCAGCTTTATTTAGAGTCCACTTGATCTTTTCTTCCCACTCTTTATCTCTAAAAGGTAAATCATAAACATCATATCCATGAGCAGTTATGATAACAGGGACACCAAATTTCTCACCAAGGTTAACTCCAGTGTAACCACATGGATAAGTGAAATGGGCGTGAATCAAATCAAATCTTAATCCCCTTTCTTGAATGAATTTCTCCGCCTTTTTTGTTATCTTGTCTCCTAAAGATTTGTTTTTCCCATCAGTAACGAAATAAAGTAACGAAACTAAGTAAACATCGATATTTCTTGGTTTCCCTTTCAGGTCTAGAAGATTAGCTTTGGTGTACCTTCTAACATGGTGAAGATATAGAGCTGCAGGAAAGTAGGTGAAGATTTCAGTTAGATAATTATGATGGATTAGTATATTGATAGATCCAACATAAGAGCTAGTTGCTTCAACTAGTTCTTTAATAAAAGATTTATAGTGAGGAGCTAATATGAGAACTTTATTTTTGGATTCCATTACCAATCTGTCCTCTAACAGTTTCACCCTTTGTCTATTCACTATGCTTGTACAGCACTCCAATAATAGTTCTTACTATTTTTTTACTTGCTTTTCCATCCCCAAATTTATAAGCATAAGTTTCATTGCGGGGTTCAAACTCCCTAATCGCCTTTAGGATCTTTTCTTTTTCAGTACCAACTAAAATATTCCAGCCATCTTCAACAGTCTCTATCCATTCTGTTCTATCCCTTAAGGTAATACAGGGAATCTTCAGAAAATAAGCCTCCTTTTGGATACCTCCAGAGTCCGTTATGATCTTCTTAGCATTCTTCTCTAAAATTAGCATATCTAAATAGCCAACAGGTCTTATTAATAGGACTTTGTTTGACTTCTTAAGATCATTGTATAAACCATAAGCTTTTAACAGTTTCAATGTGCCTGGATGAGCAGGAAAGACAATCAGCTCTCCGCTCTCAAGAAGAGCATCGAAGATTTTTTTTTAAGATTCTTTTCATTTCTGTTCTCATCTCTATGTATTGTAGCTAGTAAATATCCTTTCGGTTTTAGTCCCAACGTATCTAGAATTTGAGATTTTTTCTCAGCTATTTTGATATAGTAGAGGAGGACATCATACATAACGTCGCCAGTTAAATAGACACCGCCTTGTATTCCTTCGTTATAGAGGCTTTTGACTGCTGTTTCTGTTGGTGCAAAGAGCAAGTCACTTATATGATCGGTTATGATTCGGTTTATTTCCTCGGGCATTCTCTTATCAAAACTCCTTAAACCAGCTTCAACGTGACCAACCTTTATATGAAGTTTTGCTGCGGCTAAAGCCCCGGCTAGAGTTGAATTTGTATCGCCGTAAACTAAAACAAGATCTGGTTTTTCCTTGAGCAAAACTTTCTCTACTTTTTTGAGCATTTCTCCCGTTTGATAACCATGAGTTCCAGAGCCAACTCCCAGATAATAATCTGGTGATGGAATGTTCAGCTGCTCAAAGAAGATTTTATCCATCTCATAGTCATAATGTTGGCCGGTATGGATGATAACCTCATTAAAGTGCTTTCTTAATTCTCTCGAAACAAGAGCCATCTTGATAAACTGTGGACGGGCACCGATAATTGTGGCGACCTTCATCTAATATCACCTAAACCTGTACTGAATCTGTGGATTTTCCCGAAACTTGTAAAGACTCTCGGGGTAATTCTCAATGAACCACACCATGAATGCTGTCATATCGATCTTTTTCTCTAGGAGTCTTTCTCTTTTTCTCTGCCATTCTCTTTTAATATCATCTATTTGTATTAATTCTTCAGCCTTCTTTATTGCTTCTTTTGGATCCCTAATGTTAAAAAGCAAACCAAATCTCTTTTCAAGTTCAATAAAATTACCCATGTCTTTTTCTCCAACAAACCTGTTACATCTTATCGCAGGAGTCCCCAGTAGCGCAGCCTCTGTGGCCATCGTCTGAGTGTCAGTTACCAACAACTTTGCGTAAAAAAGAGCATCGTGTATTCTGCTCTTCGGAATATTTACTATTTTATCTTTAAATATCTCTGAATCCTTAGCTTCTGATGATATGAAAACCCTTGCATATTTTTCAATTTCCCGAACAAGCAGGATCTTATCTTCTACAGTAAACCCGTACTTACCTATATCATGTACTGCGTCGAAAGCATTAAACCGTAACAAAACGTAATCTTCCTGTTTTTCAACTCCTAGTAAATCAAGAATGTCTTCCTTTGGAGAATAATAATTGGGGTGAAGATAAGCCAACTCTTTATAGCTTGCCACCTTTAAGTGTTTTTTTCCAAGATAGCATCTGAACGTGTCAGGAGTTAACAAAACATCAACAGCCGGTTGCGTAAGTTTGTATTGAACTAAAAGAGTATTATGCACCATCGGTTCAGAGTCAGAGAACTGCACATAAGGAATCCTGATTAGTTTAGAGGTATAAGCACCATATATTTCAAAACCAGTAACAATATCAATATTTTTGTCTCTCAACCAGCTTACGGCTCTTAAAACGTCAATAGGCAAGGCTAGAACCTTTTTTGCTCCTCTAGGAGGCTTTGAAAATACAAAATATTCGAATCCCAACTCATTAAGTATATCTAGAGTTTCTCCATAATCGCGAGCAAGGAAATAGATTTTGTGTCCTCTTTTTCTTAAGTTGGCAGCAATATTCTTATAGAAATGAACTTGAGCAGGAGTACTTGAAAATACTGCGAGATTCATAAGCACATAAACAAATAACTATGTGCTCTTAAAACTGTGTGTATTTTTATCTTGATAGGCATCAGGTAAAGATTCCATTTATGTCTCCGCTTTCATTTTTTTGCTCCAAATTTTAGTAGCACTAGTGGCATCACTATATGTATCCAGTCTCTGTAAGGCACTATCTTCGAGTACCCTCCTCTGTGTCTGAACATGTACTTTTTTGTTACTGGCACCTCTACGAATTTGTAACCTAATGTTATTGCTTTATAGTGTATATAGTATTCCAGTGCGTAGTAGTTTAGCCATTCTTGATCTATGTTTACCCTTTTATCCTTTAGTATTCTTGTTTTGTATGCCCTGAATCCATTTGTAACATCTGTGCATTTTGCTCCTGTCAATAGGTGCCAGATCCATGGCCATAGTCTTATGAATACTCCCCTTAATATCGGTGTCTTTTCATGTCCTCCTCCCGGTAGAAATCTCGATCCTTGGACATAATCATATCCTTTTTCTATTGCTTTTAGTAGTCTTGGTATTTCCTCTGGACTGTCCTTTCCGTTTCCAGCCATCACGACTACCACATCGTAGGATTTTTTTAGTGAATATTTTAGGCCTTCTCTTATGGCATATCCTATTCCCATTCTTTTTTCATTATATATGGTTGTTACCGGCGGCACTGCCTTTCTTCCCCCTATTTCTATCGCTTTCTTCATCTCTCGGGATGGCTCATCTACAACCAAGATTATTTCGTCCACATATGGTTTATTGAATTTTGCTAGCACTTTGCATATTATATGTTCCCTCCATATCGGTATTATGCAGGAAACCGTGAAATTGTACGGAGATATTTTTCTTATGGCCAAGGCCACTCTGCTTCCTCTCCTCTTAGCTCATCTGGGGCTTCTTCTAAGAAACGTTTTACTTTAGACTTGAATTTTTCATCTGTTACATATCCTATTATTCTGGCTGGAATGCCTAAAGCTATGGCATAGTCTTCAATGTCTTTTGTGACTATGCTTCCAGCCCCTATTAGGGCATATTTTCCTATTGTTAGGCCCGGCATTATTATCGAGCCTGCTCCTATGCTTGCCCCCCTCTTCACCAAGGTTTTGAGGAGCCTCCACCTACCTCTTGTCCTTGGATATTTGTCGTTTGTGAACGTTACCCTTGGCCCTATGAAAACGTCATCTTCTATCTTCACTCCCTCCGGTATGAACGTGAAGGCTCTGATTTTGACATTATCCCCTATTTCAACTCCCTCCTCGATGTAGACATATGCATCTATTTTGCAGTTTTTTCCTATCTTGCACTTGTATAGGTTTACTTGATCGTATACTCTTGTGCCTTCTCCTATCTTGACACCTTTGATTATCGAGTATTTGGCCTTCTTCATGGCATCATTACAGCTACACTTGAGTTCTTCTCTAGGCTCTCCCTTATTTTTTCTAGAATGTGAACTGTCATCGCTCCTACCAGTGAGCTGTTTATTGGAGGACTTCCATTTATTATTCGATCAATGAAATGGTTTATCAAGGCCTCTATAGTGTTATTTACTTCTATTTGAATTTCTGATTTGTTATTGTTGTTGTCATAAAGCTGTATTTTCTGGTTTAGGGCATCAACGTAGAGAGTGGAATTTTCTCCCACTATTTCAACCGTTCTTGTTTTAGCACCTGATTGTATCCAGCTCAATGTTATCCCTGCTATTATATCGTCTGGCAATTCCATTGTTATAAAAGCCGCTTCTTCCAAATTCTTCGATTTCCTCTTAAAGCTTTTTGCCTTTGAATATACATTAATTGGCCATTCTTCTAGAAGATAATTTATAATGTCTACTGGATGAGGTGCTAAATCAAATATTATATCTCTTTCAGGCAGATTTTGCATATGGGTTGTCCATTTCATGTTTAAGTAATATATTTTCCCTAGCACCTTGTTTTCAATCAACCTTTTTGCCATGTTTACGGCGTTGTTGAACCTGAATATATGCCCGACCAGCAGAATTGCTCCTTTTCTTTCCGCTTCTCTTGCAAGTCTGAACGCAGACCTACTTGATGTTGTCATCGGCTTTTCTAGCAGAACATGCTTCCCTCTTTCTAGTGCTTCCAGTGCAATTTGATAGTGGGTTTCATTTGGTGTTGCGATATGAACTGCGTCTGTTTCTTTATCGTTTCTCAAAAATTCTTGGAAATCGCTGTGAAATATCTTGTCGGGCAGATTGTGCTTGCCTTTTATGTAACTTAGCCTCTCACGATTTTTGTCGACTATCGCGGAAAGCTCTACTGTTGACTTCTTCGATAGCCTTAGATATTCCTCTATCAGCTTCTCTCCCCAGTATCCTGCTCCTATAACCGCTACCCTTACCTGCTTATTCATCCTTAACACGACCTTTGTTGAAGAATTCATGAATTTTTTCACTTATATACTTAATTTCTTCATCTTTTAAAAATGGATGCATTGGAATGCTCAAGCATTCTTTGCTTACTTTCTCGCTTTTCGGATATTCCCCTCCAGAATAACCGTAGATTTCTCTATATATCGGTTGTAAATGTATCGGTATAGGATAATGCATTCCACACTCTATACCGTTTTCCTCGAGCCACTTCTTTAATTCGTCTCTATACCTTGTTCTTATAACATATAGGTGATAGACCGGTTTTATTGCTGATGTTTCAGAAGGCGGTAATTTTATCTCCTCTATGTCTGAAAGGAGATTGTTATATATTTTTGCAATTTTTCTTCTCGTCTCATTCCATTGGTCTAAGTATTTTAGCTGTATCCTACCTATTGCTGCATTTATTGTGTTTAATCTCGCTGTGTATCCTATCGTATCATGCTCATACTTGGATATCCTGCCACAATCTCTGAGCTTCATAACGGTCTTGGCTATATCCTCATCATCTGTTATTATAGCTCCACCATCACCGCATACTGTCATGTTCTTTGATGGATAGAAGCTAAAGCATCCTGCATCACCTAAAGTTCCAACTTTTCTGCCATGGTAGATTGCACCATGGGCTTGGCAAGCGTCCTCTATGACTTTTAAACTATTCCTATTTGCTAATTCAATAATTTCATTCATATTTGCTGGGTAGCCATATAGATGAACCGGTAAAATTGCTTTTATGTTAGAATTTTTAGAATTTATTCTTCTATTTACTTCATCAGGATCTATGTTAAACGTGTCCTCTCTTATATCCGCAAACACTGGTTCCCCTCCAGCGTGAAGTATTGAATTTGCTGTGGCAATAAATGAGAATGGTGTAGTTATAACTTTATGACCACTTTTTAAACCTATTGCTTTTAGGGCAAACTCTAGAGCATGAGTTCCAGAGCTTGTTGTAATGGCATACTCGACCCCAAAATACCTGGCGAGTTCCTCTTCAAATTTGAAGACACTTTCACCTAATACAAATTTTTCATTTTCTAGTACATAGATAACTGCTTCCTTTATTTCGTCATTAACGAATGGTTTCATGAGGGGGATTCTCAATTTTCAACCTCCTTTGTTACTCTAGCTTTTCGCTATGAATATGAATAAAATAATGCATATTGCTTATGACAATAGAGGCGTTTATCGGGAGAAAAGCCTGGCAAACAGATATCATTTCATCCATTCAGCAGATCCCTTACAGCAGCCCTGACAGCCTCTTTAGAGCTTAGCCTTGGCCTCCATCCAATATTTTTAATTCTGGATATATCGAGGAGCATCGTCTTCACATCTCCGGGCCACCCTCTCCCATCCATAAAGGGCCTGTAAACATACTCAACATCTTTAAGGCCCATCTCCTCAACCACAATATCAGCAATTTCTTTCACGCTTATCCAATCCTCAGAACCTATATTATAAACATTAAATTTATCCATATTTCTGAATGTAGCTAGGGTGGCCTCAACTGCATCATCAACATAAACATAAGACTTCCTCTGGGATCCATCTCCCAGTATCTCCAGCTTTCTTTTATTCTCTTTCAGCTTTCTTATGAAGTCAACTATAACCCCATGCCTCATCCTAGGCCCTACAACATTTGCATACCTCAGTATCAAAGCTCTTATCCCATATAGCCTTGAATAAGTTCCTATTATTGTCTCACATGCCAGTTTAACGGCCCCATACACAGAAATGGGATTAAGTTCGTGATCCTCGGGAGTTGGAACCCTTGCATCCCCGTATACGGTGCTTGTCGAGGCAAAAACAATGAAAGGAATATCCAGGTTTCTGCATGCCTCCAAAACGTTGAATGTTGTTACCAGATTCTCGTCAAAGTGCACCCTTGGATTTACCGTGCTCACCCTCACCTCAGGGTTTGCAGCATAGTGGAATACAACATCAGCTCTTATGTCCTTTGCCCAATCCAAATCCTTTAGATCCCTTTTTAGAAACCTGAATCCTTCATTTTCAATCCATTTTATGTTGTCCATGCTTCCGGAGCTCAGGTTATCCACCACGACAACTTCATTCCCATCCGACATTAACCTGTCGACAAGGTGGCTTCCCATGAAGCCAGCCCCTCCTGTGACAACAGCTCTCATGTTAAAAAGAGAAAGGATGTTTTTGCAGGCACTTCGGACTCATCGAGACCCTTTCTGCCAAACCAGGGCTGAGCGCAATCACAAAGTACTTTCCTAAACAGCATCTCACCCCCCTCGAGCGCCCCCTGGCATGACAGGAAAGGCCCCTCATCCCAGCGTTCCTTGTTCAGCGTGCAGAGAAATGAAGAAGCAGAGAGGGGCCAAATGGCCCCGTCGCTCACCCCTCCATCCGGAATGCCCTGGCTCCTCGAGGAGCTT
>Ga0080004_1107548_pt1 | contig 14518 bp, 15 predicted proteins | sample WasSprMetagenome_FD_69207 | JGI IMG/M metagenome (GOLD analysis project Ga0080004, IMG submission 69207) | Sulfidic aquatic microbial communities from Washburn Spring, Yellowstone National Park, USA - WS (SPADES assembly) (version 2) | ecosystem: Environmental > Aquatic > Thermal springs > Hot... | reverse complement strand
GGGTAGAGCAGCCGGCTCATAACCGGTCGGTCGCAGGTTCGAGCCCTGCCGGGCCCAAAGCATGCGTAAGCTTGTGCTCACCGCCAGTGGGATTGCCCGCGGAGAACCAGCCCAGGGCGCTATCGGCATCGTCCTCACCGATAGTCAAGGGAAAAACCTCGTCCAAATGGGAAAAACGTTGGGGAAAGCTTCCAAAGAGGCGGTGGAGTATAGGGCGCTGCTTGAGGGTCTTCGGTTGGCGATGCAGTACCAACCTCAGGAAATCGTCGTTTTTGTGGAGAATCAGCAGTTGGCCAATCAAATTCTTGGGGTTCTGCCGCCGCGGGAGCCGGCTATTCAGCATCTCAATAGACAGGTTCAGGAGCTTCTCCAACAGTTTCCTCGCTGGCGAGTTAGCTACGTGGACGAGGACGCTTGCCGGTTGGCCCGAAGGCTTGCCGAACAAGCCCTCTACAAGGAACGCCAGACCGAGCGCGAGCGGGAAACGATTCGCCAGGAAATCCTCACCGCTTTGGATCTCCTTTCCCTCGAGGACCTCCGCAAAACTTTGAGCTTTCTCCAGAGCCTGCAGGCCACAAAGGGCTAATGCGCATCGTCCTTCAGCGGGTGCGGGAGGCCTGGGTTTGCGTGGATCAGAGGGAAATTGCCCGCATTGGTCCAGGTCTTCTTCTTTTTGTGGGGATAGGAAAGGAGGACACCGCCGAGGAAATCCTTTTTTGGGCCAAAAGGATTCCGGAGATTCGGGTATTCCCCGATGACAAAGGCAAACTCAACCTTTCGCTTCGGGAAGTGAAGGGTGAAATCCTTTGTGTTTCCCAATTCACTTTGTATGGCGATGTTTTAGCGGGCCGGCGGCCTAGCTTTACCCAAGCCGCTTCGGCAGAATTGGCCCGCAACCTCTATGACTTATTTGTCCGGGCTTTGGTAGCCGAAGGGGTCCCCGTGAAAACCGGAGTTTTTGGCGCCCATATGGAAGTTGGGCTTGTAAACGATGGACCGGTCACCTTGATTCTTGAGCGTTCCCAAGGAAAATAGCGCACCACAAAGGAGGAAGGCATGGCTGCTGTTCCTAAGTCTCGAAGGTCTCATCGGGAGACGCGGCTTCGTCGCACCCACTGGCGGGCTAAGCTCCTTGCGGCCACAGAGTGCCCGCAGTGCCACGAGTTCCGCCTCCCTCACCGGGTTTGCCCGCACTGCGGTTACTATAACGGGATGCGTGTTGTTGAGGTGAAAGAGGAAAAGGAGTGAGCCTAGGTTGCGGGGCGGCCTTCCACAAGCAGGATAGGGAGGGTGATAAGAAGCAGGGCCGCCCCGGAAAGAAACGGGGCGGAAAATCCAAATCCATCAGCCAAATACCCGCCGATAATCGCTCCTACTACGTTTCCTAGCCCGGAGATAGCGTTATAGATGCCCAAAGCCTGACCGCGCATTTGCTGAGGGGAAAGCCGGGATACCAGGGCTGTGGTGGCGAGCTGGAAAAAGGACCAGCTTAGGCCGGCAAGGGCGAAAAAGAACGGCAAAAGAGCAGCGGGTGCGCCGGCTCCCACCGCGGCAAAACCCACAAAAATCCCAATGCGGATGAAAATGGAAAGAGCTAAAGCGGGCCTATGCCCTAAAGCCTTAATGGCGTTTTGGGCCCAGCGGTAGGAGAAAGCGCTTGTGGCGTTGTGGGCCACATAGAGGGCGAATACGAGCTCGTTCGGCCAGCGTAGAACTTGTCGCAAGAAAACTGGGAACGGGGCGAAGACCAAGGAAAAGGCTACGAAAGAGAGAAACTCCCCGTAGTAACAAAGGGCTAGCTCTGGACCAAAAGCCGAACGTCCCTGGAGGAAGCGGAGGAGCTGGACGGGGTTTAACGCCTCAAGGAAGTGCATAGGCCCATAGCGCCGCACCTCGGCCACAAAATTTCCCATTGTGCTCGTCAGAGTTTGCGTTGGTGATTTCTTAATCTGGCCCATTGGTTCCGGAACGGATCTTAGGCTCAGGAGGCCAGCGACCAGGGCAACCAAAGCCACGACCAACCCAAGCGACCGCAGCCCCCACCCTTCCCCAATGGCCCGGGTGAGGAGGGTGGTCCAGGTAGCGCCGAGGACAAGTCCGAGGGTCCAGCCCACCCCGGAAATAGCGTTGAACCGTCCAAGCTCTTTTTCCCAGTCGGCGCGGGCAGATTCAGCTAAAACCAAGAGGGTGGCGGCGGTACCCGCAGCCATCCAGACAAACGTTACCCCCACATTGAGGGGGAAAAGGGCTCCAATGCTAGTTAAGAAGGCAATGAGCGCATAACCTGCGGTCAGGCCAAAGAACCCAAAGAGCACAAGGGGACGGCGGCGCGGGCTGGCATCCGCGAGCCTCCCCCAAAATAGACTAGCCACAATGGTCGTGGCGCTTCCCACCGCGGAAAGGAGACCAACCTGGGCGGCCTTGGCCCCAAGGAAATAGGCATAAAGCGGGAGGAGCTGGGAAAAAGCACCCAAAGCCACGTTGATCACGCAAAAAGCAATGTACCAGCTTGGAATCTTTCTCATTGGTTTACGATCTTCTGAACGCTAAGCCTAAGGCCAGAGGGATCGGGTATTTCCAGGATAATCCGTCCCGAAAAGCCGGTTTCCGCAAGGGCGGCCAAAGTCTCCCGCCACGGAGCTGTGCCCTCGCCCAAGGGAAGATGGGCATCCCAATCGCCGCAATTGTCGTGAAGGTGGACATGGAGTAGCCGTGAGGAAAGGGCCCGGATGTAGTCCGTGGGTGACCCGCCCAAAGTGTGCAAGTGTCCTAGGTCAAAGCAGGCCCAAAGCTCCGGAAATTCGGAAAGAAGGGCCAAGTGCTCCTCAGCGGTTTGCACTAACCCCCGATCCCGCCCATTGCCGAGGTTCTCCAAAGCTATTTTTACCCCAAGCTTTTCAGCCCGGGGAAGAAGAAGGCTCAACGCGAACCGCAAAAGATCCCGGCTGCGTTCCAGCCAAGAAGGGAAGGGGAGATATTCCTCCGGAACTCGGCCGGGATGGATGACCATCACATCTGCCTCGAGTTCTGCCGCGAGCTCCATGGCGCTAAAAACTTCCCCAAGGGAAGCCGCAGCCACTGAGCGCACCGGCCAAGTTAGGTTCACCCCATGAATGGGCATATGAACCGAGAGCTTAAGGCCATTGGCCCTGAGGTCCCGGAGTTTTCGGCGCTCGGAAGGAGAAAGCTCGTCCGGATGAGCAATTCCTGGGTCGGCGCGGAGTTCCACCCCACCGAGTCCCAGTTCCCGAGCCAATTCCACCCAGGACCAAAGGTCCATTTCCGGCCGATGAAAAGTGGCCAAGCCCAATTGAGCGCGGTCCATATTCAATCCATGCGGAGGCCACCGTTGATGGAAAAGGTAGCCCCTGTTATGTACGCGGCTTCCTCGGAGCAAAGGAAACCGATCAGCGCTGCCACCTCCGCGGGATCGGCCACCCGGCCCAGCGGTATCTGCCGGAGGATCTCAGCCCCTTTTGTTTGCAATTGCTCTTTATTGATGTCGGTATCCACAAACCCCGGACAAACAGCGTTCACGGTGATCCCAAAAGGGGCAAGGGCCAAGGCGAAGGACTTGGTGAGTCCCAAAAGGCCAGCTTTGGCCGCGGAATAGTGGACTCCATGAGGGGAACCTGTGAGGGCCCGAAGAGAAGAAACGTTCACGATCCGACCGAAGCCAGCTTTTTTCATGTACGGCACCACAGCCTGAACGAAAAGAAACGGAGCTGTAAGGGAAACGCGGATCATCCTCTCCCAATCCTCAAGGGATAGTTCCTCAGGTTCAACTCTTTGCACATAACCGGCATTGTTCACCAAAACCACCGGTTCCCCGAGGCCTTTAGCGGCCCAATCCACGACCTCTTTGATTTGGGAAAGGTCGGCCAAATCGAGTTGGATGGGAAGGGCCCGGTGGCCTAACTCCGCTACTTTTTGGGCTAAAGCCTTAGCCTTTTCCGCTTGGACACGGTAAGTGAAAGCTACATCGTAGCCCATCTGGGCCAAGCGCAGGACAGTAGCTGCGCCGATCCCGCGGGAGCCACCGGTGACGAGCGCTACGCGGTTCATGTGCCAAAGAGCCTATCCCCGGCGTCGCCCAAGCCGGGCCGGATATAACCGTGACTATCGAGCTCCCGATCCAGGGCCGCGGCGTAGACCAAAACATCGGGATGGGCTTGAGCCATGGCCCGCACGCCCTCGGGCGCAGCCACAAGACACAAAAAACGAACGTCTTTCCCGCCCCGTTCCTTAACCAGCCTCACCGCATGCACCGCGGAACCCCCGGTAGCAAGCATGGGGTCAACCACGATCACGAGGGCCTCGGAAAGATTGGGCGGGAGCTTCACGAAGTACTGCACGGGTTTCAACGTGGCTGGATCGCGGTAAAGGCCGATGTGGCCAACCCGAGCGCTGGGGATAAGGGAGAGGACCCCGTCGAGCATAACGATTCCCGCGCGCAGAATAGGGACAAGGACCACGGGCCGGGCCAATTCCACCCCTTGGGTGCGCTCAAATGGGGTTTCCACCTCCACCGGCCGCACCGGGAAATCCCGGGTGATCTCGTAGACCATGAGGGCGGTGAGCTCCTCCAGGATCTCCCGGAACTGCAGGCGATCGGTGCGCTTATCCCGAAGCTTTGTGAGTTTGGCCTGGATCAGAGGATGGTTCACCAAAACCAAGTTCTCCATGATCTCGAAGATTATCCAAGGGAAGGGGCTCTGCCAAGCTAAATGAGCGAGGGCAACCGCCGATTCTTGCCATGAAGCTTGTCGAGGTACATCTGCCAAAGCTTTAAGGTCTTGTAAAGGGAGGCCACGAGCCAATCCCGGACGGGATCATGAGGGCCAAGCATGGCATGGATATGGGCTTGAACGCCATCTTTGGCGGGCTTTCTCTTTAACCACCGCGATAAAGCATCGAGGAGGAGCCAAAGCTGAGCTAGACGTTCGGGAGCAAGTTGGGGCATTTCCACCAGGGCATCGCGGCAGACCTGAATAGTTGGAATTTCCCCAGTTTTTATCCCTTCGGCCAAGCGGCGGATATTCACAAAAACGTTGTAGCAACAAGCATGGCGGAGGAGCTTAGGAAGGGGGCCATCCTCGCCATCCACCAAGGCCTGGGTGAGGGGAAATTTCGCTTGATCGGCCCAGGTTTCCAAAACTGCATCGGTTGCAACCCAGCCGTGGCCCATGGCCAAAAGGGCCTCGCCCACTGCCCGCGCCGCCTCCACTTTGGCCGGGTCAGGCTTTTCCAGCCATGTTCCTACCTCACCCCCATCCTTTCCCTCCGCCCAAGCCAAGAACTCCTGGCCAGCGGATTGCAGGCGCTGATAGACAAAAAGTGGGATATCCCCGCAACCGCCCAGCCTTGGCCCCGGACGAGCGGAGCCAATCATGGCCAACACTTGTTCCAATCCATCGAAAAATCGGTGAGCACAGGGCTCAAAGCCCCAGCGCGGCAAAAGGTCGCGGATCAATAAAGCCCAGCGGGGAAGCTTTCCGCTCTCGGCAAACTCGTTCAAAAACAAAATTTCCTCGTCAAATGCCTCCCGCCCGTCGATCCCCGGTAGCTCCCACCACTCCAGGACCCTTTTCTCCGAAATTTTCACGCCCGCCCTCCGCCTGTGAATTGCAGTGTCATCCTCGCAACACTAGGGAAAGCTATCCTAGGCTTGCCATTCTACTGCCCTAGGCTTTGCCGACAAAATTCCGCAAAGTTGGAACCATCCCGCTACCATGGCCTAGGGATGGAACCAAAAGCCGGAGGAGAGTGTAACTTGAGTGAGGTGGTCAAGATGAGGAGCGTGATGGTTTTGGTGGGCTTAGGGATATTGGTGGTTGGGGCGATAGCGCAGCCTCAGCCTTCGCCCTTGGGCATTGTGCCCCAACCTGTGCCTGGACTCTCTGTGGCCATTTGGATGGAAAAGGCCCAATACTATGTGGGCGAGAGTGCCCGGTTTTTCGTGTATCTCTCCCAGCCTGCTTACCTTTACGTGTTCGACATCGAACCCACTGGGCACATCCGTCTCATTTTCCCCAATTACTATTCGCAAAACGCTTGGAAACCCGCGGGTACTCACGTTTTTCCTGATGGAAACTACGTATTCCGCGTGCAGCCACCGAGTGGCACGGAGACCCTGCAGGTTTTGGCCTGCCTCCAGCCCCTTTCCGTTCCGTTAGGCACTGCCAGTGATCCATATCCTCTTCTTGGTCCTGATCCGCAATCTGGGCGAGCCCAGGTTTTGGGTTTAATTCCGGAGGCTTGCTCGGCGTGCTGTGTCACTGCCTGGACAACTTTTCAAATCCTGCCGGCGGCCACGGGCTACCCTTGCCCTCCGTGCTGGATCGGGCCCTGCCCCCCTTGTTACGGGATCTGGCCAGGCATGTGCTGGTACTACGACCCGAATACCAATTCTTGGCAAATAGTGATCGGCGAATGTCCGAAGTCTGGGTGGTGTTGGTGCCTTGGTGCCGACGGGCAATGGCACTTCCAGATCAATATCTGCTTTGGGAATTGTCCGTAAAGTCCCGGTGGGCTTCCCTAGCCCTGACAAGCGCGTTTCAAGGCTAATAGGGAAGCCCACCACCCTCCCAAATACTTTTCTTCTTCTGCTACCACAATCTTTCCGACGCTGCGGGCTAGATAAATAGTCAGAAGCCAACGGGCTGGCTCTGCTTCGACTTTTTGGAAGAGGAGCCCGGGGGCGCGCACCGCTTGGGGAGAAAAGGGCTCGATCTGCTCAACCTGTTCGAGGTACGGACCATGAACCCGCTGGAGCTCGCCTTTTCCGGGCAAAGAATTTGTGGCCTGAAGGAGGGCCTCCAAAAGTTCGGGCAGGGCATCGGCTCCGAAATCCGGGCCAATTGTCCAGAAGAGCCACCAGGCTGGGCCTTCCCGCGACGGAGTAATCCGAAGAAACACCGGCGGACGGTACGAGGGAAGCACCCGCACTTTTTGCCAGCGCCGCCGCCCCTCCCTAACCCAAAGGCTCATCTCCCAATCATCCTCCTTTCTGACCCCTCTCCCAACCACTCCTGATGGCGCGAAACCTTGGCCTCCGGTATGATTGGCTTACGTTGCTTCCAAGTTTGACTTTTTTGGCTAGAAACGGAGATAATTGGGGGCATCTCAGGGGGTGGCCGATGGGAAGTCGGTTCAAAGCGGTCTTAGTTGCTCTTATTCTTTTAGCTAGCGTCCTTGGCGTTGCGGCGGAAAGATCTTTCCTTTTCTACACCGAATACCCCACCGTCGTCATTTCCCCCGATCGGGACCTTTCCCTAGAGATGGTGTTACAAAACCTTGGTCCTGGTCCGGAGACCATTCTTCTCAAGGTCGATGGGCCTTCGGGATGGAACACTTGGTTTGAGACGAGCTCCTATCCCACTTTACAGATCGGCGCAGTCTATCTTCTTCCTGACCCCGAGAAGAAGACCACGATCAAGTTCAGAGCCAAACCCCCTAGCGGGGCTAAGTTTGGCACATACACGTTCACCCTCACTGCTTCCACAGCGGACAACAAGCTCTCCCAAACCGTGAGCGTGCAGGTGCTTCTCCAAGGAACCCAAGCTCCCGAGGCCCCTAAAGAGACAAAACTCACTTTGTCCGTGAGTTATCCCTCCGTAGAGAACCCAGCAGGCAAGGATTTCACCTACGATATCACTATCCGCAACGAGGCTAATACTGAACGGGTAGTGAACCTGCGGGCCCAGGTTCCGTCATTTTGGCGGGCGTACTTCACCCCGCGCTGGCAGACCGATACCCGCATCACCTCCCTTAAAATCGCGGCGAACTCCAGCGATACCGTGCGGTTCGTGGTGACCCCTCCCGTGGGAGTGGATCAGGGTGAGTATCCTTTGGTTTTTCTCGCTCAGGCTGATGGGGATGTGGCGACCTTGAATTTGAAGGCCGTGGTTACCGGGACCTATGATCTGCAGCTGGCCACGGAGGCGGAGGTTACCGGGCAGGGCGATACCCGAAACATTCGCGCCGTTGCGGGCAAGGAGCGGGTTTTCACCCTTTACCTTTGGAACAATGGTACCGCCCCAATCACTGGTCTTTCGTTTTATGCCACCAAGCCCTCGGGCTGGGAAGTGACCTTTGAGCCCGACAAAATTGATGAGCTTGAGCCCCTGAGTCTGACCATGAAGCCGGAGAAGGTCATGGTCAAGATCAAGCCGGCGGCTCGGGCCATCCCCGGCGACTACACTGTGACCCTCACCGCCGCTGCCACCCAGGATCGCAAACAGATGGATTTGCGGGTCACCGTAGGGGCTAGCATGGGCTGGGGCTGGGTTGGGGTGGGCGTGGTAGTGGTTGTGGTGGCTGGCCTGACCGGGGTCTTCGTGCGCCTTGGCCGGCGCTGAGCCCATGATCGTCGAGGCAAAAGGCCTACGTAAACGCTATAAAGACATCTGGGCCTTGGATGGACTGGATTTGACCGTCCAAGAGGGCGAAATTTACGGTCTCCTTGGTCCAAACGGCTCAGGAAAAACTACAACAATCTTGATCCTCCTTGGCCTCACCGAGCCCACAGAAGGCACAGTCCGGGTCTGCGGGCGTGATCCCGTGCGGGAACCCCTCGCGGTGAAACGCGTCGTGGGCTACCTCCCAGAAAAAGTGGGTTTCTATGAGGAACTTTCGGCCTGGGAAAACTTGCGCCTCATTACCCGTTTGAACGGGATCCCCGAGCCGGAGGCCAAAAGGCGCATCGCCGAAGCTCTGGAGCAGGTGGGGCTTAAAGAGATAGCCAAGCGCCCAGTGGCCACCCTCTCTCATGGCATGCGCCAAAGGCTGGGAATCGCTGATGTTCTTGTCAAAAAACCGAAATTAGCCATTTTGGACGAGCCCACCTCCGGGATCGATCCGGAGGGCGCAGTGCAAATCCTTGAGCTCATCAAGCGGCTGAGGGATGAAGCGCGGATGACCGTGATCCTTTCCTCCCACCTTCTTTATCAGGTCCAGCGGATCTGTGATCGGGTGGGAATTTTGCAGAAAGGGCGGATGGTGGCGGAGGGGACAGTGGCGGAGCTCACAGGCGAAGAGGGGGGACTTTTGGCCACCGTTGTTGGATCCACTCCGGAGCTTCGGGCCCGGTTGGAGGGCGAGGAATGGACCGTGAGCGTGGAAGACTTAGGTGGGGGCAGGCTTCAAGTTCTCTTAGAGGAGGATGGCCGAGAAAATCTTTTCCAAATAGTGGTGGAGGAAAGGGCCACGCTTTTGGAGCTTCGCCCGCGATCGCGGAGTCTCGAAGAGATTTACCTCCGGTACTTCCAGGAGTAAGCCATGGCCACGATCTTCTGGAAGGAACTGGCGGATCATCTAGGGAGCAAGCGATTTTTCATCCTGAGCTTGATCATTCTCGTTGTGGCTGGGACTTCCGTGTACTTAGGGATCCAGGCCTTCCGGGAAAATCCTGAAAACGTCGGGGAATACGCTTATCTTGCGCTCTTTACTACTGCCCAAAGCGGTCTTCCTTCGTTTCTGTCTTTTCTGGCCTTTTTCGGTCCCCTTTTGGCTGTGCTCCTTGGTTTTGACGCGATAAACTCGGAATTCACTAAAGGCACAGTGAGCCGGATCCTTTCCCAGCCCATTTACCGCGATTCCTGGATCAATGGAAAATTCTTAGCTGGGATGGCTACGCTTGGTCTCATGGTTGCAAGCATTGTTCTCCTCATTTTTGGGCTCGGCCTTTTCGCCCTGGGCTTTCCTCCGGACATTGGGGAGTTTGGGCGGCTTGTAGTTTTCGTTGTTGTAGCCATCGTTTACCTTGGGTTTTGGCTAGCTTTAGGGCTGCTTTATTCCGTGCTCTTTCGCCAGACCGCGAGTTCCGCGTTGGCGGCGGTGGCCACCTGGCTTTTCTTCACCCTTTTCCTCTACATGATCGCCGGGGTTATTGCCGACCAACTCGCACCAATCCGCTCCGATTCCACGGCTTCCGATCTTTTGCGCAATCAAAACATCCGGGATTTTGTGCTGCGTTTCTCGCCGGTGGCCCTGTTCGAAGAGGCTACCCTTCCCATCCTTGTTCCTACTTATCGTGGGCTTAGCCTCTTGGCCATGCTTACCCGAACTGATGTCCCCACAAGTCCCCTTTCCCTTGGCCAAAGCCTTCTTGTGGGTTGGCCGGAGCTCGTGGGCCTTGTGGCCCTGACCTCGGTTTGCTTCGCTGTGGCTTACCTTGTGTTCATGCGGAGGGAGATCCGGATTAGCTAAGGCGAGCCGTAACCTCCGCCGCCGGGCGTGCGAATGGAAATGATACCATTCGGCGGAACAACAATCGTTCCCTTGGAAGGAATGGGCTTTTCTTCGCCCTCCAAAATTAGGAAATCCTCGCCGGCTGCGCCGTCTTTTCCTCCGCAAAGGCCCCAAGGCCGGGTTTTCCGGCGGTCCGCCAAAATGGAGACCACCGCGGAGTGGCCAAGAATGCGGATATCCCGACGTATTCCCATTCCACCTGGATATTTTCCCGCACCGGCCGAGCCATCCCGAAGCTCGTAGCGCTCCACCCTCAGGGGATAAGCTATCTCCAGGGCTTCCACCGGCGTATTTAGGGTGTTAGTCATGTGGGTGTGTACGCCGTTTAGCCCAGGTCTTCCGGGTCGGCCGCCCATCCCCCCGCCGATCGTCTCGTAAAAAGTGTAGGGTTTTCCCGTACGCGGGTCGATCCCACCGATGAGGAGGTTATTCATTGTTCCTTGGGAGGCTGCGGGAACCCGTCCGGGCAAAGCTTTGGCCATGGCTCCGAAGATCGCATCCACGATACGCTGGGAAAGCTCGAGATTTCCGCCGCCCACTGCCGCCGGAGGCCGCGCATTCACCACCGTGCCCTCCGGAGCAAGAATGCGAATGGGTCGCCAAGACCCAGCACTGGCCGGGATTTCCGGATCCAAAAGGGCCCGAAACGCGTAATAAACTGCAGAGGCAGTCACCGCTAGGGGCGCATTGACGGGAAAATCCACCTGAGCAGAGCTTCCGGAAAAGTCCACGACGATCTCTTCCTCATTCACCCTCACCGAAACCCGTACTTGAACGCCCTCGTCCAGAAAATCGGTGAACTCATAAACGCCAGGAGGTATCTGACGGATGGCGTTACGCATGCGTTCTTCCGCGTATTTTTGCAGGGCGCAAAAAGCCTCCCTAAGTCCATTCTTTCCGTATCTTTCCGCCAGAGCCGTAATCCGCCTGATCCCTGTTTCCACCGCGGCTTTTTGGGCCAAAAGGTCGCCCTCCCTCTCCCAAGGGGTGCGGACGTTGGCCAAAATGATGTTCCAAAGGTCAATATCCAATTGACCAGCCCGCCAAAGCTTCGCTGGCGGGATTCTCAGCCCCTCCTGAAAAATTTCCCGGGCCTCGGGAGGAAGGCTTCCGGGAACCATGCCGCCTACATCCGCATGATGAGCACGATTGGCCACAAACGCGATGATTTCCTCGTCTAGAAAAACAGGGGCCACAAAAGTTATGTCGGGAAGATGCGCACCTCCATGGTAAGGGTCATTCAGGATGACAATGTCTTCCGGTTTCCAGTCCCTTACGCCAAGAAGCGCAGCCCGGACAGAGAAAGGCATGGCGCCTAGATGCACAGGGATGTTTTCCGCCTGCGCCACAAGGTTTCCCTCTTGGTCGAATACCGCGGAAGAGCAATCGCGCCGCTCTTTTATGTTCGGGGAAAAAGCGGTGCGGATCAGGGCTGCGGACATCTCCGCGGCTACTCCGCTTAAACCATGGTACAAAACAGCCAAAGTTATGGGGTCCATTTAGACCTCCAAAATTATGTTGCCAAAACGATCGAGGAATGCCCGGGCGCGGGGAGGGACAAGGACTGTGGATTCCAACCCTTCCACCACTGCCGGCCCAATTAACTCCGCACTGCCGGGAAGTTTCTCCCGAGAATAAACCGGCGTTTTCCGCCAGCCCTCGCCAACAAAAAAGACCAACCTCTCCTCCAAAACGGCCGCAGAAAGCGATCCTTTGGAGGGAATTTCGGGAAGATCAGGCTTTTCTGTGCGCCCAATGGCCGTAAGCCTTAAGGAAACTAGCTCCACCTCGGCATTTAGGTTGGAAAACCCATAGATTTCCGCATGTTTTCGATGAAACTCCTGGATGAGGGGAGGAAGAGCCTCGGCCTGAAGGGAGCCGGAGGAAAGGGGGATGGTGAGTTCAAAGCCTTGTCCGCGATAGCGCAGATCCAAAGCATAGTGAAATTCCCAATCCTCTGGGCTTACGCCCTCTTCAGTGAGGATTTTCTCCGCTTCCTTTCGCATCTCCGCAAGGATTGCGTTCGCTTTAGGCAAAGGAGTACGCCCCAGAGGAGCGACGAGGGAGCGAACGTAGGTATGGACAATATCTGCGGTGATGAGCCCAAGGGCGGAGAGAACCCCGGCCTGGGCGGGTACGAAGACTTTAGGGATCTCCAGTTTTCGGGCTAAGGAGACAGCGTGCAGCGGTCCAGCGCCGCCAAAAGCTACAAGTACGAAATCCCGGGGATCGTGGCCGCGCTCCACCGTAATCACGCGGATGGCCTGCTCCATGGTGGCTTCCACCACCTCGAGGACCCCTTCAGCTAGGGAAAACAGGTCTAAACCCAACTTTTCTGCCAAACCCTCGAGGGCTTTTTCCCCAGGATCTAGGTAAAGAGGCAAAACGCCGGCGAGTGGGCGCTGGGCGGAAAGATGACCCAAAAGGAGATGGGCATCGGTTACCGTGGGTTCTTGCCCGCCTCGACCGTAACAAGCCGGCCCAGGATCCGCACCCGCGCTCCTTGGGCCAACCCGAAGCATTCCGCCCGAATCCACCCAGGCAATGCTACCCCCGCCCGCACCAACGGTGTGCACATCCACCATGGGCAACCGCACGGGCCTTCCGGCAATTTCTTTTTCCGCGGTGTAGCTGATTTCTCCGTTTCGCACAAGGCTTACATCCGTACTAGTCCCGCCCATGTCGAAGGTGATGAGGTTTGTGAACCCTGCTTTTTCGGCGACGAATTTTGCGCCCCCGACCCCACCAGCAGGTCCGGAAAGCAAAAGCCCGGCAGCCTTATGGCTAGCTTCCAGTGGACCAGCTACCCCACCATTCGATTGCATCACCAAGAATTTTTCTCCTAACGCCTCGGCTAGGTCCGCAAGATATTTTTCCACCAGGGGTCGAAGGGCGGCAGTGATCACGGTGGTGGAAGTGCGTTCGAATTCGCGAAATTCTGGAAGTACTTCCGAAGAAAGAGTTATAGGTACATTTACGCCCTCCTCTTCCAAAATCGCCCGCACGCGCTGCTCATGAGCAGGGTTCAAGAAGGAAAAAAGAAGGACCACAGCTACAGAATCCACTTTTCCCCGGAGTTTTTCCGCTAAAATCCGCACTGCCTTTTCATCCAAAGGCTGTACGACTTTTCCCTCCGCATCCAGGCGCTCCGGGACCTCAAGCCGCCATTCCCGTGGGACTATTAGGGCCGGCCTTTCACAGAAAAGATCGTAAAGTTTTGGTCTATTCTGCCTCCCAATCTCCAAAACGTCACGGAAGCCCTGAGTGGTGAGGAGAGCAGTTTTGGCCCATTTTCCCTCAAGAAGAGCGTTGGTGGCGATCGTTGTTCCATGCACTATGCGTGAAAATTTTTCTTCCCTTAGGTGGCATAGGCCCTGAAGAACACCAAAAGAAGGAGGATTAGTGGTGGGAACCTTCCACAGGTGTAATCGACCGTGCAAATTGGCTACGAAATCGGTGAAAGTTCCACCCACATCGATCCCCAAAAGAGCCATGGCCCAGGATGGTATCTAGAGAGTGCGGCGTGGAAAAGCCGTCCTAAGCCGAAGATCCTCGGTAAAATTGGTTTAGACCAAAAGGAGGCATGATGAGTAAACGCTGGTTTTTTGTGGCACTGATTTTGGGCGTTCTAGGAGTAGTTTTAGCTTTGGCAGGACTGGTGAATGCGCATAATGCCCAAACTCGCCTCACCGATGTGCGGGAAGAGCTGCTTGTGGCCATCCAAGGCCTCCGTAACAATGATCTTCGTAACCTTTCTAGCAAAATTGAAGCTACCCGCACTGATTTAGGAACCACTCAAACCGACGTGAAAAACTTATCTACGGCCATTCAAAACCTCCAAGGGAAAATAGGTCAGCTTGAGCAAAGCATTTCTGGGCTCACAAAACGTGTGGATGGAGCGGAAGTAGCGGTCCAAAACTTCTCCCAGGCCCTTACGGATTTGAAGGTTGCCACTGAGGAAATTCGCCAAACCATGGCCATGCAAAATCCCATGGACCTTGAGGCGAGGCTTGAAAAGATCGAAAAGACCTTGGACGAACTCCGGAAAAATGTGGAATCAATACAAGCTCTCCTGAACGAGAGGAGCCCTCTTTAGGATTGCGGTAGTTGATGCTGAGGGTTTATTTTTGCGCGTATTTTTGCCGGAGGTAGCCGCGGAGCGCAACGCCCTTCAGGCCAAAGCCCAAGCCATCCAGGATCTCCAAGCGAAGTATGCTCAGGGCCCGATTAAATCCGACGCCTACCAACAGCAGTACGCCAAACTCCA
>Ga0080004_1126147_pt1 | contig 14523 bp, 20 predicted proteins | sample WasSprMetagenome_FD_69207 | JGI IMG/M metagenome (GOLD analysis project Ga0080004, IMG submission 69207) | Sulfidic aquatic microbial communities from Washburn Spring, Yellowstone National Park, USA - WS (SPADES assembly) (version 2) | ecosystem: Environmental > Aquatic > Thermal springs > Hot... | reverse complement strand
TATCTTTAAAGCTTAAAGATTAGAATTATAGATGGGGATGAAGATGGCAAAAAATATAGGAATAGAAGGCCTAGAAGCACCAAAGAAAGAGTGTAATGACAAGAAGTGCCCATGGCATGGAGATGTTAAGGTTAGAGGTAAGATTTTCGAAGGAAAAATTGTATCTATTAGGCCTCAAAGAACAGCAATAATAGAAAGAGAATATTTCCACTACCTACCAAAATATGAAAGATATGAGAGAAGACATTCAAGACTCTATGCTCATTTGCCTCCTTGCATAGATGCTAATGTTGGTGATATAGCCATTATTGGAGAAACTAGAAAATTGAGTAAAACTAAAGCTTTTGTTGTTTTGCAGGTGAAGAAAAAATGAAGGGCTTGAAGGCAAGCGTAACAAAGGCTTTGAATGTTGGTAGTTATTTAGTTTGCGCGGATAATACTGGTGCTAAGGTTTTACAAATAATTTCAGTAAGAGGTTATAAGGGAAAGAGAAGAAGAATTCCTAAAGCTGGAGTTGGAGACATGGTAAAAGTTGTTGTTAAAGAGGGGGATGTTAAAATAAGAAAGCAAATTTTTGATGCCGTTATTATAAGACAAAAGAAGGAATACAGAAGGGCTGATGGGATGAGAATTGCATTTGAAGACAATGCTGCAGTTCTAGTTAACGAAGAAGGAGAACCAAAAGGAACTGAGATTAAAGGACCTGTCGCTAGAGAAGCTGTAGAAAGATTTTCAAGCATAGGAAAAATAGCTACCATGGTTGTGTAGGACTGGTGAGAAAAATGAAAAGACCAAAGTCAAAAAAACCAAGAAAACAAAGAAAATTCTTACATAAAGCTCCTTTGCATTTAAGAAGAAAGATGATTTCTGCTCATTTATCAAAAGAGTTTAGAGAACAATATAAAAAAAGAAGCTTACCTTTGAGAAAAGGAGATGAAGTTAAGGTAATGAGGGGGGAATTTAAAGGAACTGTTGGCAAAGTTGTGAGAATAAATACAAAAAAATATAAAGTTTATGTTGATACTGTAAAAAGAAAGAGGAGTGTAGGAACTGAGTATTTAGTCCCTCTGTCTCCAAGCAATTTGATGATAGTAAAATTAAACTTAGATGATAAATATAGAATGAAGATATTGGAGCGTGGTAAAAGTGTCTCATCTTAAAAGATTAACGATACCAACATTCTGGCCTATACCAAAGAAAAAGTTTACTTGGACGTTTCATCCTTCTCCAGGACCTCATAGAAAAGAAGAATGTATTCCGCTAGCAATAGTAATTAGAGATATTTTAAAACTAGCTGAGACAGGAAAAGAAGCAAGAAGGATAATTAAATCTAGAGAGGTTTTAGTTGATGGAAAAGTAAGGACCGATCATAGATATCCTGTTGGGCTTTTAGACGTCATATCAATACCAAAAATTAAAAAGCATTTTAGAGTCATTCCTTATAAAAATGGATTAAAGCTTATTGAAATCGATGAGGAAGATTCAAAAAAGAAAATTCTCAAAATAATTGGAAAGAAAAGCATTAAAGGAAATAAATTTCAGCTTAACATGAATGATGGTAAAAATTTAATTGTTAACGAAAACAAATACAAAACAAACGCTTCATTATTAGTAGAATTACCTTCACTAAAAATTTTGGATTATATAGAAATGGATGTAGGAAATCTAGCTTTAATAACTTCTGGTGAGAACTCTGGGAGTATTTGTAAGATTGTTGAAGTAAAAGAAGGTAAGTTTAACGTTAAACCAAAGCTTGTATGTGAAATGGAAAATAAAAAAATTGAAGTATTAAAAGAGCATGCAATAGTTATCGGTAGAGAAGAGCCATTGATAAAGGTGAGTGAATGAATAAAATGAGAGAAATAAAAATAGAAAAAGTTACGGTTAATGTTGGTTGTGGCGGCGATTTGGATAAAATTGAAAGAGCAAAAAAACTTTTAGAATTGTTAACTGGACAAAAACCAGTTGTTACTATTTCAAGGAAAAGATCTACATTTGGAATAGCAAAAGGGAAGCCTGTTGGAGTAAAGGTTACTTTAAGGAAGAAAAAGGCTGAAGAATTTTTGCAAAAAGTTTTGGAAGCAAAAAAATATACAATAAAATCTTCTCAAATTAGCAATGGAACTTTTAGCATAGGCGTTGCGGAATACATAGAATTGCCAGGAGTGAAATACCAACATGAAATTGGAACTTTAGGATTTGATGTTTGTGTTACGCTTGAAAGGCCTGGTTTTAGAGTCAAGAGAGTTAAAGTAAAAAAAGCTAAAATAGGCAAAAAACATATAATTAATAAGGAAGATGTTATTGAGTGGTTAAAAAAGAGGGGAGTTAATGTTATATGAAGATGAATTGTTAGAAATTTCCGACAAATTTAATGGAATAATCCTAAAGAAAGCAGAACTAACCAAAAATTTTGAGACAACGTATACTAAAGTTTTTAGCTCTTTACAGAAAATTGAAAGCGCAGATGATATAAAAGTTTTGGAAATTTTAGGGGATTTGGGTGGTTAAGTGCCAAAGAAATTTGGTAAAGCTACTCGCGTTTGTAGAAGATGTGGTTCTACTAGAGGAGTAATAAGAAAGTATGGTTTATATTATTGTAGAAAGTGTTTTAGAGAAGTTGCTGAAAGTATTGGTTTTAAGAAATACAGTTGAAGAAAATGTTTGAGCTTTTAGCTATTTTTATCGCATTAGCTGGAACGATAATAGCTTCCTATTATGATTTAAAAACAACAGAAATTCCGGATTTGTTGCCAATAGTCATGATAATTGCCGGAATACTGATTAATGCTTTAGATTTATTTTTCACAAAAAACTTTGAAAATCTTTTTCTTTCTTTGCTAAATGGAATTCTATTTGCTGCAATTGGTTTTTCCATGTATTTTGGAGGTCAGTGGGGAGGTGGCGATGCTTTTTTGCTTGCTGCAGTTGGATTTTTGATTCCGAAAAACTTTTTCATAAAAAATGATTTACCGTTTTTCTTTACTTACTTAACAAATCTTTTCTTTCTTGGTAGCATTTACATGATAATTTACTCGATTTTTTATGCGTTAAAAAACAAAAAAGCAATAAGAAATTTTAAAGGTCAAGTTAAAAGGTTTTCTTGGTTTTTTCTCTTTTTATTCATTTCATTCTTAGCAATATCTTTTCTCTTTTCATATGTTTTTTTCAACAGAATTGATATTGTATTATTGTTATTGACACCAACACTTACTTGTTTTTTAATGCTTATTTGGTTATTCTCAAAAAGCGTGGAGAAATCTTTTATTAAAAAAATTCCAGTTTCTCAGTTAAAAGTTGGAGATGTGCTAATGGAAAGTAAAAGATGGGACGGAATTACCGAAAAAGAAATTGAAAAAATTAGGAAAAGTGGGAAAAAGTATGTTTATATTAAAAGTGGTATATGCTTTGCTCCTGCATTTCCCATAGCTTTGATTTTCACCATCCTTTACGGAAATTCTATAGCTATTTTACTAAATTTACTCTCTTTAATTTGAGAAAACTTAAAAATATAAATGAGAGTTTTAGATCTAAAAATAAGAAAGGTTTATGCTTCTAATTCGAGAGAAACTGTAGAAATAGAAGCAACGACAAAAAAAGGGAAAGTTCATTCAAGTGTGCCCTTTGGAACTAGTAAAAGTAAATATGAAGTTAGATATTTGCCTTTTGAGCAAGTTGTAAGAAATTTTGTAAGAATAAAAAAATATTTTTTTGAAGAATTCGATAGTTTGAAAGATGTTGATGATTTATTGCATATAATAGATAAAACAGAAGATTTTAGAGAAATTGGAGGAAATCTTGCTTTAGCCATTTCTTCTGTTTTTCTAAAAGCTTTTGCTTTAGAAGAAGGAGTGCCAGTTTTTATCTATTTAAACAAGAATCCTTCAATTCCAAAGCCAGTTTGTAATGTTGCTGGCGGATGGAAAGGACAAAGTGATATTCAAGAGTTTCTTCTCTTACCTTTGCATCAAGAAAAATTTTTGAACTCAATGGAAGAAATAATGGACTCTTACCTAAGGCTAGGAGATGAATTAAAAAAAGTTGATACATTATTTAATTATTCAAAAAATCTTGAGTCTGCATGGATAACTTCATTGCAACTAGAAAAAGTTCTAGAAGCAATAGAAAAAGTAAAAAGTGAAAGTTTAATGATTGGAATAGATGTAGCTGCTAGCAATTTGTGGAATGAAGAGAAATATATTTACAAAGATAAACAGCTTTCAACAATGCAACAAGTAGATTATATGCTTGAGTTGACAAAAAAATTCAAATTGTTTTATGTAGAAGATCCTTTCCACCAAGATGATTTTGTGAGTTTTTCTGTATTTACTAAAAATTCAAATTGTTTGGTTGTTGGCGATGATATATATGCAACAAATATAAAAAGACTTAAAGCTGGTTTAGATATAAAAGCAACAAATGCCGTACTAGTTAAACCAAACCAAATAGGAACAATAACAGATGCTTTAAATTTTGTTAAAGAGGCAAAGAAAAATAACATGAAAGTTGTTGTTTCCCATAGAAGTGCGGAAACTGACGATAATTTACTATCTCATTTAGCAGTTGGTTTTGGAGCAGATTATTTTAAACTTGGAGTTTCAGGAGAAAGAATTGTAAAGATAAATGAGATGATTAGAATTGAAGAGATGATTGAGGAACTAAAATAGAGAATTTTTCTGCTTTTTTTCCCATATCTCTATCAAATCTTTTGCTCTCTCATAAATTTTTTCTAAAGAAATCAAATCATCTTTGCAATGTTTTATTATTTCCTCTTTGAACGTTTTATTCCCTGATAAATATTCTTCATAAAACTTTTGTATATCTTTTCCTGTAACCTTTATGTCTTTTTCTAAACCAAAAAATAAACTAACATCATCCAGTCTATTGCTAGACAACCTAAGAAATTCTCTGGAGAATTTTAGTAAGTCAAAAACTTGGAGCTGACCAAAAACTTTAACGTTTATTCCGTATTTCAGACATCTTGAAATTAAAAATGGAATGTCAAATCCGGCATTCCAAACGTAGATTTTCTCTTTTTTTATTTTCTCCAAAAATTTTACTATTTCTTCTAAAACTTGTTTCTCCATTTTTGGTGTCTCTACAAAAAAGAACTTTTCTTCTTTTTGAACTAGAAATCCGGCAACTATTAAAGAACCTATGTCTGCATGTAAATTGCTGGTTTCAATGTCAAGAAAAACTACCATAAATATAGTTAGCTTCATTATAAAAGTTATTCACTATAAGTATTTGTCTAGAGGTTCTAATTGTTTAGTAAAATATTTTTCAAGAATTTGCTTAATATCTCTTCCAAGCTTTGCTTCAAGGAAACCATTAGGAGTTGTTACAGTTATTGTTATGTATAGAGTAGCTTCATTGTGAGAGAAAAACACATTCTTATTATATTCTTCCATTATTATCTTGTTAATTTTACTAACGACAAATCGAGCATCTTCGTAGGGAACTTCATAAGCTCTATCTTCGCAGATAAATAAACATGGCCCACCCTTTCTAAACAAAACTTTTACCAGTTCTTTTGTCATTTTCTCACTAAAAGTCTAAAATTTCATTAGTGTATCTACAAGCTTCTTCGTAACCTCTTGTGTTTCTTTATCTGCTGGTTTTATTATCTCTTCTACTATTCTCTGAATTGCTTTTCTCTTTTCTTCTTCTCCAACTTCAATTATTGCTTTAAATGGCTCTTCTACCTTACCAAGCTTTTCTTTTATCTCTTTTAAATCTTTTGAAATCTCTGTCAATGCTACCCATAATTGAGCTATTCTGATATCATCTGCTTGTGAATAAGCGCACCTATGTTTTGCCGCTCTTTCTATTAGCTCTTTCAATTCTTCTCTTGTTCTTTCATCTAACAGATTTTTCCAATCTTTCATGATTATTAAATTGGATAGAAAAGCTTAAATACTTTTATTTCTTGAAAGTAAAGAAAAGTATGAAAATATTTCTGGGGCCAGGCGGTAATTGTCTAACTGCAAAAGAAAGCTCTACATTGGGGTCTTTCGAGAGACTTAAAGAATTAAAATTAAACGCGCAAGAAATTGAATTCGTGCGAAATATATATCTTTCTCAAAAAGCTGCAGAAGAAGTTGGAAGGCAGGCAAAAAATTATGGGATTGAATTAAGTGTTCACGCCCCATATTTCATAAACTTGTTATCAGATAAAAAAGAAACTGTAGAAGCTTCAATTAAAAGAATTTTAGAAAGCGTAGATAGAGCAGAAAGAATGGGAGCGAAGTTTGTAGTTGTGCATGCTGCATATTATGGTAAGCTTAGTAAAGAAGAAGCTTTTCAAAAAATGAAAGAAATAACATTGAAAATTATTGAAGAAATGGAAAAAATGAAAGTAAAAAATACTAAACTTGCTTATGAAACAATGGCCAAAGAAAGTCAGTTTGCTGGTTTAGATGACCTCTTACAACTTATGAAAGAAATAAAATCTAAACTTTTAACAATTTGTGTTGATTTTGCACACTTATACTGTAGAGAAAATGGAAAAATTGATTACTCGGAAATTCTAGAAAAAATTAAAAGCTTTGATCATATTCAATCTCATTTTTCAAACGTAAAATACAATCTAAGTACAAAAAAATTTGTCGATGTCCATATACCAATAGATTCTCATCCACCATTCGAACCATTAGCAAAAGAAATTCTAAAAAGAAAAATTAACATAACGATAATTTCTGAATCTCCTAAATTAGAGCTGGATAGTTTAAAGATGAAAGAAACTTTCGAGAAACTTGGTTATAAATTTTAGATAATCCCCATTTCTCTCCATTTCTTTTCTATTTCTTCTTTTTTCTTTCCACAGTTTGGACAGGCCTCAGTTAAAACGACAACTTCTTGGTTAACTTTATGATAACTAGTTTTTCTTCCTCCTCGAACAGCGCTTCTTTTAGCAACGTAGGTAGCAGGTCTAACTACCACTTCTATAGTTTCTGCTCCACAAAAAGGACACTCCCAAACTTCTTTTTGTAAGAATGCCATAAGAATTATCAGAAAACAAACTTATAAATCTGTTTTAGCTTTTCTTTTCTTCTTTCTTTTCTTTCTTAGGAACTAATTCTTCTAAAGGTTTCTCTCCTTTTTTAACGACCTTACAATTAATTTGCACAATATCTGAAGAAATTGTATTTCCTCTTATCGTTTTCTTTCTCCTTTGACCTTTCCTCTCCGGATGAAAACCAGGAGGTTCTGATAATAAAACTTTTTTCTTCACTGCTCCTTCAATCTCTGGATGCATAGGAAAACCATCTTTATCCGTACCGCCTGTTATCTTTAAAATATAGCCAGTTAACCCTAGAGGAGATGCATCAAAATCTTCTCCAATCTTCTTTCCAATTAAAAATGTGGCTTTATTTTGGTCTATTTCTAGTTGGTAAGCTTTTCTAGTTTCAGGATCGCTTATAACTAGCTTAAAGACTGGCATAAAAATTTCTTTAAATTGATGGTTTAAATTCTTTAATGATAAAGGAAGAGGGGAAAATAACACCGTGGGAAGTTGAAGGAAAGATTGATTATGAAAAACTCGTTAAGGAATTTGGATTAAAAAGCATAGACGAAGAGATACTTGAAAAAATAAAAAGTTTTACTAAAGAGTTGCACGTTTTACTTAGAAGAAAATATTTCTTTGCTCACAGAGATTTAGATGTTGCTTTGAATGAAGCAAAAACAAATGGATTTTTCCTTTATACTGGGAGAGGACCTAGCGGACCAATGCACATTGGCCATTTAATTCCTTTCATGTTCACAAAGTGGCTTCAAGATAAGTTTAAAGTGAATGTTTATATAGAATTAACTGATGATGAAAAGTTTCTCGAACCAAAAAGAAAATTGAGCCTAGAAGAAACAAGAAAATGGACTTATGAAAACATTTTAGACATAATTGCTGTAGGTTTTGATGAAAACAGAACATTTATTTTTCAAGACACTGAGTACATAAGAAACATGTATCCGCTTGCAATAAAAATTGCTAAAAAGATAAACTTTTCAACAGTTAAGGCAGTTTTTGGTTTCACAAATGAAACAAACATTGGATTGATATTTTTCCCAGCTTTAGAAATAGTTCCAACATTTTTTGAAGATAAGATTTGCTTAATACCAGCAGCTGTTGATCAAGATCCTTTCTGGAGGTTGCAAAGAGATATAGCAGATGCTCTAGGAAAAAGAAAAGCGGCTCAAATTCATTCTAAATTCTTACCACCATTAACAGGAATAGAAGGAAAGATGTCAGCAAGCAAACCCGAAACTTCTATTTATTTGACTGATGATGAAAAAACTGTAAGAGAAAAAATTTACAAGCACGCGTTTTCTGGAGGACAACCAACTATTGAATTACACAGAAAGCTTGGTGGAAATCCAGATATAGATGTTAGTTTTCAATGGCTAAAGACCCTTTTTGAGGAAGATGATAAAAAGCTTAAGAAAATAGAGGAAGATTATAGAAGTGGTAAATTGCTAACTGGAGAGCTTAAGGACATTTTAATTGAGAAACTCGTTAAGTTTTTGCAAGAGCATCAAAGGAAAAGAGAGGAAGCCAAAGAGAAAGTTAAGGATTTCAAGTACGATGGGAAATTAGCAAAAGAAATGTGGGAAAAGGTTTTTGAATGAAGGCGATTTTATGAAGGAAAGACTAATATTGGTTAAACCTGTAAAAAACCCAAAAATCTCTGTAATAATACCAACATTAAATGAGGAAAAATATATAGAGAAAACTCTCTTAGCTCTAAAAGCACAAACAATAAAATTGCCTTACGAAATAATAGTAAGCGATGGAAAAAGTAAAGATAGAACTGTTGAAATTGCAAAAAAATATGCCAACAAGATTGTTATCTGCAACAAAAAAGGAATATCTGTTGGCAGAAATCTTGGAGCTAAATATGCTGAAGGAGAAATACTAATATTTATTGATGCTGATACAATTGTACTTCCAAACACATTAGAAGAAGTTTATAAAGAAGTTAGAAAGAAAAACGTTGCATTGGTATCATGTCCTATAGCCCCCTCTTCTTATTCTCCGTCCTTTTACTTTATCTATTGGTTCTATAATCAGTTCTCGAAGAACTCAATAAAAGTTGGGAAGCCACAAATAGCTGGAATGTTTATGGCAACAAAAAAGAAGATATTTAGTTTAGTTGGGGGGTTTGATGAAAATTTGAAAATATTAGAAGACTATGATTTTTCAGAAAGAGTATCAAAGTTTGGTGAGGTAAAAATAGTAGAATCAACATTTGTTTTGACTTCTCCAAGAAGAATTGAAAGGTGGGGGAAAGCTAAAGGCGCTGCTAAATATCTCGGCATTTATCTAGCATACTTATTGACAGGAAAAGACATAGGTTGGAAAATTTATAAACCAGTTAGATAAAAGCAAACTTTTATTTTTTGGTAAGAATTCTAGTTTATGCAATACGTTTTAACTGAAGAAGGAGAAAAGTATTTGAAAAATGGTTTACCTGAAAAAAATCTAGTTCTTTACTTGGAAAAATTTGGAAAAGCACCAATAAGCGATCTTGAAAAAGAAATAGAAAATTTTGATATTGCTCTGCTATGGGCAAAAAAGAAAGGGTGGGTTGAATTAAAGTTTAATGAGCTCGTTCTCATCAAAAAGCCTGAGTCTTTTCCTGAAGAAGAAGCTCTGAAAAAAATTAAGGAGAATAGAGTAAATGAAGTTGATAGCGAAATGCTAAAAATTTTAATTCAAAGAAAGCTGGTAGAAAAAGTTTCATATGCTCACTTAGAAGAGCTAAAAGGAAAAGAAGTAACGGTTTTGACGAGCGATTTAATAAAGAGTGGCTATTGGAGAGAAGTGAAGATAAAGAAATATAGCTCTGATATTCCTCCTAGTGAAACATTTCCAGGAAAGATTCATCCTTACATAAAAATCATAAAAGAGGTTAAGGAATTTTTGATTGGTTTAGGCTTTAAAGAAGTCAGAGGTCCTTTGGTTGAAATAAACTTTTGGAATTGCGACGCTCTTTTTATGCCAAGCGACCATCCTGCAAGAGAAATCCATGATATATTCTTTGTGGAGGGAGAAGGAAAAATTAAAGAAAAAGAAATTTGGGAAAATGTTAAAAAAATGCATGAGAAAAAATGGGGCTATTGGGATGAAAACTTGGCAAAGAAATTGATATTGAGAAGTCAATGCACAGCTGTATCAGCTAGAAGCTTAGCAAAAATTAGAAAACTTCCAGTAAAAATTTTCACAATAGATAGAGTTTTTAGACCAGATGTAATAGATGCAAAACATTTTATCGAATTTGAACAATGTGAAGGAATTGTTGCTGATGAAAACTTGAATTTCAAACATCTTTTAGGATATTTGAAAGAGATAGCAAAAGTTTTTGGTGGAGAGGATGTAAAATTCAAACCATCTTACTTTCCTTTTACAGAGCCTAGCGTTGAAATGTACGTGAAAATTGGTAATTTGGGTTGGGTAGAAGCTGGTGGAGCAGGAATTTTTAGAGAAGAAGTTACCAAACCTTTTGGAATAAATGTTCCTGTTCTTGCTTGGGGTTTAGGAATTGGGAGATTAGCGATGCTTAAACTTGGAATAGAGGATATAAGATATCTTTATTCAGATGATTTGAAGTGGTTGAGGGAGGTATAAATGCCTACAATAACATTTGATAAAAAAAGGTTGCTTGAACTGATTGGAAAGAATTTGAAAGATAGAGAATTGGAAGAGTTGATAAATAGTTTGAAATCTAACGTTGAAGAGATAAGTGAAAATGAGATAAAAGTTGAGCTAACTGCAGATAGAAGCGATATGTTTGTGTTAGAAGGTTTTGCAAGAGCTTTAAGAGATTTTATTGGCTTAGATTCTCCCGAGATAAAAATTTCTGATTCTAAGGTAGTTGTAAAGCAAGAGGAAGTTCCTGTAAGACCTTACATAGCTTGTGCTATTGTTAGAAATGTGAAGCTTAATGATGAGGCAATAAAGAGTTTGATGAACGCTCAAGAAATATTACACGAAACAATTGGAAGAAAGAGGAAAAAAGTTGCTATTGGTTTACACGATTTTGACAAGATAGAAGGAGAGATTTGGTATAAGGGGGTTTCTAGAAATGAAAAATTTGTTCCTCTTGGAGAAAGCGAAGAAATGAGTTTAATTGACGTATTGGCGAAAACCGAAAAAGGAAGAAAATATGCTGAATTAATAATCAATGCAAACAAGTGGCCAGCTTTTGTTGATAATAAAGGAATATTTAGTTTTCCTCCTATCTTGAATTCTGACAGGACAAAAATAACAGAAAACACAAAAAACATTTTTGTTGACGTTACAGGAATAGATAGAAATGCTGTTAAGCAAGCGATGAACATTCTTGTATTAATGTTTAGTGAGATGGGATTCAAGATAGAAGGCGTAAAGATAAAAGGAAAAAGAGAATTGTTTACTCCAGAATGGATTGAGACTCCAATTGAAATTGAAAAGAAAAAAATAGAAAAGCTTCTAGGAGAAGAGTTTAAAGATGATGAGATGAAAAAGTTGTTAAAGAAAATGGGATACAAGAGCGTTTTTGAAAAAGACAAAGTTATAGTAATAATTCCTCCTTATAGATTTGATGTCTTCTCAGAAACTGATGTTATTGAGGACATAGCAATAGCATACGGATACAACAATTTTACTCCAGAATTGCCAAATGTTTTTACAAAGGGCGAACTTACAGAAATAGAAAGAATTTCTGATGACATTAGAGAATTATTGATTGGATTTGGATTTCAAGAAATTGTTAGGCCAATATTAACTAATGAAGAACTTCAATTCAAAAGGATGTTGATAGAAGGAGAAGCAATCAATATAAAAAATCCTGTTTCTGAACTTTACACTCAAATGAGAGTTTGGTTACTACCAAGTTTAATGGATTTCTTATCAAAAAACACAAAAGAACCATATCCACAAAAAATTTTTGAGATTGGTGATGTTGTCTTGCCTGATAAAAAGTCTGAAAACGGAGCAAAAGAAATTAGAAAAGTTTCCGCGGCAATAGCAGCTAATGGTTCATTCTTTGCAGAAATGAAGAGAATTGTTTTAGAAATTGCAAAAAGAATGAAAATAAATGTTGAGTTTAAAGATGATAAACATCCAAGCTTTATCGAAGGTAGATTTGTTAGAATTTATAGTGCTGGAGAAGAAATAGGGTTCTTTGGGGAAATAAATCCACAAGTACTCGAGAATTTCAAAGTTTACATTCCTGTTGCTGCTTTAGAAATGAAAATCTCAGAATCTAACCCATGAAAATATTCTGTCTAAAAGGCTTTGCTGTATTCTATAATTACTTCCTATTAGCTTGAATGCTAAGTTTTGTATTTCTATTGCTGCTTTTGAATTTGGATATGCGTAAATCAATGGTTTTCTCTCGTTTATAGATTTTTGAACCAATTTATCTTCTGGTATTTGAGCAATTACTGGGTAACTTAAAACGCTCTCAACATCAACTTTTTTCAACTCGTTTCTTAATCTACCAACTCTATTCAAAACAACTCCAGTAATTTTTTTACCTAATTTTTCAGCAACCTTAATGGCTCTTAAAGCGTCTGCAACTGAAGGCAAATCTGGATTAGTAACAACTAAAATCTCATCACTAACGCTTAATGATGCTAAGGCTTCTTTCCCTAAGCCAGCAGCCGAGTCTACAAAAACAAAATCCGAAGTCAAATTCGCAATAACTTTTGAAAGATTTGAAGGATCTACATTTACTATATCTTCTACACTCAAACTTCCTGGAATTACTTTAACTCCCCCTGGATAAATGTATATTCCGTCTTTAAGCAAGTTTGTGTTTTTTAGGATATCATGCAATGTTATGTCAGCTAGATGCACTCCAAAATGAATTCCTAGATTTGGCGTAGTTAAGTTGGCATCTAGGGCAACAACATCATATCCAAGTTTTGCTAAGGCTGCAGAAAGATTTGCCGTTATTGTTGTTTTTCCTACCCCTCCTTTACCGGACAAAACACTTATTACTCTCATTCTCAAATTTGGAGTTTAAAGCTATTAAACTTTTCAACAAACTATTAATTGGAGCTCTTTATAGCTCCAAGGTGTAAAATGGTAGATTTTGTCCAAGTTTGGAATTGGTATTCTAGAGAAAAAGTTAGGAAAGCTATACTCGAATTTGCAAAGAATAGAGAAGTGGTTTCTGTTTTTTCTGATGGAAGCTATGGAAGAAGACCAGATTCCCTAAATTATGATGGGGATGTTTTACAAGCTATAGCAGAAGGTACTGTAGCTTTCCATTCTTCTGTTGAAAGATGGGAAAATCCTATGAGATTGGACGTTGGAATGAAAAGAGAAGATTTAGATAATTTGAGAATTGGTTGGGATTTGTTGATTGACTTAGATGTGAAAGATTTTGAAATAGCTAAAATAGCAACAAAAAAGTTCATAGAGGCTTTGAAAGATCATGGTGTAAAGAATATTGGAGTGAAATTTACAGGTGGTAAGTCGTTCCACATTATTGTACCATTTGAGTCTTTCCCCTCAAAAGTGAATGGAATACCAACAAAAAATTTGTATCCGGAGCTTTCCCAAAAAATTATTGAGTATTTGAAATGGTATATAAAGGATGAGCTAAAAGAGGCTTTACTAGCTATTGACAATCCAAACAACATTTCACAAAGAGTTGGCAAGCCATTGAAGGAAATAGTTGTAAATGATGAACTAGATCCTTTCAAAGTCATAACAGTTGATATTTTTGGCTCTAGACATCTTTTTAGAATGCCATATAGCTTAAATGAGAACACAATGCTCGTTAGTTTGCCTCTAAAAATTGAAGAAATAGATTCTTTTCAAAAAGAGCAAGCTGAAATTAAAAAGGCGAAAATTGAAGAAAGTTTTTTGAAAATTTATACGAAAGAAGATGCAACAGCTCTTGTAGTTGAAGCTTTGGATTGGTATGATAAGAATTATAAAGAGGAAGAAAAGCCAATAGCAGCGAGTATACCAAAAAAACCAATAAGCAAAAACAGTAAAATACCAGAAGAATTCTTTCCACCTTGTATAAAGAAAATTTTAGAAGGGTTGAGCGATGGAAGAAAAAGAGCAATATTTGTTTTAGTAACATTCTTAAGAAACATGAACTGGAGCTTGGAAGAAATAGAAAAGAAAATATATGAGTGGAATGAAAAGAATAAGCCGCCTCTAAGAGCAAATTATTTGAGAACTCAATTAAGATGGCATTTCAGACAAGATAGGAATTTATTGCCGCCAAATTGCGATAATAAGAGCTTCTATGAGGATATGGGCTTAAAAGATTCTTGTGAGGAGTGTTTAAAGCTTGGAATAAAGAATCCTGTAAACTATCCTTTTGTAATATTGAAAAGAAAAAAGAAGAAAACAAAATAAAATATGGAAGTCATAAGCTTTGAGTATTTAAGGAAGATTTTGAATGAAGAAAAGAAAAGCCAAAACCTTACTAAGATTCCAGATGACTTTTATGAAACTGTTAGAATGTACATAGAAGGAAAGAAAAAATTGGTTAAAGAAAAGAAGGATGAAATAGAATT